>Ga0172376_10002806_pt1 | contig 21012 bp, 17 predicted proteins | sample Lak35m_FD_121114 | JGI IMG/M metagenome (GOLD analysis project Ga0172376, IMG submission 121114) | Freshwater microbial communities from Kabuno Bay, South-Kivu, Congo - kab_092012_35m | ecosystem: Environmental > Aquatic > Freshwater > Lake | place: Democratic Republic of the Congo: South-Kivu... | reverse complement strand
CGAACACCGCAACTTCATCGGCGGCGAGTGGGTGGCCGCGGCGGCCACCAGGCCGATCGTCAACCCGGCCACGGACGAGGTGATCGCGACCGTGGCCGAATCCTCGGCCGCGGACGTGGCGGCCGCCGTCCGGGCCGCGCGCGATGCCTTCGACACCGGCCCATGGCGCTCGACCACGGCGCAGGCGCGCGGCCGCGTGCTCTTCCACATGGCCGCGGTGGTGCGCGAGCATGCCGATCGCCTCGCCGACCTCGAGACCCGCACCTGCGGCAAGCCGATCGTCGAGAGCGAGATGGACGTCCAGGACGCGGTCACGTGCCTCGAGTACTACGGCGGCCTGGCCACGAAGATCCACGGCGAGACGCTCCCCGTTCCCGACAACGCCATCAACCTCACGCTCAAGGAGCCGGTGGGCGTGGTGGGCCTCATCGTCCCGTGGAACTACCCGCTGCTCCTCGCGATGTGGAAGCTCGGGCCGGCACTCTCGGCCGGCTGCACGGTCGTCCTCAAGCCCGCGGAGCAGACGCCGCTCTCGATGCTCGAGTTCGCCCGCCTCATCCGCGAGCATGTTCCCGAGCTTCCGCCCGGGGTCTTCAACGTGGTCACCGGGGACGGTCCGGTCGCCGGCCGCGCGCTCGTCGAGTCGATGGAGGTGGACAAGATCGCCTTCACCGGCGGCACCGAGACGGGCCGCGAGGTGCTCCACGGCGTGGCACGATCGAACCTCAAGAAGGTGTCGCTCGAGCTCGGCGGCAAGTCGCCCAACATCTTCTTCGCCGATTGCGACCTCGACGCCGCCACCGACGGCGCGCTCTTCGGCGTCTTCATCAACCAGGGCGAGGTCTGCTCGGCGGGCTCGCGGGTGCTCGTGCAGCGGGAGATCGCGACCGAGTTCGTGGCACGCATGCGCGAGAAGACGGCCCGGATCCGGCTCGGCGACCCGCTCGACCGGGCGACGAAGATGGGTCCGCTCGTCAGCCGCGAGCATGCGGACCGTGTGCTCGCGGCGATCGAACGCGGCCGGCAGGAGGCGCGGCTCGTGGCGGGCGGCGGCCGGCCCGCGGCCCCGGCCCGCGGCTGCTTCGTCGAGCCGACGATCTTCGAGAGCGACAACTCCGCCTGGATCGCCCGCGAGGAGATCTTCGGCCCCGTCGTCACGGTGATTCCCTTCGCCGACGAGGCCGACGCGATCCGGATCGCCAACGACACGCCCTACGGGCTCGCGGCGGCGGTCTGGTCGCGCGACATCTTCCGCTGCCTGCGCGTGGTGAAGGCGGTGCGGGCGGGGATCGTCTGGGTGAACAGCATGCAGCCGTGCTACGTCGAGTCGCCGTGGGGCGGCTACAAGCAGAGCGGTCACGGCCGCGAGATGAGCCTCCATGGTCAGGAGGAGTTTCTCGAGACGAAGCAGGTGCACATCAATCTCGGCGAGGCACCGCTCGCGTGGTACTGATCGCCGGCGGGCGTGGAGGCGTGGCATGACGACGATCGACATCCGCACGCCCGTGCCCGGGCCGCGGTCGCGGGCCCTTCTCGAGCGGCGCCGGGCGGCCGTCTCCTCGAGCCCCTTCATGGTGACGCCCGTGTTCGTCGAGCGGGCCGACGGCGCCGTGCTCACCGACGTGGACGGCAACACGTACCTCGACTTCGCCGGGGGCATCGGCACCGTCAACGTGGGCCACGCCCATCCGGCGGTCGTGGCGGCCGTGCGGGAGCAGGCGGGCCGCTTCCTCCACACCTGCTTCAACGTCGCGCCGTACGAGTCCTACGTCGCGCTCGCCGAGAAGCTCAACGTCATCGTGCCGTCGGCCGGACCCCGCAAGTCGGTGCTCTTCAACACGGGCGCCGAGGCGGTGGAGAACGCCGTGAAGATCGCACGCCGCACGACGAACCGCGCCGGCGTGCTCACCTTCGAGCACGGCTTCGCGGGTCGCACCTACATGGCGCTGTCGCTGACGAGCAAGGTCGCGCCCTACAAGGCGGGCTTCGGCCCGTTCATGCCCGAGGTGTATCGGCTGCCCTATCCGTACCTCTACCGGAGCGGGTTCTCCCACGGCGGCGCCCCTGACGAGAACGCGTACGTCGACCACCTGCTCGACGGCGTCCGCGACTTCTTCCGCACGCACGTCGATCCGGGGGGCATCGCCTGCCTGTGGATCGAGCTCGTCACCGGCGAGGGGGGCTTCCTCGTGGCACCGCCGCGCTACGTGCAGGGGCTCCACGCGCTCTGCCGGGAGCACGGCATTCTGTTCATCGCGGACGAGATCCAGACCGGGTTCTGCCGCACCGGCACGATGTTCGCGACCGAACAGTACGGCATCGAGCCCGACCTCGTGACCGTGGCGAAGTCGCTCGGCGGCGGCCTGCCGGTCTCCGCCGTCGTGGGCCGTGCCGACCTGCTCGACGGCGTCCAGGTCGGCGGCCTCGGGGGCACCTACTGCGGCAACCCGGTGGCCTGTGCCGCCGCCCTCGCGACGATCGAGGTCTACGAGCGGGAACGCGTCGCCGAGCATGCGGCGGCGCTCGGGTTGGTGCTGCGGCGGAGGCTCGAGGACTGGTACCGCGAGTTCCCGTGCATCGGGGAGGTGCGCGGGCTCGGTGCGATGATGGCGGTGGAGTTCGTGACCGACCGCGCGAGCCGCACGCCGTCCAAGGAGACGTTCACGGCGGTCGCGTCCCGCTGCCTCGAGCGGGGCGTGATCCTCATCGGAGCCGGCACGCACGGCAATGTGATGCGGTTCCTCTTCCCGCTCGTGATCACCGAGAGCCAGCTCACCGAGGGCCTCGACGTCATCGAGGGGGCCCTGCGCGAGATCCGGTGATGCCACGATGGATCGTCCTGCTCGGCTGCCTCGGCCTTCCCGCGTCCGCGACCGCGGCCGACCCACGATTGCTCGTCCACTACATGCCCTGGTATGCCACGCGCGATGTCAGCGGCAGCTGGGGCTGGCACTGGACGATGAACCATTTCGACCCCGAGCGGCGGACCGCAGATGGCCGTCGCGAGATCGCCTCCCACGAGTACCCGCTCATCGGCCCGTACGACTCGGGTGACGAACGGGTCCTCGAGTGCCATGTGCTTCTCATGAAGCTCGCGGGAATCGACGGTGTTGTCATCGATTGGTACGGCACGGGAGACGCCAACGACTACCCGGCCATCCACAGGAACGTGCAGCGGCTCCTCCCCTGGCTCCACAGGGCTGGCCTGTCGTTCGCAATCTGCTACGAAGATCAGTCGCTACGCGGTCTGCCTCCTGACCTGGATGCCGAGCAGTCCGCACGAGATCTGAAGTGGGTGGAGCGGCACTGTTTCGCAACGCCACACGGCCTTCGGCACGAGGGGCGGCCGGTGCTTTTCGTTTTCGGTCCCCAGCACCCGCACTGGACAGTCACGCTCGAATCAAGGCCGGTCGTACTCGGACTGCCGCACTTGTATCGGGAGCGCGGCCTCGATGGATGCTTCGCCTGGCCGCCGGTCGACGGTGGCAGGGTCGTCGCGCGGGAAGCCTGGACGGCCTTCCTCGACGCGGTGTACGCGGACGACCGTACGCTCGTCGCGACGGCGTTCCCTGGCTTCAACGACATCTACTCGCAGGCCGGCGTGCACGAATCCTACGGGAGCATCGACGACGACGATGGCCGCACCTTCTCCACGTCGCTCGCGCGCGCGCTGGCAAGCGGCAAGCCCTTCGTGCAGATCGCGACGTGGAATGATTTCGGCGAGGGCACGATGATCGAACCCACACGTGCACGAGGCTATCGCTCGCTCGAGGCACTGCCCCGCTGTGGTCCGCCGGCGCACCTCCGTCTGCCGGTGCTGCTCTACGACCTCCGCGAGCGGGGCGGTGACGCACCGCGACTCGACGAGGCGGCGGCCCGCCTGTTCGCCGACGACTGTGCGGCCGCCGCGGACATCCTCGCCGGGGTGCAGCGTGACCTCGCGGCGGACGAGGTCGACGACGGTCCCGACCGTCCCACGGGCGGGGCTCCCGCCGCCCCATGACGATCCACGGCACCGCACTCTTGTCGCTCTGCCTGCTCGCCGGACTCACGGCGGGCCGCCTGCTCGGCGCGAGCCTCGGCATCGATGCAGACATCGGCGGCGTCGGCATCGCGATGCTACTCCTGATCGGCGGCTGCCAACTCCTCGAGCGACACGGTCTCCTGCCGCCACCGGTAGGCCACGGCGTGACGTACTGGGGCCAGATGTACGTGCCGATCGTCGTGGCCATGGCCGCAAGCCAGAACGTGCGTGGTGCCGTCGCCGGCGGTTGGATGGCGGTGGCGGCCGGCTTGGTCGCGACGGCGGCCGCCTTCGTCCTCGTCGGCGTCCTCGTCCGATGGGCCTCGGGACCCGAACCGTCATGACGGAACTTGCCCGCCAGACGCTCACCGCCAACGGACTCCTCGCTGCTTTCGTGGTCGTCGGCGGCGCGATGCTCGTCTCCTCCTGGGTGAGTCGGTGGTGCACGCGCGGCCGCGTGCACCCAAGCGCGATCGCCATCCTGCTCGGCCTCGCCGCGGCGGCGGTCGCCGGCGGACCGAGGGGTGTCGCCGATCTGCCGCTCCTCTCCGGCGTCGGTGTCCTCGGGGGCGCGATGCTCCGTGACCTGGCGATCGTGGCCACGGCGTTCGGCGTCCGGCCGCAGGAATTCGCACGCAGCGGCGCGGTCGGGGTCGTGTCGCTCCTCACGGGCCTGTGCGTCGCCTTTCTGATGGGCGGCATGACCGCCTGGGCCTGCGGATACCGGGATGCGGTAAGCATCACGACGATCGGCGCGGGTGCCGCGACCTACATCGTCGGCCCGGTAACGGGCACCGCGCTCGGGGCGTCCAGCGAGGTGGTGGCGCTCAGCATCGCAGCCGGACTCGTGAAGGCCATCGCTGTCATGGTTGTCACACCGTTCGCCGCGCCTGTGATCGGCCTCCGCACCCCACGATCGGCCATGATCTTCGGCGGCATGTTGGGCACCACCAGCGGGGTCATGGCGGGCTTGGCCGCCACCGACCAGACGCTCGTACCCTATGGCGCGATGACCGCGACCTTCTACACGGGCCTCGGCTGTCTCCTCGGCCCATCCGTGTTCTTCATGATCGCCCGCGGACTGCTCTGAGCGCAACCGATGCCCGAACTGCCGATCATCGCCCGGGGCCGAATGCACGCCGATCGCATCGCGTTTCACTCCAACGCAGGCACGCAGACCTACGGCCAGGTCGTCGCGTGGTCGACAGCCATCGCCGCCACGCTGCTCGAAGGGAACGACGACCTGCGACAGACGCGCGTCGTGCTCGTCGTGTCACCTGGCTGTGCCTACACGGCGGCCCAGTGGGCTGTGTGGCGCGCGGGCGGCATCGTGGTGCCGATCTGTCTCGCGGCGACGGCGCGGGAGTGGGACTACGTCCTGCGGGACTCGCAGGCTCGCATCGTGATCGCCGACTCCACGCACGCGGCGCGGATCGAACCGCTCTGCCACGGCCTTGGCCTCCGGCTCGTCGTTCCGCCAGCATGCCCGGTTGGATCTCCCGCTACGGCTTTTCCCGATGTCGGTGTCGAGCGTCCGGCGATGATCCTCTACACGAGCGGGACGACGAGCACCCCCAAGGGCGTGGTCACCACCCATGCCACGATCCGCGCCCAAATCGAGAGCCTCGTGGAGGCATGGGAATGGACAGCGGACGACCGGATTCCGCTGTTTCTGCCGCTCCATCACATCCACGGCATCATCAACATCACAGGCTGCGGATTGTGGACCGGTGCGACCGTCGAGCCCTTTCAACGCTTCGATATGCCAGCGGTGCTCGAGCGCGTCCGTGGCAACGCGTACACCCTCTTCATGGCGGTGCCGACGATCTATGTGAGACTCATCGAGGCGATCGAGGCCGCCACCACGACCGACCGCGAAGCGATCGTGGCAGGTTTTCGACGGATGCGGCTCATGGTCTCGGGCAGTGCCGCACTCCCCGAAACCGTGCATGCCCGGTGGACGGAACTCACCGGCCAGCGACTCCTCGAGCGCTACGGCATGACAGAGATCGGGATGGCGCTCTCCACGTCCTACCGCGGTGAGCGGCGGGCGGGCTGCGTCGGTACACCGCTGCCCGGTGTCGAGGTGCGATTGAAGACGGAGCATGGCGCCGTGATCAACACGGAGCACGAACCAGGTGAGATTCAGGTGCGTGGACCGGGCGTGTTCACCACCTACTGGAACCGCGACGAAGAGACGGCGGCGGCCTTTGAGAACGGATGGTTTCGCACCGGCGATGTCGCCGTGGTCGAACGCGGCTCCTACCGGATCCTGGGGAGGCTGAGCATCGACATCATCAAGAGCGGTGGCTACAAGCTCAGCGCGCTCGAGATCGAATCGGCACTGCTCGAGCACCCACGGATCAGGGAATGTGCGGTCGTGGGCTTGCCCGACGACACGTGGGGCGAGGCCGTCGCCGCGGTCTGCGTACTCACCGACGACGCGCCACTCGAACTCTCGATGCTCCGCGATTGGTGCCGCGGTCGACTGTCGCCCTACAAGATTCCCCAGCGGCTCCTTGTCGTGGCGAACCTGCCCCGGAACGCCATGGCAAAAACGCTGAAGAGCGCCGTGAAGGCCCTGTTCGCCGCTGCCGGCGGAGCACGCTGACCGCGATCGACAGGCTCGGCGAATACTCCTCGAGGAGGGCCTGCTTGACGACGCCGGCTGCGTGAGATGGCACGTTTCCGGCGGACGACGGGGGTGTGGCAAGCTGCGCGGGCTCATCCGACTGAGCGGATTGTGCCGATAGAAGCGATTGTGTCGCCGTGCGCCAGGTCCTCGCCGCACGGCCCCCGTCGGCCACGGACTGCGCGGGCGCAGAGTCGTCGTGATCCGGATCTCCATGCATCGAGCGATCTCCGCTGCGCGTGCGGCGGTCTGCGCATGGTGCCTGGCGAGCGCCGTGCCGGCGGTCGGCCAGGTGCCGGTGGTCGCCGAGGAGATGCCCGCTCCACCGTCCGGGATCGGGGAGCTGCAAGCCGACGTCCGACGCCTCGAGCGCGAGATCGAGGCCATGCGCGCGGAGCGTGCGGAGGTGACGACGGGAGACGCGGGAGACGAGCCGATCGCCGAACGGCTCTCGACCATCGAACGCGGCCTCGACACGCTCGTCGGTGCCGCCGAGAAGAAGATTCGCGACGAGGCGCGCGAACCGTCGTTCCGCGTCAACGGCCAGATGCAGGCCGATCAGGTCTATTTCGGCCAGGGCCCCGTCAGCCGGGCCGCCGTCGGCGACCTGCAGGATGGCGCGCAGTTTCGTCGTCTCCGCATCGGCGCCCGGGGCACCGCCTTCGAGGTGTTTGAATACTCGTTCGGTGTCGACTTCGCGCTCGCGAACGTGCCGAGTTACCTCGACAACTACATCGAGTGGAAACGGCTGCCCTGGGTGCAGAACGTCCGCGCGGGCCACTACTTCGAGCCCTTCTCGCTCGAGCGCGTGACGCAGAACCGCAACAACACGTTCATGGAGCGGTCGCTCGTCGACACGTTCGCGCCGGCCCGCAACATGGGCATCATGGCCTACGGAACCCTCTTCGACGACCGGACCACCTGGGCGATCGGCACGTTCCGCACGAACAGCGACAACACCGGCAATGACACGTTCGACAGCGGGCAGGCCCTCACGCTGCGCGGCACGTGGTTGCCATGGTGGGACGAGGTGACCGACGGCCGCCAGTACCTCCATCTCGGCGGCGCATACAGCTACCGCGATGCGTTCCAGAACCAGGTCCGCTTCCGCAACACGCCCGAAATCCGCAAGCAGCAGCCGGCCACGGTTTTCGGCCCCATCGGGCCGCCCTCCCCGAGCAACTACCAGAACGGCGTGCCGAGCCCGTTCGCGCCGATCTTCGTCGACACCGGCACCATCAAGGACGTCGACCACTTCCAGCTCTTCGACCCCGAGTTCGCGCTCATCCTCGGCCCGCTGTCACTCCAGTCGGAGTATGCCTTCGCCGCCGTGCACCGCTCCGGTCGGCCGGACCTCTTCTTCAACGGCTACATGGCGCAGCTGAGCTACTTCCTCACCGGGGAGCACCGACCCTACGACCGCTCACAGGGCATCCACGGCCGGTTGGAACCCTTCGAGGACTTTTTCCGCGTGCGCACGCGTTCCCAGGGCATCCAAACCGGCCTCGGTGCCTGGGAGGTGGCCGCGCGGTTCTCGAACATCGTGCTCAACGACAAGGACATCCAGGGCAACAACCTCACCGACTTCACCGTCGGCCTCAACTGGTATCTGAACCCCTACACCCGCTGGAAGTTCAACTACGTCCGGGCGTTCCTCGAGGACAAACGCGCGGGCAACAGCCTTACCGATGCCTACGGCATGCGATTCGACTACGACTTTTGACCCATCGCCCGGGTGCTCTGCCTGGACGAAGCAGATCGCTCCGTGGCGCCACCATGCTGTAGGATGATGGGCTCCGTGCGTCGCGCACCATTCGTCCCGCTCCATCAGGTTCACGAGATCTCCATGCGTCGTCACCCGCGTCGATCGCGACGGGCGGGCCGCTCCCCGGTCATGCACGCCGAGCGACTGGAGGCACGGTACCTGCTCGCCGCGTTCGTGCCGGACGACCCGTTCTTCTTTCCGGGCGTCGCGGCCGGTGCGGCGGAGGGCTACTACGGCCAATGGCACCTCGACAATCGCCTGCCGATTGCGCCCGGGCTCAATGCGGGGCTCGACGCCGGGCTCCCGGGTGCCTGGGCACGCGGACTGACGGGCGCGAACGTGACCATCGGCATCCTCGACGACGGCACGCAGGGCGATCACCCCGACCTGCGTGACGCCTTCCGCAATGACGTCAGCTGGGATTTCGGGGCGTCGGCCGCCCGCAACCGCGCGAGCGATACTCGGGGTGCGCCGGTCATCGACACCGTGGGATACGACGGCGACAACCATGGCACGGCCGTGGCCGGCGTGGCCGCGGCACGCGGTGGCAACGGCATCGGGACGACCGGCGCCGCGCCGCAGGCCGGCATCGCCGCCCTGCGGGTGCTCGGGCGCATCGCCGCTGGACGCTCGTCGAATGAGGCCGAGGCCGCGGCGATCCGCTACCAGGGCCAGGTGAACGCCGCGGGCCAGCCCGATCCGTTCGCGCCGGTGAACTGGGCCGCCGGCGTACCGGTGCGGGTGAAGAACCACAGTTACGGTCCGGAACAACCCTTCATCCCCTCGGCCCGCGGCACGATCCTGCCGGCGCTCGCCGAGTCGGCCGGGCACGGCGTGATTCACGTCGTCTCGGCCGGCAACGAGCGCGGCACCTATCCCACGGCCGACGCCAACAAGATTGAACTCAACGCCGATCCGAACGTGATCACCGTCGCGGCGCTCGGCAGCGACGGCCGCTTCGCGGACTACTCGAGCTACGGGGCCAACGTCTTCGTCACCGCCCCGTCGAGCAGCACCGGCATGTTCGCCATCGCCACGACCGACCGCTCGGCGTTTGACCGTGGCTACAACCTCGATCCCGAGGACGCCGATCCATTTCTCGCCGACGTGGCCGATGGCGACGTGACGAGCACGTTCGGCGGCACCTCGTCGGCCGCACCGCTCGTCTCCGGCATCATGGCCCTCGGCGTGGAGGCCAATCCGTCGCTCAATGGGCGCATGGCGAAGCATCTCCTGGTACGCACCAGCCGCATCGTCGACGCCGGTAACCCGTCCTGGACTACGAATGCCGCCGGCCGTTCCTTCAGTAACGACTACGGTTTCGGCCTCGTCGATGCCGCGGCATTCACCCAGGCCGCGACGGAGGTCGTGTCGCTCTCGCCCCTCGCGACGGTCGCGTCGCCGGTCATCCAGGTCGGCTCGCGATTCACCCGGTCCCAGCCGACCCTCACGGCGACCTACACCGTGCCCGACACCGCCGCGTCGGCGCCGCTCGAGAGCGTGCGCGTCAGGCTCAACGTCGGCAATCTCCAGACGAACCTCCGCGTCTACCGCAACGGCAGCGGGAGCGGGCGGGGCGCGATCAGCGGCGATCTCGAGGCCTTCGTCACCTCGCCCTCCGGCACCCGGCACCGGCTCTTCTCCGACGACCGGTTCCTCGTCGGCACCGAATCGCAGCGTGATCGCTACGGCGCGCCGGGCGCACGCCCCCGCGCGACGCTCGCCTGGACGTTCACGAGCAACGCCTATTGGGGCGAATCGGCCGCGGGCACATGGACCATCGAGGTCATGAACAAGGTCGCACCGTCCCAGCTCGTCGGCCGGACCGGCACCTGGCGGAACGTCTCGTTCGAGTTCGACACCGGCTCGATCGAGTTCGGCACGGCACCGGCGGCCGCGTCGATCGAGCGGAGCCGCGCGGGACATGCGCAGGAACCCGCCTCCACGGCCCCCGTCGGCGTGCCGTCATGGCTCGCCGCCTACGGCCTGGCGGCGGACAGCCAGACGACCGAAGCCAGCGTCCCCCGCGCACGTCGCGGCCGCGGCTGACCACCCCACCCCCGGGCATTCCGTTCCCATGCGCCACGATCCGCTCGACCCAGCCGTCTTCGCCGCCCACCGCCGGCGCCTGGTCGAGGTCCTCCCGCCTCGCAGCGTCGCGATCGTGCACGCGGCCGACATCCTGCCGACCAACGGTGACGGCACGCTGCGGCTGCATCCGGCGGGTGACCTCTTCTGGCTCACGGGCATCGAGCAGGAGGAGAGCGTCTTCGTGCTCGCGCCCCATGCGATCGACCCGGCGCAGCGCGAGACGCTCTACCTGCGGCAGCCGACCGAGCAGACGGCCCAGTGGGAGGGCGCGAAGCTCGATCAGGAGCGGGCGACCGCCGTGTCGGGAGTCGCCCGCGTCCGTTGGATCTCCGAGCTGCCCGGCGCGCTCCACGCACTCCTCCCGGATGCCGACGTGGTGCTGCTCAACGCCAACGAGCACGAGCGGGCGTCGACCGACGTGGAGCCGCGCGACCTGCGCATGGCCCGGAGGCTCATGGAGCGGTATCCGCTGCATCGCTACGAGCGGCTCGCGCCGCTCCTGCGGAGGCTGCGGGCCGTGAAGGACGAGGTCGAGGTCGGCCTCATCCGCCACGCCATCGACATCACCGACGCCGGCCTGCGACGGCTGTGCCGCGCGCTGCGGCCGGGCGTGATGGAATACGAACTCGAGGCGGAGCTGCTCCACGAGTTCACCCGCCGCCGGGCGTGGATGGGCTACGAGCCGATCGTGGCCTCGGGCGGCAATGCCTGCGTCCTGCACTACGTGGACAACATGGCGGCGTGCCGCGCGGGGGATCTGCTGCTCGTGGACGTGGGCGCCTCCTGGGCCAACTACAGCGCCGATCTCACCCGCACCTATCCCGTCGGCGGCACCTTCACGGCGAGGCAACGCGCGGTGTACGAGGCGGTGCTCCGCGTCCTGCGGGCGTCGGTCGAACGCACGAGGCCGGGCGTGACGCTGCGCGAATGGAAGCGGGCGGCACAGGTGCAGATGGCGGAGGAACTCGTGGGCCTCGGCCTCCTCACGGCGGACGAGGCGGCCGCCGACACGCCCGACAAGCCGGCCTGCCGCAGGTATTTCATGCACGGCCTCGGCCACTCGCTCGGACTGGGCGTGCACGACCTCGCCCCGCTCGACGGACCTCTCGCGCCGGGCTGGGTGATGACCGTCGAGCCGGGCATCTACATCCCGGAGGAGGGCATCGGCATCCGGCTGGAGAACGACGTGCTCGTCACCGAGTCGGGGGCCATCGACCTCTGCAGCCACGTGCCGATCGAGCCGGACGAGGTCGAGCGGCTCGTGGGGGCGTAGCGTTCCCTCCCGCACCCCGGCCGGGTATGCTGCCCGCCTCGTTCGCCCCACCCGGAGTTCCGCCATGCGCCCGTTCGCCGCGTGCCTTGTCTCGCTCTGTGTCGTCTGCCCCGCACCTTTTTTCCAGGAGATCGCCGTGGCCCAGGAAGCGCAAGCGCAGGAAGTGCCCCACCCCAAGCTGCCCAAGGGGGCCGGCGCGGTCGATGCCGACGCGCCGAAGGCGTTCACCGCGACGAAGTCGGGGCTCAAGTACCGCGTGCTGCGCAAGGGCGAGGGCGTCAATCCGAAGGCGACGAACACCGTGAAGGTGCACTACCACGGCTGGCTCGACAGCGAGAAGGTCTTCGACAGCTCCTACCAGCGCGGCGAGCCGATCGAGTTCGGCCTCAACCAGGTGATCCCCGGCTGGACCGAGGGCATGCAGCTCGTGGGGAAGGGGGGCATGATCGAACTCCTGATTCCGAGCGACCTCGGCTACGGCAAGCGGGGCACGCCGGGCGGCCCCATCCCGCCCGACGCCACGCTCCACTTCCTCGTCGAGCTGCTCGACGTCCGCTGACTGCACGTGGAAAAAGCCATCCATGGCCTTTTTCCACTGAGGGATGACGCTGCATCCCGCAGCGGCACGTGGAAAAAGCCATCCATGGCCCCACAGCCATGCAGTGGCGTCGATGCCTGCCCACTGAAGGATGACGCTGCATCCCGCAGCGGCACGTGGAAAAAGCCATCCATGGCCCCACAGCCGATCAGCGGCATGGGGCCTGTCCTCCGTGGCGCACGCTTTCAGCGTGCGAATGCGGGTGGGCTGACGCGCGGACACACGACCTCGGAGTCACGGTCGGTACGAGGATTGCTGCATCGTGCGGCACGCAAGGCGCTTGCGCACGCTGAAAGCGTGCGCCACGATGATGCTGCACCACCCGGAGGGCAGACTCGGGCCGGTGACTCCACCGTGGCTCAGGGGTCGAGCTCGACGACGGCCTTGATCACGCCGCTCGCGGGCTCGAGCAGCCGCGGAAACGCACCCGCCGCCTCGGCGAAGGCGACGCGGTGCGTGATCCAGGGCGCCGTGTCGATCCGGCCGGCGTCGATGAGTCCGATGATCCGCGGAAAGTCCCGCGACAGCGCGTTGCGGCTCGCGAGGATCGAAAGCTCGCGACGGTGCATGATCGCCGCATGCGAGAAGCGGAGTTCGGCCTGCGTGATGCCCACGTAGACGAGGCGACCGCCGAAGGCACACGCCTCGAGCGCCCGCGACATGCTCGCGACGCTCCCGGTCGCGTCGATGACGACCTCCGCGAGGCGCCCGTCGGTGAGCCGCCCGAGCGCGTCGATGTCGCTCGCGGTGCCGTCGGCGAGGATCGTGTCGGCCACGGCCATCCTCGACCGCACGAATTCGAGCCGCGGAGCCGCGGTGTCCATCACGATCACCCGCGCGCCCGAGAGCTTGGCGAACTCCACGGCCGACAGGCCGATCGGACCCGCCCCGATCACGAGCACCGTCTCGGCGGGGGTCGGCCCGCCACGGTCCACGGCGTGGCAGCCGATCGCGAGCGTCTCGACGAGTGCGTTCTGCGCGTGGGAGAGACGCGGCGAGGGGTGGAGCTTCCGGGCCGGCAGGGCATAGAGCCGCCGCAGACCCCCGTCGCAGTGCACGCCGAGCGTCTGGTTGTGCTCGCAGCAGTTCGTCAGGCCACGCCGACACGCATGGCACCGCTGGCAGTTGAGATAGGGCTCGACGGAGCAGCGGTCGCCGGGCCTGACGTTCGTGACGCCATCCCCGACGGCCAGCACCTCCACGCCGAGTTCGTGTCCCGGGATGCGCGGGTAGGTGAAGTACGGCATCTTGCCGAGGTAGCCGGCGTAGTCGGTGCCGCACACGCCGACGGCATGCACCTGCACGACCGCCTCTCCGGCCGCCGGCGCGGGGGGCTCGGGCACGTCGGTGTACGTGGCGTCATGGGGGGCGGCGAAGACGAGGGCCTGCATCGGGACGGCTCCAGGGTGGGTGGGGATCGACTCGGGGAAGGGCCCGTCAAGCCAGGCCGTAGAACCGCGCGGCCGTGCCTCCGAGGATCGCCTCGCGCTCCCCCTCGGCCAACGTCCCGATGAACGTCGTGACGATGTCCACGACCGCCGCATAGTCACCCGAGAGCAGGCAGACCGGCCAGTCGCTCCCGAACATCAGCCGGTCGGGACGGAATGCGGCCAACGCCACGTTGAGGTAGGGCGTGAAGTCCTCCCGCCGCCAGCGGCACCAGGCCGCCTCCGTGACGAGCCCCGAGAGCTTGCACGACACGTTGGGATGACGCGCGAGTGCCTCGATCTCGCGCCGCCACGACGCGAACTCGGGCGCCGACGGGCCGAGGGCGATCCGCGGCTTGGCGAGGTGATCGAGCACGAAGGGCTGCTCGGGCAGGAGCCCGACGAGTTCCACGGCGGCCGGCAGCTGCGGCGGGAAGAGGAGGAGGTCGTAGGTGAGGCCGAACGCGTGGAGATGCCCGAGGCCGCGGACGAAGTCGGCCCCGAGGAGGAACCTCGGGTCGGGCTCGTCCTGCACGACATGGCGCACGCCGACGAATCGCTCCCGACGCGAGAGTGGCTCGAGCGTCGAAGCAACGCCGGGATCCCGCAGGTCGACCCAGCCGACCACGCCGCGCACGAACGGATCGGCGGCGGCGAGTTCGAGCAGCCAGCGCGTCTCGACGAGCGACTGCCGGGCCTGCACGGCGACGCTGCCACCGATGCCGTGCGGCCTGGCGACGTCGGCCAGATCACCCGGCAGGAAATCCCGCGCGAGGCGTTCCATCCCGGCGCCGATCCAGGGGTACTCCGCGGGTGCGTACCGCCAGAAGTGCTGATGGGCGTCGATCCGCATGGGTCCCCTCAGTTGTTCTCGGCCAATCCTTCGACGTGCCCGACGTTCCTCACCGGGGCGAAGATCGCCTGCACGTCGCGGACGAGGTCGGTGTCGAGCGGCTCGGCGGCCCATGCGGCCCACGCCCGCACGTTGGCGGGGTTGGCACTGCCCGCCACGGTCGTGGCGATGCGGTCGTCGGCCAGGGAAAACTGCAGCGCGAGCTTCGCGATCGACGAGCCGCGCGACCGGCAGAGTTCCGCCGCACGGCGCGCCGCGGCCTTCACCGGTTCCGGCTCCTTGAGCCACTCCGGCAGCGGCGCGTCGGTGAGCAGGCGGGCGCTGAAGGGGCCGGCGTTCATGACGCCGATGCCCCGCTCGCGGAGGAACGGGATGGTCTCGTCGGCGAAGCGGGTGTTCTGCAGCGTGTACTGGTTGTAGCTCAGCACGCAGTCCACGTCGGCCCGTTCACAGATCCAGCGGAAGATCCTCTGCGGATAGCCCGAGAATCCCACGAACCGCACCTTTCCGGCCGCCTGGATCCGCCGCAGCGCCGGCAGCGTCTCCTCGACGATCTGCGGAAGCGGCACGAACTCGATGTCGTGGCAGAGCACGATGTCGAGGTGGTCGGTGCCGAGGCGGTGGAGCGACACGTCGACGCTCTCCGCCACCCGCCGGGCCGAGAAGTCGAAGTGGGCGATGTCGTAACGGCCGAGCTTCGTGCAGAGCAGGTAGGAGTCGCGCGGCACGCCCCGCAGCGCCACGCCGAGGAGCACCTCGCTCATGCCGCGGCCATAGAAGGGGCTCGTGTCCACGAGGTTCATGCCGCAGTCGAGGGCGGCACGGACGCTCGCGAGGGCCTCGTCGAGCGTCACCGGCCGGAACTCCTGGCCGAGCGAACTGGCGCCGAAGGCGAGGATCGGAACGTCGAGGCCGGTGCGGCCCAGCGGACGCGTCTGCATGCGCACTCTCGGGGAGGAGGGATGTCGGGCGACGCCCCGGAATGTCAGAACGTCCGGCAGCCGAGCGTCACGAGGAGGTTGGCCCAGGGCTGCGTGTCGGCCGTCTGGATGGTGAGCACGTGGTCGGGTGACGCCACGGCCGCGTAGAAGTCCCACTTCACGATCGGCTCGAGGACGAGCCGCGCGCCGGCGGCGGCGATGATGCGGCGATACTCCTCCCACGCCGGCGGATCCCCGGGCGTGGCGGCCGCGTAGGAGTCACTCCGGTCGACGCCCATCGTGTGCACGGCGTCGATCCGCACGGTCGCGATGAGGGCGGCGAAGGCCTGCGCCACCGTCGGGATGCCCGGCGCCAGCTGGAGCGAGACGAGCTCGGCCCGGGGCCCGCGCTTGTCGAGCGCCGGATAGTTGCCGTCGGCGATGAGCACCTTCGAGTGGTGTCCCGACCGGGCGAGGATCGCGAGGATGTCGGGGTGAAGCAGCGGTGTGTCGAGCATGGGGGAGCGCCTCCGGACTGCGGGTGGACGTCGTGCATCGCATGGTGTCGTGGGAGCGTCAGCCCCGCCTCGCCGTCGTCCGTCACACGACGACGAGCCGGCGCACGCTCTCGACGCTCTGCCGTGCCGCCTCCAGCGGCGTCGGCAGCGGAAAGACCTCCGCCGAGAGATGCCCACGGTAGCCGATCCGCCGCAGGGCGGTGACGACACCCGGCATGTCGGCGTGGCCGAAGCCGACGGCGCGGCGGTTGGAATCGGCCCAGTGCACGTGCCCCACGAGCTCGCCGCACGCCACGAGCGTCGCGGCCGGGTCCGCCTCCTCGATCTGCATGTGGAAGAGATCGCACAGGAGCCGCACCGTGGCACCGGACGAGAGACGCGTGCGCAGGAACGCGGCCGCCTCCTCCTGCCGGTTGAAGAGATCGGTCTCATACCGGTTGAGCGGCTCGTAGAGAAGCGGCTGCCCGTGGGCGGCGGCCCGCACGCCGAGTTCGTCGAGCGCCGCCGCGAGATGGTCGAGGGCCGCCTCGCGGTCCACACCCTCGCCGGTGCGGCCCTGCATCGAGCCGAGAATCGCCGGCGCACCGAGACGGCCGGCGGCATCGATGACCTCCGCGATGAAGGCCCGGGCCCGCGCGCGGATGCCCGCGTCGGCATGGCAGAGGTGCAGACCGTGCCTGATCCAGCCCGCCCCGGTGCCCACCGCCGCGAGGCCGAGGCCGAGATCACCGAGCAGGTCCCGGAGGAACGCCCCGGGAAACGCCTCGGGGCCCCCGCCGGCCGGGAAGATCTCGACCGCATCGAAGCCGAGGTCCGCGGCAAGCCGGCAGCAGGCCTCCAGCCCGCGCTCGAGCGCGGAGGTCGGCCCGGTCAGGCCCGGCGGCTCGCATGCCGCGAACTCCCCGGCGTGGAAGACGAACGGGCCGCGACGCGCCTCGGGCACCAGGCAGATCGTGACGGCCGAGCGCATCGCGTCACCCGAGGAAGAGCGGACGCAGGTGCCGCTCGAGGATGTTGGCGGTGACCTGTCGGGCGACGATGGCCCGGTTGGTCACGAGCAGGTCGGTGTAGCGGCGGCCCTCTTTGGCCGCGAGCTTGAACGCCACGTGGAGCAATTGGCGCACGTGCGGGTTGAAGTCGGGACAGGCGGGCACGTGGCGGATCGCCGCCGCCAGCCGCGGTCCGTCCCAGGCTCGCACCTCGGCCGCGCTCGGCAGCCGTGACCGGTCGATGTCGATGACGGCCGCGTAGGGTCCGCACAGCTCGTCGACGTGATCGAGCGCGGTCGCGTAGATCTCGCGGGCCAGTTCGAGGCCGTCGCCCCCGGCCTCCGCGAGGCCGATGAGCTCCTCGAGCCAGGTCGTGCCGGCCGTCTTCAGATGCACGCCGGCCCCGGTCCGCTCGAGCGTGCGACGGATGACGGGGTAGAGCGAGAACTTGTCGCTCCCGGAGTGCACCGAGAGCTTCGCGCCCGCGGGAAGGCCGTAGCGCCTCGCCGCATGGCCGAGCACGGCGACGTCGTCGGAGAACTCCCGCTCGAACGCCGCGAGGTCCCCCACGTAGTCCACCCCCTTGTTGAACCGTCCGGTGAACTTCGGCGCGATCGTCGCCAGCGGCACGCCCTCGTCGGCGAGGAGGGCGAGGATGACGAGCAGGTCCGGTGGCGTCTGCGGCGCGTCGGTCTCGTCCATGCTCACCTCGATCACCGCGTCCGACCCGCGGCGAGCGCGGATGTGGCGGAAGATCCGCCCCGCCTCGCGGCAGGCCGAGAGGTAGGTGCGGGTGATCGCCGCGAGTCGATCCGGCGTGAGGACGAGCGGCGCGTCGATTCCGTCCACGGGGACGGCCGTCGCCAGCTCCGGGTGGCGGGCCGCGAAGGCGGCGATGTCGGCATCGGCAGGGGGCGTGCCGATCGCATCGGCCACGTCGATCGTGAAAAAGTCGCTCGACTCGAGGTAGCGGTCCACCGTGTCGAGCCGGATGTGGTCGGCGTCGACGAACCAGGGATGCGGCCAGCCGCGCGCCGCCACCGCCGCGGCCGCGGCCGCCCGCACGCTCGCCGGCTCGCTGCCGATGAAGGCGTGCTCGCGGTTCGACTTGTTCCACACCGGCGCGACGACGACGCCCTCGGCCGCGAGCCGCTCGAAGGCGGCCAGCTGCGCCTCCGCCTCATGGGCGAAGCGGTCACCGACACCGAACGACAAACGCGGCAGCTCGGGCATGGGCGGCAGTGTACCGGCTCGCCGCACGCGGTCACGCGCGGGGGTCCGTCAGCCGATGATCGCGTCGATCGGGGTGCCGTGGTCGATCGCCAGCCGCTTGCGACCCGGCACCTCGAGCCGTCGCGAGTCGAGGCCGAGGAGCTTCAGGATCGTGGCGTGGACGTCGGTCACGTAGTGCCGATCCTCCACGGCATGGAAGCCGAGTGCGTCGGTCGCGCCGTGGGCGACGCCCCCCCTGATCCCCCCGCCGGCCAGCCACACCGAGAACGCGAAGGGATGATGGTCGCGGCCGTCGGAACCCTGCGAGCCGGGCGTCCGGCCGAACTCGGTCGCGAAGACGACGATCGTCTCGTCGAGCAGGCCGCGCCGGTCGAGATCCGTGAGCAGCCCGCCGATCGGCTGATCGACCGCGAGCGCGTTCTTCTCGTGATTGGCCTTGAGGCCGCCGTGGGCATCCCATGCGCCCGCACCGCCGCCGCCGTGCTGGATCTGGATGAACCGCACGCCGCGCTCGACGAGCCGGCGGCTGGCGAGCAGCTGCGCCGCGAACGCCCCGCAGTGCGGCAGGTCGAGGCCGTAGAGCCGCTTCGTCTCCTCCGTCTCACCCGAGAAATCCATCACCTCGGGCACGCTGCGTTGCATCCGGAAGGCCAGCTCGTAGGAGGCGATGCGGGCCGCCGTGGCCGGGTCGTTCGGATACTCCACGGCGGTGAGTCCGTTCAACCGCTCCACGAGGTCGAAGCCGATCTCCTGCGCCTCGCGCGACATGGCCCGCTCCGGGCGCCCGAAGTCGAGCGGGTTGGCCGGGTCGATCCGCAGGGGCACCGCGTCGTGCGCCGGCCCGAGGTAGTCGCCGTCCTTCCGGTTCCAGTATTCGCGCGTGCCCATCGAGATGAACTGCGGCAGGTCGTCGTTGAGCGAGCCGAGGCCGTAGTGCACCCAGCCCCCGAGCGTCGGCTGGGGCGGATCGAGCATGTGGCGGCCGGTGTGAAACTGCGTCTGTGCGCCGTGGTTCGAGTCGGTCGTCCACATCGAGCGGACGACGGCGATCCGATCGATGTTCCGCGCGGTGTGGGGAAACCAGTCGCTCACCTCGATGCCGCTCTGCCCATGCTTCCGGAACCCCACCTGGAGCGGAAAGAGCACGTTCCGCTGCTGGCCATTGGCGTCCGGGACGGGAGCCCGCTCCTTCGCGAGCTTCTCGGGGCTCTGCACGTCGGCATACGGCGTCTGGGCGATCGACGTGCCGGCGTACTTCGTGATCTCCGGCTTCGGGTCGAAGCTCTCCATGTGGCTCACGCCGCCGTTCATGAAGAGCCAGATGACGCTTCTGGCCCTGGGAGGTGCGTGCGGCCTCCCGTCGGGCGGCGTCCAGACGGCCGGACTCCCCACACCCTCGCGGTGCAGGAGCGCACCGAGCGCGAGGCCGGTGAACCCGAGGCCGAGGTCGGCGAGACACGCGCGTCGATGCGGCATCGGCATGGGCATGGTTCGGTCTCCCGGCATCACCGGAGCGTCACGAAGTCGTTGTGGTTGAGCAGCGCCCACACGAGGAGCACCCGCGCCGGGTCGGTGGTTCCCGCCGCCGGCTTCGCCACCCCCCGCCATCTGCCGAGCGTGGCTTCACAGGCGGCCCGCTCGTCGGCCGACGGATCGCGCTGCAGGATCGTCTCGAAGGCCCGCTCGAGGAACGCCGCGTCGTCATCCGCCGCGACCTCGAGCCGCGCGGCGATCGCGGCCGCCGCATCATGCACGAGCGCGGCGTTGGCCAACGCGAGCGCCTGCTGCGGCACGATGCTCCGCTCGCGTTCGTAGCACTCCTTCGCGGCGGCATCGTCGAACGTCGTCAGGAACAGGTTGCGGCTGATGTCGGAATGCCAGAAGTACAGGCTCCGCCGACGGGAGGTCGCCTGCGCGGACTCCCGCACCGGCGGACCGCCCATCGTGAGGTCGAGCATGCCGGCGAGGGCGAGGACACCGTCGCGGACGACCTGTGCCTCGAGCCGGATCGGCTCCCGCCGCCACACGAGCCGGTTGTCGGGATCGATCGCCAGCGCGGCATCGGCGCCCGCGGTCGACGACCCCATCCGGTAGGCGGCCGACGTGCAGATGAGCCGGTGGAGGTGCTTCATGCTCCAGCCCCCGGCGCCCCGCGACTCCTCCGGCCGCGGCCCCTCCACCAGTTCGCTCGCGAGCCAGTCGACGAGTTCGGGGTGCGCGGGGGCCTCCCCCTTCCGTCCAAACTCGAAGACGGTCGACACGAGCGGCCTGCCCATGTGCCGCATCCAGAGATGGTTGGCGGCGACGCGGGCGGTGAGCGGATTCTGCGGGTCGGTGATCCAGCGGGCCAGGGCCGTGCGACGTCCGGTGCTGGTCGTGGGGAAGGGCACGGCGGGGTCGTCCGCCGTCGACGTCCTGAACCGCGTGGGTGTCCACTTCGCACCGGCCAACGGCGTGAACGGCCCGTCGGCTGTCTCCACCGCCTGCACCGCCTTCTCGACCGCTTCACGAGCTGCGGCCAGTGCCTTCTCAGCCTCGCCCTTCTTCTCCGGGGCGGCCGTGGCGACCGTGTCCTCCGCTTCGGCCACCTTCCGCCGGGCGCGGGCGACGGCGAGTTGCCGTTCGGCACGCACGGCCGCCGTCGCCGCCTCCGTGCGGCGCTCGAGCGCATCGTCGGCACCGCCGTCGG
>Ga0172376_10002805_pt1 | contig 21014 bp, 20 predicted proteins | sample Lak35m_FD_121114 | JGI IMG/M metagenome (GOLD analysis project Ga0172376, IMG submission 121114) | Freshwater microbial communities from Kabuno Bay, South-Kivu, Congo - kab_092012_35m | ecosystem: Environmental > Aquatic > Freshwater > Lake | place: Democratic Republic of the Congo: South-Kivu... | reverse complement strand
TCCCCGTCCACATTCACAATCACCCGGCTGCCGGAAAGCTTCAGGATCGCCGCCAAGGCCGAGTTTCCGACCCCGCAAAGATAGACCACATCAAACTTCCGCACCGCCGCATGGATCACCGCCAGGAGGGTATGGGTAATGGTTTCAAAACTCTTCGTTCGGATGCTGGGCAGGTAGGCGATCCGCATTCCACGATAAGTGGCCGGCCGCTCCGGATAGAAATGGGATCGGTTGTAAACCGTCACGGCGTGACCCCGCTGCGCCAACCGCGCCCCCAACTCTTCCACCAAAGTCTCAAACCCCGAATACCGCGCCGGAACTCCCCGGCATCCTAAGAAGGCGATCGTCTGCTTTCCCTGCTCCGGTGTGCCCACATCGTCCCCCTGCACCCCAAAGAGACGTTCGAGGAAGCTGTAATAAAGAAACAGGGTGTTGAATTTGAGATATCGCGGCAGCAGTCGTCTTGGCTCCTGCAGGAGTCGGTAAAGCCAAGTCAGGCCCGACTTCTGCATCCAGGCCGGGGCAAAAGCCCTTCTCCCTGCCAGCAGTTCAAACGCATCCCCCACCGCCAAAAACACCCCTTTTTGGTGTCGGGGAAGGTTTTTGGCGATCCACCGCTCCTGCCGGTCGCCCCCCAAAGCCACCCAGATGAAGTCGGCGCCTGACTTCCGGATAATTTCAGCAAATTCTGCCTCGTCCTTCTCCGTCCACGCCCGGAATGGAGGCGACAAGGTGCCTGCGATGTCGACGCTCGGCTGGATCTGCCGACACGCCTCGGCGAGTTGTTGAAGGCATGTCTCCGTGCCGCCGAAGAAGAAATGTTTCCAGGGCCGGGGCAGATTGCGGATCGCCTCCTGCATAAAGTACGGGCCGTAGACCCGGTCCTTGAGATCCGCTCCTTTTTTCCGCATGGCCCAGACCAGCGGCATTCCGTCCGGCAGCAGCACGTCGAACTTTTGCAACGCCGCCCGAAAGTCCGGCCTCTGCCTCGCCAGTGCGATGATGTGCGTGTTGCACGCCGCCACCATTCCTGGCTTTTCCCGTTGGGCCAACTCCTCCAGCAATTTTACCCCGCCCGCGTAATCGGTCGCCTGCAGCCCCATTCCCAATACATCCACTCGGTTACTCTCCATCGCCATCATTCCATTTTGCCTCGTCCTGATCCCTTCTTCCAGCCTCAAGCTTATTCGCTCAAACCTAGGTAGGGCGCATCATCCCTGATGCGCCGGCTCAAAACCGTCTCGTCGCCCCAATTCAAAATTAAAAATCTCCCGCGCATGCGGGGCGCTTTCCGCTTCCCGAACCCCCCGCGCCTGCGGGATCCCGCAACCGCGGGGCAAAATCGCCTCAGCAGGGCGCCAGCCCTGCGTAGTCCCGCACATGCGGAACGTAGCAGGGCCAAAAATCTTCCTTTCAAGCTCCCCCTCATGGCCCAAGAATCAATCCATGATCCAGCCCACGATCCCCCTCGATCGCAAGCTCATCGCCACGTTCTGCCAGGAACGCGGCATTCGCCGCTTGCGCCTCTTCGGTTCAGCCCTTCGTGGCGATTTCCGGGCCGGTATCAGCGATATCGATGTCCTTGCCGATTTCGACCCTCACTCCCTTCGTAATTCTGGCTGGGATTTCTACCTTTACGGAGAACAGCTGGGGAAACTCCTCGGTGTTCGGGTCGATTTCTGTACCCACCTACGCCCTTGGCTTCAACGCCGTGTCGACCAGGAGTCCTTCGTTGTCTATGAAGCCGAAACATGATCCGCTGGGCCCTTTGCTGGACATGCACGACTATGCCCTCCGCGTTGTCACATTGACCCAAGGCCATTCCGAACTCTCCATCACCCGCGACAACAACTGGCAACTCCAAGCCTCTCTGGAAAGATGCCTTGAATTGATTGGGGAAGCGGCCAACCGGATCGCTCCCGATTTTCAAAAAGCCCATCCAGAAATACCTTGGGCAGGGATCATCGGAATGCGCAATTTACTGATCCACGGATACGATTCAGTCATGCCCTCTAAACTTTGGGAAACCGCTACCCATGGGGTTAAAGAGCTTCTTCCTGCCCTCAGCTCCCTGATAAAATCAATTCAACCTCCCTCCCCCCAGTAGTCCTTCCCGCCCCAAGTTAAAAGCAACAAACCACGCGCTTAGGTAGGGCCGCCTCTACGCAGGCGGCCGCCGTTGCTCGCTTTTGCTTCACCACTCACAACTGCGGCCGGGTCATAGACCCAGCCCTACCCAAAGATTTAACATCCCCCGCGCATGCGGGATCCCGCGAGCGCGGGCCCCCCCTTACCCCTGCTTTGAGCCAACAATATGCTCTGCCAATTTCGCCCGCAACAAACTCAGCATATCATCGGGAAGACTGCCCAGTCTTCTCTCCATCCGATCGATCGGTACCGTCGCTAAAAAATTAAGGCGGATGACCGAGGTCACCTTCAACCCCATCTGGGCAAATCCTTTTGACCCTGACTCCACCACCAGATCGAAACCCTCCACCGCACGCTGCGTTTGCAAACTCACACCGCAGACCAAAAAATCACCCATTCCAGGCAGTTTTCGCAGCAAAACAATCGGCCGTAACTTGGCTCCCCCATCTGCTTGCACCAACCTCGCCACCACAACCTCCCCCTCCGAAACTTGCGCCATGGGCTTCAGACAATGGCTTGGCCCGCGCCCGAATAGTCAGGCTCATCCAAGCCGTACGCCCTCTCCAACATGCTCAATGACAGCTTGGCCCAATCTTTATTTTCTCCAGCATCCCCCGACTCGAATATATCCAAAACGACCCTACTTCCAGCAGGCATGCCTAAAGGCTTTTTCAAAACCAGATGCGTCGCATCACTCACTTCGGCTTCCATTCTCATCACCCCACTCTAATCCGCCTCCCCCAACCGTCAATCCAACCCCCCTCCCCCCCAGTAGTCCTTTCCGCCCTTTTCCGCTTTCCGATTTCCCATTCCCGAATTCCGAAATTAAAATCTCCCGCGCTACTGCCCCATAATTTGCCTTAATGGAAATCTTGGCTGTACTCCCGTGATCCGTCAGCGCGAGGCAATAAAAACTGTCAACATGGCCAAAAGGAGCACGCCCCAACTTGCCCGATCCTTTATAGCGAACAGAACAGGGTCCTCTTCCATTTCTTTCCGAAGCGTTTTAAGCCAAACGCGAATGATCCAATAAAAAAGCAATGGGCAAAGAAACCAAAGACTCTGAGGTCTAGCGTAAAGCACGCTCACGTCTGGACTATTTACATAAAGCGCGGCAACCAAAATTGACACAACCCCGCTCGCTATGCCGATCCCGGCGATGGCCTCCATATCCCCGATACCATATCCCCTGCCTTTCGCCCATAACTGCTCGTCCGCTTTAAGGCGTAAAAGTTCACTAACTCGCTTAATGCAAGCCAGGCTTAGGAAAATAAAAATTGCGAAACCTAACAGCCAAGGACTACAAATAATTTCTACTGCAGCCCCCCCCGCTAAAATTCTTAAAGTGTAAAAGGAGGCGAGCATAATAAGGTCCAAGCCCGCTTTTCTTTTACCCCAGACGTTGTAAAAAACCGCCAAGGCGAAATAAGTAAACGCGATAAAAAGAAATTCCTGCCCAAGAAAAAAAGCCAAGCCAAAAGCTGAAGCTAAAAGCACAATAATTAGCATCAGGGCTTCGGAATATTTCAATTCCCTGCACGCAAGGGGGCGCATCTTTTTTTGCGGATGCGCGCGATCCGAGTCCAAATCATAAAGATCGTTCAACAGGTAAACGGCGGAAGATAACAGACTAAAGGCAACAAAAGCCTGTCCTGCCAAAATCCAATTCTCTACCTCTCCCCAGATATGCGCCGAAAAAAGTGGCACCAAGAGAAGGAGGTTTTTAACCCACTGATGCGGACGCAAGGCCCTGAAGGCAGCGCTGGCAAAAGCGGGCTTGGGAGCCATGGTTTCAAGACGGGGGTTCACGCGCAAAGCTCGTTGAACCACGGCAGGTCGCGCGCCAACGATGGCTCCCCGCTCTGCATTTTTAAATATTGGAATATCAATTTTGCGATCACCATAATAGTCATACCCACGAACTCCAAAGGTCTTAACCAAAAGTTCTTTTTTTGCAAAAGTAAGGTTGGATTGAGATGAGCTGCCCCAATGCTTTAATCTAAGGTTGAAACCCAGCCTCTTGGCTGTTGCCTCCACAAGGTCTTGAGGCGCACCCGACACAAGGTGTACTGCACGCCCCTTTTTTTTCTCACGTAAAAGACGAGCTAAAAGTTCTTGTCGGATGGTGGGGGGATTGCGACTCGCTCCAGCTTCTTTGTGCAACCAGTCTTTGAACGATGCCCGGCCAAAAAAAGCCTGGATAAGCAAGGCGGGCACCTTCGTCGGGTTTCGTAAAATAATAAATCGAATGTTTTCCCACGCACTGTCATCAACAAATAAAGTTCCATCAAGATCCACGGCGATTGGCCTGCCCTTCATAAGGACAAAGTTGCCTGCCCCAGCAGAAAGGTCGAGAGTGGAGCTATGAGATTCGCCTCTTTTATAGCTCCTTGGCTCATATTGGCGACTTGGCTTGCTTTATCCCCCTTCTGGATTCAAAAGGAAAGCTTATGGATCGATGAGGCAGGAAGTGCCATCAAAGCTATGGCGAGTTCGCCGCAAGGGGTTTGGGAGGAGCTTTGTTTGGAAAAAAATAGCAATATGCACCTGCCAGCTTACCACTTCTACCTTTGGGGTGCGTCGCAACTTTTGGGCAATAGTGAATACGCTCTCCGCGCAGCAAATCTCCCTTGGATGCTGTTGGGATATGGTGCTCTCATCCTAGGCCTAATTGCCTTTGTACGACCCGGCCAAGCGATCTGGCTGGCTTTATTTCTCACCACAAACCCATTCTTATTTTACTACACGAACGAAGTGCGACCCTACGCCATGCAGTTTGGCCTGGCAGCGGTTGCTTTTAGCGGCCTGATGGGAACAAAGAAGTGTGGCTTCATTTCATGGAAGGCATGGGGAATGGTCCTCGCGACCGTACTGCTCGCTTGGACAACAATCTATGGGCTGGCTTGGTGGATCATTAACCTTTTGTTTTGGGCGGGAAGCTCTTTGCGGTCGGAAAAAAAACGGCTTTGGACTTGCACCATAGGATTTCTTTTTGGGGGCGGTTTTTGTGCTTTTCTATTTCACTTATGGGTTCTGGGCGTTGGGGCTAAAGCATCACCCGTCGGCGAAACAGGCATAAAATCAATCGCTTATGCTTTTTGCGAGTGGACAGGTGCAGCAGGTTTTTTGCCAGGCCGCTCCTCATTGCGCTCTGGGACTTTCCCCACCCAGAACGAGCTTTTGATCGCAAGCGTAACCGCAGGGCTAACCATGGCTCTTTTAATTTCAGGCGCAATTCAGGCACGCCTTCTGGCTACGCCATTACTTTATCCAGTCGCATGGACCATTCCTTCTTTGGGAATTATCGCGTCGGGACTAGTAAAGAGCTTTAGGCTTGTAGGCCGTCACTTTACGCCATCGGGTCCAACTTTCTTTTGGTTTTTGTCTCTCGGGCCAAAAAATTCAAAGAAATTCCACTGGACCCACTGCGCTGCCCTTGCCCTATTAGTCCTCTGGACAGCCAGTGACTATCGCTTCGCAACTGAACCATCCCATCGAAAAGATGACTATCGAGGGGCAGTTCAATGGCTCGCCACTCATGCACAAAAGGGAGAGACAATCTGGTGGGCTGCGGATGATGCCGCAACCAGATTTTATGGGCTCAAGGATTTAGATTTTGTCGCTAACTTGGACAGTGCTGCGCTTGCTCTAAAAGCACAACCAGGTCTAATCGTCATATCAAAACTGGATGTTTATGATGCACACGGCGCTATTCAGCAGTGGGTAAAAACAAACTCTTTCCAGCAGGTCGCCTCTTTCCAGTCCTTTACGATCTGGGCTTCTCCCTGATCTATCGTTTGTTAGCAAAGGGTATGTTTTGAAAATCCTCCTCTACACCGACCTGACCATTCACCCCGACCAGCTTTTCTGGCATCGCGACCTCGGCCTTTTGACAAAAGCCTTCCATGACCTCGGCCACGAGGCCTGGCTGGTCGTCCACCCTGCGAGAGAATCCACACGCCACCCGCCACCCGCCACCCGCCACGACCCTGTAATCTGGGCCTCTCCCTCTGACGTCCGCAACCCGCTCTGGTGGCAATCCCAAAAGCCCGATCTCGTCATCCTCGGCCTCTGGACCCGACCCAAGTACGACCCCATCCGCCGAGCCGCCCTCTCCGCTACCCCCCACGTCATCGAACGCGCCGATAGCGACGGCATGCGCACCGCTTCCTGCGGTCTTCTCACCTACGCAAAACGCAGGTTCGACTACTTTCGCGACCACACCTACCACTGGCCATCTCTTCTCTCGATCCCTGCTTCAATTTTCTACTCCTTTGCCTCCATCCTTGCCACCCCATGGATCGAGGCTCGCCTCGCCCGCACTTTAAAACTTCTGCCTGCTGTTGCTGTCGAAACCCTCCATGCCACCGTGCTTTGGAAATCCCTCGCCACCCGCCAAGGGGCCGACCCTGAAAAGATTCACTGTGTTCCTCACCCCATTCAGACCGATATCTTTAAGTTCGACCCCACGATCCCCAAAAAGAACCAGAGCATCTCCGTAGGCCGCTGGGAATCATATCAAAAGAACCTTCCTCTTCTCCTCAAAACCCTCCGCGCTTTTCTTGATAAAAATCCCTCCTGGACCTCTCTCGTCATCGGTTCTGGCCTTCCCGCTAAATCCCCCCATCCCCGAATCACTTTTCTACCCCCAACTTCCCCAGAGGAATTGGCTTCACTGATGCAAGAATCAAAAATTTTTCTCTCATCCTCACGCTACGAAAGTTTTGGCCTGGCCGCGGCGGAGGCCACTGCTTGTGGCTGTGCATTTGTCGGTCCTTTCGTGATTCCAATACTCAACAACGAGTCGACTTCCCAAAATAATTCTTTTTTGGACTCTACTTTCAGCCTCTTGGCAAGAAAACTGCAGGATGCTTCGAAGCTCGAAGAGCCTTCCTCTAACCAGATGAAAACCGCCCCAATATCCTCCCCCCAATCCATTGCCAACCTCTTGCTGAGACTGTCTGTAGTTTCAGCATGAGTTCCTTCGTTTATTGGGTTGACCCTATTTATGGCTAGTCGCACCCGCAATTTTATCCGCTCGTTGGGGGTCGGCTATATTTCGATTGCTGTCAATATCGCATACACAGCCGCCTCGGTCCCCCTTGCGCTACACTACCTTGGGAAAGAGCAATTTGGGCTTTGGGCATTGGCTCAGCAGATTATGGGATATCTTATTCTGCTTGATCTTGGGGTTTCGTCCGCCGTCGCCCGTTTTGTTGCCGACTATAAAGACGATGTACAGGGCGGTGAGTATGGAAGCCTTCTCCTGACTGGGGGTATGGTTTTTGCTGTGCAAGGCGTGCTCATAGCCGCTGCCGGAATAGGGTTTTCATTCTTTGCCCCATTCTTATTTGCTGTACCTGAAGCTTTGGCTGCCGACTTTCGTAATGTCCTAATCGTAATTACTATTCTTGCGGGTGTCTCAGTAGCCTTCCGAAGCATTGAGGCACCCCTATGGGCATTCCAACGAATCGACATGGCATACACCATTAAAATCATTACGTTGGTATTGGGTTTTGCCTCCTTATGGATCGGCTTTAACTGCGGGTGGGGCATTTACAGTTTTGCTTTTTCAGGTATTCCTTCGGCTTTCCTTTGCCCAGCTATCACTTTCATGGTGTGCTCGAAAAACGGATTTTATCCATCAAGGGGGCAGTGGGGCGCTCCAAAATGGAATGTTTTTCTCCGCGTATTTAGTTTCGGTAAAGACGTTTTTTGGATGTCGCTGGGTTCCCAGTTTGTGAACGCAAGTCAGATTATGATCATCAGCCGTACAATTGGGTTGGATGCAGCGGCCACTTTTGCCATCGGAACGAAGGCATTCACTTTGTTTCAGCAGTTCACCTCAAAGATTCTGGAAAGCTCCGCCCCAGCCCTCACCGAGATGTTTGTTCGTCAAGAAGTCGATACTTTCAATATCCGCTTTTCCAGTGTCATCGCCATCACATCTTTTTTGGCCACTCTGGGTGCGACAGTGCTCGTTGCTGCAAACACCCCTTTAGTCAATTTATGGACTTCCGGGGTTATCCATTGGACTCTTCCTTGTGATGTTCTTTTAGGTGCGCTCCTGATTGTAACGTGTGCGACTCGATGCCTGACCGGGCTTTTCGGTGTTATCGGAAACCTCCGTCCTGTCCGACATATTTTCTTCATCGAAGGCTGTGTTTTCGTATGTATTGCTATTCCTGTTGCCTCGAGCTTCGGTATTGTTGGTGTTCTTCTGACCTCACTTGTCACTCATATGTTGATCACTGGCCTTCTATCTGTACGCGCCGTGACCAAAACAAATCTTCCCATGATCCCCATTTTCCAGGTTTTCTTTTTTTCGCTAGTAGTTTTCGGTGCTACATCTGTTCTGCAACCGATTTTAATGTCAGTTTCACTACCCTTATTTCAAGCTTTTGCACATACCCTGCTGCTTGTCCTTGTTACGGTATTTTTTGGCTTTTTCCTAATTCTCCCAAAGCACCTTAGGCAGACAGTTCGTGACAAGTTCTGCCTGCTTAAAATATCTTAAGACAATGAAGCGATTCATATTGATCTGTTGGGATGGGATTTTCAAAATGCTGGAAAAATCACCTCTTGGGATTTCTTGCCTGGCCTGCTTTGCAAGTGCTCTTGCCGGCATGCTTACCCGAAGACCGATATGGATTTTCTATTTCAGGAACCACTGGTTCCGACGTGATGGGGGCCTAGTTATGCCGTTGGGCCACACCCTAAAGCTCAGGCGCCATTCAGTGAAACAGTGGCTACCCGACGGGGAGGAAATGTTTTCATTCCGCAGACCTTGGTGGTTTAGCCGTTATCACCCCAAGGCGGGCGATTTCGTGATCGATATTGGTGCAGGCATGGGCGAAGATTCATATCTTTTTTCAAAAGCAGTAGGAACACATGGTAGAGTGCTGGCCATAGAGGCACACCCAGACACATTTTCGGCTATGACCTCTTTTTTGACTTTGAACAAAATTTCAAACGTGATTCCAGCTTCTTTCGCCGCCATGGATGTGGGGGGCCTTATCAAGTTGTCCTCCTTCGCCGATAGCGATTGGCAATGCAACTCTACCCTCCTTGACTCTCCGGGTGATTCTTCTGTTGAAGTAAGGGCATGTCGACTGGACGATCTTCCATTCCTTACTTCAATATCGATCATTCATTTTATGAAAATGAATATCGAGGGTGCCGAAGTAATGGCCCTTGCAGGTGCTGCTGCCACTCTCGCCAACACACAGAATATTTGCGTCTGCTGCCATGATTTTCTTGGTGAAAACACTCAAACCAAGTCGCAGGTTTGCCAGCTTCTGAAAGAAGCGGGCTTTTCCCTCTCCTTTACGCCATCGGATGCCCCACCTTGGGAGCGTGATTTCGTCTACGGCCAAAGATGACTTCTTCAAAGCCACTGTCCATATTAGTCGCTGCGTTCACTTTCCCGCCAAACAAGGATGGCGTTGCGGAAGCATCTTCTTCCATGGTCCAGGTTTTTTTAAATAAGGGCTGGCAAGTAGACGTTGCTACTGGACCCACTTTACCAACAAGAAACTCATTGAATTTCATGGGATCAAAGCTTTATGAATTTGCAATCATCGGAACCCCTTACTTCAAAGATCCTTTCCGTGGTGAAATTACAAAGTACCGTAGTTTCCTTTTGCAAGGCGATTGGGATGTTATTATTTTTCAAGCTTACTGGTGGCCTCTGTACCTAGCCTTACCCATTCTTAATCAAATTAAATCTAAGAAGATTCTCGTAAGTCATGGCCACAGCGGAATAAATATCTCCCTGACACCTGTTTTTCCTTTTGGCTTGTTTTACTACTTTTCGACGATATACCAGACGTTCAAGATGTTGAGTTGGCTTAATAGTTTTAGTCGTATTGTCTTTTTAAGCAACCGATGCGATACACAGAACTTTTTTGATCATTACGTCGCGAAACTATGCAAACATCCTCATATTAACGTTATCCCAAACGGCGTTAATACTTCTCAAGCATTTTTGCCCTCGGGCTTTAGTTTTCGCCATAAGCACAATATTCCTGCTAGTTGCATTTTTTTTCTTTGCGTTGCTAATTTTTGCCCTGTTAAAGATCAGGGCTTTGCTGCCCGTGCCTTTCGCCTGGCGGCTATCCGAAACTCTTTTCTCATCTTTATCGGAAGTGAATTCAATGAGTGTTCGCGAAAGTTACAAAGTGAAGACGCTAAATTCGCCCGATCCTCTTCAACTAGCACGATTCTTTGGCTTGCGAAAGTCCCGCGCGATGAGACTTTATCTGCTTTTTCTGAGTGTGACTGCCTTGTTCTTTCTTCAAAACGTGAAGCTCAACCAATTTCTTTACTTGAGGCAATGAGCTTTTCTCGTCCTTGGATCGCAAGAGATTCCGGCTGTATTTCTGAAATGCCGGGAGGAATTGTTGTTCAAAACACTCCTGCCATGTCAGAGGCGATGCTACGGTTAGCAAAAGATTCTGATCTAAGAGCTGAACTTGGAAGGTCAGGATTTTCTGCCACTCAAGAAGTTTACAACAAAGACAAAACAGCTTTTGCGTGGATTAAATTAATCGAAGGACTGTGCTCTCAATAAGTTTTTTTGTTTCTAGCCCGACTTTTCCCAATTTCTGAAATAGGCCTCGGCTCCTTTATTTGCAGAAAAGAATTCCCTTACTATTTTGCTATTATTTTCACCTTCACTCCACGGTTTGTTTTTTCTCTCTTTGTAATTTTGTGCTAGGCTGTTGGCTTGTGGTGCTACCCAGAACGCCTGGGTGCCTAATCGAGTTAGATCTTTTAACCCAGGCACATCGGCTAGATAGCAAGGCAATCCACATGCTAATGCTTCAACTGCTGAAATACCAAACCCCTCAAATTTTGATGGCATAAAGTAAGAGTCTGCCGCCCAAAGGTAATTTCTTACGTCCTCTTGCGGTCCACACCAGCGAATTTGTCCAGAAATACCCAGTACTTCGGCTTCTTTTCTATCTTTTTTTTCCGGGTGTTCAAAACCTACTTGCAAATAGTAAAGCTCTGGATCTTGTATTTTCTTTAACATTCGAACTATCTCAATGTAGTTTTTGACATCTGACCCATTCCCGATCGATACCAGAACTTCCTTTTTTTTTGGAATTCCTAGATTTCGAAGTGCATCGTTTTTTTCTTTTCCTGATGGTGGCCTGTAATAATATGTGTCAAACCAGTTCCAGATCAGTTCGCTTGGATTTAGAAATCTCGTCTTTTCATTTTCCTGAACGGAATGGCTAATGGCTATGTGCTTGCATCCCAGCATTCGGCACAGACATCTTTCTATGGTTTTTTGTACTCGCAAAATCCCGAAAAAACCAAAGTTATTGTGAATGGTTCGGAAAGTTCTGTGTCCTGAACTGTAGGCCAATAAGACCATAAACAAACTAAGACTCTCCTGATGAACGTGGACAATGCCCGGATTGATTTTCCTTAGTATTTTCCAGTAATGCCATAGTCCGTTAATCAGCTTAATTCCCCTTTCCATTGGCACATGGTAAACCGAAAATCCGGCTTGTCTCAATTGGGTTGCGTAAGGTCCTAGATTCTCCCCTAAAGCCAACACATGGAGTTCAACTCCTTTTTTAATCCACAGAGGCGCAGCGAGTTTAAGCATAACTTCTGCCCCTGATGGCCTCAGTTCCCCAAGCACATGAAGGACGCTTAATGACATTCTTGCGGTGTGAGGTTTTTTACTCTGATTTCTTTCGTGCTGATAAAATAAGTTCCAACTGAGCTACCGAATCCTTTGGCTCGAGTCTGACTGCAGCCCTTAATGAGGGCCAAATGGAATCAATATATTCGCCAGAAGCTTTTCTAAGGCATTCAACTCTTATGTCTTCAAACCCTTTTTTTTGTACTTGATGGATATACACGCTTAAGAGTTGCCTTGTAGCACGAGAATACTTTGGATACATGAGTGCATACAACCAATCTGGATATGTTTGAAAATCTAATGGTGGAATTGGATCCTCAAGAAGGCCGTGACCGGTTAAGTCAAACTTATGAATCATCATGCCACCCGGTTTTAATATTTTTAGGCAGGCCCGGAAAAATCCATCAAGATCCTCTACGTGCTCCAGTACATCGTGTGAGAATAAAAAGTCGACTGGCTCAGGCAAGGATGCCTTCTCAAGATGTTCGCGAATAAGCACCGCCCTTCCTTCGTCAATTTTCCCTGATCCTGAATGCGAGAATATTTTCAAAGAGTTTGGTAATTCAGGCATTTTTGCCAGTTTCTTAAGAATATTTTGCTGCTTCTCATGGATTTTGTGAGACATGTTCTTTTCAATTAAATAAATTTTTTCGTATCCACCACCCAACAGAAGATCGGCACTTGCCAAGCAGTCACCGCAGCCGATCTCGCAAGCAGTCCCGCTCATTTTTATTTTTAATCTTTTAATCTCATTATACAAAGTGTCGCAAATGCGCAGATGCCTTTGAAAGGCCTTGTCAGGATCCCCCGCCAACACAGGAAAAGTTGGATTGCTTCGACAGCCAAGTAATGTTTTCAAAAGTGATTTCCCGCTGTTAGCAGATCGATGAAAGATTGTTTTGAAAACAAGATTTGGATGTAACATGTTCTGTAATCATGAATGCACCGTCTGTGCCAAAAATCAAGCCTGATACACCTGTATTTGACCTTTTCTCTGCTTGTCATCCTCGTGATCTTTTCACTTTAAGGCTGGCTCTTTCGCGAATCCACTCTTTGATCCAACCTCGCCAGATCTGGGTAGCTTGCAGGAGTAGGTGGACTCTTTTTTCGCGACTCATTTTAGGTCGCTCGGTATCAATTCTCAATGAAGACACAATGATTCCAGATATGACTCTGGCGGCTCTTCGCGAACTTCCGGTCGAGCCCTTTCCGAAAGGCGCCGGGTGGTACTATCAGCAGTTAATAAAGTACTCTTTCTCGTTTCACCAGCCTGAGGTCCCTTACTACCTTATTTGGGATGCTGATACTATTCCCCTTTGCCCGCTCTCTTTTTTCTCATCCGAAGGAAAATCCCTGCTAGCAGAGTCGGATGAGCTTCACCTCCCCTATCGCGAATCCTATCAGCGTCTTTTTCTTGAAGAACCACCTTCGGGCCTCAAGTCTTTTATTGCACAGCATATGATGATGAGGAAGGCCATTGTGCAGGAAATGCTAACTAAAATAGATGTCCATTCCCCCGGCAAAGAGTCTTGGGCTTGGAAACTTATGCGCTCTTTGCCATCCAAGGGGCTTAATCTGTTCAGCGAATATGAGACTTATGGCTGGTATTCTACTCTGCATTATCCCGACCAGATTAGTAGAATCAATCGCCGATGGCTTCGAGATGGAATTTCTCATTTGGGTTATCCTCCGACCTCAGCAAAACTTGCCAGCCTCTCTGCTTCTTTTGACTACACCTCTTTTGAAGCTAATCGGACAAGTTGGGCTTCGCTTTTTTCCAGAAAGAAAGCAATAGCATGAAAAAGATTTGCGTTGCTTTTTTAGTCGTCGACGATCGCTTTGATCAGCCCCTTCCCATCCCGTTTTTTGGCACGGCCCCCACTGCCCTCTTGCAGGGTTTCGCATATTACCCCGACGACGTTGATGTTCATGTTATCTCTTGCATTCAAAAGCCTATTCCCTGTCCAGAGAAACTGGGCCCGAATATCTGGTTTCATGGGCTCTTAGTTCCTAAACTTGGTTTCTTGCGGACTTTTTACCAAGGATGTGTTCGCGCTGTTCGAAAAAAACTTCGGGAAATTCAACCCAATGTCATCCATGCACAAGGGACGGAACGTTGGTGCGCAGTCAGTGGAGCTTTTTCTGGTCACCCTCGAGTTTTAACCATTCATGGCAATCTGCGATTGATCAATCGTCTCAGTCCTATGAAGCCCCGGCTTTATTGGACTCTGCAGACTTGGCTTGAAATCTTTTCGATTCCCCGCTTTGACGGAGTCGTGTGCATCACTGAATATACTCGGAAAAATATTACTGATCTTGCCCGTAAAACTTGGGTTGTCCCCAACGCTGTTGACCAATCCTTTTTTGATATTATTCGAAAACCCGTTGAACCAACTGAAATTATTGTCGTAGCTCATATTCAAGAGCGTAAGAATCAAAACTTTTTTTTACAGGCGATCTCGCCATTGGCTGAAAAAGTTGACTTTCGTGTAAAGTTTTTTGGCTGTGGCACTTCAGTTCATTCCTATGGCCGAGACTTTTTTTCACTATTAGCATCTCGCCCATGGGCTTCATTTGGCGGTATGATTCGAAGAGAGCAACTTCGAGATGTGTTTTCACGTGCCTCACTTCTTGTGCTTCCGTCCTTAGAAGATAACTGCCCTATGTCTGTCCTCGAGGCTATGGCAGCGGGTGTGCCGGTCATCGCAAGTGCTGTAGGCGGAATTCCTGAGTTGATCTGCCACGGTCAGACCGGCCTCCTAATTGACCCGCGCTCGAGTACCTCAATCCTCACTAGTATGGAGCGTATTTTGTTTAACCCTGCCTTTGCTTCTGGTTTGGCTGATGCAGCGAAAATAGAAGCCCGGACAAGGTTTCACCCTCGCTCGATTGCTGAGGCACACCTCAATATTTATCGAGAGCTCGCCTGTAAATGAAATCCCCAGACCGAATAATTCCTCACCTAGCATTGTGTCATCTAAAGATTTAATTATGCCTTTACGTATTGCCTGTTTGCTTTGCTGTCATAATCGAAAAAGCCTTACCCTTGCTTGCCTTGAGTCAATCTTCTCCCAATTGAATGCCTGTGGAGCTGATGTAGAGATATTTTTGCTTGATGATGGCTCAACGGATGGAACTTCGTCCGCAGTGCGCGAAAGATATCCGCTTGTTAAACTCTTTTCTGGTTCGGGGGATCTTTTCTGGTGCGGTGCCATGCGCGTTTTGTGGCGGATTGCGGCACAAAGTCGTCCCGATTATTTTCTCCTGCTTAACGATGATACTTTTCTTTATAAGAACGCTTTGGACGTTTTGCTTTCTTCGGCATCCCACCTTAACAATCGTTGCCTGGTCGTCGGCTCTATTTGCGACCCAATCGGCAAACAAAAAGTTTATGGTGGATTCGAACCTACTTCCACTCGGCACTTACATGGCCTCTTTAACGGTATGCGCCTTTATCGTACTTGTAATGCAAATTGTCTTTTAATTCCAGACATTATATATCAGAAGCTCGGCATTTTTAATTCTGCCTATACTCACGCGATGGGAGACTTTGATTACGGCTATTTAGCGACACGAAGCAGTATCCCGATTCTTGAGACGCCAGACTTTGTTGGAGAATGCTCTCCCAACGATGATAGTAAATCTTGGCGCAATAACACTCTTTCACGCAGCGAGAGATTTCGTTTTCTTGCCGGGCCGAAAGGCCTGCCCTTTCGTGAGTGGTTCATATTTTGTCGACGGAATTATGGACTTCGATGGCCAATTAAGTTTTTTGGCCCGACAATCCGAATTATCTTGGGCATATAGCCAATTGCTTTTTATTTGTTTTATTAACACAGAAGCACGGACTGGACTTTTACGGTGTATACTATAAAATCTTACTTGCATGAGTTTATCTAGTTTTGTGCCTGAGCGAATTTGGGGTTATTTAGTAACCTTTGTTGGCTTTATCTTGGCCATATATGTGGGCTCTCATGTTGCTAGTGGCGATACCAAGCCAATAGCAATCGGCGTAGGGATAATCGCCGCCATATCAGCTCCTTTAATACTTAAAGACAAATACTGGCTTTTATATCCACTTCTTTTTCCGCTCACTGGCTCTATCTCGGCAATCCGACTGCCATTTAACTATTCGGAGTTAGGTGCTTTAGCGGTTCTTGCAATTTTTGTCTTACGCCTCTGCTTTCAAAAACAGAGTCTTGGATTTCGTCTTGGATTGGCTGATATTGTTTTGTTAATCAATTTTTTGTATCTTGCTACAGTTTTTGCACGAAATCCAGTGAGCATGCGTAGCCTTGGAGGAGACGGTGGCGGTGATATGATTGGCGGAAGAAACTATTTTACCCTTACTATGTTTCTTGGTGCCTATTTTGTTGTCAATCACGCGCGAATCCATCCCAAACTTGCCACAAACCTTCCGTGGATGCTTGCTATCACATCGACCTTGGGTGGTATCATCTTTGTCCTTACTTCAACGCTTCCCTTTACTGCGCCATTTATTTTTCCTTTCTGGAACAACGTTGATTATGAAGCCTATGGTGAGATGGCTCGTGGTTCTACTTCATTCGGCCAAGCAGCAGAATTCACGCGATTAACTGGACTTGCCGGAATCGCTAGACCTCTAATCTTGCTTCTAATTTCCTACTATCCTCCGTCAAGACTTCTTTTTCCTAACCCATTGCTTCCCTTCTTACTTTTTTATCCAAGCCTAATTATTATCGCCCTTTCTGGATTTCGTAATGAGATAATGTTTACAGGCGCTTATGTTTTTATAGCCAATGCGATTCGCAAAATGTGGCTTTGGGCGCTTTTCTTTATCATAGTACCTTTGTTTGGAATCGTTTTCTTGGCTTACATTAATCAGGGTGGTGATTTGGTGCCTTTGGCTGCTCAACGTGCCTTTTCTTTCTTGCCCCTAGGCTGGAACAATAAGGTCGTCGCTGATGCAGACGGATCGGTGGAGTGGCGTGTGGATATGTGGAAAGACGCTTTTTCTGGCGGATTTATTAAAAACAAATTGCTGGGAGATGGTTTCGGGTTCGATCGTGCAGCGATGAATCTTATTGCGGACGAAATGCAGGGAGGAGCAGGCTTTGTAGGAGGTTCAAGGCACGAAGCCCACATGATTCGTGGCTCTTTTCATAGCGGCCCACTTTCCAGCATCCGCTTTGTTGGTATCATCGGACTAGTCCTAATTCTTTGCCTTATGGGAGTGGTTTTTCGTTTGGCTTTGATAACGGCATTTAAAGCGAAAGGCACCCCTTACTTTCCACTTGCCCTTTTTATTGGCATACCTTTTCTTTGGTTGCCTTTCCACTTCATTTTTATTTTCGGGGCTTTTGACAATGCCTTGAAGGACCTAATTATTGGTATAGGCATGCTTAATATTATATATAAAAGTTGTGATTTTTTTCAGTCACCCCAGAACCAGTTGGAATTAACTAAAGTTCACTCAGATAACAGCAACCATTAGGTATCTTTGGGCTTTTTGTTTATTAAACTCAGACTTAACTATGCTATTTAATATGTCGACGCGCGGTTTTGAAAGAAGTGTTCTTATCATTCAAGAGAACCTTCCCCACTATCGGGTCTCTTTTTTTGATCAGCTTCGCAAAGATTTGTCTGCCCATGGAGTTTCTCTTCAACTCATTTTTTCACCAAAAACCCGCGACTCTTTGCTTCCCGGCTATCTGCCTTGGGCAACATCTGTTCCCATTCACTGGCTTGGTCCATTAGGTTGGCAAAATGTATTTCCGTATTTGAAGGATGTCTCGCTTGTGATTGCGCCTCAAGAGGCTAAATATGCGGTGATACCACTTTTGATGATTTTAAGACGATGGGGGGGGTGGAAGTTTGCTTTCTGGGGTCATGGGAAAAACTTTCAATCTTTTCGCCCAAACTCCCTTTCAGAGAGATGGAAGAGATTTCTTTCACGCCGGGCAGACTGGTGGTTTGCCTACAACAAATTAAGCGCCCGTGTCGTTCAGGATTTCGGATTTCCAGAAACCAATACCACCGTGGTTATGAATTCAATCGATACTCGTCTCATCAGTAATGCGCGCAAGGATTTAAGTTTATTACAACTGTCGACCATTCGCAAAGAGCTAGGCATACGATCGGAAAATATAGCCATCTATACAGGAGGCCTTTATTCGCAAAAACGCATCCCATTTCTCATAGAAGCTTGCAGGCAAGTCCGAATCCTGATTCCCGATTTTGAAATGATTATAATTGGGAAAGGGCCAGATGAGAATCTTGTTCGAGAGGCGGTAAAAAGCGACCCTTGGTTTCACTATGTAGGTCCTAAAGATAATCTTGAGAAGATCCCTTACTGGGGGTTATCAAAGATCTGTTTAATGCCTGGTTTAGTGGGGCTGGTAGTTCTCGATTCGTTTGCTTTCGGCGTTCCGATGATTACGACTGACTATCCTTATCATAGCCCAGAGATTGACTACTTGGTTCACAATAAGAACGGAGTTGTTGTAGATGCCTGGCAAGACTGCAAAACATATGCTTATCAAGTTGCGCGTCTTCTCACAGACGAACACCGTCGGTCACTTTTGGCGCAAGAGGGTCAAGCTGCACTAAAATTATTCTCGGTGGAACAAATGGCGAAAAATTTTTCCAAGGGAGTACTCTGTTGTTTGGAAGTTGTATAAACTTCGCGCATCGGTTTGACTGCGCCCACCTGATTGGGCTTGGTTGAAAAAATTTGCGCCTTGCAAGGCGCGGTTGCCCATTGCGGAGAGGCTGGTTAGGGTCAGCTGTCATGATTGCCCTTACATTTTATTAAAATTAAACCTTTTATTTCTACTATACCGAAGACAGTAAGCGATCTTATTTGCATGGAAAGTAGTGTGTTGGTAGGACTATTCGCGTTAATTACTTTTCAGGGTTACAGTATTAGTAATCACTTTTTTTAAGTGGTGCCTGAGAGCCTGCAGTGACTCTAATGCCATATCGGTAGTTATTTTTTGAACGCATGGGTTTTTCGGATAATAACAATTCTTTTGCCGGCATGGATAGCATGGGTAGTTACCTACTTCCTGAAGAAGGATTCCTCGTCCAGATGGTGGCCCCCACATGATTGAATCCCCAGGCCCCATAATATCTACGACAGGGATCCCGGATAATATGGCGAGGTTGATTGGGCCACTATCGGTCGCCACCATAGCGTGGTACGACTGTATGGTCGGCAAAAGATCCGTAAGAGAAGGCCTCTCAATTTTAACGCTGGTTCCTTCGCTTATTCGTTCAACGATCCGCTCTTCTCCTGGGGCACTTAGTATCGCAATCTCCCACTCTTTCTTATCTAATAAATCGAGAAGGAGCTTTCGCCATCGCTCCTCGGGCCAATGCTTGTACCTCCATCCCCCACCTGTGTGAATTAAAAGCCTGCTCAAAGTTCCAGGGCTGCCGTTGTTGGACTTCTGCGGGAGGCTGGGCAACGATGCCTCAACTGACATGCCCAATATGGGCAGAAGGCAGTCGCAGTTACGTTGATATCGGTGCCCATGCGGAATGACTCCAAGGATGTCGCTTAATAAGGCGCCACGTAAAATCATATTCGACCCCATGTAGTCCAGCGGTGCCACTAGGCGCTTGGGCTGAACCCAGCGAGCGAAAATTTGGCTGCGAACATCGCCGCGCGTATCAATCGCCCAATCAATGCCAATATCACGCAAAGCACTCACCGCTTGGAATGCTTTTTTCCAAGCACTAGGAGAAAACAAGACCCTTGCCGAAGCTTTCCAAGGCGTGGGCAGACCAAAGACCTTTGTCACTCGAGAGTCATTCCAATACAAGCCCTGACACCATTCCTGGCATACAATATATATCTTTGCCTGGGGGTATTTTTTCAGAATCGGGTCAAACAAAACAGAGAGCGAGGCCAGATCCCCCAGTCCGAATAATTCAATTAACAGAATAGATGGACCCCCTGCTTGAATCCCCTTTGCGATTCGAAAAGGCGGTCTGGGAAAAACGTGCTCGAGAAAATGTGCTGCGAGGCGTGATGCTCGACTATGATAAACTCCTTTCGTTGTTTTTCTCATGAAAGTTATTAAATCAAAATTGCTTGAATTGACCTAGCCATCTACTTGCCCAAAAGGCAAAGATCCATTTCCCCCCCAACTCTCTGCGGGCATTTTTATTTTCTTTTAAGTACATCGAGGCCCCGACTTTACCGGGAAAATAGGCTCCCTCGATCAGTTTTCGAGTTCGATGCACTACTTTCCAAAGGATGCCAAGCTTCTGGACCCAATTGGGCGAGCTCTTTCGAATTCTAGCTGCTTCAGCTAGACCCTCTTGGCTTAGCCCAAAATTTCGTGAGTGCTCTAGAAACGTGCTTACAAATGTGGGCAGGCAGCCAAAAGAAATGCCCGCCTTAAGTCTTTCAATTGTCCATTGTAGATCGCCACAATATTTGAGCTTTGAGTCGAACCACGCCTGATCTCTTTCCATCATTTCCCTCTTAAAAAAGGTCGCGCAGGTGAAGTTAGGCAGATGGGATGTTGCTACATGTTGCCAAAACATTTTTACGGGACGTTGGGCCGTTACCAGTCCGCCCTTTTCATCCACCACAAGAAAGCCGCCATATAAAATTTCGATTCCTGCCTGTTTTTTAAACTCATCCATCACCTTGGCCAAGGCCCCAGCCAAATACTGCTCGTCACAATTTAAGTACGCACAAATCCTTCCAGTCCCTTTTTTGAGCCCCTTATTAACGGCGTCGTACATGCCGGAGTCATTCTCCGAAATCATCACCCTGCGATAGTTCGGGCGGTCAGGCCACCGTTTGCTCACTGTTTCTGCAAATTCATTAAAATTGGCTGTGCCTCCATCCTGAACGATGTGTTCGATCGATACCCCTTCCTGATCTGCCACTGAGGCGATGCAGCAAGCCAGCCAATCCAGTTGTCGGTAGCTGGGTGTGACGATCGTGAAGTCCACCTTCCAAAACTACTTTCCATTCAGCCGCCCTTCAAACCTTCCCGCTTTCGCGTGATTTCACATCTTTCCAAAAACCCAACCCCTGCGACCCTTGGACAATGAGGGTTCTTCTGCTTGGGTTTGTCCTGGTTTTTCCCTTCGACCTTCTTGCCGCGCCGCCGGTTCCGGTCACCTTTCTGATCCAGCACGACTACGACGCCAACATCGACCTGTTCGGTGGCGGGAACTACCTGACGCCGGACGACAACCTGAT
>Ga0172376_10002800_pt1 | contig 21050 bp, 26 predicted proteins | sample Lak35m_FD_121114 | JGI IMG/M metagenome (GOLD analysis project Ga0172376, IMG submission 121114) | Freshwater microbial communities from Kabuno Bay, South-Kivu, Congo - kab_092012_35m | ecosystem: Environmental > Aquatic > Freshwater > Lake | place: Democratic Republic of the Congo: South-Kivu... | reverse complement strand
GCCCTTGGGCGTACTTAACGATGCTTTCCATACTCGTTATTTTATTTTCTACTACGCCCTTTTTTTCATACTTTTGCTCTCTTGGCAACCCCTTTCCTGAATGGTGCAAGATCTGAGTTATGATACCGAAATGGCTACTTTGCAACTTCCTGAAAATTACAAAGCAGAGTTTTGGGTGCAAGAAGTCTATGCTGATGGCGAATGGAACGACACAGGCATTTACAACTACGTTTCCACAGACCAAGTACGCTTTTACCAAAATGGCAATCAACTGAATGTGGTAGATGTCCCTTCCCTACTTTTTTCGGAGGCAATGCGTGATGTAGATCTATTTGTGGGTGTAGCAAGCGTAGGCAATGATCCGAATTGGCGAGATGGCGGTTTGCAACAATACCATAACTATTGGGAAAGTTATTCCTTCGGCAACCTTAACGAAGTAGCCAAAACCCGCAAACAAGTATTAGAAAAAATTGTGCCCAAGCTCAAAATTGCTAAGCAATGCGAGATTACAGATAAGTTTTTGGTAGTGAAAGGCAGTTTACACACCTACAAAATCCACATTGGTAGTGGCAATATCTTGATGGAGCCAAACGATCAGTATTTGTGCATTGTGGCAGATCGAAAATCAGAAGACATTGGGAATAAAGTGTTTTTACCTTTTGAGGGCGACGCGGTGCTGTCTATCATCATTAGCAAAGCAATGCTTTTGGCAGAAGATACCAAAATCAAGGATACAACCATTACCAGTCAAATTAACAGGCAGTAAGGTTGCGTTAAGCTATCTCATTCACCATTCGTAAAAGGGTAGTGCTAAATAGTTAAGGATAGGCGGTGTTTCGCGCCGCCCATCCTACTAAAATAAATCCTTTTCTTTTCAGGGCTACCAAGTTATATAACAACAAGTATTTCTTGACTAATTGGCTTTATCCCATGGCAACTTTTACATCGCTTTGCGGTGTCACTTTAACCAAAATCGCAATAAGTCGCTAAAAGTTATGAAAAGCGAAACTTCTAGCGACTTACTGCGGTTTGCTTGCCTGAAAACTTCTGTAACACTGTATTTAGTTCGTCTATCTTTATGGGTTTGCCAATAAAATCATCCATACCAACCTGAATGCAGTTCTCACGATCTTCCGCCATCGTATTTGCAGTCATTGCTACGATTTTAACCTTATTAATTGCCATTGACTCTTTCTCTTTTAGTCGGATGCGGCGAGTTGCCTCGAAACCATCCATCTCAGGCATTTGGATATCCATCAAAATCAAATCATAAATTTTACGCTCTATTGCTTTAAGTACTTCCAATCCATTTACCGCAAGATCCGCTTGATAACCAAGTTTTTCTAAAAACTTCAAAGCAATTATTTGATTATAGGTAGTATCTTCAGCCAATAGAATTCGCAAAGAATTGGATATATCTTGTTTACTAGACTCTTCAGCGATTTTAATGGCGGGTTGCACAGAAATTGACACTTGACTTTGGTTAATCGCTACCTCAGACTCTACATTGGATAATTGCCCAACTAATTGCTCAACCTCAAGATCAAACTGAAAAACCGTACCTTTATTTAAAGTGCTACTTACCGAAATATGACCGCCCATGCAGTGAGCAAATTGTTGACTAATCGCTAAACCTAATCCTGTTCCAGACTGCGAATCTTTGCCCGAAGAAGTTTGTACAAAAGCCTCAAATAAATTATCAACTTCTTCTGGAGCTATTCCTATCCCAGAGTCTTCTAATTCAAAATGAATAATAGCTTTTGAAGATGATTCTTCTTGATCTACTAATGAAACACGGAGAAGTACATAGCCTTTATCCGTAAACTTGATCGCATTTCCCAGTAAATTCAATAAAATCTGTCTGATTTTTCGCTCGTCAGCTTTAATAAACTGAGGAGTATTGGGATGTACTGCAAAGATTAACTGTAAGTTTTTGTCCTTTGCCTTAATTTGCATCATCTCTCGCAAATTATGCAAAAACAAATTGAAGTCAAACTGGACTTCCTCAAGAACTATCTTACCTGCTTCAATCTTCGACATTTCTAAAATGTCATCAATTAAGCACAGTAAATGCTCGCTACTAAAGCTAATGATATTAACATATTCCTTAGTATCCTGAGTTAGAGAATTGTCAAGATTCATCAACTGAGTGCATCCCAAAATTGCATTGAGAGGAGTTCTCAATTCGTGACTCATTCGCGCCAAAAAACTACTTTTAGCCTGGCTTGCGACTTGAGCCCGTTCAGCTTCTAGCTTCAGGGATTGTTGTGAAAACCCCAATGCTGCCAGCATGAGTGTACTTCTCAATTCTGATGCAGTTTCAATTTCTACTTCATCCCAATCCAAAGATTTAGCTTTGACAGTCTCTTTCCATAACTCAAATGACCGTTGTGGACTTGCCTCCCCATCAAGAGCTAATTGACTGGGATTTCCAGCCCAGTCTATAGTTTGGATAACTTCACAGCGAAACCAAATAATATGATAGGAAGTATGATTGAGCGAGATAGAAATTGCTAATATTCCACTGACAATCTCCTTGATAGAGATTGCTTCGGGATATAAGTCACTCAAGCAATTAGTATAAAGAATGTCCTCAGACTTAGTATCGAGCCATAAAATTAATGAGCTAATGAATTCTTGAGAAGGGCAGGTTCCGATTTCGGAAATGCGATCGCTGAGACAGATGGCTACACCTTGAGCATTTACCAAATCCAACAAATTCTCTATGCCTTGGGAAAATATGTCGTTGATAGATTGATTTGCGCTAAGAATATCGTGTTTTAATTTAGCTTGAACGATTCTAACTTTTTCTTGGGCACTCTTTAACTCTTGCTCATATTTACTGACGATTTCGATGGATATAACTTGCGCCAAAAATTCACAGGCTTTTCTGGCTTCAAAGTCAATGTATCGAGGAGAAAAGTGATGGCAGGCAATCAATCCCCATAATTTACCAGCACTAATTAAAGAGACACTGAAAGAAGCCGTAACCCCCATCTTTTGTAAATACTTAACGTGAACTGGTGCGACACTTCTCAACGTACTGAAGCTAAGATCGATCACTTCCAGTGTAGTTGGATTGTTTAATGGAACAATTGGAATAGGATCAGAATTAACATCAACAATGTGACGTAGCCAGTTTTTATGGTAGAGTTCTCGTGCAAGTGGGGGAACGTCATCAGCAGGAAAACGCGCTCCTAGAAATGAGTCAATATGATTATCCTTTGCTTCAGCAATGACAACTCCGCTATTGTCTGGCTGGAATTGATATAACATGACGCGATCGCATTGAGTTATTTTGCGAATTTCCTGAACTAACAATTCTGACATTTCAGCAAAGTCTTTAGCCCGTCTGACATTAGCTGCCGCAGATCTTGCCAAATTATAAAAACTGAGACTAGAATCAGTTGTCTTGGATAAAGGTTCTAGTTCTAAAATTAGTAATCCATCGGAACGATGCATTATTCCCTGAAATAAATACTTCTTTTTTTCTACTTGAATAGTTATTTTAGTCGGATTAAATACTTCCCAATCTTTACGAGAAAGAAAAGAGATTAAGATGTCAATTTGAGGCTTTGCGAAAAGAGTGATTAAAGGCTTCCCAATTAGTGACCTTGCTGAAATATCGAAAAAGTCAGCTGTGTTATGACTAATTTGCGCGATCGTCATATCTTGTTCGTTAATACCTATTAAGACTCCATGCGACTGAATATGCCCCAATCGATGAATCTGCTCTTGATAGCAGTTTTCAGACCAAAATGGGTTTACCCCGCTTGGCGGTATAGGTTGTAGCACTCCCATTTTTTACACTTGTAACTTAAAACTGTTTCGCAATTAAATTATAGATTGTAGTCATAAACACATGGTAGCTATACGTACATGTATCTGAGCTATTGGTTAAAAGTACCGTAACTGCTAGCAAATCTCATTGTGAAACTGATTTTGGTGTTTCCATCGTCGAAGGTGCTGGAAACACCAAAATCAGTTTTTTGAAAGCCCACCTAACGGTGGGCTTTCAAAAAACTGATTTTTATAACAAGAACTGCTGCCAAGGACGTAACTATATAAATTTTCAACTTTTTTCTAAAAATCATAGACAAAACATCTCACATAGAGTTATGATTGTTAATCGTGACTAAAACGGAAACTGAGAGAAATAAGTTAAGTGCTTGCTTCCTTAAGTCTGAGTCATGCATTGGTATAGCGGGATAAAGAAATTCAAAAGTCTTTAACCTACAGCAACCAACCCAAGAGATTGTGTTTCTCACGTTTAGCGATTAGGCTAGACATCTTTTGTAAGTCGTCTCGAAGTCCATCAAACAGCCTTCAAAACTCATACTTCTTACTAAGATCGAAACCGATCTCTTTTGAGCCTGTCAAAAATCGGCAGAGTATATCTGCGCGAAAATTTGAAAGTCAAGCAAGCGGAGCTAATTTTAATGACTGTCGGAATTCTCGGCACAAAACTTGGGATGACCCAAGTATTCGATTCGGATGGCAACGCTGTTCCTGTAACAGTTGTTCTTGCTGGTCCTTGTACAATCACCCAAGTTAAGACTGAAACCAAAGAAGGTTACAAAGCCATTCAAATTGGTTACGGTACAACTCGTGAAAAACTCCTCAGCAAACCAGAGTTAGGACATTTAAAAGCTTCAGGTGCTGAGCCTGTAAAACACCTACGTGAATATCGTCTTGACAATGTTAGTGACTTCACTATTGGTCAGACTCTAGATGTAAGTCAATTCAAAGATGGCGACATCGTTGATGTGATTGGAACTAGCATTGGTAAAGGTTTCGCTGGTTATCAAAAGCGCCATAACTTTGGTCGCGGTCCGATGGCTCACGGTTCTAAGAACCACAGACAACCTGGCTCGACTGGAGCAGGTACTACCCCTGGTCGTGTTTATCCTGGTAAGCGTATGGCTGGTCGTCTTGGCGGTAAGCAAATCACCGTGAAGAAGTTAACTGTAGTCAAAGTCGATGCAGCGAACAATGTGTTGCTAATCAAAGGAGCAGTCCCTGGTAAGCCTGGCGCATTGCTTAATGTCATTCCTACCGTAATTGTCGGCAAGGCTAAATAAAGGCGCAAGTAAAAGCGCGAAATAAAGACTAAGTAGTTTGTTCGTGAGATCCAGAGAATATAAGTTATGCCTACAGTAATAGATTGGACAGGGAATGAGGTTGGTGAAATAAGCCTTGAGTTGCGCGTTGCTAAAGAAGCAAGTGCGAAGGGTTTAGTTCATCGCGCCCTTGTCAGACAATTAGCCAATGCCCGTCAAGGCACAGCCAGCAGCAAAACTCGCGCTGAAGTTCGTGGTGGTGGTCGCAAGCCTTTTAGACAAAAGGGGACAGGTCGCGCCCGCGCAGGTTCCACCAGATCTCCTTTGACCCGTGGTGGTGGTGCCATTTTTGGACCCAAGCCTAGAGATTACGAAACCAAGATGAATCGTAAGGAGCGCCGTCTTGCCCTTCGTACTGCATTCATCGGTCGTTCCGCAGATTTGATTATCGTTGAAGATTTTGCAGTAAACCTTACTGAGCCCAAGACTAAGGAGCTATGCCAAGCTCTTGAGCGTTGGGGTGTGACTGTCGGCAAAAAGACGCTGATTATCACCGATCGCAAAGATGAAAACATTGTTCTCTCTGCACGCAATATTCAAAATCTCCAATTGCTTTCGGCTGATCAGCTCAATATGTTCGACATTTTGAACTCTGAAAAAATTGTGGCAACTCGCTCAGCGATCGCCAGAATTCATGAGGTGTATGGCGGCGACGCAAAGTTAGCAACAGAGATCGTTACGGTCGAAGATGCAGAATAACGGAATCTAAGTAGAAGAAAAAAACACCATGGCTAAGATCCCTACCGAATTCGATCCCCGTCGCTTGCCCGACATCATTCGTCGCCCTCTGATCAATGAAAAGGCAACCCGACAATTAGAAAACAACAAATATACCTTTGATGTTTTTCACGATGCCACCAAGCCAGAAATCAAAGCCGCGATCGAGAGCCTTTTCTCAGTCAAAGTCAAGAAAATAAATACCCACAACCCACCCGCAGCAGCGCGTCGGATTGGCAGGTTTGCAGGCAAACGCGCTCAAATCAAAAGAGCAATCGTCACTCTTTCTGAAGGTAGCAAAATCGATTTGTTCCCAGATGTATAAGCACTAGCTTAAAAAAACCAGAGAACTGTTCCTTTAACAACATCAGATAACTATGGGCGTTCGTGCATACAAACCTTATACCGCTAGTACCAGACAAACCGTCGTCTCAGACTTCTCAGAAATCACCAAGTCAGAGCCTGAAAAGTCTTTAACTAGCCATGTCCATCGTAAAAGAGGACGCAATAACAGAGGTGTCATCACCAGCCGCAGACGTGGCGGTGGTCACAAGCGCCTCTATCGGATTATTGATTTCAAACGTAATAAACGTGACATTGTCGCTGAAGTAATTGCGATCGAGTATGACCCCAACCGCACCTCTCGTATTGCACTACTGCAATACGAAGATGGCGAAAAGAGATATATCCTTGCTCCTAAGGGAATTGCAGTTGGCAACAAGGTTCAAGCAGGTACAAGCAACGTGCCTTTTGAACTCGGTAACGCGATGCCATTAGCAAACATTCCTCTTGGTACGATTGTTCACAATGTGGAACTCGTCCCTGGTAAAGGTGGACAAATCGTGCGATCAGCTGGTGCTGGTGCTCAAATTGCGGCAAAAGAAGGTGATTTTGTTACTCTCAAACTTCCTTCTAGTGAAGTTCGTCTGATTCGTAAAGATTGCTTTGCAACCATTGGACAGGTTGGCAACCTCGATCACAGCAATACCAGCCTTGGTAAAGCAGGTCGCAGCCGTTGGTTGAACCGTCGTCCTAAAGTCCGTGGTATGGTCATGAACCCAGTTGATCACCCCCATGGTGGTGGTGAAGGTTGCGCTCCTATTGGTCGCAGTGGACCTGTTACTCCTTGGGGTAAGCCAACTTTGGGCTACAAGACTCGCAAGAAAGGGAAACTCAGTGACGCTTTGATTGTTCGTCGTCGCCGCAAGACCTCGAAGCGCGGTAAAGGCGGACGTAACGCTTAAATTTTTTTGCTTGGCGAATGTCTTGCATTCGCTAAGCGCAAAGACTTATTTAGAGAGTACAAATTATGACGCGATCGCTAAAAAAAGGTCCTTTTGTTGCTGATCACCTAATGACCAAAATTGAAAAGCTTAACGCCAAAGGTGAAAAGCAAGTTGTCAAAACTTGGTCACGCGCTTCCACCATTCTTCCTCAGATGATCGGGCATACCATTGCTTGTCACAACGGAAAACAGCACGTTCCTGTGTATGTTACGGAGCAAATGGTAGGACATAAACTCGGTGAGTTTGCACCTACCCGCACCTTCCGTGGTCATGCCAAGAGCGATAAAAAAGCCAAGAGATAGGTAGACAGGTAGTTAAAAATGATCCTCGCCCAAAACGAAATCCCTGCCGTAGCCAAATACATTCGGATGTCTCCCCACAAGGTGCGCCGAGTACTCGACCAAATCCGTGGTCGTAGCTACCGCGAAGCATTGATGATTCTTGAGTTCATGCCCTATCGCTCTTGCGAACCAATTACCAAAGTATTGCGTTCGGCAGTAGCTAACGCTGAACATAACGCAGGACTAGATCCTGCATCCCTAGTAGTTAACCAAGCCTTTGCCGATATGGGACCTAGCCTCAAGCGCTTCCGTCCCCGCGCTCAAGGTCGTGCTTACCAAATTCGTAAGCCAACGTGCCACATTACGATCACCGTCAAACCATCGGAGGAAGAATAGGTATGGGTCAGAAGATTCACCCAACAGGCTTACGCCTCGGCATCACCAAGTCCCACCTTTCTCGTTGGTACGCCGATGTCAATCGCTACGGAACTTTGGCTGAAGAAGATAGCAAGATCCGCAAGTTTATTGAAAAAACCTTGAGTAATGCTGGCATCGCTGAGATCTTGATTGATCGTAAAGCTGATCAAGTAGATCTCGAAATTCGGACAGCTCGTCCTGGAGTTGTTGTTGGTCGTGGTGGCGCTGGTATCGAGCAATTGCGTGTTGGACTAGTTAAGTATCTTGAGCAAGACGGCTCTCTGAAAAAGACAGGTACTAGCCAAGTTCGGATTAACGTCACCGAAGTAACTAGGGTTGATGCGGAAGCGCCTCTCATCGCTGAATACATCGCACAACAAATCGAACGCCGTGTGTCCTTCCGCCGTGTTGTTCGTCAAGCTATTCAAAGAGCACAACGTGCAGGCATTGAAGGCATCAAGGTGCAAATCAGTGGTCGTCTTAACGGTGCTGAAATTGCGAGAACTGAATGGGTTCGTGAAGGTCGTGTTCCTCTACATACATTACGTGCGGATATCGACTACAGCTATAAAACTTCCAGAACTATTTATGGTGTCATCGGCATCAAAGTTTGGATCTTTAAAGGCGAAATCATTCAAGGCGAAGAAGCTCCTGCTCCAGCCGCTCAACCCCGTCGTCGCCAGCAACGTCGTCCTCAGTTTGAGGATCGTTCGAGCGCTGAAGGATAAATTTCTGTCACCCTTAAGGTTTGAATCATGTTAAGTCCTAAACGTACAAAATTTCGTAAGCAGCAACGCGGTCGGATGGCGGGGCCTGCTACCAGAGGAACTGAAATCAACTTTGGTGATTATGCCATGCAGGCTCTAGAGCCTTCTTGGATTACCTCTCGTCAAATCGAAGCAGCCCGTCGTGCCATGAACCGCTATATCCGTCGCGGTGGCAAGATTTGGATTCGTGTTTTCCCAGACAAGCCAGTAACTATGCGTCCTGCAGAAACCCGTATGGGTTCTGGTAAAGGTGCTCCCGAATTTTGGGTATCAGTGGTCAAACCTGGTCGCATCATGTTTGAAGTTGCTGGTGTAGCTGAAGAAACTGCAAGAGAGGCTATTCGTCTTGCCGCAGCTAAAATGCCGATCAAAACCAGATTCGTTATCCGTGAGAAGGAGTAAAGATATGGCACTCCCAAAAGTCCAAGAAACCAGAGAACTATCTGATGATGAGTTGCAAGCTCAGATCTTGACCGTCAAGAAAGAGCTATTCGATCTGCGCTTCCAGCAGGCTACCAGACAACCAGTCAAGCCTCATCAGTTCCAACATGCTAAGCATCGTTTGTCTCAACTGATGACCGTCGAACGCGAACGTCAGTCCAGAGCTTAAGAAAGCTATTTACAAAACATAGGAATTTTAGCAATGGCAGTTAAAGAAAAAGTTGGCGTTGTCGTCAGCGACAAAATGCAAAAAACGGTGGTTGTTGCGGTTGAAAATCGTACCTCTCACCCCAAATATGGAAAAATCGTGGTCAAAACGACCAAGTTTAAAGCCCACGATGAAGAAGACAAAACCCGTGAAGGCGATCGCGTCAAAATTCGGGAGACCCGTCCCCTCAGCCGTACAAAGCGGTGGGAAGTTATAGAGATTCTCTCATCTAGCTCGGAAGCATAAGCCATGATTCAACAAGAGTCTTATTTAAACGTTGCGGATAATAGTGGTGCAAAGAAACTCCTATGTATCCGTGTACTGGCAGGTGGCAACCGTGTGTTCGGTGCAGTTGGAGATGTCATCATTGCCACTGTTAAAGATGCTGCGCCCAATATGCCAGTCAAAAAGTCTGATGTTGTCCGCGCTGTAATTGTTCGTACTAAAGCTTCAATTAACCGTGAAAGCGGTATGAGAATTCGCTTTGACGATAATGCCGCTGTAATCATTAACCAAGACGGCAACCCCAAAGGAACCCGCGTATTTGGTCCAGTTGCGCGTGAGTTGCGGGATAAAAACTTCACCAAAATTATCTCCCTAGCGCCAGAGGTACTGTAATGTCACTCAAGTCAAAACCTTCCTATCGTGGCAACCGCAAATCTTTTAAGATGCACGTTAAGAAAGATGATGTTGTTCAAGTAATTTCGGGAAGCTCTAAGGGTACTGTGGCGAAGGTGCTACAGGTTTTCCCTCAAGACAGCACCATCGTCGTTGAAGGCGTGAATGTTAAGACTAAGCATGTCAAGCTTTAAGCTGATGGCGAGTCTGGACAGATCATCACTCGTGAGTTCCCGATCCACAGTTCTAAAGTATTGTTGTATTCTGAAAAGGAAAAGACCGCTAGTCGTTCTTGTTATACCTTTACGGAAGATGGCAAGAAAGTAAGAATGTTGAAAAAGACTGGCGAAATCGTTGATTCCGTCAAGACTGAAAAGAAATAATTTTACACAACCTGACCAAGCCCAGGAAAAATCATCGAGGAAGATAAAATGCTAACACCGTTTGCCGAAGTCTATGCCAAACAAGCTGTTCCTAAATTAATGGAACAGTTTAAGTACACCAACATCCATCAAGTTCCTAAATTTGAGAAAGTTGTGATCAACCGTGGTCTAGGAGAAGCTGCACAAAATGCAAAATCCTTAGAAGCGTCCTTAACCGAAATTGCCACGATCGCTGGTCAAAAGCCCGTGGTAACTAGAGCAAAAAAAGCGATCGCCGGTTTTAAATTACGCCAAGGAATGCCCGTCGGCATGATGGTCACTCTGCGTCGTGACAAGATGAACAACTTTTTGGATCGTCTAATCAACTTCTCACTGCCTCGCATCCGTGACTTTCGCGGTGTCAGCCCTAAGAGCTTTGATGGACGTGGTAACTATACACTCGGTGTTCGCGAGCAACTTATCTTCCCCGAAATCAGCTACGACAGTATTGAGCAAATTCGGGGGCTTGATATTTCCATCATTACCACTGCCAACACGGACGAAGAAGGACGTGCGCTCCTGAAAGCAGTTGGAATGCCCTTTAGAGAATCATAAGTAGATCGAATTTAGGAGATAAGGATGGCTACCAACGACACCATCTCGGACATGCTTACCCGCATTCGCAATGCAACACTTGCAAAGCATCAAACAACTTCCATTCCTGCTACAAGAATGACGTTGAGCATTGCCCGAGTGATGAAACAAGAAGGTTTTATCGTAGATTTTGAAGAAACAGGCGAAAGTATCGACCGCGCTTTGGTCGTTGCCCTCAAGTATGAAGGCAAAAATCGTCAATCGATTATCAAGCGCCTCAAGCGCGTCAGTAAACCAGGTTTACGGGTTTACTCGAACTCCAAAGAATTACCTCGTGTATTGGGTGGGATCGGCATTGCGATCATCTCCACCTCTAAAGGGATCATGACCGATCGCGAAGCCCGTAAACAGGGAGTCGGCGGCGAAGTCCTTTGCTATATCTGGTAATTCGGATCTTTTAGATTGTTTAATGATTGTTCAATCTAGATTCTGATGATTCAGGCTGTTAATTCAGCACATAAAATTACAAGCAACGGAAAACAGACATGTCTCGTATTGGAAAACGTCCCATTCCTCTGCCTCCCAAAGTTGCGGTTTCGATCGTTGGGCAAGAGGTAACCGTCAAAGGACCTAAAGGTGAACTCAAGCGCGTGTTGCCACCGACTGTGGAAGTTCTGCAAGAAGAAAGCAAGTTAGTTGTCAATCGTGCCAACGAATCTCGTCCTGCTAGGCAACAACACGGTCTTTTCCGCACCCTCGTAGCCAATATGGTCGAAGGTGTATCCACTGGCTTTCAACGTAAGCTAGAAATTCAAGGTGTTGGTTATCGGGCTAACTTGAGCGGCAGCAATATTGTTCTGACTGTTGGCTATAGCCACACTGTTGATATTGTTCCTCCTACAGGAGTTTCCCTTGCAGTTGAAGATGCTTCTGGCAAGAGAGTGCCTCAAGGTACATTTATTGTCGTCGAAGGCATTGACAAAGAAGTCGTTGGTAACTTAGCTGCCAAGATTCGTGCTGTACGTCCTCCTGAAGTATACAAAGGTAAGGGAATCCGCTATCTCGGTGAATTCGTCAGACGTAAGGCTGGTAAGACTGGTAAGAAGTAAAGCTAAGCTGTTTCTAGCTTCTTTATTTAATCTTCTTAATTTTTGTAATCTTCATATATAAAAAAACATGAGTGCTAATAGTCGTAGACAAGCAACCATAAGCCGCCATAAGCGAATTCGCAAGGGTATGCTAGGCACACCTGAACGTCCTCGCCTGTCAATTTATCGCTCCAACAATCACATCGTGGCGCAAGTGATTGATGATGTAGCACAGCATACTCTAGTTGCTGCATCGACCCTCGAATCCGATGTCCGCACTAGTCTCAGCACCACTGCCAATTCTGAAGCTTCGGCTAAGGTTGGTGCATTGATTGCTGAAAGGGCGATCGCACAGGGAATTACCAAGGTTGTATTCGATCGTGGTGGTAACCTCTACCATGGAAGAGTCCAAGCTCTCGCTGAAGCTGCCCGCGAAGCAGGTCTCGATTTCTAAATCATCCAGCAGTTAATCATTAGATAGAAACAAATATGGCTAAGAATAGAGAATCAAGACCAGGTGGTGGTCGCGACAGTGGCAGTGGCGACAGTGGCGACACCCGCGAAGAAAAACGTAAAGGCAAGCGCGAAAGCAAAAAAAGCGATCGTGCTCGTACTGAAAAAGAATCTGAATGGCAAGAACGGGTTGTCCAAATCCGCCGTGTAACCAAGGTGGTTAAAGGTGGTAAAAAACTCAGCTTCCGAGCAATTGTCGTTGTCGGTAATGAGAAAGGACAAGTTGGTGTTGGCGTTGGCAAAGCTGCCGATGTTATCAACGCTGTCAAGAAAGGTGTTGCTGATGCCAGAAAGCACGCGATCGACGTACCTTTGACCAAGAGCAATTCCATCCCTCATCCAACCAACGGAATTGGCGGTGGCTCTAAGGTGATGATTCGTCCTGCATCTCCAGGTACTGGGGTAATTGCTGGTGGCGCTGTCAGAACTGTACTAGAACTGGCTGGAGTCAAAAATATTTTGGCAAAACAACTCGGATCTAGCAGCCCTCTAAATAATGCTCGAGCCGCAATTAATGCACTTTCAACCCTACGTACCTTTGGCGAAGTTGCCAGAGCGCGTGGTATTACCCTCGAACAGCTATTTAATTAATGCCATAGCGGTGCTATGTGCCGTTATCGCCAAAAGTAGAAAGGAAAAACTATGAGAATTGACGATCTTCAGCCTCAAGAAGGCTCACAGCATCGCAAACGTCGTGTCGGACGTGGTATTGCCGCAGGGCAAGGTGCTAGCGGTGGTTTTGGTATGCGTGGTCAAAAATCTCGTTCAGGTCGCCCCACCAGACCTGGCTTTGAAGGTGGTCAAATCCCCCTTTATAGACGAGTACCCAAACTTAAGCATTTCACAATTGTTAATCCTAAGCATTTCACAATTGTTAATCTCGACCAATTAAGCGGATTATCTAAAGGTACTGTAGTAACTCTTGAGTCCTTAATGGACGCAGGCATTATTACTCAAAATGATGGTGCATTGCGCGTATTGGGTAGAGGTGATGTGAGTGTAGCACTTACAGTTCGCGCTCATTCGATTACTGCATCTGCCAAGGCTAAAATCGAAGCTGCTGGCGGCACTGTAGAAGTTGCTGCCTAGTCATAAAGAGAATATGTGGCGGAGCGCTAAGCGTTTCGCCACATATTCTCTTTTGTTGTTTTAACGTGAAATCGATATACAAAATAAGGCTATGCCTTTTTTGTATATCGAGATAAGGCGATCGCGAGTTGCCATATTCTTGATACAACTACAATATTTAATAAATAATCTTTAGGAACAGATCTGCCATACGCAGTCTGTCCTTAACCTACCAGATGCTTTGAGGTAAGTTTAGTTATGGTTGTCAGTAAAGGAAAAACCCCGACAGCACAAGAGACTTTTATGCAAATGGCTCAAGCCGCAGGGCTAAGAGGTCGTTTGTTAGTTACTGTTGGCGTTTTGATATTAGTTAGACTTGGCATCTATTTGCCATTACCAGGGGTTGATCGTCTCCGCTTTACAGAAATTGTCAAAAATAATGCGGTAGTTAATTTCTTGGATATCTTTTCGGGTGGTGGCTTGTCACTGCTCGGCATTTTTGCCCTTGGTATCCTGCCTTTTATCAATGCTTCGATCATCATGCAATTGATGACTTCAGCGCTCCCAAGTTTAGAGAATCTTCAAAAAAATGAAGGTGAAGCTGGACGCAGGAAAATTTCCCAATATACTCGCTATGTTGCCTTTGCTTGGGGTGTCATCCAAAGTTGGGGGCTTGGGGTTTGGGTGCAAAACTCTGGCGTACTCTCGGAAGCCACAACTAATTGGATCACAGTTGGTGACGGTCGCGTAATTATGTCTAGCTTTATATTTCAAACGACAGTAGCTTTGGCGGCTGGTTCAATGTTTGTGATGTGGGCTGGTGAACTGATTACCGAGAAAGGTGTTGGTAATGGGGCTTCTTTGCTGATTTTTATTAGTATTGTGGCTAATTTGCCATCTTCTCTTGGAGATACGATCGCCCTTGCTCAGAGAGATAGTTCACGCGTTGGTGGCGTAATCTTGCTGCTGTTTATCTTCTTGGTGATGATCGTTGGCATTGTGTTTGTGCAGGAGGGAACAAGGCGGATTCCGATTATTTCCGCACGCCGACAAGTGGGACGCAAACTCTATCGTGAGCAGGCTTCGTACTTGCCATTGCGTCTCAACCAAGGTGGTGTGATGCCAATTATTTTTGCTTCATCGGTGATGATTTTGCCTGCCTACCTCAGCCAAAGCATTAACAATGAGGTGTTTGTGGCGATCGCGACTTGGATTTCTCCTAGTGGTCCTGGTCACATTCCCGTGTATATGTTACTAATTCTAGGATTTAGCTTCTTTTACGCGACCTTAGTTCTTAATCCTGTGGAACTATCACAGAACCTCAAGAAGATGGGTAGCAGTATTCCTACCGTGCGGCCAGGGACGGCAACATCGGATTATATCAGCCGTATTTTGAATCGACTGACTTTGCTTGGTTCAATTTTCCTGTGCGGTATTGCGATTATTCCTAGCGCGTTGGAGCAAGCTACTGGTGTATCGACCTTTAGTGGCATCGGCGCAACTTCTTTACTAATCTTGGTTGGTGTGGCGATCGAAACCTCGAAGCAAATCCAAACCTATGTGATTTCTCAACGTTATGAAGGCATGGTGAAACAGTAATGCCTAGAGTAATTCTGATGGGCCCGCCTGGAGCGGGTAAAGGTACACAGGGCGAAATTTTGGCTGAAGCTTGGCAAGTGCCGAAAATTGCCCCTGGTGATATTTTTCGTGCTGAAATTAAGCAAGGTACGGAGTTAGGACTGAAAGTTAAGTCTTTTAGTGATTCTGGGCGGCTTGTACCTGATGAAGTTGTAGTTGAGGTGATTGAGTCACGATTGAGACAGCCTGATACTCAAGTTGGTTGGATTCTTGATGGCTTTCCGCGCACAGTTGCCCAAGCTGAGGCTCTAGATGCTCTACTCGCAGAGATTAACCAGCCCTATGATGCGGTTGTAAATCTAGATGTACCAGATCAGTTTTTAGTCGATCGCCTACTAGCAAGGGCGATCGACCAAGGACGTGCAGATGATACTGAAGAGGTCATCAAAAATCGACTGGAAGAGTACAATGCCAAAACTAGACCTTTGCTAGAGTTTTATGCAAAGCATCTTACTCAAATTGATGGCACACCGTCGATGCCAGAAGTAACTGAGGCAATCAAAAAATTCTTTGCATAGATAGGGTGATATTTGATCGCCTTATGCTTCATCAAATATCTATCCTTGCAAACGTTTTACACTCACAACATAATAAAGAAAGAACTAAATACTAAATTTGGGAGAGTTTGTTTGTCAAAAGAAGATTCTATTGAAATGGAAGGGACGGTAACTGAGTCTCTTCCTAACGCTATGTTTCGGGTTGCACTCGATAATGGCTTTAATGTACTTGCTCACATTTCTGGTAAGATTCGTCGAAACTATATCAAAATTTTGCCAGGCGATCGCGTTAAGGTGGAGCTAACGCCCTATGACCTTACTAAAGGACGTATTACCTACCGCCTCAAAAATCAAGGCGGCGGCAAGAAATAATCAACAAATAAAAAAGGAGATGGTGCTAAGCACCATCTCCTTTTTTTGAATTCACGTTAAATAAAAGCGCCGCTTTGCGGCGCTTTTATTTATTTGGGCTAAGCAAAGCTTTTATTGCTATGTGACTGCAATCGGTAAATGTGATAAAACAATTGCCAAAAATATTTTTCTGTTAATCCACAGGTAGAAGCACCGCGTAGTACCACATTGGAATACCAGTCATTAGGAGCGAGTTCACGAGATAGCTTATTAACGACGCTGTAAGTTCTCACATTTGTGTAAACGGTTTGACCAACGCTAACGGCGATCAGTTCGTGTTGGTAGCCACCCATCGATACATCCTCACGCAAATCAAGCTGATCGCTTAGACGCATCGGTAAGCAATACAAAACACCTTCTACATAAGAATTAGGATCTTTGACAATATCCAAGCAGCCACAATCACGATGGGGCGATCGATAATAAAAACCAAACTTGTAGCCGCTTAAACGCGCTACACCGACAACATAATGATGGGCTGTCTCACCAAGCGATCGCTTCAAATCCACAGGACACATACAGGAACCGTAAGCGAAGTAATAAAACATCGGTTCTGACTGACCACGTAACTCCAGATTAGGATCTTCTGAAGGCTGTAACTGTTGTGTTTGCTGTATTTTGAGCGAATCTACCATATCCGTGAGCTAGGCAAAAGCTTTTTTGTATTCTGGGATACCTGCCAAAAGTATAAGGCTTTATGTATGCTAATCAGAATCATCAATTAAACGATTTTTTTAAGCTAAAAAAGACTCAATTACTAATTGATCTAATCAAGTATGTCTCACCTAATTTTAAAAAAATATGTCTGAATATACAAAAGAAGATCCAGAAAATGAATCTTTGTTAGATGATCAAGAAACTCAGTTGTCGAAGAAGCCACAATTATGGGAATTAGCAATAGTTTTTGCCAAGCTTGGCGCGATCGCCTTTGGGGGGCCAGCAGCGCATGTTGCTCAAATAGAATTAGAAGTAGTACAACGTCATCGGTGGCTAAGTCGTGAGAAATTGTTAGATTTACTGGGAATTACTAATCTGATTCCAGGGCCTAATTCAACGGAGTTAGTAATTCATGTAGGACTGGAGCAAAGGGGGGGGGCAGGGGCGATCGTCGCAGGAGCAAGTTTTATTATTCCTGCAATGTTATTGGTATGGGGATTAGCAATTGTCTACGTCCAGTATCAAACTATTCCTACGGTTGGATGGTTGCTATATGGAGTTAAGCCCGTAATTATCGCGATTGTTACCCAAGCATTATGGAAGTTAGGAAAATCAGGGCTAAAGAATGCTGCGACTTGGAGCGCAGGAATTTTGGTATTGGCTTTATATTTTCTCAGAGTTAATGAAATTGCCCTGATAATCGGCGCAGGTATTGCCGTATCCCTAGTTCACAACCTCAACTTCCTTAAAAACTCTAAGTCCCTCTCTATCGTTCTTTTTCCTTTTTCCTTTTTCCCTTTACCTTTAAGCGCTGCTGCTACCGAAATCACGCCTAAACCTTGGACTGCTGTATTTCTAAGCTTTCTAAAAATTGGATCAGTACTCTATGGCAGCGGCTATGTACTATTAGCCTTTGTCCAGCAGGAATTTGTCGATCGCAACCATTGGTTGACTTCGCAACAGTTGTTAGATGCAGTAGCGATTGGGCAGTTTACCCCAGGCCCTGTATTAACTACAGCAACATTTATCGGTTATTTGTTGGCAGGGAATTTAGGTGCGATCGCTGCTACGATTGGCATTTTTTTACCAGCTTTCATTTTAGTTCCAGCAGTTAATCCCTTTGCCTCAAAATTGCGAAAGTCGCCTTGGACAGCAGGTTTTCTGGATGGAGTAAATGCGGCTTCCATTGGTTTGATGGCGGCTGTAGCTTGGGAGTTAGGGCGTGGAACTTTGATTGATATTTGGACAATAGCCGTAGCGATCGCTAGCCTGACAATTCTCCTTAAATTTCCTAAAGTTAATTCAGCTTGGTTAATACTTGCAGGAGGTGCGATCGGTTGGCTGCTTAGATTTAATCAATAATATTAGCAGCGAAGTTACGTGAACTTGGGGTCGATCCTGATACTTTGACTTGATTAAAAAGATAATTCTTGAAATAACTCTGACAAAGGAAGGCTAAAATTTGGTATAACGTCTTCTCCGTCAAGGTTGTCCTCTAACTGCAAAAGCTTTGATGGTTTGGGTTTATGGTAAACCAACACAAATTCTTCATCGGGCAAGATCACCCATACTAAGCGAGTTCCATTCTCAAAATACTCCACTAATTTGTTATGGATTTCCTCAAAAGTATTATTTGGTGAAATGATTTCTACAGCTAAGTCAGGAGCACCTTCAAAAAATCCTTTCGGTAATCGCTTTAATCCTTGCAAACGTTCTTTAGCAATAAAGGCAAGATCAGGCGATCGCTTGTTGCCAGTTTTCATCTTAAAAGCGGTGCTAGAGTCACAAGTCACGCCAAGTTTATGGGTACGCACAAAGCCTGTCAAGAAATATCCGAGCGTCAGGGCTAGGTAGCCATGCTCTACACCTGAATTCGCCACAACAATTAACTCTCCATCCACATATTCGTAAAGGTTGCCATTTTCAGGCAATGACATAAACTCCTGATCTGTCAAAGCTTGAGAGCTAGAGGATGCCAGATTAGCGATCGCTTGAGTCATTAGATTTAAGTCCACAGATTAAACCAATGGGATTGTTATAACTTATAGCATTTTAAAACTCGATAATGTTCTTCTCATTTGTACTAGTACCAGAGAGATCAAGATAATTTACCTCAATCTGTTTACGGATTTCGGCTTTACGTTGCCTTGCTTCCTTAATCTTAGCTTGACATTCATATCCAAAAGTGGGATTAGCAATCACATCAATACCTTGATATTTGCTTAACCAATCCTTTTCATGTTTCTCGCACATGATGTATTGAATCTTCGCGATCGCAGTTCTGACAACAATTTGGGGACGCAATAAACCAATACGCGAATTTTCATCGAGCCAAAGCAGATGTTGCAATTGCTTTGCAGCTTCCTCTTGCTCAGCACAGAGAATCTGTAGTTGCTGAACTAAATGATCAGAGTAAGGTTCTTCCGCAGCGAGAGAAGTTTTGTTTTCTTGAAGCAGATTGAGAATCGTTTGCCAAAGATAGCGGTGATTAGATTGTGTAAATTCAATATTCTCTTCTTCAGCAATCTCCTGATATAGATAAGCACGGTGTTGCGGGAAATGCAGATATATTTGCAAGAGTTGAGTTTCAGCAATATGTAATGCGTTGGTGGTAGTGGTTAGAGAAGGAGCAGGTTTATTGCTATTCCAGCGCGTGTTGCGTAACTGACGACGGAGATCTTGCTCTAGTCGCAGAGCTAAATAGGAATTACCTTGAGCTAGCTTTTGAGCCGAAGTATGAATGTAATGGGTACGAAAGAAGGAATCAACGGGTAGATTATTGAGTAATTGAGCGATCGCCTGACTACTTTTTTGAAAGCGATCAGCTTGGTTAAGATCTTGACCTGTGAGGATTTGATCGATCTGCCAATCAAGAAATAATGGTGCGTTTTTGAGCAAGTCTCGATAATTTTCAGCACTATGCTGTTTGAGATACTCATCGGCATCCTTGCCATTGGGCATCGTCAACACCCGCAATTGTACTGTGCCATTAAAAACTAATTCCTTAAAACCAGCGATCGCCTTTTCTGCCGCCGTAATTCCTGCTTTATCCGCATCAAAATTTAAAATTACATTCTTGGATTCGCTATAGCGCAATAACTGCTTCATTTGCTCAGCATTGAGTGCTACACCCATCGTCGCGATCGCCTGTTCGATTCCTGCTTGATGTAAAGCGATCGCGTCAAAATAGCCCTCCACCACTATCGCCTGATCAGACTTAGATATGGCATCTCGCGCCTTATCCATTGCAAATAGAACCGTGCCTTTGCTAAATAGTTCCGTTTCAGGTGAGTTCAAATATTTTGGTTCTTCATCACCCAGCGATCGCCCTCCAAAAGCAATCACACGCCCACGAGTATCATGAATGGGAATCATTAAGCGATCGCGAAAGCGATCGTAAAATCCGTTCCCCGTTTTGCGCGGCACAATTAAACCTGCTTCTTCTACTAAACTGACAGGAATCTGCTTTTGCTGCACCAGATATCCCATTAAGGTTTCCCAACCCGCAGGCGCATAACCCAGTTGAAATTTCTGGATTGTCTCTTTGCTCATTTGTCTCTTTTCGCTCAAATAGGCAAGAGCCTGCCTTCCCTGTGTGGCATAGAGTGCATGTTGATAAAAACTTGTGGTCAAAGCCATCACTTCATAGAGGCGATCGCGATGGGAGATTTGACGCTGAATTTCTTTTGCTCTTTCGGGTTCGACAGTTTGAATAGGAACGCTATAGCGTTTTGCTAAATCCAAAACTACGTCAGAGAACGATCGCTTATCGATCTCCATCAAAAACTTGACTGCACCACCTGATGCCCCACAGCTAAAACAGTGATACATCTGCCGTGATGGGTTAACCGTCAACGCTGTAGCATTTGTACCATTGTGAAAAGGACAAGCTCCCCGAAAATTTGCCCCACTTTTGCGTAGCACAACGCGCTCGGAGACGATATCTACGATGTCTGCCCTTTGACTTACTTGGTCAATGGTGTCTTTGTGGATTTGGAACTGTGCAGACATAATCGCGATCGCCTATTTGTAAACCGCAGTATGCTCAATATATTTTATATCAATCACTGGTTTTTATGTGCGCTATTTTAGCTACAGCTAGCCAAAAATCAACTGAATGACTGCTACATTTATTGTTGTAGAGAAATTCCCAATACTTTCTCTGCTCATTTTTCCCGAATATCTTGAGCATCGATTTTTGTATCTCCGCTGTTATTCGCAAACCATACATAATCTCCTAAATTATTAATAGACCTGTTGGGAAATAAAAGCAAAGTTTAGAGCAGATTTCACTCTTTCTATCCACTTTTAAGCAGAATCTAAATATAAGTTCCATAAGCCAGCCGCATTCAACATGAGACGGTCAT
>Ga0172376_10002792_pt1 | contig 21092 bp, 18 predicted proteins | sample Lak35m_FD_121114 | JGI IMG/M metagenome (GOLD analysis project Ga0172376, IMG submission 121114) | Freshwater microbial communities from Kabuno Bay, South-Kivu, Congo - kab_092012_35m | ecosystem: Environmental > Aquatic > Freshwater > Lake | place: Democratic Republic of the Congo: South-Kivu... | reverse complement strand
TCCAGAGCATCATGACCGCCTCAAGCCCTTGATTGTCAGCTGGGGTTGGACGCGCGAGGGGAGCATCTTGGAGAAAACACGCTGGCAGGGCACCCAAGACCTTTCAGCCTATTTGACCGTGCCCGCCGCCTTCGACTTTTGGGAGGCGAGCGATCACCAACGCCAGCGTGAATCTTGCCACGTGCTGGCGCAAGTAGCACGCGACACGCTCAACGGGTTATTTGACCACGCGCCCCTTTCCCCATCCGAGAGCATCGGGCAAATGTTCGTGTGTGCCTTGCCCCCCTGCCATGCTCCTAGTTTACAGGATGAACTCTTCCATCAACACCGCATCGAAGTTCCCATCATTGACTGGCACGGGAGGCAGTTCGTGCGGGTATCTGTACAGGTGTACAACACGCCACAGGATATTGCACGCCTGCAAGACGCGCTGGCTTCGTTCTTCATGGTGTAAGCCTTCCCATAAAAAAACGCGCACCTTATGGGTGCGCGTTCGCTTGCAGGTGATGAAACCTTCAACAGATGGGTTTAGCCACCGATGAGAATCTTCACTTCTTCCCATGCGTCGTTATAGTCTTGTTCCACATCGGGACGTTCTGCAATGGTGAAGAGCTTCGCCATTTGTTCAGCAGAAGGATAGACGTTGGGATCATTGAGCAACACTTCATCAATCAAGCCCAATTCCACCGCCGCTGCGTTGGGCGTGCTGAAAGAGGTGGCATTGCTGATGTCTGCCCCAACTTGCGGGTGTAGGATGTAGTCCATGAAAGCATGCGCCAGGTCAGGATTGGGCGCGTCCTTCAGAATCGCCATGTTATCTGTCCAAAGTGCAGAACCTTCAGAAGGGAGGGCATAGCCAAAGTCTTCACATTCACAATCGAAAATGACTTGGTAGATGTCCCCGTGATACTCAATGGCAGCATCGACTTCACCCTGTGCCAGCAATTCTTGCCCGTCATCCTGGGCAATTGCCACCACGTTTCCGCTGTTTTCAATGAGATATTGTGCCGCCTCTTGAATTTCGTCGGGATTGTTGGTGTTGGGATCATAGCCAATCATGACCAGGGCTACCGCCAACATATTGCGTGGATCTTCCAACCAAGAGACTTTCCCATCATTGCTGAAAACATCGTTCCAACTGGTGATCCCATCCGGGAAGGCTTCGGTACGATAGCCCACTGCCAGCGTTCCCCATTGATAGGGGAGCGAATGCGCGTTACCCGGGTCAAAAGCAACATCAATGAAACGAGGTGCAACATTGGCAATGTTGGGAATTTTGCTGTGGTCAAGTTCTAACAACAGACCTTCGCTAATCATGATGGCAACCATGTAATCGGTGGGAACAACAATGTCGAACCCTTGATTGCCCTGGCTCACGCGAGAAAGCATCGCCTCATTGTTTTCGAAGATGCTATATTCAACCGTGACACCGCATGCCGCCTCAAAGTTGGGGATGGTATCCTCAGCAAGGTAGGTAGACCAGTTGAATACGCTCAAAGTCTGACCTTCAAAACCTTCTGGGCACACCCAAGGCTCAAGGTCTTGCGCCATCGCCGGGACGACAACCGCAACCGAGAGGACGAGAATGAGTACGAAGAGAATTGCTTTTTGCATAGGTCGTGAACTCCTTCTTGGTATAATTTAGATGTAATATGGAATTTGGTATCCGCAACCTTGAGAATACCTTAGGGGTTTGTTGGGGTGGATCGGATATGCGCTTAGTCTAACGCAAATTACTTCAGATGACCAACGTTTTTCAAGTGAAAACGTAAAATTCTGGGACATTTCGGCAATTAGGTAGAAATTTTTATGCGAATTAAACATGTCACCTTGCACACTACCGCGCTTCAATACCAGCAAGTTTTCTATCATGAGTTGTTGGGCTTCCCGTTAGTCAAAGCAGACGCAACATCCTTCACCCTGCAAGCGGGGGAGTCCACCTTGACCTTCCGCAAATCCTACGACGGCGCGCACATTCACCACTTCGCCTTCAATATCCCCGCGCAACAGTTCGAACAGGCAATTGAATGGGCATTGGAACGGGTGGACTTGCTTCCCTACCACGGGCAACCCTACCTAGACTTCTCAGAATCCTCGTGGGACGCACGCGCCCTCTATTTTTACGATGTCGGCGGGAACATCGTCGAATTGATCGGACGGAAGCGATACATCCCCCACACTGTCCCGTCGCAATTTTCGATGGCGAGTGTGCAATGCCTCAGTGAGATTGGGCTTGCTTCCCCTAACATGCCCATCATGCGCCAAGCACTGCGCCAACGGCTAGGGTTAGACGTGTTCGGGTACAATCACGACGAATTCACTGCCATCGGTGGGGATGAAGGCTTGTTGATCTTGGTGGCGTTGGGGCGCGTGTGGTTGCCCACCGCCCATTCTGTCAGTGGGCTATACCCCATAGAGTTGGAGTTAGTGGGGCAAACCGCGCAAGACTTCACCCTAGCCGAGTTGCCCTATGCGTTCCACGTGTGCACCGAATGACCCCCAACGGGCGATCATCCGTATAGGTTCACATGTTCCAATTCGCAAGCGCGACGCTCCACAAAGTCAGACAATGCCTCTTGCATCGTCACCTCCATAGGGGGTTGCTCATACGAATCCAAGATGATTTGCCACAGCTTGTGGGCGCGTTGAATGCTATCTTCCGCCCCCATCGCTTGCCACGTCCCCAAGTTGCGACGATCCGCCAAGAAACTGGGGTAGAAGGCGGTTTCAAATCGCTCTTGGGTGTGCAACGTCCCCAGATGATGCCCTGCCGGTCCCACTTCGTGAATTTCGTTCAGCGCGAACACATCCCCATCCCAGCGCACCCCCTGCAAAAAATGTTGCATCATGGCGAGGTTCTCCACATCCGTGATGTATTTCTCATACGAGATCGTCAAGCCAGACTCTAGCCACCCTGCCGCGTGAATCACCAAGTTGGTGTGTGCCAACACGCAGGGCCACAACGCCCATAACGATTCCCCCATCGCTTGGGTATCAGGGACGTTTGCGGTGTTCAAAGAGCCACTCCCACGGTAGGGCAGGCGATAGTGGCGTGCCAATTGTGCGCCCATCAACAATGCCCACGCACCCTCTGGCGTGCCAAACGAAGGCGCACCGCTCTTCATGTCCACATTGGTGACGAAGCCCCCATAGATGGCGGGTGCGCCCGCCCGCACAATTTGTAAGAGTGCAATGCCTGCCAGTGCCTCTGCATTTTGTTGGGCAACCGCCGCCAAAATCGTGATCGGACTCATTGCCCCCGCAAGGATGAAGGGGGTGATGGTGGTAAATTGCCCATGACGAGCATAGGTTATCATCCCGCCAACCATGCGCTCATCATAGACCAACGGGCTATTGACGTTGATGTTCCCCCCAATCACCGCGCCGCGCTCAGGTTGCAAGTCCTCCCCAAAAACAATCTTCGCCATCTCGATGCCATCCCCCGCGATGATGCGCCCGTGCGACGTACCCAGCAAGGGCTTGTCCGAGTGGATGTAGCTCATGGCTTGGTCAACCAAGTGCTTACGATGGACGGGGACATCGTGCATCACCACACTTTGCACCGGGGCAAAGTCAATCACGTTGGTCATTTGAATGAGTTTGACCAATTCAAGCGCGTCGGATGATTGCCCTGGACGGTGCCCACGCCCCAGATCGCGCACGAAAACCATGCCTGCGCTAGGGAAGAAGTTAATCGCGTTGCCCCCAATCATGCGCGAGCGTTGAGGGTTGCGTGCGCGGACGGTGAAACTCTGCGGTGCTTTCGCAACCCATTCCATCAATAGTCCACGATCAATCCAAACATGTTGCTTAACATGATCGACCTTTGCGCCTGCTTGTTCCCACAGCGAAAGTGCCTCTGCATCCTGAAAGCGAATGCCCGTGTGCTCTAGGATGTGCATGGAGGCTTCATGAATCTGTTGTACCTGTTCGGGGGTGAGGATTTCGAGCGGGCGATAGGGGTTATAGAGTTGCCCAGACGGGAGCGAAAAGAACGACGATTTGCTGCGCGCCTGTTTATCAATGGTGCGTTCACGGCGGTGGGGACGGTTCATGTCAGGGTATCCTTCAAAAAAGTGTATTGTTTAGGGTGATGAAAGATAGTGTAACTGAACGCATCCATTTGGATAAGGGATACAGGCGTGCAAGGTTAAAGCGTGGGTGGACATGGCGTGTGGCTCAAACAAGGGGACGCCCTCCCCCAAGATCACCGGGATGAGCGTCAAGATGAACTCATCAATCAGGCGATGATCTAAACACGCGCGGATGAGCTGTGCCCCGCCCACCAACCAAATATCTTGTGCGCCGGTCTGCTTGAGCCGGCGGATGAAAGCGACGTGTCAACTTCAGTGCTTCAAATCGATCATAATGGTATTGAGTCGCTGGATCAGTTGTTGGACAGGGAGCAAGTCTGCGCTCAACCTTTCCTGCATTAAAACCGTCATATCCTTGCGCCTTGCACAACGAATCTCAATTTGGGTTTCGACTTGTTCGAGCCTCTCCAACAAACGTTCATCGTCATCCTGTTTCAGCTCAAACAGGTACACCTCTAATGAAGCCTCGAACAGTTCCTTCTCAAATATATCTTTCAACTTACGTATCAAATTCAACGATGAATTTGACCAGTTAATTATTAGAAAAGCCTCTATCGGCGTAATACGCTTGTCCACCATTACGCCAGTCAAAAAACAATGGATAAGTCCAAGAATGACCTCTTCCGGATACCGAGTGAATAAGTCTATTTTTTGGCGGAAATAATTATCAAACATGCTTCTAGTCAGATCATATCCAACATAGGCATTCAACTCTGCCCGTAACTGACTGAAGTTCTTTCCACACCGTAAACTCAGCAAAGAGACTAAATTCACTAGGTTTTTTTGGGATTTCCACCTTTATTCATATTTTTTGTCATCATAAGCCGTATATAACTCCGATTATAATCAATTACTTGCTCTGAATTGGAGATTACGTGCAACCACTACCAAAATCTAACACGAAAAGCCCCCTACTACTAGTAACTACTAGCATCAAATTGGATTCATTTTTACCAAATTCAACTATGATGTGATGCTAGGTTTTGGAATGCTGCAACACCATACTTAAAACTGAGAAAGAGGTGCGTTTTTAGCTGCGGAAAGTTGACCTTTCGGGGGCAAAGGGATGGCAAAGGCGCTAAAAGTAATGGTGAGGTTCCAGCACAATCATGGCAGTGGTTGATTATAGAAAAGACCTGCCGCAAGCGGACAATCTCTATTGGCGGCAACTGGTGACGTGGACGCTACTCGACGCATTCACCGTGGTGCTGGGTTACGCCATTGCCGCGGTGGTTCGCTCCTTCACGGCAGACCTAGACTTCTCGGAGATTGTTCGCTATGTGGTGTTCATCGTTTGCGTGAACATCCTCGTCTACCACTACTTCGGCATCTACCGCCGCATATGGTCACAAACCAGCGGGTATGGTGCTTATCGTTTGATTCAAAGCAACCTAATTGCGACCGCCTTGATTTTTATCATCGACTTTTGGATACGCCCCCGTGTTTTGCCACTGAGTGTGGTGGTGGTGGGGGGGGCGTTCACCACCGTGCTGATGGTCATCAGTCGCTACCGTTCGCGGGTGGTCAAAGTCATGCAACGCCAGTTCACTAGCCTCAATTTCCCCTTTCGCACGGCATCGTCAACAGGGGCGCCGGCCAAGCAACGCACCTTGATTGTCGGTATTGATCTGGTGGCGCAAATGCTGGTTTTGCGTTTGAACATGCAAGCGTCCTCAACAAACTTCAACCTGATCGGTTATATAGATGAGGCGCATAACAGGGTTGGGATGTTAGTCGAAGGGTTGCCGATCTTAGGGTGCCTTGACGACATTCTGGAGGTTGTTGCTCATTATCGAATTGACTTGATTGTCATTGCATTGCCCAATGCGACGGGTTCGGTCTACCGGCGAGTCATTGAACTTTGCCAGCAAACGAACGCCAAGGTGCGCATCATCTCCGACGAGGTTGACCAAATCCAAACCGCCACGCCTCGCATGCTAATCCGCGATTTGCAAGCGGAGGATCTCTTAGGGAGACATACTATCGCCACCCACCCGACGCTTGATACCAGTCCCGTCGAGAACAAGTCCATTCTCGTCACGGGGGCAGCTGGCTCAATCGGGTCAGAGATTGTGCGGCAGGTGTGTAAGCATGCTCCTCGTAAGCTGATACTGGTTGACAGCAACGAGAGCAATCTGTATGAAGTGCAACAATGGTTGAAGCTCAAGCATCCTCAACTCGAAGTGGCGCTTGAACTGGCGGACATTCGGCACGAGGAAGGCATCTGTCGGATATTTGACGCGCACGCGCCACAGGTGGTTTTCCATGCGGCGGCGTACAAGCACGTTCCTATTCTGGAAGAACACCCGCGCGAAGCCCTCACCACCAATGTCTATGGACTGCTGAACGTGGCGCGTTCCGCCATGCGGTCGCGCGCGGAGCGGTTCGTTTTGATTTCCACCGACAAAGCAGTTGCCCCGTCAAGCGTCATGGGCGCCACCAAACTGCTGGGTGAATACATTGTTGAAAAGCTCCCACAACTTCACCCTAACGCCAAAACGCTGATGACCTGTGTCCGCTTTGGGAATGTACTTGCCAGCAGAGGGAGTGTCATCCCGCTCTTCACCTCGCAAATTGAACTTGGCGGTCCGGTCACGGTGACAGATTTCCGCATGGCGCGTTACTTCATGAGCATTCCAGAAGCGGCGAGCTTGGTCATTCAAGCTGCCTGCTTGACCGCCGGCAACGATATTTTCTTGTTGCGCATGGGCGAACAGATTTCCATTCTTGATCTTGCCATCCGCATGATTCGCTTGCATGGGCTACGTCCCTATCAAGATATTGACATCGTGGAAACGGGAATCCGCGCGGGCGAAAAGATTGAAGAGGTGCTGCACGATGAGAAGGATACCCTTTGCGATACGGTTCATCCCAGCATCTTCAAACTGAATGCGTATCGTGCAGACATCTCCGCCGAGACGTTCTTTGCGCGGATTGATGATCTGCTACAGGAGAACCTCCAGTGCACAGATGCCCCCCTTGACCGCATCCTCGCGGTGGTGCGGGAGAAGGTAGATAACAGTGCATATCCTCAATATCAGGAGATTTGAATTAAAATGTCGCTTGGTAAAGTCGTTCACCTCAGTAGCGTGCATCATGCAAGGGATAATCGCATTTTTCATAAAGAATGTAAATCTTTGGCACAAGCAGGCTACAACGTCACGCTCATTGCAGTCGCAGATCAAGACTTCATAGAAGATGGTGTTCGTGTACGGGGTGTACCCAAATTTACCAACCGCACCAAGCGTATCTTTATGGCACCTTGGCGAGTGTATCAGATGGCACTTGAAGAACGTGCTGACCTCTACCATTTTCATGATTCTGAATTAATCCCAATCGCCTTGTTGTTACGCTTACAAGGATACAAGGTTGTTTATGATGTCCATGAAAACCTTGCACTAAGCATATCAACCAAGGACTGGATCTATCCTCTTCTCCGTGGTTGGATAGCCAGAACAGTCGACATTATTGAGAAAGTGGTATCTCGCTACTTCAACGGAATCGTAGTGGTTGTTCCTCCTATGCTAGATGGATTTCCGCCTCATACGACGATTCTCTTGCGAAATTTCCCTCAACTCAAAGAGTTCGCTACCATCACTCCTGATCTTAAAGATGCTGTGTCAATCCATGCTGTTTATGTAGGAGAGATCTCAAAAGAACGAAGCGCACTTGAGATGGTATCGGCAATGGGTTTATTAGAGGAGACTTCTCCTATCCAGTTACTTTTAGGGGGGAATGTATATCCTGATACTCTTAAAGACCAACTGGTGGGAATCACAGGTTTTGATAGAACCTCCTTGCTGGGATGGTTAACGCGAGATCAAGTGATTGAAACATTCAGAAGATCTTTTGTTGGAATAATTGTCTTTCACTCAACCCCTAATAATTTAATGGCTTATCCAACCAAGCTGTTTGAATACATGGGTGCGGGGCTACCGGTGATTGGTAATCAATTTGAGATTGTACACGATATCATTGTGGGCAATCAGTGTGGTATCACCGTTCCAGAAAAAGACCCTCAAGCAACTGCCAATGCTTTACAATGGTTATACACCCATCCCGAAGAAGCACAACAGATGGGCAAACGCGGAAGACAAGCTATTGAGGAAAAATATAACTGGGAAAAAGAAATGGACTTATTGTTGAACTTATATGCCCAGATACTCAAATGAAATTCAAAGTTTCTAGTTTAACCCAGTATTTTCAGACGGTTACTCAAAGTCGTTATCTACGTAACATAAGCGTTTTGGCGGGTGGAACGTTGATGAGCCAACTGCTTTTAGCACTCTCTTCTCCTATTTTGACACGGATCTACAGCCCGGTTGATTTTGGAATGTTTGGTTTGTTTGTTGCCTACACCAATATTGCTGCTAAACTGTTGATGGTGAATTACGAGACTGCCATTGTATCTGCGTCTGATGATCGAGAATCAGCACACCTCTTTTATGGATGTGTGTTGATTGCTCTATTGGTATCGCTCTTTTCTTCTGTGATATTTATGGTAGCCATTCAGAATGCTTGGTGGGGGTTCGATATCTTCCCCTATTGGATATCCCTTTTCGTTTTCATGATGCTTTTTAGTCTAGCTATTTTCACCTCTCTAAAGGCTTGGCAAACACGACAAGGTGAATTTAGACAAATCAGCCAAATTGCTTTTGCTCAAAATCTAGTCCGTGTTATCAGCCCAATTGGCTTTGGATGGTTATACCCAGTGGGAAGTACCATGATCGTTAGTGAGTTCTTGGGACGATTGGTGGGTGCTCTTCTGTCGATTAAAGAATCCATTTTACAGTTATCCAAACATCGTTTGAGTTTTTCATATTTATACGGTGTTTTACAACGATATTCTTCTTACCCTATCTATGGGCTTCCCTCTGCTTTTTTGAATACACTAGGAAACTATATTGCTGTTCCGCTCATTGCAACTTACTACGGGGTTGCAATAGCTGGGCAATACTCACTGGTTGTTAGGATAATGAGCATTCCTGCCAGCTTGGTTGGAGCAAGTGTGGCTGATGTTTTCCATAAACAAATGGCTGATTTCAGCAAAGAGTCTCCAGATAAGGCGCGTGCCTTATTAACCCAAACAGCTACGATGCTTTCTATCATTGGTGGGATTCCTGTTTTGTTGGTGGCATTTTTAGGTCCCGTGTTATTTGAGTGGTTTTTTGGTTCTCAATGGCAAGTTGCTGGTGAAATGGCGCGGATTTTATCTTTGAGCATGCTTGCTCAAATTGTGGTTTCACCTATCTCAAGAGTGGTTTACATCTATGGGCAACAGCGTAAAAAGCTAATCTATGATATTGTCAATCTCATCACGATGGGATTACCCTTTCCATTAGGAAGGTATCTAGGTTTAGATGTCAACCAATCCCTACTGATCTTGAGTATCGGGCAAGTCATTGCCTATGCGATCTATCTTAAATTGCTATGGGATATAACAAAAAAATAAGGAGCCATTAGATTGATCCGCGATAACTTGAAAATCTATAGTCGAATTCCTAATTTAATTTATGTCGTGGTATATATGGTCTTGCTGTACATCAGTTATCGTTTTTTTATTGCTCCATATTATGGCTACTTTAATTTTATTTTTGTTGTGCCCAACGACCTATACGATGCCACTGTTAGTCTTATTCTGGCATTCTTGCCATCTATCATTTTCCCTGTTCATATAACTCGCCCTTCACAGTTAGTGTATGCGCTTTTGTACTTCTTAGTATATATACCCATAGGGCTAATGAGGTTTTATAACACTAATGTCGATTCAGAACTTCTTATTACGTTTCAGTTATCTGCTCTTTTCTTCTTCTTTGGTTGTCTGATAATCTGGTCATTACCTCTAGTATCTATACAACCGATTAAACTATCTCAAAGCGTTTTCATGTACATTTACATTGGTTTCGTAGTATTTCTATTGGTGTTGTTGATTGGTAACGCGGGATGGGTACTGAAAGACATTCTACAAATTGCTGTGGGGATATATGAAACGAGATTCGCTTTTAGAGAGGTGACAGCTAATTTTGAGGGTATTCTTCGTTATGCCAAACATTGGCTTGCTAATCTCATGATACCATTTTTATTTTTATTGAGCTGGAGATTAAACCGCAACATATTTCTAATGACGTTTTCGGTGCTTGCTCAATATTATTTGTTTTCGCTCGGAAACGATAAAAGCTACTTATTCCTTATTCCAATTTATATTTTTATTTTTTCCCTATTTTCAGTGGCACCTAAAAAAGCGGGCAGGTTGATCTGTCTGGGCTTTGTATGCCTTTTACTTTTTGGCATTGTCGTTGATGTAATATCTAATGTAACTCCACCACCCATCAATCGGGTACTTATTAGCAGAGTCATAATGATGCATGGAATGTTGACTGGCTTGCACTTGGATTATTTTTCCAAAAATGAACACTACCATCTCAGCCATAGTATATTTGCTGATTTTGTAAAGAGTTCGTATGACACTGATCCTGCATTCCAAATTGGATATGTTTATTTTAATAGACCCGAAATGAGCGCAAATGCCAACATATGGGCAGATGCCTATGCCAACTTTGGATTTGTTGGGGTCATCGTATTTAGTATTATTTTGCTATTTTATCTCTGGATACTAGATAATAGTGCTGTCAATAAGAATCAACCTACCATTTTCGCCTTGACCAGTACCACGTATGTTCTAACTGATACCGCTTTACTGACGAGTCTTTTAACACATGGATTATTGGTTTTACTTGCTATCGTTATCCTTATGCCTACAGAACGATCGTCTAAGTAATAAAGAGCTACTTCAAAAGGTAAACTCATGCGTATTTTGTACCTACATCAATACTTTAACACGCCTGCAATGAGTGGGGGAACACGCTCATATGAGATGGCACGCCGTTCCCCCAAAACCTCACTAGAAGTGAAGTACACCTAAGTAGTGTGTACAAAGAAAACGAAATGACGACAAGATGGGATACACAACGGGTAAAACCGGCTTTGGTATATTGCGTGCAATAGGTGGTGCTAGGGTAATACGCGACAGATCTAATTTTAGGTCGGGAAACAGTTGTTTGATTTTATCCTTTTTGACGGCTCTTACACCGGGATTATAAGGATTATCATAAAAGAAATCATACCATAAAATAATCCCGTTGGGCTTTAAGACCCGCACCATTTGTTGAGCAATCGCGTAGAGCATATCATCATCAAGAATGGTTGCAAAGACAACATGTTGCATTACCAAATCAAAGGTTTGATCTTCGTAAGGAATATCTGCCGCAGATGCACAGCGAATATCCAAGTGGGGAGCTAATCTTTTTGCCAAATCAACCCTGTCAGCAGATAAATCAATGCCTGCTAAATTCTCCGGAGTAGCCCCATATTTTAGGTATTCACGTAATATACTCCCTCTCCCACACCCAACATCTAAAATCTTCATACCTCCAATTGAATGTGAAGTGACTTTATATCTTTGAAGTAACTGAAGTGTGTTGCGCACACGCTCCTGATGCATTAAAAGATCAGCAAGTGACCTATAGCCAAAAAAACTTTTATAAGCTTGTTGACTATCCCATTCTCTATAGTATTCAATGATTCTGTTCTCTTCACTCATTTTTTATCCCCTTTTTATTTTCATGGACAACCGTTAATAGAACTGCTTCAAATCGCTTTGCAAGTATCTCTCGATTGAAGCGGTGATCGGCAAGATTTCTAGCGGATTCTGCGGCGCGTTTTAATTTTTCCTCATCGGTTAAAAAATCGTAGAGTTCCTGCGCTGCTACATGCGGGTCTACAGGTGAAAGTCCCACACCCACACCTGTTTCCGCAATTAGAGAAATCAACCAACCTACACGGTTCTCATTGATAGCGATCGGTTTACCAGCTGCAAAACTATCAAAAACCTTATTGGACGATTGAGTTTTCCAAATGGATGTATACCGTCCGAAAAGAAGGGTCGTGATCGTGGAGGCAGACAGAATCGGTGGGACATCTTTCTTGCTTATAGGACCTTCAATAAAAATTGTTTTCCCTAAAATTCCATACGATTTTGCTCTCTCAAGCGCAATACCCTTTCGTTTGCCATCTCCTACCATAAGAAACTTTATACGGTCATCGATCGAATACATTTCTTTTGCAATATCAACCAGATATTCGGCTCCGTTTACCTCACCGAAAGTACCTGTATACACGACTAATTTATCATGGTCTTTGAGTGAGAGACGATCTCGAATAGGTTTACCTGTAGCGGGAGGCACATCGAACAGATGGGTATCGCTTGCATTGGTTATAACACTCACTTTTGAGGCATCATAACCGCGTGCAAGCACCCCTTCAGCGATCCCTTCAGATAATGCCACAATGTGCGCTGAGTTGTGATAGGCTAACCACTCCAATACGGAAGCACCAAACTTAAGAATAGGATTTTTAATGATTCCCATCTCAAACGGAACAGCGGGCCAAAGATCACCTAACTCTAATACCATGGGTTTTCGCTTCCAGAGGTGGGTAATGATAGCTGGAATGGCGATTGTCAGGGGTGTGCTATTCGCAACAATCACATCAACATCCCGTTTGATCGCAACCAGACTTGAATAAAAGGCAAAATGAAAATACGAAATTATTCTTTCCCTATATCCCATGTGATGACTGTAGGCTACAGGGATGATCGTGCAAGGTATATTTGCGATAGTTACTTCCAAAGGAACTTTCAGATTCTGATATTCGGGCAGGTTTTCAGGAGAGGTAATGATGTGAACTTCGTGTCCATTTTTTATCAATCTAATTGCGTTTTCGTATACACCAGTGATTCCTGGTTGATTTGGTGGAGCAAAATGTTGGAAAAGATAAAGAACTTTCATAAACCTGCCAACTCCCTTAGCGTGCTATTGATCAATCATAATAGCTAAATAATATAGTGACAATAGAAGATTAAGAATGCATCAAATCTTATTCATTATTTGACAATCGGCTAGATGATTAATATCATTGACGTGCTATGACCAAAGCAAGTGAGCGATGTCTATAAGGGATCATGATATCAAATAACTCTAATCGTATCTACCTTTCCCCACCGCATCTTTCGGGTCAAGAGGGGGCAATGCTTCAAGAGGCAATTGATACCAATTGGATTTCGTCGGTTGGTCCTCATCTGAATGCTTTTGAGGAAGATTTTCGTCAGTACGTAGGGAGTTCCCATGCCTTAGCTCTCGCTTCTGGTACGGCAGGAATTCATCTGGGGTTACAAACTATTGGGGGTGAAGCAAGGGGATGAAGTGATGACTTCCACCTTAACCTTCATCGGAACGGTCAACCCGATATTCTACTTGGGTGCCACGCCGATCTTCATCGATAGTGAAACCACCTCATGGAATATGCACCCCGACCTACTTGAGGAGGCTTTACGAGAGCGAGCGAAAGCCAATCGGTTGCCCGCCGCGGTGATTGTGGTTCATCTCTATGGGCAATGTGCCAACATGCCCCGTAGGTGGGCTCACGCAGTCGGTTCCCCACTTACGATAGGCTTGTAAGATAACTTCGGTGTCCGAAGTCGTCTTAAAATTCTCCAGCCCTAATTCAGTGCGCAATTCTAAACTAAATAGTTATAAATCTCTCCATTGTAAACGATCCAGTTCCCATACCCATCGGTCATCGGTTGTTTACCCGTTTCATGATCGATAATGGATAAACAGCGGTGTGCTAATCCAACTTATTGGTTGGAATGTTGCCACAATGTATCACCATGGCCCCCCCGGTGCGCCATGATTTTATTCATCACCTTTAGGCGTTGTTCCAGTTGAGGAACCAACTAACGATTGAGATCGAATATACCACCAATACCACACATACTAGTTATTTACTTTCCTTCAACGGTTGGTTATCAGGATAATCTAAGCAGGTCAATTGCCCTTCGTCGGTATCGGTATACCTATAACGCCAGCCACTCGTTGGGCACACAGCTGATTGTGTGTCATCAAGCACCAACCGTTGTCCGTGGCGACTAATCCAACCGATTTGGCGAGCGGGTACCCCCACCATCAGGGCATAATTGGGCACATCTTTGGTAATCACTGCGCCAGCACCGATGAAAGCATGTTGTCCCACCGTCACCCCACACACAATCGTACAATTCGCGCCTAAAGTTGCTCCAAGCTTAACTAAGGTCTGATCGTAAACACCATGACGACTGACAGTCGAACGGGGGTTGATCACATTGGTGAACACGCATGAAGGCCCACAAAACACCTCATCTTCAAGGGTTACACCACTATAGACTGAAACATTATTTTGGATGCGAACATCATTCCCAATGTGTACGCCACCCGCTACAAAAACATTTTGTCCCAATGAACAATTTTCACCAATTGTAGCGTTCGACATAACATGGCAAAAATGCCAGATTTTGGTGCCGTTGCCAATGACGCAGGGTTCATCAATGTAACTACTGGGGTGTGCAAAGTAAGGATTCATCTTGTTATTCAGACTCAATTGGTTTAACATGATTTATCACTGCTGTACCAACTAAAGCTAATTTTGCACAACTCTACAGCTCTGTCAATACCTTAACTATCTTGGCAGTTGCGTTGCCGTCACCAAAATAACCCTGTTGATGTGAACGCACACTCCGAAATCGCTGTCGGGTAGCATGAATAATTTTTTGTGGGTTTGCGCCCACCAAGATATTCCATTGCCCATTCAACGTTTCTACCCATTCAGTTTCTTCGCGTAAGGTGATACACGGCGTTTGCAGAAAATAGGCTTCTTTTTGCATACCACCCGAATCAGTCAGTAAACCAACCGCATTTTCAAGTAACAGAAGTGTATCCAGATACCCGGTTGGCTCGATAATTCGCACCTGATCTGGATCAACCAGAATCGCATATTGTTGTAGTTTCGGGACAGTACGCGGGTGTAAAGGGACAATCACCGGGTGATCTAGCTGGTGAAACGCCTCGAAAATACTCTGTAAGGCATTGGGATAATCGGTATTCGCTGGACGGTGTACAGTGGCGAGATAATAGGTTTGAGGGTCTAGGTCTAAGGTATTGAGAATGTTGGATTTTTGCCGAGCTAAGGCACCGAAGTGTAACACAGCATCGTACATGGTGTCACCGACCATATGAACCCCCTGTGTGATGCCTTCATGACGCAGATTATCGACCGCCGTTTGGGTCGGGCAGAATAAAATATCAGAGCTGTGGTCAGTCAATACCCGATTATGCTCTTCGGGCATGGTTCGGTTAAAAGAGCGAAGCCCCGCTTCAATATGAGCGACCGGAATATGTAGTTTGGTCGCCACCAAGGTGGTTGCCAAAGTTGAATTGGTGTCACCATAGACGATGACTAGATCAGGTTTAAGTTCAAGCACCAACTCCTCAAAAGCCATCATAATCAGGGCTGTTTGCCGACCATGCGAGCCCGAGCCCACATTGAGATTGGTATATGGTTCAGGAATACCCATCTCATCAAAGAAAATCTGGGACATATTATGGTCATAGTGTTGTCCGGTGTGAACAATCAGATGTTCCCATGCGGCAACTTCTTGCAGAGCCAAACAAACCGGTGTCGCTTTGGTAAATTGAGGACGTGCCCCAATAACAGTGATAACCTTGTGAGACATGGATAATTACTTCTTTTTTGATCGGGCTGATAAATTTATGTACAAATCAGTTTCTTGGTAATCCCAAACCTGCGCACGGAACAACTGGGTAGCCTGATAACGTTTGCTATTCACATGATGATAAAACCGAACAGTACGTTTGCGTATTGCTCGAATCGTTTGTCGCGTAGATAGGTACACCCCATTTTGCCAGTGTACACAGATGGTTAAGGCTGTTGTGATCCTGTTTTGAAAACCTATAAATTTATGTACGGAAGAAAACAACGCATTGTCGGCATATTTTTCTTCAATCACATTCCCAATTACCGCTTTAATTCGTTGCCCAAAGCGTTGATAAGTATACTCCCCTGACTCAATCAAATCGCGCTGAGCGTTGTCAAGAATCCGTTGTAATTTATTGACATCTTCAATCCGCTCCATCACCACCTCTAAATTGGAAAAATCACGTCGAATGGGAATGTAATGAACATCGGCATGATAGGTCGACAAATGAAACACATAGTCAGTGTTATTTGGGATACCTTCTAAGGCTTCAGGATCATTGATCGAACGGTGTACAAAGGTCACCTTGTCCGAATCAGGGATATTGGATTGCTCCGCCGAGAGCAAATTATCAATGATCATAATTTGTTGTGGCGACTCACCCAGTAACAGATTTACCAAATGAGTGCCAACAAAGCCAGCACCCCCCTACCACCACGATATTCTGATTGTCAAAGATAGTCAAACTAACGATCCTTATTCACGATTGAAAAATTGTTCGACAGTTATAACGACAGTTTCAAGCTGTTCAAGCGTGAGTTCAGGGTAAACGGGTAACGCGAGCGTTTCGTTTGCTGCGCTTTCACTCTCAGGCAAATCCCCATATTGATACCCTAACTTACTAAAACATTCCTGTACATGCAATGGAACAGGGTAGTAAACTTCGGTGCCGATTCCATGCTCTTGCAGGTAGGCTTTTAGTTGATCGCGGTGGTCAACCCGAATAACAAACTGATTGTAAATGTGAAACACATTGGCATCTTCATGCGGTAAACGCACTTGATCGAGCAGGTTATGTTCAGAAAATAAACGGCGATAGTGCTCAGCATTGGCCTGTCGTTTAGCCGTCCATTCATCGAGATAAGGCAATTTAGCCCGCAACACCGCCGCCTGAAGCGCGTCAATACGAAAATTTCCCCCGATCACTTTGTTATAATACTTGGGGCTATAACCATGATTACGGTATAAACGCAACTGAGTATCTAAGTGTTCGTCATTGGTGACTACCATTCCAGCATCACCAAAAGCTCCCAGATTCTTGGACGGGAAAAAGCTGAACGTTGTCATATGTCCAAAATTACCAGCATAAACACCATCACGTTTAGCCCCAATTGCCTGAGCCGCATCTTCAATCACCGTTAAACCATGTTGGTCGGCTAATTGCATAATGGGAGCCATATCAGCCACTTGACCATATAGATGGACCGGGATAACCACTTTGGTGCGGTCAGTAATCTTTGCAGCTATTTGTTCCGGATCAATATTATAACTGTGTGGGTTAATATCAACAAACACCGGTTTTAAACCAAGCCGAGCAGGCGCACCAGCCGTGGCAAAAAAGCTGTAGGCGGTTGTAATCACTTCATCACCGGGTTCAAGTTCCAATACCATTAATGCTAACAATAATGCGTCGGTACCCGACGAAACGCCCACCCCAAACTGTGCTTTGACATAGTTGGCTATTTCCGCTTCTAACGCGGTAACTTCTGGACCCAAAATGAAATACTGCGATTCAACAACCCGTTGAATCGCCGCTTGAATATCATCTTGAATAGTGACATATTGTGCTTTTAGGTCAAGCAAGGGGACTTTTGACATCGGTTTATAGAATACCTTTATTAAACTGTTCTTTTAGCAGGTCAGGGTTACGTAAAAGTACGTGGGCGGTTTCGTCAATCGGGCTAAGTTCGGCGGTACGAATACCATAAGTTAGTTCAGTGGCAGGACGAATATCATCAACTGAAAAACCGTTACCGTTTAATACATCTTGGTAGATTAGGGTATGTAAATCTGTAAACCCATCGGTAAATTCAACGTCTTCACCGTCAATGGTGATGGAACGATAAGTTGAGCGTTTCCCCGGCACCACTGCAAAGGGCAAATCGGACGCTTCAATCGATAAATACCAGCTTACCCGTGCACGTTCGAGTTCAATATAGCCCGCCATGCGCCGATCTTCTGCCAGATGAACCTTAAAGCTTTGCACCGCGCCAAACATCCAGATCAACATATCAAAAAAGTGAATCCCGATATTGATAGCAACCCCACCTGATTTTGATTTGTCACCTTTCCATGAGAAGTCATACCAACGACCTCGAGCCGTAATATACGTGAGGACAACATCATGTATGGTTTCAGTTGCTTGCACTTTTTGGCGTAGTTCAATCAATAAGGGGTGGACACGCAACTGCAAAACCACATTGATTGCTTGTTGACTTTCTTGAGCCAGCTCTGATAGTCGATCAATATTCCACGGATTAATGACAAGGGGCTTTTCACAAATCACATTGGCACCACCCCGAATCGCCATCCGTATATGTGAATCATGTAAATAGTTGGGCGAGCAGATTGAAACATAATGAATGCGGTTTTCTTCATTATGTCGGAGCTTATCCATATGTCGTTCAAAGCGTTCGATCTCGGTAAAGAACGCAATATCAAATCCATAGGAATCCAATAGCCCGACGGAATCGTTGGGATCAACAGCAGCAACAAGGCGATGACGCAGATTGTAGATTGCATTCAAGTGCCGAGGAGCAACGTAGCCGGCAACACCGATGATACTGAAGTTCATAATTTTGATACTACCTCTCCACATAATATGTATTCACGTAATATACTCCCATACCCAACATCTAAAATCTTCATCATCCAATTGAATGCGAAGTGACTTTATATCTTTGAAGTAACTGAACTTCGTGTCCATTTTTAATCAACCTGGTGGCGTATTCATAAACGCGCGTAATTCCTGGTTTATCGGGTGGGACAAAGTGTTGGAAAAGATAAAGAATTTTCATAAACCTGCCAATTCCCTTAGCGTGCTATTGATCAATCATAATAGCTAAATAATATAGTGGCAATAGAAGATTAGGTTATGTATCAAATCTTATTCAGCAATTGACAAATAATCTAATCACTAATACATTTAACTTTGCTTTTAATTGACTGTGTTTTGTGGATAGGGTTGTGATGATTTACCGTAAAGACTTTTTACCGTTTGCAAAACCCGATCTTGGGCAAGATGAGATAGACTTGGTTTCCGAAGTTATTCGCTCAGGTTGGTTAACTACCGGAGACAAAACCAAAGAATTTGAAAAAAGATTTGCTGATTATGTGGGGGCAAAATATGCTGTTGCAGTCAATTCAGCAACAGCAGCAATGCACCTAGCATTGAGCGCGATTGATTTGCAAAGAGGTGATGAAGTCATCGTACCTACCATGACCTTTGCGGCAACGGCAGAAGTTGTACGATATTTTGATGCAAAACCTGTTCTAGTAGATATGGAGCATGACACATTTAACATAGACATAAGTGCTATTGAAAATGCAATAAATAAAAATACAAAAGCCATTATACCTGTTCATGTGGCTGGACAAGCTGTGAATTTAGATCAGATACATGAGATTGCACAACGCCATCAGTTAGTCGTTATTGAAGATGCTGCACACGCTTTACCAACTCGCTACAAAGACAAGATAATAGGAAGCATTAGCGACTTTACCTCGTTTAGTTTTTACGTCACCAAGACGTTGGCTACAGGGGAAGGGGGAATGATTACAACGGACAATGAGGAGTGGGCAGAACATTGCCGAATCATGTCACTACATGGTATCAGTAAAAATGCCTGGAGTAGATACACAAGTACCGGTTCTTGGTATTATGAGATTATTGCGCCGGGTTTCAAATACAATATGACAGATATCGCTGGGGCATTAGGTCTAGTTCAGCTTAAGAAGATAGACAGAATGTTTGAGCGACGCTTACATATAGCCAATCGCTACATAGAAGATTTGAGAGACCATTGGGCTTTTGAGCTTCCTCAAGTCAAAGAATATAGTTCCCACTCATATCATTTATTTATTTTGAGATTGAATCTGGATAAATTAACCATTGATCGTTCTCAATTTATTGAGCAGCTTCGAGCAGCAAATATCGGGACAAGTGTACACTGGATACCTTTACACATGCACCCGTATTATGTGGCAACTTACGGATACCAAGCAACTGACTATCCTATAGCCTATCGTGAATATTGGCGGATGATTTCTTTACCTATTTATCCGACGATGACTGATGAAGATGTAGAATATGTATTAGAGGTTTTGAAAGATATTGCCGAGCATAATCAGAGGTAATGTGAATATGGTGTTAAAGAGAGTGTTTGATGTTATCGTCAGTACATTTGCTTTGATAGTTTTATCACCGCTTCTTGCAACCATTGCGCTCACGGTCAAGTTGACCTCTGAGGGTCCCATATTGTATGCAGCACCTCGTGTAGGAATGAATGGCAAAGCCATAAAGGTTTACAAGTTTAGAACAATGGTAATGAATGCTGACAAAATCGGGGGATCGGTAACAATCAAAAACGATCCTAGAGTGACCCCAATCGGAAGGCTACTGCGCAAATATAAACTAGATGAATTGGCACAGTTGTTCAATGTGTGGAATGGAACAATGAGTTTTGTGGGACCACGCCCAGAACATCCATACTATGTTGGGATGTACACTGCAGAGCAAAAAGAAATCTTGAGGGTAAGACCGGGAATTACCAGTCCTGCTTCATTAAGGTATCGCAATGAAGAGGAATTATTATCTGGTAAGGATACAGAAAGTTACTACGTTACCACTCTTATGCCAGAGAAACTGGCGATAGATATAGAATATATACAAACTAGCAACCTGTATACAGATATACTGATCATCCTAAAAACACTATGGATCGTAGTTTCAAAATAGCCTCACATGCGGTTGCTGATCCAACACATACAAAACTCCCTGCGCATTCAATGGACAGGAAGTGCCAGTGCATTGGGTACAGGGTTGTTGGTCTATGTGGTGACAACGCTCATCGTCAAGGATGATATTCACTGGTTGAGCTATAGCACCTTGCTAGACCCGTGGTGTTGGTTGCTGTCGTGCGTGTGCACATTGATCAGTTTTTTGCATCCCGATTATCGGTATACACTGGCGGTGTTGCCGTTTTCTGCAATGCTCATCTATACGATTTTGCTCTTCCCTCAGGCGATCACGCACCTCCCTTCCGCTGCGGCGTTACCGCAGACCGACACCAACTTGACGCTGTTGACATGGAATATACTGGGCGGAAGGGCAAACCAGGCTTGCCTCTTGC
>Ga0172376_10002788_pt1 | contig 21108 bp, 22 predicted proteins | sample Lak35m_FD_121114 | JGI IMG/M metagenome (GOLD analysis project Ga0172376, IMG submission 121114) | Freshwater microbial communities from Kabuno Bay, South-Kivu, Congo - kab_092012_35m | ecosystem: Environmental > Aquatic > Freshwater > Lake | place: Democratic Republic of the Congo: South-Kivu... | reverse complement strand
TGGGTCGACGGGTGCTGCGGACCCATGTTGATGATCATCGTCTCGTCATCGGGTGTGCGCTCGCGTTCGGCCTCCAGCGCACCGGCCTCAGACAGGCGAAGGACGGCGCCCAACTCGTGCAGACGCTCGATGGCCGAGACGATGTCGCGCGAGCTGAGCTCCTGCGCGCCCTCGTCGGTGCGGGCCGAGGCCGGATCGTGGGTGACGGTCATCCTCGCACCGCCGGGGCTTCCTTGAACTGCACCGGGATGCGACCGATGTCGTAGTCCTTGCGCAGCGGATGACCGACCCAGTCCTCGGGCATGAGGATCCGGGTGAGGTCGGGATGACCGTCGAACACGATGCCGAACATGTCGAAGGCCTCCCGTTCGGGTGCGTCGAGTCCGGGGTACAGACCGGTGGCCGAGGACACGACGGGATCGGACTCGGGCACCTGCACCCGCAGGCGAACCCGTGCGCGCGAGCGATGGTTGATCAGATTGACGACGACCTCGAACCGGCCGGGCTCGAGACCGGCCGGCAACTGGCGACCGGGATGGGTGAGGAAGTCGACTCCGCACAGGTCCACGGCCGAGTGGAAGCCGTCCTCGTGGAGCCGACCCAGTAGGGCCGGGTACTCGACGCGCGTGGGATGCAGCACGACCTGACCACCCGAATGGACGACCGGCACATCGAACAGGGTCTCTGTCACCACGACAGCCTCTTCGGCCGGGGCGTCGGCCCCGTCGACCAAGGACTCCTCGCTCACGTCAGCTCCGACCCAGCGAAACCGGGACCGGTCCGTCGACGCCCAGTTGTTCGATCACGATGCCGGCGCCCTCACCGGGACGGCGCATCAACTCTCCGTGCTCGATCTTGTGGTGCAGCGTGAGGATGGCGTGCATCAGCGTCTCGGGCGACGGCGGACAACCCGGGGCGTAGACATCGACGGGCACGATCTGGTCGACGCCCTGCACGATGGCGTAGTTGTTGAACATCCCACCCGACGAGGCGCACACGCCCATGGAGATGACCCACTTCGGTTCCATCATCTGGTCATAGATCTGACGAAGCACCGGGGCCATCTTCTGCGACACGCGGCCGGCGACGATCATGAGGTCCGCCTGGCGGGGCGAGGCGCGGAACACCTCCATGCCGTAGCGGGCCAGGTCGTAGTGCGGACCACCGGCCGCCATCATCTCGATTGCGCAGCAGGCCAGGCCGAAGGTGGCAGGCATGACGCTGTGACGTCGCGCCCACTTGACCAGGTACTCCAGCGAACCGGTCAGGAAGTTGTGCTGGAGCCCTTCGAGTCCGGACTCGAGGAAGCCGCCGGTGGCATGAGTCTCGTTCGACATGTCAGGCCGCCTCGTCCCGGGGCCGGCCCTCGAGGCCGACGCGTCGGATGGTGCTGGTGGAGGTGCGGGACGGCGAGACGATCTCCGACGCCCGCAGACGCTTGATCGGTCCCCAGTCGAGGGCGCCGTTCCCGATCAGGAAGACGAACGACTCGAACACCGCGGCGGTGAAGATGACGATGGCGGCGATGCCGAAGCCACCCAGTTCACGGAAGACGATCGAGAACGGGAACAGGAACATGATCTCGACGTCGAACACGATGAAGATCATCGCCACCAGGAAGAACTTCACCGGGAAACGATCGGAGGGTTCATCGGTGGGGACGATGCCGCACTCGTAGGGCGATGACTTGGCCGCTGAGGGTCGATTGGGCGCCATCAGTTTCGACACGACGCGACTGACCACGGCGAACACGATCGCCAGCACGAGCATCGCGAAGATGGGGAGGTACTGACCCACGGATCAGTCGTCCTTCGATGCCGCGAGTTCCTTGTTCTTCATCAGGGTCTTGTCCCGCGAGTGCAACGCCCAGGCGAACAGGACGAACAGCGAAAGGCTGATGACGAAGTAGAGGAACGGGATGACGCGCTCGTTGCCGATGTCACGGATGAGCACGACCGAGATCACCGGCTGCGACGGATCGACCTTGGGGATCGGCGGGGCCTGACCCGGCACTGGGGTCTGGGGCACCACTCGCTGCACCTGCACCACGGCGAAGTGCGGCGGGTTCTTGATCTGGAAGGCCGATGAGACCCGGTGCCAGGCCCGGCACAGACTGCCACCGTCGGGGCAGTCGTCGGCCAGGGTCGGCTTGCCGCCGAACTGCCACACGTCGAGCTTCTTGTACTCGCCGTTGGTCTGGAACAGGCCCGACGCAGCGAGGGCGGCGTCGGCGGCCGTCTGCGCCTCACCGGCGTTGGACGTGCTCACCAACTTCCATCCGTTGAGCGAGTCGGCCGGGAGGAACTGCTCGACGATGTCGGCATGGGAGCCCTTGAGATCCGAGAGCGTGAAGCCGTTGGGGTACTCCTCGGCCAACTGTTGGTTGGCGGCGAGGATCCGATCCGAGGACGGGAGTGAACTCGGTGCCACGAGTTCGTCCAACGACCGTGTCTTGGCGGCGTCTCCGTCACCGTTGATGTACACCTCGATCGGTTTCCAACTGGCGGGATTCCCGCGTGGACCGATGGCCGGGGGCAGGAGCCACCAGATGAGGGTGAGGATCACCAGCCACCCGAACAGGCCGGTGAGGGCGACCAGAAGACCGAGTCGCGATCCGAGGTTGGTGCCGAGGATCAGGTACACCGACCCACACAGGACGACCACGCCGACCAGCACGACGAGGATGCCCCGGACGCCCGGGTTCCAGGCCAGACCGGCGAACAGGTGCACGTGCTGCATCAGAGGCTCCGCTCGTAGGCGACGACGGCGGCGATCTGGGCCGGGGTGAGCATGACCTGCTCCGGGCTCATGATCGCCGTCTTGGGATCGACGGCGTTGGGGTTGGTGCCGAAGCTACCCATGCGGCCACTGGACCACCCGAAGGTGCCGTAGGCGGTACCGGCCTTCGGATAGGCCGACACGAAGGACTCCTGCTGCGAGGCCAGCGGGAACTGCTTCAACTCGGAGCCACCGGTGAGGTTCGGACCCATGGCGCCGCCTCCGGCCTTACCGGCCCGGCCGAACGACCAGCCCGGGGTGTGACAACGGCCGCAGGAGTACGCGCCACCGGCGAATCCGTCCGAGTAGCCGAGGTTGAACACCGCCTCACCCAACGTGGCGTACTTCCCACCGGGAATCGTGCAGTTGCCATTGGCATCGGCGGCGCAGGAGAGATCGAGCTGCTTCTGCACGGCCGCCTGCGACTCGGCCGCCGGCAACTGGATCGACACGAGATAGGCGATGATCTCGTCGATCTCCTGCTCGGTGAGCGGACCGCCACCGGGTGCGCCCCACGCCGGCATCGGCGAGTAGCCGCGACCGTAGTTGAGGATGTACTTCACCTGATCGGGTGTGTACCGATACATCACGGTGTCGAGGGCTGGCGACTTCCACTGCACCTGGTCGACGTAGTCACCCGTCGCCGGATCGGTGATGGTGTACGAGGCCACACCGCCGATTCCGAGGGGACCATGGCAGCCGGCGCACTGGGCTCCGTTGATGTAGAGCTCCTCGCCACGGTTGATGGCGATCTCCTCGAACCGATCGACCATGCCCTCCTGGCGGCCCGGTTCGGCCAGCCAGTAGAGGGGAAGGGCGAGCGCAATGGCGGCCAGGGCCACCAAGCCGAGACCGAGGGTGCGGTCGAGCTTCTTGGTCTCGAGTTCCTCGTCGTCCATGCCGGGCTTCCGGTTGGGCGCCAGTTCGATCTCGGAACCGATCTCGGGCCGTGCACGGCGGATGTTGACGAGGATCGCCACCGCGAAGGCGACGAGCAGGATGACGGCGATGACGTAGCCGATCGTCTTCTGCGCGTTGGCGAGCAGCAAGGTGTCAACCACTGTGGCTTCCTCCACCCACACAGTTGGGACCCTCAGCCTCCTGGCCGGTGGTGTTGGTGCCGATCGGCGGGCCCTGGACGACGATGCCGGTGTCGACGGTCAGCACGCCGCCGGCCACGCTCGTGGCGAAGCGATCCATGCCCCGGGGCGCCGGACCACCCTTCTTCTCCCCGGCCTGGTTGTACTGCGACCCGTGACAGGGGCACTCGAACCACTGGGAGGTCTGGCAGGAGGGAACACGGCAACCGAGGTGCGGACACTTCTGGTAGAGCACCACCACTCCAGCCTCCATCGACGGCAGCACGCTGGCCGGGTAGACGGCCTTGGCCTTGTCAATGGACGAGAGCGGATACGCGGTCATCCACATGCGGCCCTCACCGGAGTAGAGGAAACCCTTGTTGGCGCTGATCTTGCCGAGCACGTCGCTGACGTTGCCGACCCGGATCTTGGAGCCGAAACCGCCCTTGGGCATCGGCCACAGGAAGGCGAGGACCGCAGCGCCGAAACCGGAGATGCCGAGCAGCATCACCACGATGATCGCCCGGTTGAAGAACTTGCGGCGGGAGACGCCGACCACATCGGGATCCGGTGGCACGAACTCGGCCAGCGAATCAGACTTCACCGCCGGCGGCGCCGGACGACGCTCGATGGCGGCGGAGGCCTCAACCTGACGGCCCGAGACGCCGACCAGTTCGCGCTCCTCCTCGAGCGGGGCCGAGGACTTGTCGCGCTTGATCGTCTCTCGGGCCAGTGCACCGGTGGCACCACCCGTGTCGCGTCGCCGCGAGGCGGCGAACAGGACGACACCGGCGAGCACCACGACGACCGGGATGACGATGACAAGAGGATTCATGAGCAGGTCTCCAGTCCGACCATCACAACTCGAAGAACAGGCCGCCGGTCCATGGCGCCACGAAGTTGAAGCCAGGACCGCGGAAGAACGAACCGATGATGACGAGCACGGCCCAGAACATCATCTGCACCGTGAACAACGAGATGGCGAACTTGCGATCCTCGGGCTTGTTCGACGGATTGCGGTCGATGTAGGGGGCGAGGATCAGCAGGAAGATGCCCATACCGGGGATGGTCACCCCGGCGACCATCGGGTGGAACATGGTGAGCAGTTCCTGCAGTCCAAGGAAGTACCACGGGGCCTTCGACGGGTTCGGCGTCTTGTTGATGTTGGCCAACTCCAGCAGCGGCGCGTTCACGAAGATCGAGAAGATCAACGTGAACAGGGTGATGGCCAGCGCAGCGACGAACTCCACCGCCAGCAGGTGCGGCCAGGTGTGGACCTTGTCGACCGGGGTCGACTTCACGTCCTGGATCGATCCGGCACGCACCACGGTGAGGAGTCGCTGCGTGTGACCGTCGGGGCCGGTCTCGGCCGGAGGTGGTGCCGCCGTGGCCACCGCTCCGCCACCGGCCATCGCCGCGGCCGGAACGGCCGTGGCGACGCCGCCCTCCTTGGCCGCTTTGGCCGCCTTCGAACGCTCGAGGAGATGCGCCGGGATACGGCTGTCGCCCGCGTCGGACGACGCCGCCGACTCGGCGGCCGGCGCGGCGGGCGCCGATTCGGCGGCCTTGGCCGCAGCCTTGGCCTTGGCCTCCTCCGCTCGCTTGCGGAGATGTTCGGGGATCTCGGTCATCTGCTCTCTCCGATCCTTCCGTCGCTCACAACGGTCCCGAGATGCCGCCGTCCTTGCGGACCCGCCAGAAGTGGATCGCGAGGAAGATGACGGTCACGAACGGAACGAACAACACATGGAGCACGTACCACCGCAACAGGGTGTCGGTGCCGATCTCCTTGCCTCCGAGCAGCACGAAGCACACTTGATCACCGAAGACCGGGGTGTACCCCATCATGTTGGTGCCCACGGTCACGGCCCACAGCGCCAACTGGTCCCATGGCAACAGGTAGCCGGTGAAGGAGAGCAACAGGGTCAGTGTGAGCAGGATCACGCCGATCACCCAGTTGAACTCCCGGGGAGGCTTGTAGGCACCGTGGTAGAAGACGCGCGCCATGTGCAGGAACACGGTGAGCACCATGAGGTGCGCCGCCCATCGATGCATGTTCCGCACCAACAGGCCGAAGGCCACCGAGGTCTGCAGCGTGTAGATGTCGTTCCACGCCTGCGCTGCGGTGGGGCGATAGAAGAACATCAGGAAGATGCCGGTGATGGTCAGCAGGATGAACAGGAAGAAGCTGAGACCACCGAGACACAGCGTGTAGGAGACCTTCACCGCGTGCCGCTTCACCTTCACCGGGTGGAGGTGGTACAGCACGCTGTTCATGATCACGTACGAACGGTTCCGAGGGCTGTCGGTGTAGCCCTTGCGGAACACTGAACCCGGTCGGAAGATCGAGTTCCACGCCTGCGAACCCTGCGTCTTGTCGACGAGTTCGGTCACCCGCTGCTGCGGGGTCTTCTTGTTGGGGCGCTCCATCGTCTTGGCCAAGACAGTTGCTCCGTGCTCGCGGGATGAGGGGTTCGTCGGGAGGGCTCAGCCGAGGCGCATGCCGTAGCCGTAGCCGTGGGTGGGAGTGCGCTGGTGCGGGTCACCATCCGGGGGCGGCTCGCCGACCTTGCCGAGGATGATCACACCGGTGGGGCAGCGATCGACGCACAGCGCACAACGGGTGCACACGTCGTCGTCGATCACGAAGATCGAGTGGTCGCCGGGATCGGTTCCCGGCAGTTCGGTGCCTTCGGCCTCCTCGATGGCCGAGGTGGACACCAAGTGGATGCACTTCCACGGACAGATGTCGACGCAGCCCTCGCAGGTGATGCACTCCGACTGGTCGATGTGGATGAACTGCTTGGGCTTGACCGCCTTCGACAACCAGTCGGCATCGACCTCGCGCAGGACGTAGTCGTCGACGAAGACCGGATGAGGAGGGTTGGCGTCGATCCGGGCCATGTCAGACCCTCCGCACCAGCGGACGGCCGTACCCGGAGGTCACCGAAGCCTTGGCCGTGGCTGCCGCCTCGGCCCTCTTGGCCCGGTTCTGCCACCAGATCCACATCCACACCTGCGCCACCAGGAAGATCACGTAGATGCCGACGGCGATGAGATCGCGGATGCTCTGGTAGGTGATGGTGAAGGGGAACCACCCCTCCATCGACTGCGGCTTCACGATGTCGCCCGGTCCGTAGAGGATGCGGTCGGGGCGCCAGCCGAGCTCGTTGTCGGCCCAGGTCAGCCACAGATGAGGCACCACGCCGTAGGCCCAGAACATCAAGAGGAACGCATAGACCGAGGCCACCATCGCCTCACCCCAGGTGAGCAGCGTCCCCACCGGGCGACGCGTGGCCATGGGGACGATGAGCGATGCCAACAGGATCAGGACGAGCAGCGATCCGACGAACGCAACCACCCGGTTGGTCCTCCCTCGTGAACGAGTGCACAAGCGTGGGCGAGATCACGGATCCGGACCCGGTCCCTGCTCACAGGTCCCGTGCACCTTCCCCGTGAGGAACGTACTGAAGGGTACTGACGAACTTCTCCCCGCCGGAGTCGCTCCAGCGGGAATGCCCTTGTCTAGCACCGCCGGGAAGGGGTTGGGACATCCCGGTGTCGAACGACCACCGACGACGCGCTCGAACGCTCGCTGCGCCGAGATCGACCCGCGGGCGTGCGTGGGAGCGCGTCGCGTCGTCTAGGTTGGGAGGCCGTCGACCGGGATGTCGTCCGGTCTCCTGCCCCTCGCCGTCCGCTTCCGCCGGAGGAACCGTGACCGAAGTTCCCGAGCACCTTCTCAAGCGCTCCCGTGATCGGCGGAGCTCCCTCGAGGGAGGCGGTGGCGACACCGGTTCCGCTCCGGTGCCCGCGGCCGCATCCCCGACCGAGTCGGCCCCGGCGGCCACCGCGGCGGCCCCGGTCGCCGCGGCCACCCCGGCCGTCGTCGAACCGCCGCCGCCCTACGTCGAGGCTGCGCTGCGCCGCAAGCGCATCCCCATCTGGGTGATGCCCGTGCTGGCCTTCCTGCCCCTGTGGGCCGTCATCTACATCGGCGGACTCTCGCCGGCGTCCACGGGCGAACCCTCCCAGTTGGAGACGGGCAAGGCCATCTATGCCACCAACTGTGCCAGTTGCCACGGCTCGGCCGGTGGCGGCGGCGTGGGGCGTCCGATGAACGACGGGAACCTGGTCAAGAGCTTCCCCGACATCATCGGCCAACTCGAGTTCGTTTGGCTCGGTTCGAACGGCATCGGTCCGGCCGGGACCCCCTACGGCGACCCGGCCCGTGAGGGTGGGCAGCACACGACCCTGAGCTGGAACGGCAACCCGATGCCCAACTTCAACAAGGCCCTCACGCAGGCCCAGTTGCTGGCCGTGGTCCGCTACGAGTGGGAGGACCTGTCCGGTGGCGAGGTCACCGTGGACGCCAAGGGCGACATCACCTACGCCGATGGCAAGCCCATGCTGAATGCGGCCGGCGAACTCATCACGCCGGACGGCGAGTTGCTGTTCGATCCCGCCGGCAAGCTCACCATCAAGCCGAACTGGACCACACCGACCGGTTCGTGATCCTCGGGCGTCGCCCTAGGGGTTGGCGACTGTGGCCGCTGCGGCGTGCGCTGCGGCATCGATGGCCAGGATGACGTCGTCGTCGTGGGCCAGCCCGCAGAACATCACCTCGTAGGCACCGGGAGCGACGGCCACACCCTCGTCCAGTAGCGCATGGAAGAACGCCGCGTATGTGGCTTCGTCAGTGGTGCACGCCGTCTCGTAGTCGAGCGGTGCGGTGGCCCCGAAGAACAGTCCGGTGAGGGTCGACACCCGCGGCACCACGGCGGTGAGACCGGCCGACGAGAAGGCCGACTCGAAGGACGCGGCCAGGCGTGCCGCTCGTGACGACAACAGGGCATAGGCGTCCTCGTCGAGCAGGTCGAGCACGGCGAGTCCGGCGGCGGTGGCCAACGGGTTCCCCGACAACGTGCCCGCTTGGTACACCGGTCCGAGCGGCGCCAGTTCGTCCATCAACTCGGCCCGTCCCCCGAACGCGCCGACGGGCAGGCCGCCACCGATGATCTTGCCGAAGGCGGTGAGATCGGGCCGGACACCGAACAGTTCCTGCGCGCCGCCGCGGGCCACCCGGAATCCGGTGATCACCTCGTCGAAGATGAGCAGCGCGCCGACTCGATCGCACTCGGCCCGCAGTCCCTCGAGGAATCCGGGCTGCGGCGCCACCAGACCCATGTTGGCGGCGATGGGTTCGACGATCACGGCGGCGTAGGACTCGGTGAGTTTCGGCACCACGTTGTAGGGGGCAACGACAGTGTCGGCCACGGCACTCGGGGTGACACCGGCACTGGCCGGGAGTCCGAGCGAGGCCATGGCCGTGCCGCCCGACACCAGCAGACCGTCGCTGTGCCCGTGATAGTTGCCGGCGAACTTGAGTATCCGCGAACGACCGGTGGCGCCACGGGCCACGCGGATGACGCTCATGGTCGCTTCGGTCCCGCTGTTGACCATCCGCACCTTCTCGCACGACGGCACCCGCTCGGCGATCGCCTCGGCCAACAGCACCTCGCGCGGCGTCGGCGCGCCGAACGACGTGCCATCGGCCGCCGCCGTGCGAATGGCCTCGACCAGACGCGGATGCGCGTGACCGGCGATCACTGCGCCGTAGCTCTGCACGAGATCGATGAACGTGCGTCCTTCGACATCGGTGACCCGGGCACCTTCACCACGGGCGACGAAGTACGGGGTGCCACCGACCGAACGGAAGGCCCGCACCGGTGAGTTCACCCCGCCAGGGATGACCCGCTGACCCCGGGCGAACAGTGACTCGTTGGTGTCGGTCATGCCGACCGACCGCGACCCAGCAGCTCGGCGATCTCGCGGGCGAAGTAGGTGAGCACGATGTCGGCTCCCGCCCTGCGCACCGACAGCAACTGTTCGAGCGCCACGGCCGGACCGTCGATCCAGCCCCGCTCGGCTGCGGCACGCACCATGGCGTACTCGCCGGACACGTGGTACGCAGCAATGGGGAGATCGAGTTCGGCACGGGCCCGGGCCACGATGTCGAGGTTGGTCATCGCCGGCTTGACCATGACGATGTCGGCCCCCTCCATCACATCGAAGCGAATCTCCTCCATCGACTCGCGGGCATTGGCCGGATCCTGCTGGTAGCCCCGCCGGTCTCCCCCGCCGGCGATGGTGACGTCGACGGCGTCGCGGAACGGTCCGTACAGGGCCGAGGCGTACTTGGCCGAGTAGGCCATGATCGACGTGGACGTGAACCCGTCCTCGTCGAGCGAGTCACGAATGGCGGCCACGGCGCCGTCCATCATCCCCGACGGCGCCACGATGTCGGCCCCGGCCTCCGCCTGGGCGATCGCCACCTGCGCGTAGAGATCGAGGGTGGCGTCGTTGTCGACCTCACCGCGATCGTCGAGCACACCGCAGTGACCGTGCGACGTGTACTCGTCGAGACAGAGATCGGCACACAGCACGACGTCATCGCCGAACGTGTCGCGAAGATCACGCAGCGCCACCTGCACGATGCCGTCGGGATCCCATGCCCCCGATCCCCCGGGATCCTTGTGCTGCGGGACCCCGAACAGGATCACCCCCGGTATGCCGAGCTCGCGCAACACCCGGACCTCGTCGCGCAACGAGCCGAGCGTGTGCTGCACCACACCCGGGATGGAGGCGATCGGCTGCGGCTCGTCGATGCCCTCCCGCACGAACAACGGCGCCACCAGGTCGTCGACCGAGAGCCGCGTCTCGGCCACGAGGCGACGGAGCGCCTCGGTGCGGCGCAGACGACGGAGACGACGCTGGGGGAAGCTCATGGGCGCCCGAGCCTAGGCACCGTGTCATCGCCGACCGAATCGCCGACGTGGCCGACGATGGCGTCGACGAGTCCGTCGATGGTGTGGTCGACGGGAACGATGTCGACCCGCAGACCGACGACCCTGGCCGCGTCGGCGGTGACGGGACCGATGCAGGCCACGATCGACGGGCAGCCGTCGGTCCCGAACGAGGCCACCCAGTTGTCGACGGCCGAGGCCGAGGTGAAGGTGATGATGTCGGCGTCGGCCACTCGACGACGCGCCTCGTCATCGGGCACGACCGGCACGTTCCGGTAGGCGTCGACGACCTCGACCTGCCACCCCGCAGCGCGCAGCCCGTCGGGCAGGACGTCGCGGGCCACCGCCGCCCGGGCCAACAGCACGCGACTGCGATCGTCGGGACCGGGAGCGGGGAACGCCGCCAGCAACGACTCGGCCACGAACCGATCGGGCCGCAGGTCGGGTTTGAGACCATGACGGGCGAGCACCGCGCCCGTCCCGGGCCCGATCACCGCAACGCGGGTGCCGTCGAGTCCCCGCCCATCGAGCGCGGCGCAGAAGCGCTCGGCCCCGTTGGGCGAGGTGACCACGACCCAGTCGTAGGTGTCGAGCGCGGCCGCGGCGGCGCGCAGGCCCGCACCTCCGTCGTCAGGATCGACGATCTCGATGGTGGGTACGACGACGGCGGTCGCGCCCTCTCGCTCCAGTCGCTCGGCCAGTCGCGAGGACTGGTGTCGCGGCCGCGTGACCACGATCCGGAGCCCGACGAGCGGTCCTGAGTTCGGACCACCGCCCGTCGATCCCTCACCCACGCGTCGCTCGGCCACCGGCGAAGCCTACGGCCCGACGTCGGATGGACTGCCGGGCCGCGTCAGTCGCGTGCCGCCGCATAGGCGGCGAGGACGCGGGCGCGACTCTCGGCCAGATCGACGATCGGGGCCGGGTAGTCGACACCGAGTTCCACGCCGGCCGCCGCCAGTTCCAGCGGTCCGATCTCCCACGGCTGGTGCACGGCACCACCGGCGATGCCCGCCAGTTCGGGCACCCATCGACGCACGTAGTCACCGCCGGGGTCGAAGCGCTGGCCCTGCAGGATCGGATTGAACACGCGGTTGTAGGGCGACGCATCGGGGCCCGTGCCGGCCACCCACTGCCAATTGCCGACGTTCTGGGCGACGTCGGCGTCGAGCAGGACATGCCGGAACCACCGCTCACCGCGCCGCCAGTCGATCAGCAGGTTCTTGACGAGGAACGAGGCCACGACCATGCGCACGCGGTTGTGCATCCATCCGGTGGCCAGGAGTTGCCGGACACCGGCATCGACGAACGGGTAGCCGGTGCGCCCGGTGCGCCAGGCGACGAAGCCGGCATCGTCGTCGCGCCAGGCAAGACGCGAGTACTGCGCCTTCATCGGCGAGTCGACCAGTTCCGGTCGCTCGAACAGGAGATGCGCGTACCAGTCGCGCCATGCCAGTTGCCGCACCACCGCAGCGCGCCCCGGAGTGGCATCACCGACCACCGTGGCCACGGTGCGCGGCGACAACGTCCCGAACCGCAGGTCGATGCTCAGCTCGGTGGTGCCCACGATGGCCGGGAGATCCCGTTCCTCCGGGTAATCGTCCGCCCGGGCGGCCGCAGCCTCCAGACGAGCCAGCGCTCCCTCTTCCCCCGGTCGGGCCTCGTCGCCGCTCAGCGGTCGGATGGTGGGGTAGGCGCCAGTGGCCGCCGGAACACCGTCACCGGGATCATCGCTCACGGCCGCGCCACCGGGGGCGGGCCACGGGTTCCAGACGGTGCGCGCCCATGTCCGATGGAACGGGGTGAACACCTGCGACAACGTGCCGGCGGCGGTGCGGACGCGACCGGGTTCATGCACCAGCGTTCCCCACTCGGTCGACCACTCGATCCCGGCGTTCGACAACGCAGTCGCCACGGCGGCGTCGCGCACCGCCGCGTAGGGCGTCACATCGGCATTGGCGAGGACCGTCACTGCTGAGACGGCGCGTGCCTCATCGACGACGATGCGTCGAGGATCGCCGGTACGCACCCGGAGTCGACCACCGACGGTGGCCAATCGCTCATCGAGCGCGCGCAGGTCACTGAGCATCCGATCGGTTCGACGCGACGTCGCCGCGTCGAACAGCGCAGGGTCGATGACGAACAGGGCGACGACACGTTCGTGCTCGGAGGTGGCGCGGGCCCACGCCGGGTTGTCGTCGAGGCGCAGGTCCCGACGGAACCAGACGAGCGCGGTGGAATCGGCCACCTCAGGCGATGGGACGACCGAAGGGCACCGTCGTCCACGAGGTGAGGAAGGCCTCGGCCTCCTCGCAGGCCCCGACCACCGGTCCCTTGGGGTGATCGAGCACCGAGGCCACTCGATCGGCCACCAGGGCGGCCGGATCGCGGTCGGGACCCTCACCCGGCCACGAGGCCAACGGACCGGCCGTGGTCACGAAGTCAGGGAGCACGACGACACCGGCCCGACCCAGCGCAGCCAGTGCCTTGGTTGTGACCGGCATGGGCCCGGTCGGGACGATGCACTGGGCGCGCACGTGGGACACGAGGTGATCGCCCAACAGACCGACCTTGGAACCGATGAACAGGACGGTGGCATCGGTGTGCAGCACAGCATCGGCGCCGAGCGACTCGTCGATCTCCGCGACCGTGGCGCCGGCCTCGGCCAGTGCCGCGACGAGGGCACCGGTGGCGGCATCGAACTGTTCGACGGCGACGGTGGTACCGGCCAACCCGCCCGCGGCGCGCTCGGCGGCGGCCACCAGCCCGGCCACCAGTGCGGCGTCGCGCTGCGCGAACCAATCGCCCGGGCGCGGGTCGTGGTCGCGCAGGGCCGAGAAATCGGCGGCCGAGATGCCCCGACCCGCGGTGAGGTGCACGTTCGACCACGCCTCGCCCGAGAGTTCGGCAACGGCAGCGGCGATGGCCTCGGACTTGGCATCGGCGGCGGCGTTCACCGCGCCGGAAGCACCGGACGCCCGCATGCCGAAGGCGGCGAACTGGTAGGTGGTCGAGCGGGCCAGCCAACGGGCCCCATCGACGAGGACCTTGGGCGCCGATCGCACGACGCCGAACGAGGCCGGCGCGTCATCGAGGTCGACGACGACGAATCCCTCGGTGGTGGTGAATTTCCGGGTGCTCACTCCGTCGAGTCTCGCACAGCACACCGTGCCGGCGTTCGCCGACGACGCACGCCGGATCGGTAGACGAGGGTGCGATAGAACGGCCTCGTGTCGACAGAGGCATCCACTCGGGCGATCGTCGCCGCGATGTTCGCCAACCTCGGCATCGCCGTGGCCAAGTTCGCCGGATTCCTCATCACCCGTTCGAGTTCGCTGCTGGCCGAGTCGGTGCACTCGGTCGCCGACACCGGCAATCAGGTGCTCCTGTTGCTCGGTGGTCGCCGGTCTCGCCGTCCCGCCACCCGTCTGCACCAGTTCGGCTTCGGTCGCGAGCGGTTCTTCTGGTCGTTCGTGGTGGCGATCATCCTGTTCTCGCTCGGCTCCCTGTTCGCCATCTACGAAGGCGTCGAGAAGGTGCTCCATCCCCACCCGATCGACTCGGTTCCGTGGGCGATCGGCATCCTGTCGGTGTCGATCCTGCTGGAGGCCAACTCCCTCCGCACCGCCGTGCACGAATCGCGTCCACTCAAGGGCGATGGCACCTGGTGGGGATTCATCCGACGCTCGCGCAATCCCGAGCTGCCGGTCGTCCTGCTGGAGGACATCGGGGCGTTGATCGGACTCGTCCTCGCCCTCATCGCCATCCTCGTCGCCGCGGCCACCGACAACGGGGTCTACGACGGCGTCGGTTCGATCGTGATCGGCGTGCTCCTCGGAGTGATCGCCGTGGTGCTGGCCGTGGAGATGAAGAGTCTGCTGATCGGCGAATCGGCCACTCCTGCCGCCGAGGCCCGCATCGCCGCCGCCGTGATCGGTTCGCCCCGGGTCGACACCCTCATCACCATGCGCACCCAGCACCTGGGGCCCGAGGAGGTCCTGGTGGCGGCCAAGGTGCAGTTCGACGCCGAGCTGACGATGGCCGAGTTGGCCGGCGTCATCGACGAGGTCGAGGCCCGGGTGCGAGCCACCGAGCCCACCGCCACCCGGATCCTGATCGAACCGGATGTCGTGCGGCCCGAGGGCGTGCGGCCCGACGCCGACCTCTGAATCGACCGTCGGGACCGAATCCCGACCTCTCAGGTCGACTTTTGAGCGCCGACGCGGCACACTGTCGGTCCCGCACGACGACGAAAGGCCATCGCCATGGCACTGCGACTGGGCGACATCGCCCCCGACTTCACCGCCGAGACCACCCAGGGACCGGTCTCCTTCCACTCATGGAAGGGCGATTCGTGGGCGATCCTGTTCTCCCACCCCAAGGACTTCACCCCGGTGTGCACCACCGAGCTGGGCACCGTCGCCCGCCTCAAGCCCGAGTGGGAGGCCCGCAACGTGAAGCCCATCGGTCTGTCGGTGGATCCCCTCGATTCGCACGTCGCCTGGGAGGGCGACATCGCCGAGACGCAGGGCAACGCCGTGAACTTCCCGGTGATCGCCGACCCCGAGCGGACGGTTGCCGACCTCTACGACATGATCCACCCGAACGCGTCGGACACCTTCACCGTGCGCTCGGTGTTCATCATCGATCCGTCGAACAAGGTCCGACTCATCCTCACGTATCCGGCGAGCACCGGCCGCAACTTCGACGAGTTGCTGCGCGTCATCGACTCGCTGCAGTTGACCGACGGCTACAAGGTGGCCACCCCGGCCAACTGGACCGACGGTGGCGACGTGATCGTGGCCCCCGCACTGTCCGACGAGGAAGCCGACGCGCTGTTCCCCAAGGGCTACACCAAGCTCAAGCCGTACCTGCGCGTCACACCCCAGCCGAATCGCTGAGGTGACACGAGTGGGATCGCGGGGACGGGCCGAGGCCCGTCCCCGTAGGATCTCCTCGTGACGACGATCAGCACTCCCCCCGGACCTCCCACGGCGGCACCATCCGCCGCCGCCGCCCGCACCGAGGCGGTGACCAAGATCTATGGCGAGGGCGAGACGCAGGTGACGGCACTCGACAACGTCGATGTGACCTTCGAACGAGGTCGGTTCACCGCCATCATGGGCCCGTCCGGTTCGGGCAAGTCCACGCTTATGCACTGCGTGGCCGGACTGGACTCCATCACCTCGGGTCGCATCTGGATCGGCGACGTGGAACTCGGCACGCTCAACGACCGCCAGTTGACGCGATTGCGTCGCGACGCAGTGGGCTTCGTCTTCCAGGCCTTCAATCTCGTGCCGACACTGACGGCGGGCGAGAACATCACCCTGCCGATGGATCTCGCGGGACGGACACCGGACCGCGAATGGGTCGACACCGTCATCACCACGGTCGGGCTGTCCGATCGCCTGGCCCATCGGCCGAGTGAGTTGTCGGGTGGTCAGCAGCAGCGCGTGGCGGTGGCCCGGGCCCTCGCCAGTCGACCGGAGATCATTTTCGCCGACGAACCCACCGGCAACCTCGACTCGCGCAGTGGGACCGAGGTCCTCACCTTCATGCGCCGGGCCGTCGACGAGTTCGGTCAGACGATCGTGATGGTCACGCATGATCCGAAGGCCGCCTCCTACGCCGACCGCATCGTGCTGTTGGCCGACGGTCGCATCGTCGACGAGATGGCGTCGCCCACGGTCGATTCCATCATCGACCGCATGAAGCGTCTCGGGGACTGACGTGCTCAAGGTCACCCTGCGTGGGCTCATGGCCCACAAGGTTCGTCTCGTGGCGACGGCGGTGTCGGTGCTGCTCGGCGTGGCCTTCATGTCGGGCACACAGGTGCTCACCTCGAGCATCGGCGCATCGTTCGACAAGACCTTCGCCGATGTCTACGCCCAGATCGACGTCGTGGTCCGCTCCACCAACAAGGTGGAGACGCCCTTCGGGGCCGAGCGCACGCGGATCTCCGGCGACATCGTCCCGACCATCGACGCCGTTCCCGACGTGGAAGCGGCCGAGGGCCAGGTCGTGGGTCAGATCAAGGTGCTGGACAAGGCCGGGAAGCCGTTAGTCACGGCCCAGGGGCCACCCAACTTCGGTCTCAACTGGCTCACCTCGCCGCAATTGAACGGATGGAACCTGATCGACGGGGTCGCCCCTTCGGGTGAGGGCGACATCGTGCTCGATGCCAAGAGCGCATCGGATGGTGGCTTCGCCGTCGGCGACCGCGTCGACGTGTCGGTCACCAGCGGGGTGCGCGAATTCCGACTCTCGGGCATCGCCAAGTTCGGGAAGCTCGAGACCTGGGGCGGCGTGCAGGCCGCCCTGTTCACCACCACGACGCTGCAGGGGATGCTCGGGGAACCGGGCACGTTCGACTGGATCTCGGTCGCCGGCACCGACGGTACGTCACAGGATCAGTTGCGCAACGCGGTCTCCAAGGTCCTTCCGTCCGGAACCGAGGCGATCACGGGCAAGGAGTTCACCGAGGAGAGCCAGGACGCCTTCCAGAAACTCATCGCCATCTTCAACACGTTCCTGCTCGTGTTCGCCCTCATCGCGTTGTTCGTCGGTTCGTTCATCATCTACAACACGTTCTCGATCATCGTCGCCCAGCGCACCCGGGAACTGGCCCTGCTGCGGGCCATCGGCGCCGGTCGCGGTCAGGTCCTCCGCTCGGTGATCGTCGAGGCATTCGTGGTCGGGCTGGTGGCCTCGATCATCGGGGTGGGCGCCGGCATCGCACTCGCCATCGGTCTCAACGCGCTCATGCAGCAGATCGGCTTCTCGGGTCCGGACACCCCGTTGGTGATCCCGCCGGTCGCCGTGCTGGTCTCGATCCTCGTGGGCACGGGCATCACGGTCGTGTCGGCGGTGTTCCCGGCCCGTCGGGCGGCCACCGTGCCGCCGATCGCCGCCATGCGCGACGTCGCCGTCGACCGCACGGGAACCTCGCGCCTGCGACTGTCGATCGGACTGCTCCTCGTGCTCTTCGGCGCCTTCCTGCTGTGGTTGGGACTGTTCGGGGGAATCGACGCGTCGCTGCAGGCGATCGGCGGTGGCGCCTTCTTCGTGTTCATCGGTCTCACGATCGTCGGTCCTGTCGCCGCCGGCCCACTGGCCTCCGTCCTCGGATGGCCCGTCCAGCGTCTGGGCGTGAACGGCCGACTCGCGCGCGAGAATGCCATGCGCAACCCGCGTCGCACCTCCACCACCGCATCGGCGCTCATGATCGGCATCGGTCTCGTCGGCTTCATCGCCGTCACCGCCCAGTCGGTCAAGGCATCGACGGTGGAGGCCATCGACCAGTCGATCCGGGGCCAGTACGTGGTCTCCACCGAAGGGTTCGGACCCACTGCGCTCCCCCAGTCGATCGTCCCCGAACTGGACGCCGATCCCGCCGTGCGCGCCGCCGCCGGTATCGGTGGGACGTTCGCCAAGGTCGATGGATCCGACAAGTTGCTGCTGGCCACCGATCCGACTGCGTTCGCCGACGTCGTCAGCGTCACCGATGTCGCCGGTTCGTTCATCGGACTCGGTCGGGGCCAGATCGCCGCCTCGAAGAAGTTGGCCGACGACAAGGGGCTGGAGATCGGACGTGAGATCTCGGCCACCTTCCTCCAGGGCGGATCGACGACGCTCGTGCTCTCGTCGATCTACGACACCGAACTGCCGCTGCCCGGATCGGGATGGATCGTGTCGGTCGACCAGTTCAACGCCAGCATCCCCCCCGACTACCAGACCTTCAATCAGGCCTACGTGCTGCTGCGAGACGACTCGTCGGCGGGCATCGCCGCGGCCAAACCGGGCCTGGAAGCCATCGTCGCCAAGTACCCCGGTGCCAAGTTGCAGGACCTCGCCGAGTTCAAGAAGGCGCAGACCGATCAGGCGAACCAGTTCCTCGTGATCGTCTATGTGTTGTTGGCGCTGGCTCTCGTCATCGCCATCGTCGGCGTGGTCAACACCCTGTTGCTCTCGGTCTACGAGCGCACGCGCGAACTCGGCTTGTTGCGCGCCGTGGGCATGACGCGTCGACAGGTGCGCTCCAGCATCCGACTCGAATCGGTCATCATCAGTCTCATGGGCACCTTGGTCGGCCTCATCATCGGTCTGGTGTTCGGCTGGGCACTGGTGAAGGCCCTGGCCGACGAGGGCATCACCGCATTCGGCATCCCGTGGTCGCAATTGGCGGTGATCGTGGTGATCGCCGTGCTCGCCGGCGTCGGTGCTGCGCTCTATCCCGCCCGTCGCGCCGCCCGACTCGACGTCCTCGCTGCGATCGCGAGCGAGTGATGGCCCACGATCCTCGTGCCCTCGATCCGGCCATGGAGTCCTTCCTGACCGAGTACCAGTTGGCCACGCTCACCACGCTGCGCGCCGACGGCACGCCCCATGTCGTGGCCGTCGGCTTCACCTGGGATCCGGCTGCCGGATTGGTGCGGGTGATCACGTGGGCCGGCAGTCGCAAGGCCCGCAACATCGCCGAACGTCCCGGCTCGGCCGCGGCGGTCTGCCAGGTGGACCGGGGTCGATGGGCCACGTTGGAGGGAACGGCCACCGTCACCGCCGACCCGGAGCGGGTGGCCGAGGCCGTGCGTCGGTATGCCGAGCGCTACCGCGACCCGAAACCACGCGATGACCGTGTCGTGATCGAGATCGCCGTCGCCCGGGTGCTCGGTCGGGGCTGAGCCCCGGTCGACCCGGCGGAGCGGGCCGTACACTCCGACCATGGCCACCCAGCGCGAATGGCATCCCGCCTTCGAGGAGTACTGCGTCGCCATCTTCGAATTGCGCGAGGACGACCTCGAGGTGATCCAGGCCCGGATCGCCGAGCGACTCGACGTCTCGCGCCCGGCCGTCTCCGAGATGATCCGACGCATGGAAGGGGCCGGACTGGTGACCGTGGACGGCGCCATCTCCCTCACTGCGGACGGCACGGCACTGGCCGAGGCCGTCGTGCGTCGCCATCGTCTGGCCGAACGATTCCTCACCGATGTGCTCGGACTGTCGTGGGCCGACGCCCATGACGAAGCCGGTCGCTGGGAACACGTGATCTCACCCAAGGTCGAGACCGCCCTGCAACGCGTGCTGGGTGGACCGACGACCTGTCCGCACGGCAATCCCATCCCGGGAACCGGCTATCTGGCGCCCTCGGCCGTGGCGCTGTCGACACTGTCGGTGGGCGCCGAGTTCACGGTCACCCGCATCCCCGAGGAACTGGAGTTCACCCCGGGACTGCTCGAGTTCCTCGAGTCGTCGTCACTGCTCCCCGGTGCCACCGGCTGCATCGCCGCCCTGGCCGATGACGGGGAGACCGTGGTGGAGATCGACGGGCGAGAGGTGACCATCGACCCGTTCGTCACTCGCCGGATCCTCGTCCTCGTCTGACGTCGACCGCGTCTGACCTCGGTCACGCCGGATCGTCGAGGCACGCCGGCAGGTCGAGTTCGTGGACGATGGCCAGCCGCTTGGTGGCCCGGGTCAACGCCACGTAGAGGGCCCGCTCTCCCTGGGCCTCCTCGTCGACGATGGCCGCTGGCTCCACCACGACCACCGAGTCGACCTCGAGACCCTTCACCAGTCCCACCTCGACCACGGTGACGCGATGTTCGAGTCCGTGTCGGGTGGCGCGCCCGTAGGCGATTTCGACCTCGTCGAGGGCATCGCACACGGCATCGATCGTCGAACGCGAACACACCACCGCGACCTGGCCGGGATCGACGGCCGCTCGCTCGATACGGGTGGCGGCGGCCACCGCGGCGGCCAGACCTTCCGGTCCGGCGCAACGGACGATGGGCTCGGCGCCGTCCTCGCGCACCGAACGCGGCGCCCGCAGATCGGGGGCGGCGTGCCGCAACACGCGCGCGGCCAGCGCCATGATCGGGGCCGGCAGGCGGTACCCGAGGGTCAACTCGGCTCGACGAGGTTCGCGACGTGCCGGCAACCGCTCGAGGATCTCGTCCCACGACCCATGGGCCCACTCCCCCGTGGCCTGGGCGATGTCGCCCACCACCGTCATCGAACCGTTCAACGACCGCCGTTCGAGCATCCGCAACTGCATCGGCGACAGGTCCTGGGCCTCGTCGACCACGATGTGCCCGTAGGTCCGGACCTCGTCGTCGTCATCCCCATCGCGACGGCGTCGCGAGCGGGGACCGAGCAGGGCACGGGCCTCGTCGAGCAGGGGCGCGTCCTCATGGGTCCACGCCGCCACCATCGGATCGTCGGTGCGCTCCCGATGGAGCGACTCCCACTCGTGATCGGACAACACACCGTGGGCGGCGTGACGGAGCAGACCGCGGGCACCGAACAGGTCATGGAGGAACTGGGCCGGGCTCAGCAGCGGCCACATCCACTCGAGCGCCTCACGAACGGCCGGCTCACGACGCAGGCGTTCGCGCACCGACGATGGCGCAAGATCGCCGCGACCGGACCGCGCCAGCTCGGCGAAG
>Ga0172376_10002784_pt1 | contig 21124 bp, 17 predicted proteins | sample Lak35m_FD_121114 | JGI IMG/M metagenome (GOLD analysis project Ga0172376, IMG submission 121114) | Freshwater microbial communities from Kabuno Bay, South-Kivu, Congo - kab_092012_35m | ecosystem: Environmental > Aquatic > Freshwater > Lake | place: Democratic Republic of the Congo: South-Kivu... | reverse complement strand
TGGACTCGGAGATTTTGCCGAGGCCGCGCAGGTTGCGGAAGACGTTCTGGAGCTTGCCGGACAGCGAATCAAACATGGGGCGGAATCTAGGAACCGGCGGGAAAACTGCCAGCCCTTTCGCGGTGGCCGGGTGGCGTTTCTTGACCGGCCTGCGCGGAAAACCGTGCGCGTGGAGCCGGGCGACCTGGGATGGACGCGCGTCGTGCCGGCCGGTGCGGATGGCCGGCTCGGCCCGCGCCGCTTGTGGAATGCGGCTCGTTCACGGCCTGCCGGCCGCCGCAAAAAGGACATTTGTCCGGGCGTTGACTCGAATTCATCCACCGGGCGCGTCCGGCGGGCGGGCTTGGCATCGCGCTGGCTGCGGCTGGATTGGGCGTTGACAACCGCGCCGACCGGACGAAAGTCCACCCGACACCTATGAAAAGGCTTCCGCCTTCGCCGTCGCACTCCGCGTTCACGCTGATCGAACTCCTCGTCGTCATCGCGATCATCGCCATCCTCGCCGGGATGCTGCTGCCCGCGCTGGGCAAGGCGAAGGAGAAGGCCAAGATGATCAAGTGCCTAAACAATCGGAAGCAGGTGGCGCTCGCCCTGACCATTTACGCCGGAGACAATGACGATCTGCTGCCTCCATATGGCTACTCTCGACCCATGGGGCACCCGCTTGGGCAGTCGCCAGAATGGCGCAACGTGCTGGCAACCTACATCGGGATGCAGAGTGCCACGGTGGGCACAGAGTTCGAGCCTAAGATGGGTTGCCCAGCGCTCTTGTCCAAACCGGCGTTCGTCTCCATCACCACCGCTCCGAATTTCAACCGGGTCATTGCGTATTTCAGCACCATTACAGGCTCGGGTGGTTCAGCGCGCTTGGGACAGGTTTCCCCGTCCACTTTTTTGGTTGGTGAATCCACCAACCAAGTCATCTATTCGCCAACCGTCATCCCATTCGATGTGGACACCAACGACGCAGAGGAAACCGCAGACAACATCCCGGACATGAACAGCGGCCTCTTCAGCGGTGTCACCAGAGCAAACAACTTTGTATTCCACCACAACCGTCAGAATGCCGCCGGGCCGCCAAACACGATCCGCAAACTGACCGACCAAGCCAATGCCTGTTTTGCAGACGGGTCAGCCCGGGTCATAACCCGCGAAAAATGGCTGAGGAACGACGGCGGCATGTGGGGTCAGTAGTCAGCGGCAAAGCAAACTTGGATCGCAGGATTGCGCCACAAGCCTGACCGACCCGCCCCGGAAGCTCCCTCAATCCTCCGCCTTCGACTCCCGGCTGGTCAGATCCCGCACCGCCGCCTTCACGTCCTTGCCCTCGTAGAGCACCGCGTGGACCTGCTCGATGATGGGCGCGCTCACGCTGTGCTTGCGCGCGAGCTGCCACGCCGAGCGCGCGGTGGGATGGCCCTCGACCGCGTGGTGCGTGCCGGCCAGCAGGTCGGCCAGTTTCTCACCCCGCCCGAGCCGTTCGCCAAACGCGCGGTTACGGCTCAACTTCGAGAAACAGGTCACGGTCAAATCCCCGAGGCCGCTGAGTCCGGTGAACGTCTCCGCCTGCGCGCCGCACGCCACGCCCAGCCGGCGCATTTCCGCCAGCGCGCGCGTGACCAGCGCGGCCTTCGCGTTGTCGCCGAAGCCCAGGCCGTCGCCCATCCCGGCGGCGAGGGCGATGACGTTCTTCAACGCGCCGCCCAGTTCCACGCCCAGCGGGTCCGCGCTCGTATAGACCCGGAACGCGGGGCGGTGAAAGAGGCTTTGCACGACATTCGCCGCGCCGGCATCCGCGCTGGCGGCGACGATGGCCGTGGGAATGCCGCGCGCGACCTCGAGCGCCAGCGACGGCCCGGAGAGCGCCGCGACCTTCGCGCGCGGCGCGCGCTCGTGGAGGAGGCCGCACATGGTCAGGCCGGTGTCGTGCTCGATGCCCTTGGTCACGCTGATGGCGAGGCCGCGAAAGTCCGCGAGCGCGCCGGCCACTTCGCGGAACGCGCGCGACGGCACGGCCACGATGACTTCGCCCGCGCCGCGCACGGCATCGGCGAGATCGGCGACGCATTGGAGGTCGGGCGGCAGGGTGACGCCGGGCAGGTAACGCTCGTTGCGGCCGCGCGCGCGCACCTCGGCGAGGTGCATGGCGTCGTGACCCCACAGCGTGACCGCATGGCCGGACTCGCGGAGCAGCTTGGCGAGCGCCGTGCCCCACGCGCCCGCGCCGAGGACGGTGATGTTCATGGAGAGGGAAAATGGGGGAAACGTCCAACGCCCAACGTCCAACGCTCAACATCCAAAGATGCCGCGAAGCATGCCATTGAAAGTTGGAAGTTGAGCGTTGGAAGTTGAACGTTTCTGCTTTTCATCTTTGTGCTCTCTGCGCCCTTTCGCGGCTAAGTCTTCTTCTCTTCCGCCGGCTCGGTCGGCTTCGCGCCGATGCGGTTTTCGGTGCCGGCCAGCAGGCGCTCGATGTTGGCCTTGTGCTTGTAAATCGCCAGCGCGCCGAGGGCCGTCGAAACGCCGATGAGCAGCGCGCCGTTGCCCGTGAGCCACACCGCCAGCGGCAGCGCCACGGCCGCCACGATGGACGCGAGCGACACGTAGCGGCTCGCTGCGAAGACCACGAGCCACGCCGCCAGCGCGATGCCGAACGCCGCCGGCGCGAGTGCCGCGAACACGCCCGCCGTGGTGGCGATGCCCTTGCCGCCCTTGAAGCGAAGCCAGCAGGTGTAGTTATGCCCGAGGATGGCGCAGATGCCGGCGAGCGCAGTGAGATTGCCTTCAAATGGCGCGGTCCAGTTCGCCATTCGCTCCACAGCCGGGGCTATGACCGCCACCGCAAAAGCGCCTTTCATGGCATCCGCCGTCAGCACGCAGATTCCCGCCGCCTTGCCGAGGATGCGGAAGACGTTCGTCGCGCCGATGTTCCCGCTGCCCACGCTGCGGATGTCCACGCCCTTCGCCTTCGCCACGAGGAAGCCCGTCGGGATCGAGCCAAGCAGGTAGCTCGACAAGACCAGCATGATGAGGGCGGCAGCCACGCGCGGAGTATGGAAGCGGCGTCCGAACTGCAAAGGGGAAAAATGGCCCCCAGCGGTTTGGGCCAGTTCATTATCTTGCAGGTCATCGAGGGGGAAAGGTTGGCTGACAGAAAGAAGGGGGTAGAAAGAACGGCGGTTTTCCCGCCCCCTTCTTTCTGTCAGCCATCGGATGCCTGGGGAGCTGGAACCGGCCAGCCCGGCATTCGGCCGCAGGCCACGCCCCGCGCATTGACACCCGGCCCGCGCGTGTGGCGTCATCGCGCGCATGGCCAAAAAGAAACCCACCAAACCACTCAAGAAAGTCCTCATCCCCATCGGCGACGCCACGGAAGTCATGGACACGCTCTATCCCATCTACCGCCTGCCGGAGGACGGCTTCGAGGCCGTCGTATGCGGGCCGGAGGCGCGGCTCTATCACGGCGTGCTGCATGAGATTCCGCCCACGGCCAAGGGCGAGCCGAAGTGGGACATCACCCGCGAAAGCCCCGCCTACCACGTCCGCGCCACCGTGGCCTTCCGCGACGTGAAGCCGGAGGAGTATTGCGGCCTGTTCATCTCCGGCGGGCGCGCGCCCGAGTATCTGCGCTACGACCAGGACCTGCTCCGCATCACGCGCCACTTCTTTGCCGCGAACAAGCCCGTCGCCAGCGTCTGCCACGGGATCGAAATCCTCACCGCCGCCGACGTCATCAAGGGCCGCACCGTCACCACCGTGGCGAAGTGCGAGCTGGACGCGTTGCAGGGCGGCGCGAAATACGTGAACCAGCGCGTGGTCGTGGACGGTAACCTCGTCTGCTCCCGCGTGTGGATGGACAACACCTGGCTGATGAAGGAGTTCATGGCGATGCTCAAGCGGCATGTGGGGGAGTGAAATATCCCGCAAGGCGACCGGGTGGTCTTCAATCATGCACTTCCGAGTTCTCGAAGGGAAAGAGTCGCGCCCGGCGGAGCTGATCTTCGGTCGGGAATCTGACTTGAGCCTCCTGCGCGAATGGCGGCTGCCTCCCAAGCTCCGCCGCCACGAACCCGCCCGCGACGCGGTGGCCTTCGCCCGGCTCGCCACCAAACGCTGGCGCTATCACCGTCGGACTGGACGCATCATTACTCGCGCGGCGGAACTGCGCGACGCGGCGGCCCGTCAGACCAGCGAGGAGCTTACCTTTCTCCTGCTGGCCCGGGCCGGGTGGAGCACCCGTTCCCCCATCCTGGGACTCGCCCATTGCCGCCGGACTTGGTGCGGGCACATCTTCGTGGATTTCCTCTCCGTGCATCCCAGCATCGCCGCCCAGCAGGAGCCGCGCATCCGCGCGGTGGGGACGGGGATTCTCTGCGCCCTGTGCGAACTCGCGGGGCAGTCCGGCATCCCAACCGTCTGGGGCGAGACGACCTCAACTTCCGTGAGCTTCTACCGCAAGGCGCTGAACAATCCCGCGCTGCTGGACTGCTTCATCATCTCGGGCGCAGTATTTGACCAATGCCGTCGCCGGTTTCGCGAGATGGAGATTCTTCCAGACGATTCTTCCGGCTTGAACCCGCCTGCGGAACAACCGACATTCACACCATGAAAGACTAAGAGGCCGCGCTGGTGAAGCGCTTGGAAAAAATCGCCGACATGGAGGACAAATACTTCCCCGGCTACCTGGGCAACCCGACGGCCTTGGGCATCATTCTCCCCTCCATGCGCCGGAAAATCGCCGCCCGCCGACGGAAGCCCGCCGCTCGCCGACGTGCCAGCTCCCCGCGCCGGACTCCGGCCCCCGCAGCTCGTTGACGGCAACCTCGTCTGCTCCCGCGTGGGGATGGACAACACCTGGCTGCTCAAGGAGTTCATGGCGATGCTCAAGCGGTATGTGGGGGGGAGTGAAAACCTTCGGCCGATGCTCATAAGACTGCTTCCATTGCTCGCGCTATGCATCACAGTCGCCTCCTGTGACAGCAAGAAGGCGTCGCCTTTGCCCATGACTCCAACCGACCGATCAGACGACAAGGGTCTTTTCCTTTCGTGGCAGCACCCAGTATCGAAGCGCACCGCCATTTTGGAGCAACTCGATGGCATGGTGTGGCTTTACCTCACCGCCCCTGCCACGAACAAACCCGAGCGGGATTGCCCCGTCTTTTCGACTGTCCCACTCGCTGACAAGGTTGATTGGGCCGCAGTCCGGCAGTCAGGAGCACCCCCGCCGCTATCGAAGGACGTTGCTTCATCGGAGGCGCTCGTGACTCGGCCAGTTGCAGGCGAGTTCGAGGCGAATTGGTCATCAGACGGCCAGTCAGTCGTCTTGCTCCGTTCTGGGAGATTCATTGCCATGATTGTGGCTGGTGTTGAGCGAGGCCATTCGAGGGCGCTGGCTGTGGAGGGGCCACTCGGACTTCCATTTGATGAGCCGTTGGCGAACGCCACCTTCCGTCCATCCAAGCACTGACGCCATGAACCACCCCTCCACCCGCCGCCACTTCCTCGCGACCGCCGCGTTGGCCGCGTGCTCGCTTTCCGCCGCTGCGCCGGCCCGCCGCGTCGGCCTCGGCTTCAGCCTTTACGGGATGAAGACGCTGCCCGTCGCGGACGCGCTCCGCGTCTGCGCGGAGGCGGGCTTTCACGATGTCGAGTTCGCGCTCAATCCCGGCTATCCCACCGAGCCGAAACTGCTTTCCCCCGAGCAACGCAAGAACCTCCGCGCCCAGCTCGCCGCGCGCGGCCTGCGCCTCGCGGCGTTGATGGACAACCTCAGCCTCACGGTGGACGACGCCGCGCACGCGAGGAACCTGGAGCGCATCCAAGCCGCCGCGCAGCTCGCGCACGACCTCGCGCCGGACGCGCCGCCCGTGCTCGAAACCGTCATGGGCGGCAAGCCCCCCGAGTGGGACAAGGTCAAGGCGCCGATGGCCGCGCGCCTCGCCGATTGGGGCCGCGCCGCCGCTGCCGGGAAAATCACGCTCTGCATCAAGCCGCACGTCGGCAGCGCCGCGCACCTGCCGGAGCACGCGCTCTGGCTGCTGGAGCAGGTGAAAAATCCGGCGGTGAAGCTGGCCTACGACTTCAGCCATTACCAACTGCGCGGCGTGGACCTCGGCCAGTCGCTCGCCGCGCTGCTGCCGCACACGCGGTTCATCCATGTGAAGGATTCCGTCGGCGAGCTGGGCAAGTTCCAGTTCGTGCTGCCGGGCGAGGGGAAGATTGACTACGCCGACTACTTCCGCCGCCTCAAGGCCGCGAACTGGTCCGGCTCCGTGTGCGTGGAAGTCAGCGGCCAGGTCTTCAGCAAGCCCGGCTACGATCCGGTGGCGGCGGCGAAGAAGTCGTTTGCCGCGCTCGCGCCGGCGTTCAAAGCGGCGGGGCTGTAGCCACCAAGCATACTTTTCTTTGCCGCGAAAGGGCGCAGAGGTCGCAGAGGGGGAAATTCAGGCAGGACGCTGGCACCGTCGGTATGTTTTCTCCCTCTCCCTTTTCGAAGAAAGGGGAGAGGGCCGGGGTGAGGGGTTGACCACGATGGCGTTGGTGGCCGCACCCCTCATCCGGCCTGCGGCCACCTTCTCCCCTCGCTCCGCGAAGGGAGAAGGCGTGTAGCTCGAGCTGGCAGTTCTACCGACGCTTCGAAACTTGGTAAGATTTGCGCGGAGCGCAGCTACTTCAGCGCCCCGTCCAGCAGCTCCACCACGCGCGGGGCGCGCGCGGCGACGCGGGAATCGTGCGTGGCGATGACGAGGGTGGCGTTGTGCTCGGTGCGGAGTTCGCAGAGGAGGTTCAGGATTTCCTCGCCGGTGTGGGAATCAAGGTTGCCGGTCGGTTCGTCGGCGAGAATCAGCGCGGGCCGGTTCACCAGCGCGCGGGCGATGGCGACGCGCTGCTGCTCCCCGCCGGAAAGTTCCGTCGGGCGATGCTCCAGCCGCTGCCCCAGCCCGACGCGGCGGAGCAGTTCGCGCGCGCGGCGCTCCGCCTCGGCGGCATCGAGCCGCGCGACGCGCGCGGGCAGGCAGACGTTCTCCAGCGCGTCGAGTTCCGGCAGCAGGTGATACGCCTGAAACACATGGCCGATGCTGGCGATGCGGAGTTTCGCCAGCTCGCCGTCCGTGAGCGCGGCGAGGCTTTGCGATCGGAACTGGATGTCGCCGTGGTTGGGCCGGTCCAGCCCGCCGAGCAAATGGAGCAGCGTGCTCTTGCCCGCGCCAGACGCGCCGCGCAGGGCGACGAACTCGCCGGCCTCGACGGTCAGGTCCACGCCGCGCAGGACTTCCACCGAGCGCGCGCCGAGGCGGTAGGTTTTGCGCAGGCCGGTGGCGCGGAGGAGGGGAGACATGGGGAGGAGCAGGATTAGGAGTAAGATTAAGAGGGATGGAAGGTCGGTTGCGTTCGGTTCTTAATCGTAATCTTGATCCTAATCTTAATCCTGCCCTCCGCTATTCATGCCGCAGCGCCTCCACCGGTTGCAGCCGGCCCGCGTTCCATGCCGGCAGCAGGCCCGCGAGCAGGCAGATGAACAGCGACCCGCCGCAGATGATGGCGATGTCGCCGGGCACGATGAGCGCGGGCAGGCGGTCGAAGGCGTAGATGTTCGCCGGGAACAGCTCGAAGCCCGTCACGCGCCGCAGGAAGAAGAGGAAGTCGTTGCGGTAATGCAGCATCAGCAGCCCGAGGCCGAAGCCCGCGATGACGCCGAGCACGCCGACAATGATGCTCTGGCTGAGGAAGAGCCAGCGCACCTGGCCGTTGGTCGCGCCGAGCGCCTTGAGCACGCCAATCTCGCGCGTCTTCTGCACGACGAAGGTGATCTGCGCGCTGGTGATGCCGAACGCGGCGACGATCATGATGAAGAACAGCAGATAAAACATGACGTTCTTCTCGACCAGCAGCGCGTTGAGGATGCCGGAATTGTCGTCCATCCACGTCCGCACGAGCAGTTCCAGCCCCAGCGCGCGCTGCAGCTCCGCGCGCGCGGCCTCGGCCTGATACGGGTCGTGCAGCATGATTTGCAGGCCGTGGACGTTGTCCGCCAGCTCGTAGAGGTCCTGCGCGTTGGCGAGCGAGGCCACGACGACGTGCGCGTTGAACTCGTAGTAGCCCACGTCGAAGATGCCCTTGACGGTGTATTCGTCGGGCAGCACGGCCTCCTCCTTTCCGCTGCGGCGGGTGTCCTTCATCTTCTTCAGGTTCGCCGGGGAATAAATCGCGACGCGGTCGCCGACGCGCAGGCCGAGGTTGCCCGCCAGTTCGCGGCCGATGACGAGGCCGTTGCCGCGCAGGTCGAACGCGCCCTCCTTCACGCTGCGTGGCAGTTCGCTCACGCCGCCTTCGCGCTGCGGGTCCACGCCGCGCACGACCGGCGCGTCCACGAGCGAGCCGCCGACGGGCGGCTGCGTCTCCATGAGCACCTTGCCCTGCACGAAGGGCGCGACGCGTTTGACGCGCGGATTCGCCATGATGCGGGCCATGACCTCCTCGCGGTTGGACAGCAGCTCGCCGGGCTGGATGACGCGGAGGTGGGCGTTGAAGCCGAGGAGCTTCTCACGGAGCTGGCGGTCGAAACCGCTCATCACGCTGATGACGATGATGAGCACCGCCACGCCGAGCATCACGCCGACGACGGAGATGAGCGTGATGACGGAGACGAACGTGCGCTTGGGCCGCAGGTAACGCAGCGCCAGCAGCAGCTCGAAGGGCAGTCGCGACACGCGCGGACGCTAGCCGAGGCGCGGGCGGGCGGGCAAGCGATTCGCCGCGCCGCCGGGCCGGACTCCGTCACAGCTTCCGCTCGGCCGCCGGGATGTGGATCACGGTCAGCGCGCAGGAGTCCCAGACTTTGGTGCCCCGGCTGCAGTTCCAGGTGACGTAAAGCGTCTCGCCCTTCGCATCGAGGGCCACGCTGTAGGTGCCGCGCGGGGTCACGCCGTATTTCTGCGTGTAGAACGGATGCAGGAACGCGATGATCTTCCGGGTCTTGGTCTTGGTGTCGTATTGCACGACCGCCGAGTTGTCCCGCTCGCTGCCGCCGTGCGCGCCGGGCGCGTAGTAGAGGAAGCGGCCGGTCGGGTCGGCGTCGAGCGTGGTGATGTATTGGTTCTCGCCCACGGCGGCGGGGCCGAGCACCTCGATGCGCTCGGTCTTCGGGTGGAAGGCGTAGAGCTGCGACTCCGTGCCCTTCAACGGGTGCGGCACGGTGTAAATGATGCCCTGCGGCGTCTCGTCGCTCGCGGCGCGCAGGCCAATGGCGCCGGGGACTGAAACTGGCTTGCCGGGCTTGGCGGGATCGAAACGCACGAGGTCGGTGCCGTGGAGGGTGTCCACGTTGAACCAGATGCGGCCCGTGCTGGGCGAGAAAATCATCGCGCGCGCCGGCCCGCCGAAGCCGGACCAGATCATCTTCCGCGCCGCGAGGTCGTAGGCGAAGAACGTCACGCTCTTCTCCCCCGCGCGCGTCTCCGGCTCGGTGCCGCCGTAGAAGATGAGCCGTTGCGGGTCGGTCAGGCCGGTGGGGATGCAATGGCCGGGCACGGGGCCTTCGGCGATGATTTCCGCCTTGGCCGTGGCGGGATGCACGCGGAGCAGCCAGTCGCCCTTGTAATCCCTGTCCCCGTCGGTCGCGCGCGTGCCGCCGCGATGCGTGCCGCAGTAGATCCACCCGTCCCGGCCTAGCGCGAGCTGCGTGTGGATTTTGCCCGGCGTGTAGCGCCCGGCGGGCAGGCCGAGCAGCTTCTTCACGTCCACGAGCAGGCGGAACTTCCTCGTGGCCGGGTCAAACTCGTAGATATACGCCGAGCCGCTGGGCGCGAGGTGGTCGCCGATGCTCGCGTAGTATTTGCCGTTGGCGAACAGGCTGTCGCCCCAGTTGGACCACGGGTTGCCGCGATACGTCTGGCCGGGGAAATAGGCGAAGTCCACCGTCGGCGGGGCCTTTGCGACGGTGACACCCGGCAGCAACGTCGCGGGCGGCTGAAGGAATTCCGGCGCGGTGTCCGTGACCATTTCCTTCCCGCCGGGCAGCACGGGCGGATAGGGCACCTCCGGCTCAGCCTTTGGCTTGGGCTTCACGGGCTTCGGCGCGGCGGGCTTGGGGGTCTGGGCGGAGAGGGTGAACGCGCACGCGAGCGCGGCGGCCAGCAGCAGGGCGGGTTTCATGTCGCAGGCTTCGACTGCGCCGCCGGAAACGGGCTTCACGGGAAGCGCGCGGGTGCTACGCTCCGGCCATGTCATACCAACTCGCAATGAGTTTCGGGAGTTTGGCTGAATCTCGTCGGAGCCGTTCCCCCTCACCCCGGCCCTCTCCCGCTGGGAGAGGGGGAAAGTCAGCCAGCGCTCGAAGTGCTTTGGCACCCCTGCCCATCCGGAGCGGAATGCGTTCCTCCCTCTCCCAGCGGGAGAGGGCCGGGGTGAGGGAGGGCGCGTGCCTTGGGCCGCAAAGTGTCAGCCATCTTTGGCAATCAATATCACTGCGCTGCCTGCTTGCCTTGCTCTGCCTCGCGGCCGCCACCCGCGCCGCCGAGCGCCCGCCGAACATCCTCTTCGCCATCGCGGATGACTGGGGCGCGCACGCGGGCGCTTACGGGCACAAGTGGGTCAAGACCCCGCACTTCGACCGCGTGGCGAAGGACGGCCTGCTCTTCACCCGCGCCTTCACGCCGAACGCCAAGTGCGCGCCGTCGCGCGCGTGCATCCTCACCGGCCGCAACTCGTGGCAGCTCAAGGAGGCCGCGAACCACATCTGCTACTTCCCGCCCGAGTTCAAGGGCTGGGGCGAGGCGCTCGCCGAGAACGGCTGGACCGTCGGCCACACGACGAAAGGCTGGGGGCCGGGCGTGGCAACGAACGCGCTGGGCCAGCCGCGCCAGATGACCGGCAAGGCCTTCAACGCCCGCAAGGCCGCGCCGCCCGCCACCGGCATCGGCAACGCCGACTACGCCGCGAACTTCAACGACTTCCTCGACACCACCACGAAGGAGAAACCGTGGGCCTTCTGGTATGGCGCGATTGAACCGCATCGCGGCTACGAGTTCGGCTCCGGCGTCGCCAAGGGCGGGAAGAAGCTCACTGACATTGACCGCGTGCCCCGCTACTGGCCGGACAACGACACCACGCGCAACGACATGCTCGACTACGCCTTCGAGGTCGAACACTTCGACCGGCACCTCGGCCGGATGCTCGCCGAGCTGGAGCGGCGCGGGCTGCTGGAGAACACGCTCGTCATCGTCACCGCCGACCACGGCTGGCCCTTCCCGCGCGGCAAGGGCAGCGCCTACTTCGACTCGAACCACGTTCCCTTCGCCGCGATGTGGAAGGGCGGCATCAAGCGGCCCGGCCGCGTGGTGAACGACTTCGTCAGCTTCGTTGACCTCGCGCCCACGTTCCTCGAAGTCGCCGGCGTCCCGTGGGCCAAGTCCGGCCTGGCCCCCAGCCCCGGCCGCAGCCTCACGGACATTTTCCGCTCGGAGAAGTCCGGCCAGGTCAACCCCGCGCGCGACTTCGTCCTCGTGGGCATGGAACGCCACGACATCGGCCGCCCCGGCGACGTGGGCTATCCCATCCGCGGCCTCCTCAAGGCCGACGCGCTCTTCCTGCAAAACTTCGAGCCGACGCGCTGGCCCGCGTGTAATCCCGAGACCGGCTATCTCAACGTGGATGCCAGTCCCACGAAGTCGTTCATCCTCGACGCCCACCGTCTCAGCCCGAACGACATCCCGTGGGCGCTCGCTTTCGGCAAGCGCCCCGCCGAAGAACTCTACGACCTGCGCGCCGACCCCGACTGCGTGGTGAACCTCGCGTCCAGCGACGCTGCCAAGGCCCGCCTCGCCACGCTGAAAGCGGAACTCCACGCCAAGCTCCGCGCCGAGGGCGACCCGCGCATGGAGGGCAAAGGCGACGTGTTCGACAAATACCCGCACGCGAACAAAGGCCACCAGAACTTCTACGAGCGCTTCATGAAGGGCGAGCCGCTGAAAGCTCCGTGGGTGAGCCCCACCGATTTCGAGAAGAAGCCGCTGGACTGAAGGCGTGCCGGCGGACACGTAGCTCGACATTCCAATGTCGAGTCCGGCGCGTGTCCGAATGCTTCCCGCCCCGTTGTGCGGATGACAAGCAAGGCGCGTTCGGACACGCGCCAGCGTCTTGGACTGCGGCAGTCCTCTGCCGCTATTCGACCGCCGAGCCGCCCACGCAAAGCGGCAGAGGACTGCCGCAGTCCAAAACCTCGCGGAACACTCGGGCGGCTCTCACTTCGCAGCCAGTTCTTGCTCCCGCGACATTTCCACCACCTCCGCCACCGCGCGCTCCACTTCATCGCGCTCCGCCTCGGTGAGCAGCACGCCGCCGTAGCGCGTCGCGCAGAAGGCGTTCGTCACGGAAGCAACCGGCTCGCTGATGTGCGGCGCGCGTTCCCGCACCGACGCGAGGAATTCCTGCGGCGTGTCGTGCGCGCGGCGATGGAAGCCGTGCGCCTCCAGTGCGCGGAGCATTCGTCCATAGCTGTTGCTCGCGAAGCGCGTCGAGGCCGCCGCCGCGTCCGACGGAGCGTGGTTGGCCACCGGCCAGCGCCAGCGACGGAGCTGCCATGCGAGCGCGCCCACCAACGCGATTCCCACCACCACCGGCCCGAAGCGCCGGGCCAGTTCCAGCGCCGCGCCCAGCCCCTGCGACGTCGCCTGCGCCAGCCCGCGCTGCGCGGCGGAGTCGAAGTTGACGATGTTGAGATACCAGATGACATCGAGCGCATCGAGCAGCTCGGCGGGCGACCAGCCGGGCGGCGGGAGCGTCGCGCGCGGCGTGGCGTCGAACTGCACCCAGCCGCGCTCCGCGAAGTGCGCCTCCACCCACGCGTGCGCGTCGCGCAGCCGCACGTCGCGCCAGCCGGAGAGCCAGTTGCGCTCGCCGGGCACGAAGCCCACGACGACGCGCGCCGGGATGCCCTGCATCCGCAGCAGCAGCGCGAGCGCGGAGGCGAACCGCTCGCAATGTCCGCGCCGCTCCTTGAGCAGAAAACTCTCGAACGCGTTGAGCCGGCCCAGCTCCGGCGCGCCCAGTTCGTAGCTGAACGTGTCGCGCAGGTGGGCTTCGAAGCGGCGCGCCTGCGCGTGCGGCTCGGCCACGCCCGCGAGCACTTCGTCCATCCACTGGCGCAACTGCGGCGAGGGCGCGGGGTGCGCGAGCAGCCGTTCGCGCTGCCACCCGCGCAACGGCTCGGCGGGCGGGCGCGGGTGGACCCAGTATTCGTAGAGGTTGTTGCCCGAGTTCCACATCACGTCGCTGCCGATGAGGCCGTGCGAGTTGCGGCCCGCCGCGCGGAAGAAGCGCCCGGTGACGCGCACCGGCACGCCGTCGGTGGGCAGCACGCGGTTGAGCGCGGCCACGTCCTTCACGCGCACGCGGCGGTGGCGGAGGTTCGGCAGGCGCGTCGCCGGGCCGCCGCCCAGCCCCACCCACGGCGAGCCGGTGTCCGCGCGCCACCGGCCGTCGGCGAAGTCCGGCATCACCATCGCGCGCAGGTAGCCGACTTCGTTGGCCTCGATTTGGAGCAGCAATTTACTGGAGTTCGCCGCCCCGCCGCGCGACGGGTCGAGCACGTCGTCCAGCCCGCCGCCCGGCGAACCGCCCGGCAGCCGCGCGGCGAAGGGCGTGCCCAGAAACCCGCGCGGCACCAGCACAAACATGGCGGCCATTACCGCGAAAATCGCCGCGCCCGCCGCGAAGCCGGGACGAACTCCGCCGGTGGGGCGAGGCTCCCGACGAGCCGTCGGCACGGCATCTGGCCCGCCAGTGGCCGCGTCCCACCAACTTGCGAAGGATTCCAGCTCCAGCTCCATCAGCGCGCGCGGCAGGAGCGCCAGCGCGGCCCCGAGGATGAGGATGAAGCGGTAATCGAGGATCACCGTGCAGGCGACCGCGAGGTGGCCGACCGCGACGATGAGCGAGAAGAGTTTTTCCCGCCGGTCCAGCGGCCGCAGCAGCCGGAGCAGTTGCAGCAACGCCAGCCCGTGCCCGACCGCGAAGTGCGCGCTGGCCCCGAACATCGGCGCGAGCCGCCACGCCAGCACGCCGCCGAGGATGATGGCCGAGATGTCCGCCGCCTGCCCCAGCCGCACGGGCCGGCGCGGCAGGTGGAGGCAGGCCGCCCACAGCAGCGCGTAGAGCAGCGGGGCCGCGAAGTTGTCCCACGAGAGGCCCTGGCAAATCAGGCCGAGCAGGATGAGCTGGTGCCGGGCGCTGGTCATAAAACCCCCAGATGAAAGCTCGCTGCGACAGCCGACGGCCCGAGGTAAAAACCTTCTCCCTTCGCGGAGCGAGGGGAGAAGGTGGCCGGAGGCCGGATGAGGGGTGTGGCCACCAACGCCAACGCGCGCAACCCCTCACCCCGGCCCTCTCCCCTTGCTGCGCAAAGGGAGAGGGGGAAGAAGCGATGGCCGATTCGCCACGTCTTCGGTCTGCTAGTGACTTCGGGATTCACCCCACTTCCTCCATCCCGTGCGCGCGGAATTCCCACACTGGCACGCTGGTGAAATCCGGCTTCGTCGCTTTGCCCGCCGGCAGATAGACCGTCACGCTGCGGCCGTCGGCGAGCAGTTCCGCCACCGCCGCGCGGGTGGAATCGGTCGCCTGGGTGAGCACCAGATGCACGGCACTCTTGCGCGAGAGCCGGGCCAGCGCGTCGCGCAACCGCGCGGGCGCGAGGCTCTGCGGTTCCGGCTCCAGCCGCGCGAGGCGGTCGAGGATCTCATGGCCGTCGGCGAACGGCGGAATCAAATCCGGCTCCAGCGACGCCAGTTCAAGCCACTCGACGTGATGCCCCGCGTCCAGCGCGGCGAAGACCAGCGAGCCGGCGGCGCGCACGGCATCGTCGAAGATATTGGCATCGTCGGAGGAACCGCAATCGAGCACCACCGCGACGCGCCCGGACAGCTCTTCATCGAAAACCTTCACCATGAGGCCGAGGCCCTTCGCGCTGCTGGCCCAGTGGATTTGCCGGAGCGAATCGCCGGGCTGCTGTGGACGCACGCCGCTGAAGTGGTCGCCCGCGCCCGTCTGCCGGTGACCGCGAAACTTCCCGCCCACCATCACGTCGAAGCCCGCCGCGCGCGGCGTTGCCACCGGATAGACCGCCGGCTGCACCACGACCTCGCCCGCGAGCGCGAGCCGCCGCGCCACGCGCACGAGGCCGAAGGGAAATTTCGTCGCCAGCCGCACCTGGTCGTGCGCGAAGACGCCGCGCCGGTGGAACTGCAACTCAGGCACGATGCTTGCGTCCGTGTCCGCCGCGAGCTGCGGCAGCTTGAACAAGTCGCCCGCCGCCGAGTGCGCGGTGACGAGCGCCACGGGCGAACGGCCCGCGTTGCGCACCTGCCACGGCTGGCCGAGGCGCTGTCCCTCGACGACGTGCGTCGTGCCCGGCGCGTGAACCTCCAGCCGGCGCAACGCGCGCCCGGCGGACCCGAGGTTCACCGCGAAGCAGCCGACGAGGATGCCCGCCGGCACGAGCAGCAGGCCGGATTGCGAGGTGATGGACGCGGCGTAGAGCAGCAGCACGAGCGCGAGCATCAGCCAGCCCGCCGGGGTGACGCGGGCGGTCATGGCACGGGGCGAAAATCCCAAATCCCAAGCTCCAAGTTCCAAGCTCTCAACCCGGCCAGTGAACCCAGCCGGAGAGATGCGATCTCGCAGTGGGAGCGCGCCCGCCCCGGGCGCAGCCAACCGCGCCCTCGCGGTTGGCGGGAGGCGGCCGAACGACCGCACCATGCGGTGGGGTCGGAAACTCCCGAGTTCGGCGCGAGGGCGCGCCGAACAGCATCCGGGGCGGTTGCGGTCCCCATGCTTTGAGCGGAATCGCTCAGGGTGGGCATGCGTGGACCATCTGCCAGTCCGCCCGCCCGCTGCACTTGGGATTTGGAGCTTGGAGTTTGGAGCTTCAAAGTTTGCCAATCTCCTCCCGCAACGCCGCGAGGTCGGGGTCGTTGAGCGCGAGCCGCTTGATCTCGTCCCGCTCGCCGCGCGCGATGGCCTTGCGCAGCCATTGCTGCGCCTCGGTCGGATTCCCAAGCTGGCACGCGTAGCACGCGAGGTTGTAGGGGATGAGGCTGGCCTCGGGGAATTTCTTCACCGCCGGCAGCAGCGCCTCGCGCGCCTCCTGCGTGCGGCGCAGCTCGTGCAGGCTGTAGCTGCGGTCCACCCAGCCGGACATCCGTTCGGGCGCGGTCTGCAGCTCCATCTCCGCGACCCGCAGCGCCTCGACCCAATGCCGCTCCGCCGCGTGGACGCGCCACCAGACCTCCAGCACTTCCGGGTGGCAGGCGTTGGCCGCCGCGACCTGCTGCAACTCCGCCCGCGCCTCGGCCACCACGCGCAAGTCCAGCCAGCCGAGCGCCGCGTTCACGAAGTGTTGATCCGGATAACCCAGCGTGCTCATGCCAAAGGAAATAACCATGTCCGGCCTGCTTGGCAAAAATCTTTTCGGCGCGGCGCGTGATGGGTAGAACTCGGCCATGTCCAGCCAGCGTCATGCGAAGCCGGGGGAAACGTTAACCATTCAACGTTCAACGCCCAACGTCCAAAGCCGGAGCGTCCCGGCCGCCCGCAGCCCCGTTGGAAGTTGGAAGTTGGAAGTTGCGCGTTGGACGTTTTCCGTTCTGTTCCTTGGTGCGTTTGCTGCCACCTGCGCTGCCGCTTCGTTTTCCACCAACGCCATTCCCACGCTCGCCGCGCTGCGCTCGAACCTCACCGCGCGCGTCGAGCATCCGCGCCTGGCCGCCGCGCAGCTCGGGGTGAAAGTCGTCTCGCTCGACACGGGCAAGACCCTCTTTGAAAGCAACGCCGGCAAGCTGCTCAAGCCCGCCTCCAACGCGAAGCTCTACACCGGCGCGCTCGCGCTCGACCGCCTCGGCCCGCAGTTCCGCATCCGCACTTCCTGCTACGCCGCCGCGAAACCGGACGCGGAGGGCACGCTGCGCGGCGACCTGACCATCTTCGGGCGCGGGGACTTCTCGATGGCCGCGCGCTTCAACGGCGGGGATTACGCGAAGTCACTGGAGCCGCTCGTCAACGCGCTGGCCGCCGCCGGCGTCAAGCGCGTGTCCGGCGACCTCGTGGGCGATGAGAGTTTCTTCCGTGGCCCGCCCTACGGCAGCGCGTGGACGTGGGACGATTTGAACTACTACTACGGCGCGGAAGTCTCCGCCCTCACGCACGAGGACAACGTCGTGGACCTCGTCTTCAAGCCCGCGCCCGCGCTGGGCCAGCCGGTCACGTTCACCGCCAAGCCGGCGACGCCGTTCCTCCAGTTCATCAACCGCACGACCACCGTCACCAACGGCGGACGACGCAGCCTCGACCTCCATCGCCCGCTCGCTCAGTCCACCGTTCACCTCCACGGCTCGCTGCCCCTCGGCGACCGCGAGTGGACCGACGCCATGCCCGTGCCGCGTCCGGCGATTTGGTTCGTCACCCAACTCCGCTCCGCGCTCGCGCAGCGCGGGATCACCGTCGCCGGCCAGCTTCGCACGCGCGACTGGCTCGCCGCCGGGGCCGCGTCGGTGGACTACACGAAGCAGGTGGAAATCGCCTTCACCGAGTCGCGCCCGATGGCGGAGCTGGTGGAGAAGATGATGAAGCCGTCGCAAAACTTGTATGCGCAGTTGCTCCTGCTCCAAGTCGGCGCGCGCACGCAGCGGCCCGGCCAGACCACGGAGGACGCGGGCCTGGCGGAGATGCAGAAGTTCCTCGCCGAAGCCGGCGTGAAGCGCGGTGCGGTCCTGCTCGAAGAAGGCTCCGGCCTCTCGCGCGGCTGCCTGCTCATGCCGGACGCGACCGTGCAACTGCTGCGCCACATGGACAAACACCCGGCCGCCGGGGCGTTCCGTGCGTCGCTGCCCATCGCGGGCGTGGACGGCACGCTGCGGTCGCGCTTCGCGGGCACCGCCGCCGCGCGCAACGTCCTTGCCAAGACCGGCAGCCTCCGCTACGTGAGCAGCCTCTCCGGCCACGTCACCACCGCCGCAAAGGAACGCCTGGTCTTCAGCCTCATGCTCAACGCCTACAACGGCACGGGCACGACGGGGCGCGAGGTGATTGACGAGCTGGCCGTGCTGCTGGCGAATTTCGCGGGCCGCCCGGAGTAGTGTGCGCCCGGCTACGGGGCGCCGGGGCGTTGCGGCAGGCGGGCCTTCAGCGGCGGCTCGGTGGCACCGGGCGGGAGGCTGGCCTTGAGCTGTTCCAACTGCGGCTTGAGTTCCTTGGGCACGCGCCACGAGGCGGCCTCGAAGATGCCCGCGCGTTCCGCCGGGGCGATCTGCACCGCCGCGCCGACGAGCGCCACGGTGCTCGCGGGTGACGCGGACATGGCGGCGGAAACCAGCGGACGGGCGGCCTTCGGCGCGGCCTTGAGCGCCGCTGTCAGCAGCGGCACCGCCTGCGCGGGGAGGAGCTGCACCAGCCGGCCGAGGGAGTCGGGGGCGTCGTCGGGCCACTTCGCGGCGGTGAACTCGGCGAGCGCGAGCGCGACGGCGACGCGGTTGGTCTCGGGGGCGAGGGCGAACTGCCGCTCCACCTCGGCCTGGAGCTTCTTCGCCTTGCCGAAGCCCTTGCGCGCGGCGTCCAGCGCGCGCTCCTGTTCCGGCGCGAGCTTGAACGCCTCGGCGGCGGGCAGCGCGAGCGGCACGCAGGCGAGGCAGGCCGCCAGCAACAGCAGGCCGGCGCGGCGGGGCGGGGGCGAAAAGGCGGAGGGCGAATTCACGCCGCAGGATTCCCCTGCGGCGGCGAATCGGCAAGCGGCAATCAGCCGGAACGATGCGCTCGGATTTAGGGAGCGCGCCCGCCCCGGGCGCAGCCAACCGCGCCCTCGCGGTTCGCCCGACGCGGCCCCATACCCGCACCGTTTGGTGGCTTCGTTCGCACCCGAGTTCGCCGCGAGGGCGCGGCGAACAGCAGCCGGGGCGGCTGCGATCCCCAAGTCCCGCAACTGCATCGTTCCGGATCACAGCCGCAGCTTGAGCAGGCCGACTTCGAGGGCAAGCGGCTCGTTGACGTTGGTGCGCAGCAGGCGCTGGGTCTGCTCGATGACGCGGAGGTTTTCGAGCGCCTCGGCCGGGTTGAGCCGCGCGCCGACCGTTTCGGCCGTCGGGGCGAGGTCGGGAAACGCGACGAGTTCCAGCCCGGTGCCGAGCGTGCGCAGCCACACGTCGCGCAGCCACCACTGCAAGGTCAGCAGCAGGTCGGCGCGCTGGCGGCGGTATTCAGCCTCGATGGCGGCGGTCAGCTCCTCCTCCCACTTTTCCTGCAGCTTCGGGTCCGCGTCGGCATAGCGCTGCAAGGGCGAGCGGGCCGTGAGGGTTTCGGTCAGGGATTCCTTCATCGCCGCCAGGCGCGACAGCAACTGGCCCAGCACGCGGTAGCGCGCCAGCAGACCGGCCTTGGGCGCGGCGAGCAGGGCCGTGAACTCTCCCAGCCACGCCACATGCTCGGGGGCAAACTTCCGCCCGCCGCTGCCGCCGAAGCTCAACCGCAGGCAGCGCGAGAGCACCGTGTCGAGCAACTGCTGCGGCTCGGTGGACAGCAGCACGAGCACGCTGCGGGCCGGCGGCTCCTCGAGGGTTTTGAGAAAGGCGTTGGTGGCCTGCACCGTCAGCCGGTCGGCGGCGACGATGCCCGACACCTTCCACTCCGCCTCGGTGGGCTTGAGGTTGACGGTGTGGATGAGGTCGCGGACCTGGTCCACGGAAATCTGGCGGGACTTCATCTCCGGCCGGAACCACTGCACGTCCGCGTGGTTCGCGTGCTCGATCTTGCGGCAGGCGGGGCACGCGTCGCAGCAGTCCACCGCCGCGCGCCCGGCGCGGCGCGGCTGCTGGCAGTTCAGGACTTTCGCCAGCGTGCGGGCCATGCCCTCCAACTCGTCGAGGTCGTCGCCCGTGAACAGATACGCGTGCGCAAGCCGGCCGCGCTCCAGGCTGCGCTGGAGCAGCGCGACCCCCTGCTGCTGGGCGGGAAAATCCGCGAACGCCATGCGCGGATTCGACTGCGGGCCGGTGTCTTTGGCGAGGCGAAATTCGCGCGGGACAAATCCGGAGGCGCATTTCAGTTTCTGGCAAGAGTTCGCCGTGGTGAATTATCCGCGCCCTTCCCCCTCACCCCGGCCCTACCCATGAACCTCTGTGCCCGTCCCGTCTCTGCGGTGCTAAATCGGTTGCCTTTTGCACCGCAGAGACGGGACGAGCGCAGAGAAGCTGGTTCATGGGCTGAAATCGCGGAACTCGGGCCGGGGATTCTCTCCCCAAGGAGAGGGTGAACCGCCGTCCGCATCCGGCCGGCGGGGGTGCCCCAGCACTGCGAGCGCGGGCTGACTTTCCCCCTCTCCCTGGGGGAGAGGGCCGGGGTGAGGGGGAAGGCGGGTGGCCTCGGCCAGGGCGAACCGACTGCTCCGTGGTGCCCCTGCAAAATGTGAGATGCGGCGCAAATCCGCTTCGCGCTGCGGCGCGATGCCGGCCTCACTGGCTGGCGTCCATCGCCGCCAGCTTTTCGGCGGCGGCCTCCCACTCGGCGGTGAGCGTCTCCAACTGGTGCTGCACGCCCATCAGCTCGCGGTTCAGGTGCATGGCCGCGCCGGCCTTCGCGTAGGTCTCGGGCTTTTCCATCTCGACGGTCAGGTCGGCCTGGCGGGTCTCGCAGTCGGCGATGTCCTTCTCCAGCCGGTGAACGTGCTGCTGCAACGCCCGGCGCTCGTTCGAGCGCGCCTGGCGCTGCGCGGCTTCGAGGCGCTTCTGCTCCTTCCGGTCCACGCCGGGGATGGGCGCGCTCCGCGTTTGCTCGCGCGGCTGCGCGGGCCGGGCGTCGCTGAGGCCGGCGGTCAAGGCCACGCGCGCGGAACTCGCCTTGGTCTTGTCCAGGTAATACTGGTAGTCGCCCGCGTAGGGCGTGAGGACGCCGGCGTTGACGTGGAGAACCTTGTTCGCCAGCGCGCGGATGAAATACACGTCGTGGCTGATGAAGATGAGCGTGCCGGTGTATTCCTTCAGCGCCTTGACCAGCGCGTCAATGCTCGCCATGTCGAGGTGCGTGGTCGGCTCGTCCATGAGCAGGAGGTTCGGCGGGTTGAGCAGCAGCTTCACCAGCGCGA
>Ga0172376_10002782_pt1 | contig 21138 bp, 17 predicted proteins | sample Lak35m_FD_121114 | JGI IMG/M metagenome (GOLD analysis project Ga0172376, IMG submission 121114) | Freshwater microbial communities from Kabuno Bay, South-Kivu, Congo - kab_092012_35m | ecosystem: Environmental > Aquatic > Freshwater > Lake | place: Democratic Republic of the Congo: South-Kivu... | reverse complement strand
TTCAGCTAAATGCATTCACGTATCCTTACCGGATTTGTTTTCTTATTTCTGAGCGGTGGATTTCTTACGGCTCAAGACAAGGCATATGCGCGTAAGGTTGTGGACACTCTTGCTTCTCCGTCAATGCACGGAAGAGGTTATGTTTTCAACGGCGATAAGATTGCGTCGGATTATATCGCCAATGAGTTCAGTTCGTTCGGACTTCTTTCTTTCGAGAAAACCGGAAGTTATTTTCAGGAGTTCCATTTCCCGGTGAACACTTTTCCCGGGCGCGTTGAAATGACTTTTCTTTTCGGTGATCGTGCGGCGGAGAAATGCATGCCCGGAGAAAAATTTCTTGTACGCAGTTCTTCGCCTTCCATCAAAGGACATTATAAAGTAAAGCGACTTGATTCCTCCATTGCGTCCGTTCCGGTGAAATGGGATGCGTTTATTGCGGAGGATCACAGAAAAGTTTTTGTGTTGGTAGATACTTCAGGTGTACGCGATAAAAAAGATCTGGCGAAGATGATCAACTTCGTGAAGTATCCTGTTAATGTGAAAGGCATTCTTCTTCCCGTGAAGATGAACCACATCGAAGGAACAGATCAGTGTACAAAACTTACTGCATGGGATTTTTCAATGGTTCAATCCACCGTTCCCGTAGTGGAAATAGATCCTTCGTTGGCAGGAGCAACGGAAATTGATATTCGCATCGGAGCAAAGTTTCTGAAAGAATACACTTCGCGAAATGTAGTAGGATATGTTCGCGGAACGGCGCAGCCCGACAGTTTCATTGTGTACACTGCGCATTATGATCATCTTGGTCATATGGGCAAGGAAGTTTATTTCCCCGGTGCCAACGACAATGCAAGCGGTGTTGCGATGTTGCTCAATCTTGCGAAGCATTACAGTAAACCTGAAAATGCTCCGAAATATTCTATCGTTTTCATCGCGTTCAGTGCAGAAGAAGTGGGACTGATAGGTTCTGCCTATTTCGTGCAACATCCTCTGTTTCCGCTTGCCCGAATTCGATTCCTCATCAACATGGATATTCTCGGCACAGGAGATGAAGGAATCACTGTTGTTAATGGAACCTTGTTCAATAAGGAATTCACGCTGCTTAAATCGCTCAATGATTCTTCAAATTATCTGCCTCAGATAAAACCGCGGGGTAAAGCCGCAATCAGTGATCATCATTTCTTCACGGAACGCGGAGTGCCTGCATTTTACATTTACACGCTGGGCGGAATCAAAGCTTATCACGATACGTGTGATCGAAGAGAAACGCTTCCTCTCACGGAGTTTGATGATCTCTTCCGTTTACTTCGCGATTTCACCAATGCTTTGATGAACTGAACATGGCAAAGCTCACGCTGGTTCCAACACCGATAGGAAATCTTGAAGACATTACGCTTCGGGCATTGCGCCTGTTGCGTGAAGCAGATTTCATCCTCGCAGAAGATACACGCACTACCGGCTTTTTACTCAAGCATTACGAAATCAGCAAGCCGCTGCATTCACATCATGCACACAACGAACATAAAACTGTGGAGTTTGTTGCTGATAAAATCGCGGCGGGAGCAAATGTTGTATTGGTGAGCGACGCCGGAACACCCGGAATTTCTGACCCCGGATTTCTTCTCGTACGTGAATGTGTGAAACGCGGAATTGAAGTGGAATGTCTCCCGGGACCTACAGCTTTTGTACCGGCTTTGGTTCAATCGGGATTGCCATGTGATCAGTTTTATTTCGCAGGGTTTCTTCCTCAGAAGAAAGGAAGAAAAACGCGATTGGAGCAATTGTCTGCATTGGGAAAAACAGTTGTGCTGTACGAATCACCTTACCGTTTGGTGAAAGCATTGGAAGAAATAACGCAGTATTTCGGATCAACGCGCAGCGTATCAGTCAGCAGAGAACTCACAAAGCTTCATGAGGAAACTTTCCGCGGTACAGCCGATGAAGTTCACAAGCATTTCTCTTCCAAAACTGTTAAAGGTGAGATTGTGATTATTATCGGCCCGGATTCCATTGAAACTGCAGAAGAAGTTTCCGATGATCCTGAAGTTGATTAACTTGCAGTAAGTGCGTCATCTACTCGTCATATTATTTCTGATGTCTAATATTTTCCTGTCTCACGGGCAGGAAAGTTATTTCGGTCCAACGGCGGATTTCAATTCCGGATTCGGAACGCGTGGTGTTTATGGTCTTGGACTGGATGCAGAAGTTCGCATTACGGGTTCTGAAAACCTTTATCTCAATTGGCATTTCGGAGTCGGTGGCAATGAGCAATCTGATGTTTACGGAAGATTGGGCATTCCGTTGTTGTTGTACCGGCAACCGGATTGGTGGAATCTATCGAATGCCAATACGGCGGAAGAACTCTTGACTGTTATTCTGGGTCCGTTAGTGTGTCCTCACGGTGTAACGTACTACGTACCTGCACAACGGAAGGACGGAATCCGTTACGGTTTTTTCGGGAACCCGTTAGGATTGGAATTGTGGAAGGTGAATTCGGGTCGCGTGATGTCGTGGACGTTTGACGCAGGTTCAAAAGTGCTTTTCCCATTGGGAGCAGACCGCTGTTTAATGGTAAGTACAGGGGTAAGCATGACGAATCCTATCCGTAAATCACCGGGTTTGTCTGCAGATTACGGTCGTAACTTTATGTTGAATGTTCGGGTTGGAATTGTAAGCTCGGCAGTGTTGTAAGTTCCTCTCCTAATATTTCGTAATTTTCCTTTCTCATGCGTGAAGAATCAGAACTTATCGGAGCACCTCCCGGAACGTTAACGTATATCGGGAAGAAAATTACTGCGCAACCTGTTGTAACTATTCTTGAATACAACGAGTTCGATTATTCAGAAACGCGTCACACGGATATCGAAGCGAGCATGGTGAACGTCAGAAACGGCATGATTCGCTGGATCAATGTGGAAGGTGTTCATGATACGACGCTGGTTGAGAAGATCGGTAAGATGTTCGATATTCACCCGCTGACACTTGAGGACATTGTAAATACAAATCAGCGTCCGAAGTTCGAGGAGTACGACAATTATCTTGTAAACATCATGCGGATGATTTACGAAGATGAAGAGTGCAAATCGAAGAATGAAATGTACGTGTCGGAGCAGTTGACCATTCTCCTGATGAACAAGAAAACGGTGATTTCTTTTCAGGAAGCGAATGGGGGCGATGTTTTTGATATTGTGCGTACGCGTATACGCCAGGGTAAAGGTCGAATCAGAAAGAACAGTGCGGATTATCTCGCATACTGTTTGATTGATGCGGTTGTCGATTCATATTTTGAAGTGCTCGAACATTTCGGTGATGAGCTGGAGAAGATGGAAGATGAATTGGTCGGCAATCCGAAGAATGAAACCATCCGCAAACTTCATGAGATGAAACGCGAAATATCGTATTTGCGTAAGTCTGTTTGGCCGATGCGCGATATGGTAAACAATATTGAGCGCAGTGAGTCTGATTTGATTTCGGATTCAACCTTTGTGTATTTGCGGGATGCGCAGGATCATATCATCCGGGTAATTGACACAGTTGAATTCTATCGCGATTTGATTGGCGGTATGATCGACTTGTACATGTCGAGCATGAGTAATCGAATGAATGAGGTCATGAAAACGATGACGATCATCACGACTATTTTCGTGCCGTTGACATTTATCGTAGGCGTGTATGGAATGAACTTTGAGTTCATGCCGGAACTGCATACTCAATTCGGTTATTACATTGTGTGGTTGGTGATGATAGTGATTGTAGTAATTCTGTTTGTCTTTTTCCGAATTAAAAAATGGCTCTGAAAAAATATATTCTCGTACCACTCTGCAGCTTGCTATTGGCATGCGGCACTTCCGGTAGTTCATCTGATGTGAAGGACAGTGTAAGTACCAACGCTGATTCGACGGAAACCGCGATTGCGAAAGCGATCAATAATTCTGACAAACGCGATACGGTTTTCAGTAAAGCACTTCCTCCGGTTTTTGATGGAGATATAATTATGATTAACAGCAGCTCGCCGCAAGCTGTTTTACTGAATCAGCTTGTTGGCGGCAAGTACAATCATGTTGGCATTATCCTTCAACGAAAAAAAGACGGGATACTGATGGTGACGGATGTGCAAGACTCCGTAAGAGCAACTCCGCTTACTGATTTTGTGGCTTCAGCAGTTAATGGTGCTGTTTGTGTTCTGCGACTGAAAGACGCAAGCAAAGTTCTCAATGAAGATAAAGTCAGATCGTTGCGTGAAGCAACACGCTCCTACGCAAAGAAGCCGTTCGACCCGGTTTTGAATTGGGACGATTCAAAAATTTACAGCTCTGAATTGGTTTGGAAAGTTTATGATAAATCCATGATGCTTAAGCTGTGCAAGACCGGAACAGTAGCGGACTTTGATATCTCCGAACAGAAACAAAAGGAATTATCGTCGACGTATGGCGGAAAAGTCAGCAATAAAGACGAAGCTGTTTCGCCGGACGCCATTTACAATTCGCCAAAGTTGGAGATCATTTACGAAAGTAAATAAGATCGAACGCAACATTTCAGCACGATTTTTGCACTACTTTTACAATACAATTTCACACAATGAAAACACTCATCACACTATTATTCTCATCAGCTGTTTTAATGATGAATGCAGCTGAATCGAAAAACGAACGTTTCTTCAGTTTACCTGAGGTTTCTGTTTTTGAAACATTCAATGCCGGAGGCGGAGATACCAATCAGTTGAATGCTGCAGGCCAAAAACACGGATTGTGGGTTGAGAAATTGACCGGATATGAGTGGAGAGGATATTATGTGAATGGTGTGAAACACGGAACGTTTGTAGGTTATCCATTAGGACTATCGTTGCTTTCGTTCATCGAGACATACGATATGGGCAAGAAGAACGGATTGTTCCTCGTTGCGGATCGTGCAGGATATATTACGAAGGAGGAATTTTATCGTAACGATTCTTTGGACGGGTACAGAAGAACTTATTATACGGGCGGTCGCGTGAAGACGGAAGAGCAATTCAAGGCGGGCAAACTTCACGGTATGAAAAAAGTGTACAACGCACAGAACAGAATGGTGGAGGAAGGTCATTTCGTAAATGGAGAAAGACACGGAATCAACAAATGGTTTTATTCAAGCGGGAAGCTGAATACCGAATCAAATTACATTAACGGAAGTCTTGAGGGTATGATGACAACTTACTATGAGAACGGAAATGTTTACAGTAAGGCAACGTACAAGAACAATGAGATTCAGGGTGAGTACATTGAGTTTCATGAGAACGGTAAAGTGAAAGTAAAAGGCTTTTACGTGAACGGAAAAGAAGAAGGAAAGTGGAACGAGTTTTACGAAAGCGGAGCACCTTATTTGCAGGGGCAATTTAAAAACGGATTGCGCGAAGGCAGTTGGGTAGAAAGTTCTGAAGCAGGTAAAAAAACCGCAACTGTAAAGTACAAGGGGGGCCAGATTGTATCAGGAACATTTACAGGTGCTCATCCGAATCCTAAGCCGGAAGAACCGAAACCTGTGCAACAGCAACAGCTTCCTGCAGGACACAACGAACACGACGGACACAATCATTAATTTATGAATTCGATACAGCGTTCATTAGCGGTAGCAGGTGCAGGAGTGGCAATATTGGTGGGAGCGTGGTTGGTATTTCCGCACAATGAAGCGTTGCGTGAGATTCCGTATTATGATCCGTTAGAAGCGGGCTTAAAGAAAACTACTGATCCGGGAACACATTACTCGGTTTCCGATTTTAAGTTGGTTGATCAAAGCGGAGATACTATTTCACGGGCAGATTTCGCCGGTAAAATTACAGTGGTTGATTTTTTCTTCGTGAATTGTCAGGGCATCTGTCCGATCATGAACACAAATCTTAGCAAAGTGTACGAAGCTTATAAGGGCAACGACAAAATCGCTTTTATATCTCACACTGTAAATCCGGAGAATGATTCAGTTCCTGTACTTGCTGCACATGCGAAGAAGTATAACGCAGATGTGAAGCAATGGCATTTTGTTACCGGAGACAAGAAGGAAATTTACCGTTTGGCAAGAAAGTCTTATCTGGTTTCAGATACAGAAGGTGATGGAAGCAAAGAAGATTTTGTTCACTCGCAAAACTTTGCTGTAGTTGATGCAGACGGACACATCAGGGGAATTTACGACGGAACTGAAGACAAAGAGATCGAACGGCTGATCAGTGATCTGAAAATTCTTACCGCACACTGATTACTGCTCACTCTTAATCGTTCGGACATTTCTTGCAACGTTTCTCTTTCTTATAGCGCTTGCAGCACTTTCCTTTCTTCGACGTTGCATCAGGGAATAATTGCAATAGAATACACGGCACGTTTTGCGGACGTGAAGGATGAAAGCCTTTAATATTATCCTGTTGCATGATACAAAGCAATGAAATACGCGTGCTGCAGACAATACCTAATTGTAGGTAATCAGGCAACCAAATTCAGGTATTGGCAACTTTAACTTAAACGAGCGCCATGAGAAATGTCATTTTTTCAGCATTATTCTTCGGATTTGTTCATTCACTGTCGGCGACAGATGGGAAAGGAGAAATTCCGGCAAAATGGAAAATCGGAATAATTGCAGCAGGTCATTACAGTACGGGCATGTACGGATTTCATCCTACTTTCCTGCCGGGCTTACAGGTGAATCGTATCATCGGCAAATTTGAAATCAGAGCGGGTATTGAACATGTTAATTCTACGTTTAATGCGCCTGGGCCGATGTTGATGCATTATGGTAACGGTTTCGACAATCGCACTACTTTACGTGTCGGTTTGCAGCGGAACATTTCACTTTCATCGCGATGGAATTTATATACTTCCGCGGATCTTGCTTATCGTCATGTTTACAGCGAACACGATGTTTCAGGATGTTTCGGACCGTTGGGAATTTCGCAAAGAAGAATGGACGGAGGCGGATTGATCACTTCATTGGGAGTTGATTCCAAAGCTTCAAAACGCATTTCAATATTTGCAGAATACCGCGCAGAAGCATTCCTGTATAATGTACACGAGGATTTCTATTACAACTCAGCCGATGTGAACCCGACGCGCAACGAGTATTCCATGCTTGATTTCAGCTTCGGGAATATAGGACACGTTGGTTTGGCAATTTCAATTTAACTGGCATGCGATTGATTGCCGGTGTTGCAGTCTTGTGTATTGCGATGATATCTTGTGCACGCGAATTGCCGGAAGATACAACGGCAATCCTGGATACAACAGATATGCTTGTATACTACGGAAGCGATGAATTATATGCATCTTACTTCAGCGAAAGTGATTCCGCATCACAGATTCAATCATTGATCAACGACCTTCACAATGATTTTAATGAGAAGGGAAATGATCTTGATATTGTAAGCTATAATGCGCGATTTACAATCAGCATTCAATCAGTTCGACTGACGGAGAATCGTTTCGAAACATCAGTTGATGATCCGTGTGATTCGGGGACACAAACAATTTCTTACACTGTCAGCGATCTTCTGGGAGCAATACTTATTGTTGTGACAGACAATTACACAGTAGCAATGCATGAAGTTTATGCAGAAGCGTCTTCTGCAGAGGATGTAAAAGACCATCCTACAGTTTTTCAGTCGAAGATCGGGCGGGATTCCTGCTATACACCATCAGTGCGGCGTGCCTATCCGGAAATGATGAAGAACCGATTGCTGCGACGGGCTTACCGTAAAACAATGAACGCTATGCAGTCCATGTTGCGATGATATTGACTTTTTTTAGGATGCAGCCTGACTGAAATAGATGTAATTTTGTGCGTGACTCAATCGCAACTGCATCTTGATCTTATTCCGCTCTCAGCGTGGCTTCCTTCTAAATGGAAGAAGCCGGTGATTGCAGGTCCATGCGGTGCAGAAAGTGAAGCGCAGATTCTTGATACCGCACGACAATTAGCAAAGCAAGGAAATGTAAGTTTGTTCCGCGCCGGTGTATGGAAACCGCGCACTCGCCCCGGATCATTTGAAGGTAATGGAGAAACTGCTTTGAAATGGTTGTCGACGATGCGCGATGAAACAGGATTGCCTTTCACCGTTGAAGTTGCGAATGCAGAGCATGCAGAACTTGCGTTGAAATATAATACGGATGTTTTATGGATCGGCGCCAGAACAACGGTGAATCCGTTTTCGGTACAGGAAATTGCTGAAGCGTTGAAAGGAACTGATGTTCCGGTGTTGGTGAAGAATCCTGTTCATGCAGATCTGCAATTGTGGATGGGCGCATTGGAGCGCTTCAACCGGGCAGGCATCAGAAAATTGGGTGCAATTCATCGCGGCTTTCATACCGGTGTAAAAACGCAATACAGAAATCAGCCATTGTGGGAAAATGCAATTGCATTGAAAACATCATGCAAAGCGTTGCCTGTTTTCTGTGATCCAAGTCATATTTGCGGTCGACGCGATTTGATTGCTTCTGTTGCACAGAAAGCACTTGATCTGAATATGGATGGTTTGATGATTGAAGTGCATCGCGATCCGGCAACAGCATTGAGTGATGCAGCGCAACAATTGACACCTCAACTTTTCGGTGAGCTATTGGGGAAATTGGTTGTACGCGACCAATCTACAACTGATACGGACTTCAGTGAACAGCTGAATTCTTTGCGTCAGGTAATTGATGCTATCGATGATGAAATTATTCAGGCATTGGCGCACAGAATGGAAGTGATCAATAAAATCGGTGCGCACAAACGCGAACACGGAATTACCATTCTGCAACTGGATCGTTGGCTTGAAATTCTTCAGACACGTGTTGCTGCAGGAGAATCACTCGGCCTCGATAAAGAACTCGTGACTGAATTGTGTCAGTTGCTGCATAAGTCTTCGATTCGGAAACAGACTTCGGTAATGAATGAAGATCGTAATTCAGAGAAGCAGAAATAAAAAAAAGGGAGAAGCGATAAACTTCTCCCTATCAATGGAACTCTTATTCCGGTTATTCTGAGATTGTGATACGTTGTGTTATTACCGTACCATCTGCAGTAACACGAACAAAATAAACGCCGGTACTTTCATTGCTGAGATTCAGTTGCTGCGTGAATCCGACTTTCGTATTCTGCACTTCGCTTACGCTTACAATGCGCCCTTGAACATCGAGCACTTCAATTACAACTTTCGCATTAGCGTTATTCAAAGTAATGTTGAATACACCATTATTCGGATTCGGATAAATGATTACTCCATTGGCGTTGTTTGATGTATTGAATCCAAGGCAAAGGTCAACCATGATAGTGTCGCTAGCGACACCGGTACATCCGAATGAATCAGTGAAAGTGTAAGTTACGGTATGTGTTCCGCTGCCTGCGGTTGTCGGATTGAAAGTTGATCCGCTTACTCCCGGACCGCTCCAGGTTCCGCCTGAAGGTGTTCCTGAAAGCGTGAGTGGATTATCGCTTAGACATGCAATATTTGTTGCAGCGGATGCGGATACGTTAGGAATAGGATTTACGATCACGCTAATTGATGAAGTGTCTGAACATCCGTTCGCATCTGTTCCCGTAACGGTATAGCTGTTGGTAGAAACAGGAGTGAACGAGTTGCCATCTGTAACACCGCCTGACCAACTGTAGGTTGTGGCTCCGCTACCGGTGAATACAATTGAACTTCCTGTACAAATTGTATCATCAGTTACGTTAGCAACTACCGAAGGATGTGCATTCACAGTGACAGTAATGCTTGAAGTATCCGAACATCCGTTCGCATCTGTTCCTGTAACCGTGTAAGTGTTTGTTGAACCCGGGAGGAATGAAACTCCGTCAACAACACCTGCAGACCAAATGTAAGTTGAAGCTCCTGTTCCGTTCAGTGTTACGTTATCACCGGCGCAAACTGCATTAGCGGTACTTGCTGCACCAACAGAAGGAATTGCATTTACCGTAACTGTAATCGTAGCAGTATTTGTGCATCCTGCGCCGTTAACGCCAGTAACTGTATAAGTATTTGTCAATGCAGGAACGAATGAAACTCCATCGGTAACTCCGTTACTCCAGGTGTATGTTGTTGCTCCGGATCCTGTAAGCGTAATTGCTGTACCAGCGCATACTGCAGATGCAGTTGTATTAGCTGTAACAGATGGAGCAGAGGAGATCGTCACGGAATAAGTAGTTGCAGGACTTGATCCGCAATTGTTATCAGCTGTCACGGAAATATTTCCTGATGTGCTGCCGAACGTTACGTTGATTGATGTTGTTCCCTGACCTGAAGTTATTGTTGATCCAACAGGAACTGTCCAGGTATAACCTGTTGCACCTACAACTGAAGAAATAGTGTATGTTGCACTTGCTCCTGCGCATACCGGATTACTTCCTGACATTGGTGCGGGTGATGCTGGTGTTCCCGGAATTGCAGTGATCGTTACAGAGCCGTTTCCGCTTTGAACTCCGGCAGTAGTTGATGTAGATGTGCTTCCCGGATATGAAATATAGCTGGAACCGCCTCCGCCTGCGCTCACATAGCCGCCACCACCGCCGTAGTAGCCGCCACCACCACCACCGCCTGTGCAATATGTATTCGGAGGACCAGCGTCACCACCTTGTCCGAAAGAACCACTACCTGCGGATTGATTATTACCTGAATAATATCCACCGATACCACCAGCAGATTGAGTAGCACCTTTGCCATGCGTTCCTGCTATCCAGCTTGCAGCGCCGTCAGTTCCGTTAGTACCGCCTCCGGAACCGCCAACGCCAGTGGACCAACCCATACCACCACCGCCACCGGCAACAATTAAACGATCGTTAAGACTGGTTGATGTTCTGACATCAGAAGCACCACCACCCGGGAAGCCATCGCCTCCACCGCCGCATGGAAGTGCTAGTGTTGCACCACCACCATTGAATCCTCCGGGCCCTAGCTGTGCAGTTGGACGACCACCAACATAAACGTAGAGTGTGCTGCCAGGTGTAACAGGAACAGTTGCTGTGGCACTGCCGCCTAATCCGCCAACTGTGCCGCCACCTTGTGCGCCAAGTGCGTTAATGGTAATGGAAGTAACACAAGGAGGAACCAGGTAAGTTTGTACGGCTCCTGTGTAGCTGAACGTGGTTGTCTGTGCAGATAACGCTCCAGCACTCAGCAAAGTAAATACCGCTGAGGTTTTCAGGTAAAATTTTATCATGAGATGTGTTCTGTTGTTTGCAATATGAATGTAGACATTTTTCTTCAAAAATTTACTCTGACATTCATCTCACCTGATCAGAGTAACATATCCCGATAATTTTTTGCGTGATCCTGTTGGTAATGCAACGGTAATCAGGTAATAATATGTTCCGTCACTGCAATCTTTGTTGTTGAATTTTCCGTTCCAGGATTGAGCAGGAATTGGTTGATATATCAAAATTCCCCAACGATTATAAATTGAAAGTTCATTTACGATTATACCGCCGCTCGTGTCGGGAAAAAAGTAGTCGTTCGTTCCGTCGCTGTTCGGTGTAAATACATTCGGGACAGAAACTACAGGATCAATCGTTGGGTTTCCGGAAACGGAATCGGGAGTAATTACAATGCTGTTCCAGCATACTGCCAATGGAAGAATCGCTACATCGTACTCAACCGTAAGCTTGGGATGAAACGAAGAATTACTCGCATCGCTGCTGGCAAAAAGCAAACTGCGATAATAACTTTCATTTTGCAAACGCAACATAAAACCGAACGATGAGGAGCATTGTTGAGCATATCCTGAAGCAACTGCGTTACATTTAATGTATAGTTCTGATTCATTACCAAGGGCGCGACAACATTAACTCGGTTAACAGCAGTAGTTGCAGGTTGATTGTTCCATGTTACTCCGCTTTCTGTCCAATGTTGGGTAATCCTTTCCAACCAGCAATCTGCGGGGCCTGATAAATTCGAATGCCCGATACTGAACGGACTTGTGTAGTGATATAACTCCAGCGTGGCGCTGATCACCGTTGCGCCGGAGGAATGGAAGCGATATCAAATTCAATCAAGGCTCTGAGATTGCTTTCTGCTGATTGGTTGGTCCATGCGCAAGCGATAAAGTCCGCATGCGTTCCATAATTGTTGTCGGGCCATAAGCTCGCAACAAGGGCATCTTTACCGCAAGAATCAGAAGGTTGGAAGGTGATAACACTCGTTGCGAACAACTGACCGAATAACAGATGAATTGTTAAAATGGTTGCAAGTGCAGACAGCTTCATACTTATGAATATACGAAATATTGCAACATTGGAAAAATGTTATTCATTGAATGCACTTAGCGCACATGTCGTGATATACATTGAGGAAGCAGATGAGTTGCATCGCAATAAGTACAATTCTCAGTAAAAGAAATTCCCGCAATCAATCAGTGAACCATCGTCTGCGTCCAAACGCGATTGCCGCTTTGTATACGCATCACATAAATGCCTTCTGCAAGATCTTCAGGTAAGGGAACATTTACATAGTTGGTTCCTGTGTTTCCCCGAATACTCAGCGGAGTAATTACTTCCTGACCTAATGCATTCATCAACGTCACTGAAATATTTTCAGGTCTATCCTGATAGATACTGAAATTGATTTCATTCGTGAACGGATTCGGATATGTATTTACAGGTGTTGTGTTTTGCGCCGGTAATTCATTTACGGAAGTGAAGCTGCAACCGTTCAACGTTCCCGGCATGTTTGCGTCCATCCAAACAATGCGTCGTGTAATCCATGATTTCAACGAATCTATTTCCTGCTGATAAGTTTGACGCGGGCCTTGAATTTCAGGCGTACCTGTTGCGGCGCCCATGTGTCCCCAATAGGCGTAATGACGTTGTTGTGCTTCGTTAAGATAAGCCGTCATCGAGTCGATGTAATGAAACATGTAAGTCGTATCGAGAATGTTTCTTCTCAAATCGAACCAACGGCAATTCAACTCATTGGCGAATGTTGTGTCCTGCAGAAAGCGAATCATCCAGCCCGGAGAATAATTATCCGTGCTGCAATCGTTGATGTGATGCGACCATCCGGAACCATCCGTTGCCTGAAAGATGGAACAATCCCAAATGTCTTTCCACGCCCAATCAAAATCCCAAACCGGTCCTGCCTTCAGTTTGCCGATGTTACCTGCTGAATCATCTTTTTCCTTGTAGTAGTAACAACTCTTTTTGTAACCGTCAACATTGCGCGCAAGTTCATTGACATAAAAATAATCCATGAACGAACGCTCGCTGATGTATTTCCTGTAGCCGTTGCTCGTGTCTGTGAAGTTCGGACCGTACAAAGCAGTCTCCATATCGTATATGAAAGTCTGAATGTACGTTTGCTGCTGAGGAACAATTACGGTTGGTGATGGATAATCATACACTAGATGAATCTGAAATCCCGGATGATCAATCGGACTATAGCTCGTTTGCCATGAATTCGTGTTGTCCCAATAATCCGTTTTGATAATGTATCCTCCTGAGATCTGCGGATATGTAATATCGGTAATATTAATTTTGCAACATCAACTCTGTCGTTATCCCGCTTGATGGTTTCCGACAACATATAAATTCCCTGATACTCTCCGTTGAGAACAACTTCCACGAATTCAGATCGCGTTGCATAATGTCCCATTGTATCGAATAAGTGATTCGCCAAGGTGTTGCGTACGAAAGATTTGTCGTTGTAAGTTGCAAGCAGTGCCCAATCATTTTCAGACGGCATTCCAAGCAGCGGAACATTGATTGCATTGCCATTGATATCCCAAGTTTCAAAGCGATACGGTTTCTGCGGAAGACTTGCGGAATAATTCCCGCGGATTTCAATTCCGATTTTTCCGTTGTAATGATTGAACGGATCTGTCATGTTGTTGCGAATGCCAACACCATTGTAGATGATTCCCATGTCCGCCATGATCTGTGGATCATTCGGAATAGACTGGTTATTGGTGTTGATTACAACTATCGGAAGATTGGAATCTGTAAAGGGTGTGTAAGTTGCTCGATTATTTCCGAACGTAATGCTGAACGAAATAACAGTTCCGGCATCAGCGGGATAGGTGTCGATCACGCGAAGTTTCCAGAGACCGTTTCCGTTTTGTCCGTTGTTTACGCGACCGATTTCTCCCATAGGGCGGAATGTTCCTGTGAACGGCACACTTCCTGAAGTAATGGACTGAGAAGCATTTTCGTTGAAACACGTATTCGTGTAATTATCATCTGAACCGCCTTGTCCCATTGTAAGAGCGGATGATGTTCCGTCCGGTGCGATGATGTAAATGTTCAAATCGGAATCCCAGGTGTGCGTGAGATTGATGCAAACGGTTTCCAATCCGAAGTTGAGTGTATCGATGGTTGAAGGCGACAAACCGGAAACAGTGAGGTTGTAATCCGTTGTAGCGTTATCGTTGATCGCACTGTTTGGGTTGGCAGTAAATGTTTGTGCAGAGCACGTCGCACCGATGGTAATTAATGCGCAGAAAAATATATTTTTCATACTTCGTTATTGGATTATTTAATCAACTGTTGCGTCCAGGAATTCTGCCCGCTTTGCACTTTAAGCAAATACATTCCGGAAGGCAGATCGCCCGGCAATTGAATGCGAATGTTATTTGTTCCTTGTACACCTTGTTGTACAACAGGAACGATAACTTCCTGTCCGAGTGAATTGAAAACGGTAACAGTCAGAATTTCTTCATGTGCAAGATAGACGGACAAGTTGATTTCATTTGTGAACGGATTCGGATACGCATTGGAAGTTTCTGCAGCATTGTTGCTGTTCTCATTTACATTCGTCAGATTACATCCGCTCATTGTTCCCGGCATGTTAGCATCCATCCAGTTCCATCTCGAAGAAATCCAATTTTGCAATTCATCAATTTCTCCGGGATAATCGGAAGGAAATGGTGAAGGGTTCGGCCATACATAAACGCCAAGAATCGGCCACGTCCCAAAGTTTCTTCCTGCGCCTTCTGTAAGATGAGTTTCCATTGAATCGCAGTAATTGTGCAGATAGGAAACTGAAAGTGCGGTGAGCTTTAGTTCTTCCCAACGGCACTTCACTTTATTCTGAAAGGAAGTATCCTGTAGCAATCTGTCCCACCAGAATGGAATCTGCCAGTAATCACCGGGGCAGACGTTAGCAAGATCAATTGCCCAGCCTGAAGTGTCGCTTCCATTGCAGTAATTGGCATTGCCCCAGGCAATATCGTAATCCCAACAAGGTCCGATAGTGAGTTTACCGCCATTACTGTTCTTGTCTTTATACAAATACGTACTCAGTCGGTATCCATCAACGTTGCGTGAAATTTCATTCAGCAGAAAATAGTCAACGAAAGAATTCACATCAATATATTTCGCATAGCCGATAGAAGTGTCTGTGAAATTCGGGCCTGCCAATGCTGTTTCGAAACTATCGACATAAGCTTGAATGTATGCTTCCTGTTGCGGAACGATATTTACATCTGAAGGATATTCGTATTGGTAAAAGATAGTTTGTCCGTTGATGTTTGTATCAGGAGCGTAAGGAGAAGTCCATCCGCCGCCTCCGTTGCCTGTGCCTTTATCAATTTTGATAATGTAACCTCCTGTAAGTTGATCACCGCTGATATCCGTGAGCTGCAGATTGGCAATATCAACACGATCATTATCACGCTTGATTTTCTCCATGAGAATGTACACGCCTTGATATTCTCCGTTTACAACGAGTTCAACATGTTGTCCACGCGGAGCGTACCATCCAAGTGTTCGCGCAAGATCATACGTCATGAAATTATTGAGCAGAGATTTGTCGCTGTAACTCGCAGAAAGAATCCAGTCACTTTCCTTTGGCATACCCAAAAGAGAAGAGTCGATTTCATTTCCGTTCACATCCCACGTTTCGAAGCCGTAAGATTTTTTAGGGAAAATAGATTGGGATGAAGATCCGCGGATTTCTATCCCGATTTTTCCATTGTAGTTATTGAACGGATCATTGATGTGATTTCTGTTGCCGATTCCGTTGTAAATAATTCCCATATCAGCTGTGATTTTCGGTTCATCAACAATTGTACCTGTGCCGGTATTGATTACCACGATGGGAAGATTGGAGTCAGTAAAATCTACAGGTGCTGTAAACCACGAAGGCGGCGTGCTCCAGAATGTGCTTGCATCGTGAATTCCGAAACTCAACCAGAATCTTCCGGAAAGATCAGAAGAGTTAGCCGTGACGTTATGAATCTGAATTGCGAGAACGTTTGTTCCCGGCACTACAATATTTTGCAAAGTACTTTCATTGATGTTGAAGTAATCCGGATTTCCGCCTGAGTACATTACAGCTTCATGACTCGCTGAAGCCACATCGCTGTAAGGAGGTTTGCCCGGTGAAGTCATATTGGCGCGCGCGATTTCCTTATTGTTCAGATAGGCAACGAAACCGTCGTCGTAATCTGCGTTCAGAATAGCAGCGGATAGTTTTGAAGTATCAGCAATGTTAAATGTAATGCGAATGAAAACGGAAACGGTTTGCGCAACTGTTGTGTTATCGTCACCATCTGCGAATCCGAAACCGCCGGGACCTTGTTGCCACGATGATGCGTTGAAACTTATTTTTCTCCAGTTGGTATCGGGCTCGGCAGTTGGAACAACATATCGCCATGTGTCGTTTTCAAATACAGCAGTTTCCCAATGATTGGTTTGTGCATTTGCAATCGCGCTGCTGCAAAGACCAAGAAATAACAAAGCAATTTTATTCATAAGATTTTTGTAAAGGGGTGAAAATAGAAAAGGAATTGCGCATCTCAACATATTTAAAAATGTTTTCCTGAAATTGGAAAAATCAGAGTGTTCAACTTTTTTACTGAAATACCGACACGATAAGTTTATCAATGATCCGGTTAATTTTTAATCAATGTTTGTGTCCAGCTTCTGCCGTTGCATTGCACAGTCATTAAATAAATTCCTGAAGAAAGATCTGCTGATAACGGAACGTTGATGCGATTTGTTCCTTGCGCACCTGCAACGCTAAAAGGTTGAATTACTTCCTGTCCTGCCGCGTTAAATACGGACACGTTGATTTCTCCTGTAGCAGGAAGGAACATGCTGAAGTTGATCTGATCCGAGAAAGGATTCGGATAGCCACTTGTGTGTTGCGGATTGTTTGTATTCGAAGGCACTCCCGTAAGATTGCAGTTCGCCGCGCTACCCTGAATGTTGTTATCCAACCACAGAATACGATTGTGCAACCACCATTTCAATGTGTCAACTTCTTCCTGATAGTTTTGTCCGATATAGTAATTGGGCCAAACGTAAGAACCCATGATCGGCCATACAGTGAAATTCCATGCCTGACTTTCATTAAGCAGGAGCGCAGTAGAATCGATCAGACTGTCGAGATAATTAAAATCCAGAATAGAACCGCGCAGCTCTTCCCATCTGCATCGTACCTGCTGATTGAAAACGGAATCCTGTGTCATGCGTTCAAACCAGAACGGATTCAACCAATAATCGCCTCCGCAGATGTAGTTGAAATTATATTGCCATCCGGTGTAATTCATACCATCGCAGAAATCGCAGTTGCCATAGGTCAGATCGTAATCCCAAATCGGAGCCATGATGAGTTTGCCTCCTTTGCTGTCACGATCTTTATACACGTAAAAACTCTTACGATACGCATCAATGCTCTTGGTTAGTTCCTGAATGATGAACGCATCAACACATGAGTTGATATCTGCAAACGCTCTGTAACCAACAGCAGTGTCCATAAACGTCGGACCGATTAATGCCGTTTCAAAACTATCTACATAAGATTGAATGTAGTTGATCTGTTGCGGCATTAACGCAGCACCATCCGGATAATAGTAATTGATGTAAATGGAATCACCGCTTGGCCACGGCATGTAAGGTGAACTCCAACCCGGATCAGAACTTCCGGAATTTTTATCCAGTTTCAGAATATATCCGCCCGTCAACTGATCACCGGCGATATCTGTCGGTTGAAGTTTTGAAATATCCACACGGTCATTGTCTCGTTTTACTTTCTCCATGAGAATATAAACTCCGAGGTATTCACCGTTGATAATCAACTCTACAGGTTTTGTTCGCGGCGCATACCATCCCATACTTCTGTAAAGATCAAAGGTGAGCATGCCACGCATTAACGTTTTGTCGGTGTACTGGGCGCTCAACACCCAATCACTTTCTTTCGGGAATCCGCAAAGTGCACTGTCGATATCATTACCGTTCACATCCCACAACTCAATGTCATATGATTTTTTCGGAAAGCCTGACGAGCTTGCACCGCGTGTTTCAATTCCTACTTTTCCGTTGTAGTGATTGAAAGGATCCGTCATGTGATTTCTGTTACCATCACCATTCCAGATAACACCCATATCTCCCATAATACGCGGTTCGTCCGGAATAGAAACGTTACCGGTGTTGATGACGAAAATCGGAAGATTGGATTCCGTGATGTAGAAATAATTTGCGGGATTATTCCCAAAAGTAAGACTCCATGAAATCATTGTGCCGGCATCCGCAGGATATGTATCAATCACACGAATCGTCCAGTTACCGTTTCCGTTTTGCCCGTTGTTTACTCTTCCCATCTGTCCCATCGGCTTGTAGGTTCCGCTGAACGGCGCCCACGCCTGCGTTACGCTTTGGGATGCATATACATTGAAACAGGTATTGGTATAATTATCATCAGCACCGCCTTGACCGGAAGTGAGCATTGCGGTTGTTCCGTCGGGAGCGATGATGAAAATGTCCAGATCACTGTCCCACGTATGCGTAAGATCAATGCAAATGGTTTCCAATCCGAAATTGGCAGTGTCAATTGCGGAAGGAGAAAGTCCGGTTACATTCAGCGTATAATCCGTCGTAGCGTAATCGTTGATGGCGCTGTTCGGGTTGGAAGAATAGGTTTGTGAGATAAGTGAAGCTGAACATGTCAGCCCGAAAAAGAGTAACAGTTTTTTCATTGGTGCAGAGCGAAGTGTGAAGTTAAGAAAACATTATCAGCACATTCCAATTACTTAACCCGGAATTAAACTTTATGGGATTCCGTCAGGATTTCGTCATAAGTTTGAATGATGTTTATGATGCGTTTACTGGCGATACTCTTGTTGATCTTTGGGGGTTTCGGTTGCGGATCTTATCGATCAATACCGAAAAACGGGAAATTCCGCACATTTTACGGTGACGGCAGTGTGCAGTGTGTGCAGTCGTACAAAAACGGTCAGCGGCACGGCGTCTGGAAATGTTACTATCCTTCCGGCGGAAGATTAAACATTGTGCATCGAAAAGTTCAATCAATTGATAACTATCAAAACGGACAGCTGCATGGCTTCACTGTAGCTTTTAATGAAAAGGGCGACACATTGGAATCCGGAGAATATTACAATGGCAGGAAATGCGGGAGCTGGAGAAAATTTTATCAGAACGGTTCTATAGTGCGCGTTGAACATCTGGATACTTTGTCGAATCCTATTGGTGAACAGATAAGTTACAGCTCAGAGATGCGTGTATTATTTCGCGAGATGTATACTGCCCCGCGAGAAGGAATAGTTGAAATTTACGACGACACTGCGCGAATCACTGCAAGTTACGGTGTAAAGAATGGTGTGCATCACGGGACGACGTGTAAGTACACTTACATTCCGGGAACATCAGATACATTTTACAGAGAAGTGAGCGCGTATCACATGGGAAATCTGCACGGATGGACCATCAAGTACGAAGGAAAAATCGTTGTTGCAAAAACGTATTACAATTTCGGATTGAAGAATGATGTTGCTTACTACTACGATACGAAAAACGGAATTGAAGTCTGGTCAACATATGTAAACAATTTTCTGCAGGGGAAACAGACTGAACGTCGCAACGGAAACATTTACAGAGAAACTGATTATCTCGGTGGAGTGAAGCATGGACATGAATGGATTTACGAAGGCGCATCGGGACAAACGAGCGAACATCATATTTACACAAAGGGAAACGCTGATTCTTCGTATTATGTGCGGTATCCGTTATTAATATGGCACATGAAAGAACTTGTTGATCGGGAGAATGGACTTTACAGACATCGATACGTTTACAGTGAAACGCAGGACAGTTTGGTTTATTACGAACGCAGAGGTGCACGTGTGGGAAAACAAGTCGAATACTATCGCAATGGTAAGATAGCAGAGGAGATGTTCTGGAAAGAAGGGAGCGCAGATTCGCTTTACATACGCAGGAATGAAAAGGGAGTTATAATTCTGAAAGCTTTCCCATGCTACAGCAGAGACACACTGCCTGAAATGGCTTGGAGCGATAATGGCAAACGATTGCGACCGGGAACACCGGGGTATGAAGAACGATTGAAATTACTGCCGCAATCAATTCAACGATTTGATCCTGATGCGCCGATAATATTTCCGACATTGATGTTTCGTGTGTCAAGAGAATCATTCAACAGTGTGGCTGGTGTTTTTTCGTACGGAACACCTTATTGGGACAAGCCGGGTAATGTGCCTTCTTTTGCCGGAGGAGAACGGGAACGCGAGAAATATTTCGAAAAAAGATTGCGTTATCCTCCAATGGAATATGAGAATGAAATTCAGGGTGTAGTTTATGAGCAGTTTGTTGTGACTGCGGATGGAAATATAGATAGCGTAGAAGTAGTGAAAGATGTACCAGGCTCGATAGGATTCTCAAAGCAAGTGACGCATATTATTACTACAATGCCGCCTTGGCAACCTGCAACGAATAACGGAAAACCCGTAGTGCGAAAATGTGTTATCAGCGTGAGGTTTCAATTATACGGCGAGTATCCGATCAGGAGAGATGGGGTGCATTGATATTGTGGATTGCGGATTACACTTCGTGTAGATTGGAGTGCTTCGCACGATCGGTGCAGCAGAGCTGCTGATCGGTGACGCATTCGCGTCGATCGGGACAGAGAGAAAAAGATTGGAGCGGCTGAGCCGCGATCGGTGCACTACGTGCTGATCGGTGACGCATTCGCGTCGATCGGAACAAAACAGATCTTCCGATCAATGCGCAGCATCCCGATCAGCGCAAAGCGCCCCGATCGTTCCGAAGGAATACCGATCAGCACGCAGTGCCCCGATCAACACGAAGTGTTCCCAATCAGCGCAAAGCGCTCCGATCATTCCGAAGGAATCCCGATCAGCACGCAGTGCGATCTAAAGTCTATCAAGATTATCCATACACCAC
>Ga0172376_10002781_pt1 | contig 21144 bp, 19 predicted proteins | sample Lak35m_FD_121114 | JGI IMG/M metagenome (GOLD analysis project Ga0172376, IMG submission 121114) | Freshwater microbial communities from Kabuno Bay, South-Kivu, Congo - kab_092012_35m | ecosystem: Environmental > Aquatic > Freshwater > Lake | place: Democratic Republic of the Congo: South-Kivu... | reverse complement strand
GGCCCGGTTGTGGCGGCCGTTGATCCAGATGCCGCCCTCCACCTCGATGAGGCAACGGGTCCGCAAATGGGCAAAATCGGCCCTCCAACGCCGCTTGAGGTCGAAGCGGTATTCCTTCTCCAGTTCGGGGCCTCCGGCCAGTTTCCAGAGCTTCAGGAAGCGATCCCCGAGGCGGGAGGGCGGCTTGGGGGCGCGGCAGCGGGGCCGGGGCATTTTCCGGTCGTCGCGTCAATTGGATCGAGATGTGATCTTGCAGAAAAGCAGAAATTCTGCAATGATTACCCGCATGAAAACCAGTGTGATCGTGACCAGCCGGGGAGTCGTTTCCCTTCCCGCCAAACTCAGGAGGGCCGCCGGGATCAAGCCGGATGATCAATTGATCGCGGAGACCACGCCGGAGGGCATCCTCCTTCGCCCGGCGGTCACCCTTGCGGTGGAGATCTATTCCGATGACCGCATTCGCGAATTCGATGTTGAGGAAGACAAGCTTGCAAAGGTGCTCGCGAAACGGAAGTCCCGCTAGGACCCGATGCGGATCTTTCTGGATGCGAATATCCTGTTTTCCGGCGCGCGCTCGGACGGAGCGATCAGGCGACTGCTGGCGCTTCTGCGAAAGGCGGGTCACTCTGCCTGCGTGGACGACTTCGTGATCGAGGAGGCCCGCCGCAATCTGGAAGCCAAGCATTCGTCGGCTCTGTTGGACCTCGATTCACTCCTCTCGACCATGGAACGTCTTCCCACGCTTCGACCAGATGCGGATTTGTTGGCTTCGGTTCCCCTGCCTGAAAAGGATCAGCCAGTCCTGGCTGCGGCGATTCGTGGAGGCTGCGACACACTCATCACCGGAGACAGGACTCACTTTGGCGCGCTTTTCGGGACTGTAATTCAGGGAGTGATCGTCTATTCGCCTGCACAAGCCGCCGAAGCATTGCTTTGAGCAGGCGAGACCCTAACAGCAACCTCGGCTGCCCCGGATCGTCCACCGTGCTCTCGATCTGCCAGCGCCTTCCCCCGGCGCTGCCCTGCGGGCTGCCTTCAGCAGGCACCTTCGCGGGCTCGACCCGACCTTTTCAGAACCGGGGAATTCGCGTATGCTCCGATCATGTTCCCTAAGCCCAGTCTTTTACTGCTCGGTTTTCTCCCCGCCCTGCCCTGCCTGGCGCAGGAGGAGCCTCCCCGAGTCGCCCCGAAACCGGGTGCGGCGGCAGCCGAGGTCGTGGCTCCCGAGGTGAGTGTGAAAAAGGTCGGCGAAACGCAATATCGCCTTGGCGAGATCGAATTCGACGCGAAGACCCGCGAGATTCGCTTTCCCGCGACGGTGAACCGGCGCGAGGGAGGACCTGTCGAATACCTGCTGGTGAACGAAAAAGGCAAGGTGCACGAGTCCATCCTGACCACCGCTATTTCGCCGCTGCACCTCCAGATCGTGATGAAACTGCTGCGCTACAGGAGCGGACCCGGAGATCTTTTCAACCGTCTCCTCACTCCCGAACTGATCGAGAAGGAGGGAGGCAAAGAGGCCGATCGCGGCGAGGCGGTATCGTTCACCTTCGCGCCGGACGGCGGCGAGCCCCTGACGGTCAACGAACTCGTCATCGACGGGGAGACTGCCGAGGCGATGAAACCCGGCGATTGGATCTACACGGGCTCGGTGGTGCAGGCGGAAACCTTCATGGCCGAGGCCGAAGGCTCGATCATCGCGATCTATCTGGACCACCTCGCCCTCTTCAACATGACCCGTGACGGGGCTGAGATCGATGAACGCTGGGGGGCCCGGCACAGCGTGATCCCCGAGATCGGGACCAAGGGCCTCGTCACGATCCGGGCCGGAGAAGATCCGGTCACAAAAAAGAATTGAACGCGCAACCATCGAAGCGATTCAAAACGACCCGCCTCCCACGTCACAACCCTCATGAAAATTCCCTCCCCGTTTCTCGCAGGCCTCCTCCTTCCTCTTTCCCTCTCCGCACAGGATCGCCTCGCTCCCGGCCCTGATGGGGCCGATGTCTCGCTCAAGCTGGAAGTCGAGCGCGCCATCGCCAAGGGCGTCAACTATCTCGAGTCACAGCAGGACAAGGAAAAGGGCTCGTGGAGTGATCCGGTGAACCCGGCCTTCACCGCGCTGGCGATCTCTTCGATCCTCGGTGATCCCAATCGGGACGTTTCCAAAGGTCTTCCCGCCGAGGCGGAGAAAGGTTACGAATTCCTCCTTTCGAACATCCAGGCGGATGGCGGGATCTACAGCAAGGGACTCGCGACCTACAACACCGCCCTTTCGATCATGGCGCTGGTGCAATCGGGCAATCCGGAACACCTCCCCGTGATCGCGAAGGCGCGCCGCCTCCTCGTAAACCAACAGCAGGATTACGACAAGAAGGGCACGGTCGACAACCTCTTCGACGGCGGAATCGGCTACGGCGGCACCTACGCCCACTCCGACCTTTCCAACACCCATCTCGCCCTCGAGGCCCTCTATTACTCGAAGAAACTTCTCGCCGACACCGAGTTTGATGAAAGCGAGGAATTCGACCTCGATTGGGGCGCCGCAATCGAGTTTGTCAGCGCGACCCAGAACAGCGAGGCAAGCGCGAAGCGTCTCGGGGACTGGGCCGGCCTGCGGGAGGAGGACAAGGGCGGTTTCGTCTATTTTCCCGGCGACACCAAGTCCGAGGAGATCGAGTTGAAGACCGACGGCGGCGCGAAGACCGCTCTGCGAAGCTACGGGAGCATGAGCTACGCCGGCCTGCTTTCCTTCATCTATGCCGACTTGGACCGCGAGGACCCCCGCATCGCCTCGGTGATGGAATGGCTCAGCAAGAATTTCACCATCGAGGAAAATCCCGGGATGGAGGCCCAGGGGCTTTACTATTATTACCACACCCTGTCGAAGGCCCTCGCCATCACCGGCACGAAGGTGCTCGTGGCTCCTGACGGGAAGAAGATCGACTGGAAACAGGAACTCGCCCTGAAACTGATGCGTGAGCAAGAGCAGGACGGTTCCTGGATCAACGGGGATTCGAACCGCTGGATGGAAGACAACACCGTGCTCGTGACGGCCTATTCACTCCTCGCGTTGGAGCATCTCCACCGGCAACTGTAAGGGGGCTCGGGGCCTCTCCGGCATGGACGCGAGATCAGGCCCACCTCCCAGGCCTACTTCCGCGATCCCGGAATTGTCACGAAGGAGGCGATCGTGCCTATGCTGGGAGATGAAACGATTGCTTCCATCGGCCCTTGTCCTCGGCGTTGCCCTGAATATCGCCAACGCCGAAACCATCCCGCTCTGGCCCGACTTCGCCCCGGGCGAGACCACGAAAAATCCTGGCACGGAACTGCCGATGCGGGCCGAAGACCAGCCTCCCATCAGCCGGGTCGAGAAGATCACCGCGCCGACGTTGGCCCTTTTCCCGGCACCCAGAGAAAAGGCGAACGGAGTGGGCGTCCTCATCCTGCCCGGCGGAGGGTTCGGGAGAGTCGTGCCCAACATGGAGGGATCGGAGGCGGCGGAGTGGCTCAACAGCCTCGGGATCTCCGCCTATGTCCTCAGCTACCGCACCACCACCGGCGTCGATCCCGGGGCTGAGGCGGCGGTTGAGGCCTCTCCATGGAAACGTCCACTGCAGGATTCGCAGCGCGGCATCCGCCACCTGCGCCACCATGCGAAAGCCTACAGTCTCGATCCGGCAAAGATCGGTCTGCTCGGCTTTTCCGCGGGAGGTCAGGTCGCGGCGATCCACCTGACGAGCGAGACGGGCGCCTACGAAGGCGTCGACGCTGTCGACGAGGAGAGTTTTCATCCCAATTTTTCGATGTTGGTCTACCCGTGGCGGGTTGCGGACGAAAAGACGGGCCAACTCATGCCCCAGATCAAACCCTCGGCGAAGATGCCGCCGGGATTCCTCGTGCATACGGACGACGACAAGTCATCCTCTCTCGGCGCGGCCCTGATCTATCTCGGAATGAAGCAACACGGCGTCTCCGGCGAACTGCATGTCTACCAGAATGGTGGTCACGGCTACGGCACCCGGCCCCGTCCGGGGTCGGTCATTGGTAGCTGGAAGGAACGCGGCAGCGACTGGTTGCGGGTCAGGGGTCTCGCGGCGGAATAATCGGGGGTGGGATCCGACGTTTCCGCCTCCTCGTTTTCCTTGCGGATTTCTCCTGAGGGCCGTCCTTGGGGGGCATGAAAACGCTCACCATCGGTCTCACCCAGTTCGCTGCGGTGGAGAACCCGGCCACGAATCTCGACAGCTCCGAACGTCTCGTCCGCGCCGCGGCGGCGAAAGGCGCGCAGGTGATCTGCCTGCAGGAGATGTGCTCGACGCTCTATTTTTGCCGCAGCGAAGATCCCGCCCTTTTTCGCTACGCCGAGGCGATCCCGGGCGACACGACGGCACGCTTCGGCGCGATCGCGAGGGAGTTGGGCGTGGTCATCGTCCTGCCATTGTTCGAAAAAAGGGCCACGGGGCTCTATCACAATACCGCCGCCATCCTCGATGCCGACGGCACTTGCCTCGGCAAGTATCGCAAGATGCACATCCCCGAAGACCCCGGATTTCACGAGAAATTTTATTTTACCCCCGGAGACCTCGGTTACCGCGTCTGGGAAACGGCCTTCGGCAAGATCGGCGTTCTCATCTGCTGGGATCAATGGTATCCCGAAGCCGCGCGCCTCACCGCCATGCAAGGGGCGAACGTGCTTTTTTATCCCACCGCGATCGGCTGGCTCGCCGAGGAAAAAGATACCCTCGGCAGGGCGCAGCACCAAGCCTGGGAAACGGTGCAAAAAGGCCACGGGGTCGCCAACGGTTGTTTTATCGCCGCCTCAAACCGCGTCGGACGCGAGGGCGACACGATTTTCTGGGGACAATCCTTCGTCAGCAACCCTTACGGCGAAGTGATCGCGCGCACCCCGGCGACCGAAGAAACCGCCGAAGCCGTTGTTTGTGACCTCGAGCAGCTCGAGGAGTTCCGGAATATCTGGCCGTTTTTCCGCGATCGGCGGATCGATAGTTACGATCCGATCCTGAAACGATGGATCGATTGAATGGCGGACTTCGAAATCACTCCTCATGTCACCCTCCCCAAAAGATCTTGGCTACCGAATGCCCGCCGAATGGGCCCCGCAATCCGCGATCTGGCTTTCATGGCCTTCGGGTCATCCCGATTGCTGGCCCGAGACCCTTGCCAGGGTCGAATCGGTCTTTGCCGAGATCGCCGCTGCGATCAGCCGCCACGAGCCGGTGCGGGTCAATGCCCCGGCCACGCGTCATGAGGAGATCCGCCGCCGGATCCTCGGGGCCCGCGCCGCTGCCGATCAGGTCGAGCTCTACGATCATCCCAACAACGATGTCTGGTGCCGCGACCACGGCCCCCTCTTCGTGAAACAGCGCGAGACCGGGGCTCTCGCCATCACCGACTGGGGCTTCAATGGCTGGGGTGACAAATTCGGACCCTACGATCTCGACAACGAGATCCCGCGTCACATCGCGGACACCCTGGGACTGCCGCGTTTTGAGGCCGGGATCATCCTCGAAGGAGGCTCGATCGAGCAGAACAGCCTCGGGCAGGCGCTCACGACCGAGGCCGTCCTGCTCAACCCGAACCGGAATCCCGATCTCTCCCGCGGCGAGATCGAGGAGCGCATCAAGGCTTACCTCGGCATGGACGAGATCTTTTGGCTGGCGTCCGGGATCGAGGGCGACGACACCGATGGTCACATCGACGACATCGCCCGATTTGTGGACGACGCCACCATCGTGATCTCGCGCGAGCCCGATGGAGACAACCCGAACCACCGGGTCCTCGCCGAGAATCGCGAGCGTCTTGGCGACTTTCGCCTGCCCGACGGCTCCAGACCGGAGATCGTCGAAATCGATCTGCCCGAGGCCTGTCTCGCTCCCGACTGGCGGCTCCCCGTGCTGCCGGCAAGCTACGTCAACTTCCTCATTCTCAACGGGGCCGTGCTCGTCCCCGTCTTCGGACAGGAGAAGCGGGACCGCGCCGCAGTGGGTTTGTTAGGTGAGCTTTTTCCGGGACGGTTGATCGTGCCGATCAACGCGATCGACATCGTCCGCGAGGGCGGCGCGATCCACTGTATCTCGCAACAGCAGCCGGCGTGAACGAAGGGATGGCCCGCGTTTTCCCCAGATCCCTCCTGCTCGCGGTGTTTTTGTCAGGCATGACCGGCAGCGGCTCCGAGCCGTCCCCGGAGCGGCCCCTCCTCGTGCGTGGGGTTCGCGCCACCGCCTACACCCACTCCGAGGCTGATCACCTCATCTACGGGAATCGTTCCGCCCTCGGCACCGAGCTGCGCTACACACCGGAATACCATTCTGTCGCGGCGGACTGGTCGCGCTTTCCCCTGGGCACGAAGTTCCGCATCCGCGGCTACGACCGGGTTTTTGTCGTGGACGATTATGGCAGCGCCCTTGTCGGGACCCATACCATCGACCTGTATTTTCCCGACAAGGACCGCATGAACGGCTGGGGGCTGCGCTGGGTTGATCTCGAGATCCTCTCCTTCGGCAGCTTCCACGAGAGCCGCAAGATCCTCGCAGCCCGGGCCAAAAACCGTTATTGTCTCGCCATGCTCGCGAGCATGACGACCGACGACTGGTATCAGACTCACCGCTGAGGAGACCGTCATTTGAGGGGGCGGCTCGTCTCGTCCGGATTCGCGCGCCCCTCGACGCTGGCTCTCTCTCGAGAGCCGTCAGCGGTCCCACGCGACGCCATGGCAGGAAGCGCCGGGCCGGTCAAAACGGCACAACCACCGTCCGAATGGGGATCGAAGGCCTGCCACCGCGGCGGGAGTCGGCTCCTCAAAGAGCCCTTTTCAATCCTCGACCGCGAGGCGAGAATGGCGGAGGTGTTTTCATCCCGCCGACATGCCCCTCCACCCTAGATCCAACGCCATCGATCGCCTCCGCCTCGCCTCGATCCTCGACGGCGTTTCCTACCTCGTCCTCATTGGCATCGCCATGCCCATGAAATATCTCGCCGATGTGCCCCTCGCCGTCCGGGTCGCCGGTTCGCTGCACGGATTTCTTTTTCTCGCCCTCTGCGCCTGCCTCCTCGAGGTGTTTGTTCGCAGGCGCCTGTCCTTCGGATGGTGTTTGATCGTCTTCGTCTGCGCACTTTTTCCCCTCGCGCCCCTCCTGCTCGAACGGAAGTTGCGGGCGAAGGGCGGCGAGGCTTCCTGAAGCGCCCTGCGGCATCATCCCCCGTTGTTCCCCCGGGGCGTCTTCCCCCCGGGCCTTGGAGGGGCCCAACTTCACGACCGCCCGGCCAGTGCTTTTGAGAACGTCCGGAAGCAGGGTGCTACCCGATCACGTCCGCTCGTTTCCGTTGCCCTGCATGCCTTGAAGATGTTTCAGTGGTCGGGGGCTTTTTCCCGCGATTCCCCGTGCCCGCATGAAACCCATTGAAGACTCGATCCCGCAGCGCTCGCTCCGTCATTCCACCCGGCGGGCTTTCCTCGGCAAAACGTCCCAGGGCCTCGGCTCGCTCGCGCTCGCCTCGCTCCTCGATCCGAACCTCAAAGCCGCGACCGGCGGCATGCTCGGCAAGCTGCCTCTGCCGCAGCGCGCCAAACGTGTCATCTGGCTGACGATGGCGGGGGGACCCTCGCACCTCGAGACATTCGATCCAAAGCCGAAGCTCGCCGAGATGCACGGTCAGCCCATGCCGGAGTCATTCACCAAGGGTCAGCAACTCGCGCAACTCCAGGGGCAGAAGCTGACGTGCTTCGGACCCCAGCATCCCTTTGCGAAGTTCGGGAAGAACCAGACCGAGATCTGCTCCCTCTTCCCCCAGATCGGATCGGTCATCGACGATCTTTGCCTGATCCGCTCGATGACGACCGACGCGATCAACCACGACCCCGCTCACATGTTCATGAACACGGGCTCGCAGATCGCGGGGCGTCCCTCGATGGGTGCCTGGGTCACTTACGGACTCGGCACCGAGGCTGAGGACCTACCCGGATTTGTCGTGCTGACCTCCCTCGGCAAGGGCGGCCAAAACCAACCCATCGCAGCGCGGCAGTGGAGCAGCGGCTTTCTCCCGACAAAGCATCAGGGCGTGCAACTCCGGAGCAAGGGCGATCCGGTCCTCTACCTCACCAATCCTCCCGGCGTGACGCGCGATCGTCAGGGCGCCGACGTCACCACCATCAACGCGCTAAACCGCCGGCACGAATCGTTTGTCGAGGATCCCGAGGTCGCGACGCGAATTGCGCAATACGAGATGGCCTTCGCGATGCAGGCGAGCGTGCCGGGCTTGATGGATTTGTCGGCGGAAGACGCAAAGACCATGGCGCTCTACGGCTGCCAGCCGGGGGACGGATCCTTCGCCTCGAATTGCCTCCTCGCGCGACGTCTCGCCGAGCGCGGCGTGCGGTTCATCCAGCTTTACCATAAAGACTGGGATCACCACGGCGGGCTCAAGGATGGCATCGCCCTGAAGGCGCAGGAGATCGACCGCGCCTGCATGGCCCTGGTCACCGACCTAAAACAACGTGGACTCTTCGACGACACCCTTATCGTCTGGGCCGGCGAGTTCGGGCGCACCCCGATGTCGCAGGGCGGCTCGGGCCGGGACCACCACAACAAGGCGATGTCCGTGTGGCTCGCCGGAGCCGGGGTGAAGGGCGGAATCGTCCACGGCCAGACTGATGAGCTCGGCTATGCGGCGATCGATCAGGTCACATCGGTCCACGACCTCCATGCGACCATGCTCGAACGCCTCGGCATCCAACACGAGGCTTTCAGCTTCAAATTCCAGGGACTCGACGCGCGCCTCACCGGCGTCGAGGGAGCGAAGATCATCCGCGAGATCCTCGCATGACTCACCCGTCGGCGGCTTTTTTCCCGGTTCGCTGAGATTCCTTCTCGCATCAAATCAGAGAGTGTTCCAATGAATGGTTCAATCCGCTTTCCATCCCATTTCGCGATTGCGACCCTTATCGCCGTTTCCCCGCTGCGGTCGGAGGAAATCCGCGATCTCCTTTTGGTCGCGGGACAGTCCAATGCGGTGGGTTTTGACGCGCCAGCCGCGGAATTGACCACCGATCCCTCCGATGAAACGATCCTCTTCTGGTGGCGCTGCGGCGATCCGCCCCCGGACCGGCACGATTCCATGGGCGGAGCGGGCTGGACCAAGCTGTGCCCCCAGCCGCTCGGCCAACCGCTCACCCGGGAATCCGCGGCGGCGGCGAAACCTCCGCATCCCGATGCCAAACGGCAATACGGCAACTTCGCCAAGGCCGAGGGAGGCTTCGGTCCCGAGATCACCTTCGCGCGCACAGTCGCGGTCGGGGCACCTCGTGCCCTCGCGGTGTTGAAGGTCGCCTTCAGCGGCACCTCGGTCGCCAGGGATTGGGGTCCGACCTTGCAGGATCCCGATGGAGCCTGCTATCGCGCCCTTGTTGATGAATACCGCAAAGCCACCGCGGCGGCGAAGTCCGGGGGCATCATCCCACGTCCCCGCGCTCTCGTGTGGGTGCAGGGCGAGAGCGACGCCACGGCGGAGCTCGCCCCGCTCTACGAGGCGAACCTGCGCGCGATGCTCGAGCGCCTGCGCCGCGATCTCGAGGCTCCGGATTTGGTGATTTTGTTAGGAGTGAACACGCGCTTCGGCAACGGAAAGAACCCCCATATGCCCGACGTCATCGCGGCCCAGAAGGCGGTCGCCGAAGCCCTCGCCCACTGTGCCTACGTCGATACCTCGGGCGCCGAGACTCTGCCGCCGAGCCACACCCATTTCACCGCCGCCGGGACTCTCGAGATCGGGAAGCGATTCGCCGAGGCACTTCGCCTCGAAGAAGAAAGCCAGGCCCGGTGAGGGGGCCGTCGTGGCGGGCATACGATGGAGGCGAGGGCGGGAATCGAACCCGCGATAGGGCTTTTGCAGAGCCCGGCCTTACCACTTGGCGACCTCGCCATCGCATGGACGCGCCGACCAAAATTGACCGGGCAATAGTAAACGCCCGATCCGGGCGACTGTCAACGGATTAGCCGTCCTCCGCGACTTGCGCGGACAGGGCTCCAGCACGATGGACGGTATCATGTCCGACTCTCCCAAGGTCTCCGCGCCGCCCACTGCGCCCTGGCTGGTTCGTATCCCCGCGATCTTCGAAGGGATCGTGCCCGAAATCCTCTCATCGTTCGAAGCGGTCTCGGCGAAGCGTCTCGGGCGCGAGTATCACTGGATCCGCACGCCGGTGCCGACAGCCATCCGTGACTCTGAGAGCGGCGTCTTCGTCCGGTGGAATCTCCCGATCGAGCATGCTTGGCCATGCCAGCCCCCGAAGGTCGACGGCTTCATCGAAAAAGCGGCCCAGGCGCTGAAGGCGAAATTCTCCGATCGCGGGCCGCAGGGCGTGTTTGTTGGGGCGCTCCATCCGACTTCTCCCGACCGCTACTTCCGGCACCTCGCCGCCAATCTCCGCGGGCGTCTCGTCCACTTGTTTCCGGATCTCCCGGCGTGTGGAGTCGAGGATCAGGATCCGGATCGGGGGACGCTCTTCGTTCTGGTGGGAAAAGAAGGGCTCTACGCCGGGATGGCGACGCCGCGGGCCACAAACGGCTTTTATCCAGGAGGGAGCCGCTACATTGCCCAGCACGAACCCGATACGATCAGCCGGGCCGGAGCCAAGATCGCCGAGGCGCTTCACTACCTGCGCCTGCATCGTCCGTCCTTCCCGAAGGGATCGCATTGGCTCGAGTTGGGGGCCTGTCCCGGCGGGATGACCTCCGAATTGCTCGCGCGAGGGCAGCGGGTGACCGCGATTGACCGGGCCCCGCTCGATCCAAGGCTCCGCGGACGGGAGGGTCTAACCTTCGTCCACGAAGACGTCGCACGTTTCGTGGCTCCGACCGGGGTCGCCTACGATGCCCTGCTTGATGACATGAACGGACCGCCGGGGGAATCAATCGCGCAGGTGATCCGACTCTCGCCTTTTCTCAGGGAGGGAGGCCTCATCGTCTTCACCTTGAAAGTGCCGCGGGTCGATTCTTTGGGGGAGACGCTCGATCTGTTACGTGCCACCGTGACGGAGGCCGGGCGAAACGGTCTGCAATGGATCGCGAAGACCCACCTCACCTACAATCGCCACGAATTCACGCTGTTTTTCGAACGTCGTCGCGGAACTGGATGACCGCCGCCCGCCAAGGGCGATCCCCCGACCCTCACCCCACCAGCTCCCGCACCTTCGCGAGGATTGCTTCGGCCTCGGCTTCGCCACCGGGCGCGGCGCCACGGGCCATTTCGGGGCGCCCACCGCCCTTGCCTCCGGCGACGGCGAGGGCCTCGCGGACGAGATCTCCGGCCTTCGCCTTGGCGGCACTGTCAGGGTGGACGATGACGCCGAGATGGACGGTGCCCTCCTCGACCAGAGCCACCGCGACGATGCCGGAGAACTGGCGTGCCTTAACCGTGTTCATCGCTTCCTGGAGCAGCTCGGGCGAATCGCCGGGCAGCAAGCCGGCCCAGAAACCACCCGCCTGATTCGCGAGGATGTCTTCATACCATTGTGAGGCGATTCCGGCAGCGGCGCCGGCCATCGCTTTTTTCACCCCCTTCTCGGCTTGGATTGCGGCAGCCCGGGCGGCATCACGGTGGGCTTCGAATTGCTTCAAGCGAGCATTTGCCCCGGCAAGGTCGCCCGAGGCAAGGGCCTCCGCGATGAGCCCGGAAAGGGCGTCGCTGTCGTCGGTCGCCACGTGGGACTTGCCGAGTTCCCTCAGCTTGGCGTTGGCCGCTTCGAGCTTGTGGACGGCATCGGCGAACTCAGCGGCGAGGCGCGCGGCTTCCTCGGCGATCACGACCTTGGCGGCGTCCCCGCAGACCGCCTCGACGCGGCGGATCCCGGCGGCGACGGCGCCTTCGCTCTTGATCTTGAAAAATCCGATCGCGCCGGTCGACTCGACGTGGGTGCCGCCGCAAAGCTCCATCGAATACCCGTCAAAAGCACCCTTGTTCCCACCCACCTGGACGACACGAACCTTGTCGCCGTATTTGTCGCCGAAAAATTGCATGATGCCGGGCCGCCCCTTCACCTCGGCCTGCGGCACCTCGGAAATGAAAACCGGATCGTTCGAGTGGATGCACCGGTTCACTTCGGCCTCGATTTTCGCGAGCTGCTCCCGGGTCACGGCGGCGGAGTTGAAATCGAAACGGAGGCGGTCGGGTGCGACGAGCGATCCCTGCTGGGTGGCGTCTGGGCTGACGATCTGATGAAGCGCCCAGTGGAAAAGGTGAGTCGCGGTGTGGTGCGCTTCGATGGCCCTGCGCCGGGCCGGATCGACGCTGAGATGGACCGTTTCAGTGGCTTTGTCAGGGAGTCTTTCGAGTTGCAGCACGGTCGCCTCGCCCACCCCAAGGGCGGCGAGCACAGGGATGGTTTCCCCGTTCGCGACGAGGGTGCCAGTGTCGCCGAGCTGGCCGCCTTTCTCAATGTAGAAGGGGCTGCGGTCGACGATGGCAAAGGTGCCCGCCCCGTTTTCGATCCAGTCCACCACGGAGGACTCGGTCTCGTCCTGCTCGTATCCGACGAAGGCCGTTTTCACTTCGGTCTCAATGGAGACGGCCTCGACCACGGCAGTCTTCTGGCCCTCGGCACCGGTGCTCTTGTGCGCCTCGACCAGACGCGCCACCTCCTCTGGATCGGTAGCGAGCTGGCGCTCGTCGAGGAGGAGCTGGGTAAGGTCGGTGGGGAAGCCAAAAGTCTCCCAGAGTTTCACCACGGTCGCGGCGGGGAACGTTCCATCGTCGATCGCCTTCGCGGCAGCCTCGTCAAAAAGTTTGAGGCCGCGGTCGAGGGTGCGATTGAACTGATCTTCCTCGGCCTTGAGGACGGCGGTGATCTTTTCCTGTCTCGCCACAAGTTCGGGGAATACGCCGCCGAACTCCGCCACCAGCGCCGGCACGAGTTGGTGGAGGAAGGAATTCTCCGCATCGAAGCCAAGCACCCGGCCGAACCGCACGGCGCGGCGGAGAATGTTACGGATCACGTAGTTCCGCCCGCCGTTGCCGGGCTCGATGCCGTCGGCGATGGCGAAGCTGACGGTGCGGATGTGATCGCCGATGACGCGGAAGGCAACGTCGATCTGCTCCTGCCCGCTGAGGCTGTGGCGCTGGCCACCCTCGGGCACGGTCGAGGCGTAGGTCTTACCGGTCAGCTCGGAGAGCTTGGCAAAAATCGGCGTGAAGACATCGGTGTCGTAGTTCGAAGCGAGGCGCGAGAAATCGGTGAGGCCCTTCGTGCCCTGGATCACTGCGCAGGCGCGTTCGAAGCCCATCCCGGTATCGACGTGGCAGGCAGGGAGGGGCCGGAAGGTGCCGTCCTCGTTCGCATTGAACTGGATAAAGACGAGGTTCCAAATCTCGATGCAGCGAGCGTCACCCATGTTCACGAGGCTGCCTTTGGTGTCACCATCGGGCGTGAGATCCACGTGGATTTCCGAGCAGGGGCCGCAGGGGCCGGTCTCACCCATCATCCAGAAGTTGTCCTTGCGGTTGCCATTGACGATGTGGACCGCGGGGTCGAGGCCGGCCTGGATGAAGATCGCGGCCCAGAGATCGTAGGCCTGCTGGTCGAACTCGGAAGGGTCGCCTTCGGAAGGGGCATAGACCGTGGCGTAAAGTCGGTTCGCGGGCATTTTCCACCGTTCCGTGAGCAGCTCCCAAGCCCAGGTGATCGCCTCGACCTTGAAATAATTGCCGAAGGACCAGTTCCCCAGCATCTCGAAAAGGGTGTGGTGATAGGTGTCGTAACCGACATCATCAAGGTCGTTGTGTTTCCCTCCGGCGCGGATGCACTTCTGCGTGTCGGCAGCCCTCGGCGGATCGTAAGGCGCGGCTTCGGTGCCGAGGAAGTAGGGAATGAACTGGTTCATCCCTGCATTCGTGAAAAGCAGGTTCGGAGACGTCGGCATCAGCGAGGCCGAGGGCACGATGGCGTGTTTCTTTTCGGCGAAGAAATCGAGGAAGGATTGCCGGATGTCGCGGGAGGTCATGGAGCAAGGAAAGGCGGAGCTTCGACGGTAGCGCGGAGCGGCACGGGTGCAAGTCGCAAGGGACCGGGCTAAGTGGCACCCGGCTGACGGCTTTGGGCATATTCCGGAGCCGGTCCCGGATTGAGAAGTGGCGACGCTGACGAGTCACCGAAACACCATTGAAATAACCAATACGGTTTTTGTAATTTCCAGATCTCACATCGAAGGGTAACGAGGGCTGAGATTCCCGGAAAACCCCGGGCTCGGCCTCCGGCATCGCGCTCGTTTTCCCTCACCGGGCGGGGATCATTTCGATTTCCGCCAGCCAGGCGATCGATTGTTCCTGCCACGCGTCCCACATCGGGCCCTTGTATCCATTGAGACCGTGCCCGCCCGAAGGCAGGGCGAGGTATTTGGCGGGGACGCCATGGTTGACGAGCGCCGCATGGAAATCCTCGCTGTTCGCCGGCACAACGACCTTGTCATCCTCAGCGTGGGTGAGGAAGGCGGGTGGAGTCTTTTCCGTGACCTGTCTCTCGTTTGAGAAGCGCGTCACGAGTGCCGCGTCCGGTTCCGGACCGAGGAGATTCCTCCGCGACCCAGCATGCGCGCTCGTGTCCATCGTGATGACGGGATAGACCAGGACCATGAAATCGGGGCGGCAGCCGAGGCGCTCAATCGGATCGCCCGAATCGGCATCACCCTCGTCGAAATGCGTTCCCGCGGTGGAGGCGAGATGACCTCCGGCGGAGAAGCCGATGATGCCAAGCCGCTTCGGATCAATGCCCCACTCCCTCGCGCGAAAGCGGGCTGTCCGCAGGGCTCGTTGCGCGTCGCGCAGGGGCACTTCGAAGCGGCCCTTGGGGAGTCGGTATTCGAGGACGATGCCGGTGATGCCATGCCCGTTTAGCCAGGCGGCGATGCCATGGCCCTCGCCGCCAGTGACGAGTCCACCGTAGCCGCCACCGGGACAAATGACCAGAGCCGCGCCGTTTGGTTCTGCCGGCCGATGCACCGTGTAAAAGGCGTTCACGGTGTCATCGGTGCCATCTCCGTTTGGGGCTTTCCCCTCCGGCCAGAGGGGCATGCGCCCCGGTTTGGTTTCGCCCTCCGCGGCGTGGGAGGAGAGAGGCAGACCGAAAAGGACCAGGGCGAGAATGGCGAGGATCGGGTTCATGGAAGGCTTTCGCCCAAGCTCGGCGCTTTGAACACTGCCGCAAACGCGGCTGGATCCCCCATCCTTCGTTCCGAGAGCTCCGCCTCTTCGCTGGACAAGAGGCACCTCGGCCCGCAAACTGACAGGATGGCAACCCTCCTCGACCAGCTCAGGGAACACACCGTCGTCGTGGCCGACACGGGCGATTTTGAATCGATGCGCGCCTACCGCCCGCAGGACGCGACGACAAATCCCTCGCTCATCCTCAAAGCCTCGCAGCAGGAAGCCTACGCACCCCTCGTCGAAAAAGCGGTCGTGGACCTGAAATCCTCGCCGCTCTCCGGCGAGGCCCTTGTCTCGTCGATCATCGACCGCGTCCTTGTCCGTTTCGGCAAGGAGATCCTCGAAATCGTCCCGGGCCGGGTCTCCACAGAGGTCGATGCGCGCCTCTCCTTCGACACCGGGGGAACCCTGGCCAAAGCCCATGAAATCATTCGCCTCTACGAAGCCGAGGGCATCCCGAGGGAACGCGTTCTCATCAAGATCGCCTCCACTTGGGAGGGCATCCAAGCCGCCGCCATCCTCGAGAAAGAGGGGATCCACTGCAACCTCACCCTCTTGTTTTCCCTCGTCCAAGCCGTCGCCTGCGCCGAGGGTGGCATCACCCTGATTTCGCCCTTTGTCGGGCGCATCTACGATTGGTTCAAGAAGACGAACGGGTCCGAGTATCATGGAGCGAATGATCCAGGCGTGCAATCCGTCCGCCGGATCCACGCCTACTACCGGCAGTTCGGTTATCCCGTGGAGGTGATGGGCGCAAGCTTCCGGAACACGTCCCAGATCCTCGAACTCGCCGGCTGCGACCTGCTCACGATCGGCCCCGCCCTGCTCGAAGAGCTCCGGGGGGCCGAAGGTCCTGTGGAGCGCAAACTTTTCCCCCAGCCCGAAACCGGTTCGCCACTCGAGCGGCTCGACGCGAGCGAGAAGTCCTTCCGGTTTCTCCTCAATGAAGACGCAATGGCCACGGAAAAAACGGCCGAGGGGGTTCGGCTTTTCTCAGCCGACATCCGCAGCATGGAGGCGCTCATTGCGTCAAAACTCTGAGCCGACGCTCCGACCGATCCAGCCATGCTCACCACCGAATCACGCCGCAGGGATTTCCCCGCACTCGCTGGGCTCGCTTACTTCAACACCGCTGCGGAGAGCATCCCACCGCGTTGCGTCGAAGAGGCGATCGCGCAATACACGCGCGACAAAGCGCTCGGCATGCGGGGCCGGGTCCCCCATTTCACCTCGGTCGAGGCCTGTCGCGAGATCAGCGCGAGAATGGTGGGATTGAAAACGGAGGAGGTTTCCTTCTGCTCGTGCAGCTCCGAGGCCTACAACCTCCTCGCCGGAGCCCTCGATCTCGCGCCCGACGACGAGGTCGTGGTGAGTGATCTCGATTTTCCGGCCGGGGCGACGCCCTGGCTCCGGGCGGCGCGGCCTCCGCGGGTGAAGCTTTGGCGTGCTTGTCAGGGTGAATTGCGGACCGAGGATCTCCTGCCTCTGCTCGGCGCGAAGACGCGCCTCGTCCAGGTCTCGCTGGTGAGTTTCTACAACGGCTTCCGGATCGATTGGCCGGCCTTGGAAGCCGCGGTGAGAACGCTCGCGCCGCAGGCGGTGCTCTCGGTCGACATCACTCAGGCGTTCGGTCGGATCGAGATCGGATGCGCCGACGCCGACATCCTCATCTCGAGCACCCACAAGTGGACTCTCGGGATTCACGGCGGTTGCGTCATCGGCGTGCCCGAGGCGGGCGCGGAGCGGCTCACGACCAAGGCGGGTGGATGGTTCCACCTCACCAACGCCTTCGACGCCGACCGTTTCGAGAGGGCGGGAAGCAAACCGGGGGCGGCGAGCTTCTCCGTGGGCATGCCGAATTTCGTCTCGCTCTACGCCCTCGACGCCTCGCTGCGCTACCTTGAAGGAATCGGGATCGATGCGATCTCGCGTCACGCCGACCCTCTCGTGGAACGCGTCCATGCCGGCCTCCTTGACCTGGGTATCGAACCACTCGCGCCCCTGCGGCCGGAGTTTCCCTCAGGCATTGTCTCTTTCATCCATCCGCGCTCAAACGAAATCCACGCGGCCCTCGAGCACGAGGAGATCCATGTGATGCACCAGGCCGGCCGCGTCCGCGTCGCCGTGCACGGCTATAACACCGCCGGTGAGGTGGCGCGTTTGTTAGAGGTGATCGGGACCGCCCTCTGACCGGAGAGCCGATTCACCCGAAAAAAACCCGATCCGCCGTGTCGTGGAGGATCGCGCCACGCTCCTCGGTGCTGAGAAAGTCAAGCCGCTCTCGAATGAGCCCGATCGCATCGGCATAGCGGTGCCCAGGCCCGACCTGATAGGGGCAGTCGCTCGCCCACATCAGCCGCCCGGCTCCGTAGGCATCGCGCATCCGGCGGATCATGGGAGCGAGATCGTCGTAGGGCGGCAGCTTCTTGCCAAGGGCGTAAAAAGCCGAGGTCTTGACATGGACATGGTCATGATCCGCGAGGCGGGCAAGGGATTCAAGATGCACTTCTCGGATCTCTCCGTCGGCCCCGATGCGTGCGAAGTGATCGATGACGACGCGCGTCCTTGGAAAACGCTCACACATTTTCCCGATCGCAGGGAGCGCTTCGGGTCCGATGAGCGGGCAGATCGCCAGCCCTTCGTCGGCGGCCGTTTCCCACATCTTCGCCATGCCCGGCGAACCGATCCAGGCATCGGGAGGAGTCCCTCCCGGGTTGATCCGAAAACCGCGCACGCCTTTTGCCGCGAGCTCGCGCATCGCCGCGCCCGGATCGGAGGCAGACTCATCGACGATCGCCACGCCGGAAAAGACGCCGGGAAAGCGATCCATCGTGTCGAGCAGGTAGCGGTTGTCGAAGCGATAATAGCTCATCTGGATGAGCACGATGCGCCCGACCCCGTTCGCTTGGGTGTGGACGAAGAGTTCCTCTGGCGTAAAGCTCGCCGGCTTCATTTGCGAGACATCGAAGCCGGAGGCGAGGGGATACTGCGCGATGTCGGGAGTCCAGACATGGACATGGGCATCGATGTCGCCGTCGACGGCGGCCGAGGCGGAGCGGGGCAAGGCGCTCATCGCGGCGGCCGAGGCGGCGGTATGAAGAAAATCGCGACGGGTGGGACGGGAGGGCATCCGGGAGTTCTAGCGCATCCCGGCTACCGCAGGGAAGTCACTTGATCGAGGCGACGCAGCCCGAAGGCAGGGGTCGACCCGGCAGATCAGATCGCGTTTTCCTTGAGGAATTGGCGCACCGCGGCGGCGGTGGCCGCGACGGGATACTTCACCTGTTCCTTGTTCTTGAGCTTCTCGAGCGCGGGATCGGTCGGGGCTTCGCCGATGGCTTTCCGGATCGTGTCGGGGAACTTCGCGGGATGGGCCGTCGCAAGAATGACGTGGGTCGAGGAAAGATCGAGATCCTGGAAGCCGCAGGCAGTGTGGGGATCGACGAGGTAATCGTATTTCTCCTTCACCAGGCGAATGTTCTCGAGGATGTCCTCGTCGGTGCTGCGGGTCGCCGCGAAGTTGCTCGCGTTGAAGTTCGGGATCTTGATCGACCCGTCCGCCTTGAACTGATCCATCTGCGCCAGAGTCGCCTTGGCGTTTTTCTCGTTATGATAGTAGAGGAAACGCTCGAAATTCGAGGCGACTTGGATATCCATTGAGGGAGCGTGGCTCGGACGCACCGCATCGGGCTTGTATTCGCCGGTGTTGAAGAGGCGGTAGAGGATGTCGTTCTGATTCGTCGCGACGACGAAGCGGTCGACCGGCAGGCCCATCTGGTGGACCATCCAGCCGGCGAAGATGTTGCCGAAATTTCCTGTCGGGACCACGAAGCTGATGTCGTCGCGGTTGTCGGGCGGCAACTGGGTGAAGGCATGGATGTAATAGACGCACTGGGCGAGAATGCGGACGACGTTGATCGAGTTGATCGCGGAGAGGCGAAGCTCCTCCTTGAAAGAAAGATCGCCCATCAGCTCCTTCACGATGGCCTGGGCATCGTCGAAGGTTCCCTGAATCGGGATTGGGTAAATGTTGTCGGCCCCGGTGCAGGTCATCTGACGCTCCTGCAACTCGGAGATGCGACCCTCGGGATAAAGGACGAAGACCTTGGCACCCTTTTTCCCGGCGAGGCCATGGATCGCGGCGGCTCCGGTGTCACCCGAAGTCGCCCCGAGCACGTTGATGGGGACACCGGTGCGTCCGATCTGCTCTTCGAAAAGGCTGCCGATGAGTTGGAGCCCGAAATCCTTGAAGGAAAGGCTCGGTCCGTGGAAGAGTTCAAGGACGAAGAGATTGTCCGAAAGCTGCTGCAGCGGCGCGTTCATCGTGTCGCTGAAGTCGCCGTAGCTGCGATCGATGATGTCGATGAGGTGCTCGCTGTCGTGATCGCTGTCGAAGAGGCTGAGGAAGTCCCACGCGAGGGCGGCGTAGGGCAGTGCGTCCTCGACAAGAATGGTCTGCGGCAGGAGAGGGAGGTGGCGGGGGACGTAGAGGCCGCCGTCGGGGGCGAGGCCGCGTGCAAAAGCCTCGTTAAAACTGACCGGCTCACCGCCGCCGCGCGTTGAAACAAAATCCATGGGGGAAAGTAAGACGATTTTCGGGGATTGAAACGGAAAAGGGCGGCGGTCGGGAAGCTTCGCCGGAAACGGGCGGATGACAAGTGCGGGGCGTAACGATCGAGGGTCGTTCACGAAGAAGGGCAGCTTCGTCTTTTCACGGGCGAGCCGGAAGACCTCGCGGTCGAGAGGCTCGAGACCGGGACGTTGATTCAGTAGGCCAATGCCGGAAGGAAGAAAAGGGAAAAGCCGCGGGTGGCGAGAATCCGAAGCGACACGGCGCGCGCCCTTCGGCAACCTGCCGCGAGGCGCCCGTTCAAATCCCGACCGATCCGAGAAATAACACTGCCCGCGCTAGAATCCACGCCGCGAGCGCAATGAGGAGGCAGGTCATGCCGATCCGCACATTGCGGAGTTTTGCCTCGAGCACCATTGACTTTGAGTGAATTTGTCCAAGCACGGAACGCTTCACCGAATCATTCGATTGCTGGCAGAAGCGTTCGGTGTAGTCCTCGGAGGTGAGCGAAACGATTTGGCCGGAGAAATAGAGGTTGGGGTGGTGGGTCGAGGTCGATGACTTGCGGATCGCCCGGGGGAAGGCTGCCGCAATCCCGCGCCAGAAGGTCATGCCGATCGCGATTCCGAAGACGGCGTAGAGCGCGAGGGCCAACCAATCGGTCCCGACGAGGCCATTTGGCTCGTTAAGGTCGACTCCCGCCCCGAGATTGACCATGATCCCGATCAGGATCGCCGAAGTGCTGAGAGTGATCTGCGCCTTGGTGTCGGCGCGGTTGATCTGCTGCTCGATATCCAGATACAGCATGTAGATCAACCGGGTGACGTCGATCTGCGTGTCGTTGACCAGCACCGTCACAGTGCCCAGCAACGAAGCGGCCGAGGTGCTCGGTGACGGGGGCGCGGCGTCCGGTATCACCTCGATGGAATTTCGAACGTTGGCTGAGGGGGGTTCCATGCAAAGATCTGCGTATAGGTGGAAACCTGGAGATTACAAGAAAGTGGCGTTTTTGTCGCGCGGGCATCCATGGCTCGCCGCCGTCACCCGAGATCCTCCACCCGCAGCAGCACGGGCCGCGCGCGCACACAATCAAGGGCAGCGATCTGATCGAGAGCACGCTCAACGACCCCGTAGGGCGCGTAGTGCAGCATCAGGACGATGGCGGCATACTGTTCGTCGTGATCCTCAGGCTGGATCACTGAGAGAATGCCGATCCGGTTTTCACCGAGTACGGTGGCGATGCGGGCGAGCACGCCGGGACGATCCTCGGCCTCCACCCGCAGGTAATAGTTGGAGACGCTATCCCCGATGGGCAAGGTCTCGCCGTAGAGGGAATGGGTGACGAATCCAGATCC
>Ga0172376_10002779_pt1 | contig 21151 bp, 21 predicted proteins | sample Lak35m_FD_121114 | JGI IMG/M metagenome (GOLD analysis project Ga0172376, IMG submission 121114) | Freshwater microbial communities from Kabuno Bay, South-Kivu, Congo - kab_092012_35m | ecosystem: Environmental > Aquatic > Freshwater > Lake | place: Democratic Republic of the Congo: South-Kivu... | reverse complement strand
TGCGCTGGTGAGGCTGTCCGATGACCCGGCGGCCATGATCTCGTCATTGGGCGAACCGCCCCTGCGCACGGTGGGTCCGGCCGCCCATGCGGCCTTCGTACTGGTGGCCCGTCGAGCAGCGCAGCTGGCCATGCTGGCTGCCACCGCGGCGGGACTGGACGACGACAGCGAGGACTGAGGGCCCCGTCGGGCGGCGACTTCGGCGGATTCCGGGACACCTCGGGCGAGCTCGACACTGGTTATGACGAATGTCACCTGTGACCGCCAACCTTCCGGAGCTCGTGGGAATAGCCCTGCACCTCCGTAGGTTCTATCCATCGACTCCGGGATCCCCCCTCCCGTCGAGTCGCCTGACCGAAGGGACTCCCCCTCCCGAACGGTCGAGCGACACCCCCCGCCCCCCCCGGCAGGGGGTGTTTGCGTTCCGGGACGATGAACCTCGCCGACTACGGCTCCTGCTGCGGCCCGATGGTCGTTCAGCCGAGGTGTTCGTCGAGGAACCGCAACGTGCGGGCCAAGGCGTCGGTCGACGCCGTCGCCTTGAACGACGGGCGCTCGTCGCAATGGAACCCATGGTCGGCCTCGGCGTAACGGACGACCTCGGTGTCGACCGATGCGGTGGCCGCAACCACCCGCAACTGCTCCACATCGGCCACTGGGATGTGGGCGTCGAGATCTCCGTACAGACCGAGCCACGGCGACTGCAGCTTCGCCGCGCTGTCCAGACCCGAGGGCAGACCGAACCGGCTCTCGGCGATCCCACCGCCATAGAAGGTGATGGCCGCGCCCAATGGTCGGCGAGCAGCCGTGGCCAACGTGATCGTGCCGCCCATGCAGAAACCCATCATGGCGAACTTCGACTCCTCGATCCCCTTGCGCGCCAATTCGGAGAAGGCGGCGTCGACATCCATCTCGATGGTGGCCGCCGTGAGCGTCATGATCACCGGACCGAGGCGCTCGAAGTCGCCGTAGCCGAACACCTGCTCCTCGGAGCGATGGAACAGAGCCGGGGCGATCGCCAGGTACCCGGCCTCGGCCACCGCCTCGGTGACGCGACGAATGTGCCCGGTGAGACCGAACGCTTCCTGGATGACGACGACCCCACCGCGCGGCGGACCGATCGGCGCGGCCACGATGACGGACATCGGACCGTCAGCGGTCGTGAGGACCTCGTCCTCGGTGTGCACGTTCCCCATGAGTCCCCCTTGACCGTGACGGCCCGATCATAGGGACAGGGTCGTCAGATCGTCACCGAGGACGATGTCACCGTCGAAGTGCGCCGCAGCCAAGGCTCGCCACTCGTCCTCGGATCCTTTCGGCATCCCGGGGATGTAGTGGGTCAGCACGAGATGACGGACCCCACCGCGCGCCGCGGTGGCCGCCGCCTGTTCGACGCTCGAGTGGTAGTCGAGCACGTCCTGCATCCGCGCCATGGGGACGAGCTTCACCAGGTCGTCACGCAACACGGTCTGCACGTAGGCGTCAGCCCCATGGCACAGTTCATCGAGCCCGGCGCAGGGGACGCCATCGCCACCGAGTACCACCGAGTGGCCGTCGTGTTCGATGCGGTAGGCCACCGACGGCTCGACCGGTCGATGATCGGACGCACCGACGATCACCGTCGCACCACCCACGGTGAATCGATCTCCGGCCCCGACCTCCACCACCTCGACGCTCGGTCCCTCGGTGAGATCCTCGTGATGGGCGATCCGATACCCGACATCGGGAGCGAGCATGGCCAGCACACCGTCGACACAGGCCCGGGTTCCGGGAGGGCCGTACACGACCAGCGGGGACGGGACCGGCGACATGATCCACCGAGTGGTGATGACGTCGTTCAGATCGGTGAGGTGGTCACTGTGGAGATGCGTCATGAGCACGACGCCGAGCATCGGCGGGAACACCCCGACGGCGGCCAGGCGCATGCACACGGCTCGGCCGGCATCGATCAGCAGCCGGGTGTCACCGGCGGTGACCAACGTGGCGGCGCCAGCCCGATCGGGTGATGGCACGGGACTCCCGGTTCCGAGCAGGGTGATGTCCACGATGACCTCCGACAGGCGGCAACGGCGGTCGGGCGACCGCCGTTGCGACCGTAGTCCCGCCACCGGGCGACGTCGGCGTGTGGGACGATGCCGTCGACGAGGAGGTCGCATGGACGGAAGTTCGATGCTCGAACGGTCGGCGCGCTGGATCGACGGTTCCGAGGCACGCACCATGACCGGTCTGTTCGACAGCAGCGCCGGTGGGCTCTGTGAACTGGCCGACGGGGTGGCCCTCGTGGAGGCGTTCAGCAACGTCGTGGCCTTCACCACCGACGAGGGGGTGGTGGTGTTCGACGTCTCGCACCATCTCTCGGCGCCGGCCGTGCTGCGCGAGTTGCGAACGTGGTCGACAGATCCGGTACACACCGCCGTCTACACCCACGGACATGTCGATCACGTCACCGGCGCGCAGGCCTTCGATGCGGACGCCGTCGACCGGGGCCACCAACCGATCCGTTACGTCGGACACGAGGCGATCGACGCCCGATTCGATCGCTACGAACTCACCAACGGGTACAACGGTTGGGTCAACATGCGTCAGTTCCGGCTCCCGGAACCGGCGTGGCCCAGCGACTTCGTCCACCCCGACCTGACCTATCGGGACACGATCACGATGGATGTTGGTGGAACCACGTTCGACCTGCGCCATGCCCGGGGAGAGACCGACGACCACACGTGGGCCCACATCGCGAGCGCCGATGCGATCTGCGTGGGTGACCTGTTCATCTGGCAGTTCCCCAACGCCGGTAACCCGCAGAAGGTCCAGCGCTATGCGTGGGACTGGGTGCTCGCCCTGCGCGAGATGGCGGCGACCGGAGCCCAGTTGCTCCTACCCGCCCACGGTCCCGCCGTCGGCGGCTCCGATGTGGCCCTCGTGCTGAACGACACCGCCGACGCGCTCGAGTCACTCCACCAACAGACGCTGGCCCTCATGAACACCGGCGCCCGGCTCGATGACGTGATCCATTCAGTGCGGCTGCCCGACCATCTGGCCGACCGCCCGTATCTGCAACCGACCTACGACGAACCCGAGTTCGTGGTGCGCAACATCTGGCGCCTGTATGGCGGCTGGTACGACGGCAACCCGGCGCACCTCAAGCCCGCGCCCGAGACAGCGCTGGCCGCCGAGATCGCGTCGCTGGCTGGCGGCGTCGATGCATTGGTGAACCGGGCCGCAGCGCTCGCCGCCGAGGGTGATCTCCGACTCGCCTGTCATCTGATCGAGATGGCGGTGCAGGCCGATCCCGACTCACGTCGAGCCCATGAGGCGAGGGCCGAGATCTACGACCAACGTCGTGCGGCCGAGGCGTCGTACATGGCCAGCGGTATCTTCCGCTCGGCCATGCTCGACTCCCGTGCCGCAGTCGACGGCGACTGATCGCCGAGCGACGTCACTTCTTGACGAGCACTCCGGCGAAGTCGCCCCGCTCGCGCCAGTCGATGAGGTGCTGGGCGTACTCCTGCACCGCGCCCCAGAAGGCGGCGTTGCGGCCCGCCTTCATGTCGCCGGCCTCCTGCTCCGAGTTGAGGTAGCCCGGTGTGCACGAGGCGTTGTACGCGCCGATGCCGCCCATGCGGCCGAGCAGCAGCATGAGCCACTCCTCCTCCGACTGGGGGTCGGCCTCGATCTCGGCGATGCCGGCCCGATCGCACATGGCGATCACCGAGGCGACGTGTTCGGAGACCTCCGAGATGTAGTGCACGAAGTTCACGCCGAACCCACCCTGAACGGTGGAGATCATGAGCAGGTTGGGGAAGTCGTGGGTGAAGACTCCGTGGTAGGTGTGCGCGCCCTCGCCCCACGACTCGCTCATCGAGACGCTCTTGCGGCCCTTCGGGTCGAATCCGAGTCGATGGTGATAGTCGGAGGTGACCTCGAAGCCGGAGGCGAAGACGATGAGATCCATCGGATACTCGACGCCATCGACGACGATGCCGTTCTCGGTGATCAGGTCGACGCCCTTGCCCCCGGTGTCGACGAGATGGACGTTGGAGCGGTTGAACGCAGGCAGGTACTCGTCGTGGAAGCACGGGCGCTTGCACCGGACGCCGTAGTACGGCATCAACTTGGCCGCCGTCTCCGGATCAGTCACCGTGTCGGCCACGCGCTTGCGCATCGCGTTCATGATGTCGAGATCACGCTGCTCGAGGGCCACCTGAGCCTCGGGGTTCGGAGCCATGGCCGTCGTGTCCTCCCACATCACGTGGGTCCACTCGTCATCGACCATGTTGACCTCGGGCTTGAGGCCACTCACCGACGCCGTGAAGTTCCTGATGCGCTCGGTCTGCCATCCGGGCTTCGACGCCATCTCCCGGAAGGCCTTCTCGTCGGTGGGCGACTGGTTGCGCACACCCACGAACGCCGGAGTGCGCTGGAACACGTAGAGCTCCTTGGCCGCCTCGGCCAACTGCGGAACGACCTGCACGGCGGTGGCACCGGTACCGATCACGGCCACTCGCTTGTCGGCGAGCTTGTCGAGCCCGCCGCGAGGCGAACCACCGGTGTACGAGTAGTCCCACCGGCTGGTGTGGAACATCTTCCCCTTGAAGTTGGTGATGCCATCGATACCCGGAAGCTTGGCGTGGTTGAGCACACCGCCGGCGATGACGATGAACTTCGACGTGATCCGATCACCACGGGTGGTGATCGTCGTCCACTTCGACGCGTCATCGTTCCATGCCATCTCGTCGACCTCGGTCTGGAACAACGCTCCTGCGTAGAGATCGAACGTGCGACCGATCAACTGGCAGTATTCGAAGATCTCGTAGGCACGGGCGTAGCGCATGGTCGGCATGTAACCGGTGTCCTCGAGCAAGGGCAGGTAGCAGTACGACTCGACGTCGCACATGCAACCCGGATAGCGGTTCCAGTACCAGGTGCCACCGAAGTCACCGGCCTTCTCGATGATCCGGAACGAGTCGATGCCCTGCTTGCGCAAGTTGGCCGCGGCCATCATCCCGCCGAAGCCGGCGCCGATGATCACGACCTCGACGTCGTCGACGATGGGATCACGGGTGATGGGCTCGACATAGGGGTCGGCATCGAACGCGGCGTACTTCCCGGTCAGGTCGGAGTACTGCTTGCGGCCGTCGGGTCGAAGCCGCTTCTCCCGTTCGACGCGGTACTTCTCACGGGCTTCCTCGAGCGTCAGTTGGCCATCGGCGGAGGTCATGTCGGCACGTCCTTGCGTGAGGGGAACGGCCCGACGATAGCGACCGCCCGGTACCGTCCGGACCGTGCCCGCACCCAGCCTGTCCTTCCGCTTCGCCACCATCGACGATGTGGGGGCGGTGGTCGATCTGGTGCAGTCCGCCTATCGGGGTGAGCGCAGCCGTCAGGGCTGGACCACCGAGGCCGACCTGATCGATGGGCAGCGCACGGACGCCGGGCTGGTGACCGCCACCCTCACCCGCGGGGACGCGGCCATCCTGCTGGCCGAGGAGCCCGGAGCCGGCCGACTGGTGGGCTGCGCCGAGCTCTCGATCTACGAGGGGCCGGGCGGGGGCGGATACTTCGGGATGTTCGCCGTGGAGCCCACCCTCCAGGGTCGAGGGATCGGCGGCGCCGTTCTCGACGAGATCGAGCGGATCGTGCGCGACGACTGGACCCTCGATCGGCTGGTGCTGGTCGTGCTCAGTGTGCGGACCGAGATGATCGATCTCTACCTCCGGCGGGGATTCGTGCCCACCGGAGAGATGCACCGGTTCCCCTATGACGAACCTCGCTACGGCAACCCGAGACGTGACGATCTCGAACTGCTGGCGATGGCCAAGGACTTGCGCACGCCGGGGAGGTGAGGACTCGATCCGGTCAGTCAGCGACCACGTGGCCGGTCGTCGACTTCGCATCGGGACACGAGATGGTGCGCTGTGCGAGCGTGCAGGCGAGTGAGCGGGATCCGTCGAAGTCGTACTGATCGATGGTCCACTCGCCGGCCGCCGATCCTGCGGTGGCGATCGCGTAGCCGTACTCGACCCGGGTCCACACGAGCGTCGGACGCGGATAGGGCTCGAGCGTGCTCACCATGCGCGATCCGTCCATGCGAGCGAGTGGACCGAACGGTGGAACGACGTAGCCCGTCGCCGGCTCGACGAGCGCACCACCGTTGCCGACGACGATCGACGCCGGTTGACCCGGCACCTGGATCACCTGGGCCAGATGCAGGTGACTGGAGATGAGGAGGTCGTAACGATCGATCAGCCCGTACGACGCGACCATCTGTCCATCCGAGGTCCACGGATCGACGAGTGGATCGTCCTTCGGCATGAGGTTCATGCTCACCATGCCGAAGATCGGACGGTGCGTCTGCAGCCACGTCTCGACGCCGGGACTGGGCGGCGAGAGGTCGAAGGCCTGCTGGTACATCGTCCGTTGTGACTCGATCCAAGGCGTGAGTTCCCGATCGGTGCCGTAGGCCGAATCGACCATGGCCACGCGCAGGTTCCGTCCCTTCGCCACCGGGACCTCGAACGTCCACGCCGGCGTCGTCTGTGGCGGCGGAGCCTTGAGTCCGGACTCGGTCACGACGGGATCGCAGGTGGTCATCGAGTCAGGGAAGACATCGAGGTACAGGAACCAGCCATTCCCGCCACGTCCGCAGTCCTCATGATTCCCGCGAAGGAAGGCGATCGGAGCGATGGGGAAGATCGCCTGGACCGGATCGAAGAACTCCTGGACCCACCCGAGGTCGGTCTCGCTGAACGGGAATCCATCCGCAGGACCGAGTGTGCCGGCGCATCGATCCGCGTACTTCTCAGGACACGCGATCTCGCGATAGACGTAGTCGCCCGGGTCGAAGATCAGATCGGGCTTGGCGGCAACGATGTTCTCGGCGATCTTCGGCAACGGCCACTCGTTCGGGTCGTTGCAGTTCTGGACCCTCGAGTCGTCGATTCGGCATCCACTGTCGGCGAACAATGCGATGGTGCGCACCTCGGACGGCATCGCCGCCGGGATCACCCGACCCTCGATCGAGGCCGACTCCAGACCGACCGGAAGTACGGCACTGCAGGCGAGGATCGTCGAGAAGACCGGGGCGGCATTCGGTCCCGGGAGACGGGGTGTCATCGGGATCTCGATGGGCCCATCGGAACCGGTGGCATCGACCTGCGGACACCCACCCTTCGCATCGACGAGCACCCGCGCCAAGAGTTGCGATTGGGACACCTGCGTCGGCGCCACCAAGGTGAAGGCGGCGTAGACGCGACGTGGCGCGGCCGAGTCGGTACTGCGCCACCAGACCACGCCACCGATCACGGCCACGAGCACGGCAGCGGCAACAGCGATCGGGGCGACGACCTTCTTCGTCATCGCCCGCAATGTACAGGTCCACTTCGCCGGTCAGCGAGTCAACACGAACCGGCCGCGACGGCCGCCCGCTTCGAGCGCAGCGTGGGCGGTCGATGCGTCGGCAGCGGGTATCTCGGCGGCCACCCGCAACGTCACCCGGCCGTCCTCGACCAGTCGACGCAACTCGTCGAGACTGTCGGTGGCGCGGACGTAGTCACGCACCCACACCGGATGGGCGGTGATGTCGCGCTCGGTGGGGCCGTCCCAGCCACGCACGGTGGCGATGGCACCGCCGTCACGGATGGCACGCAAGAGCATCGGGGCCTGCAACGAGCCGTCGGCGATGGCATCGAGTCCGTCCGGACATTCGGCCAGGAAACGGTCGGCGACATCGTCGCCCCGGGCCACGACGACGTCGGCACCGAGGGAGCGCACCAGTTCCTCGTCGGCGGGCGAGGCGTCGGCCACGACGCGCAGCCCCCGCGCCTTGGCCAGTTCGACCACGTAGCCGCCGAAGGCACCGGCGGCACCGGTGACGCCGAGCGTCGAGCCGGGCGACAGATCGAGCAGATCGAGGGCGAGCTGCGCGGTGAGACCGTTCATGGGGAGGGTCGAAGCCTCCGCGTGCGTGGCGTTCACCGGCATCTTCACCGCCGACTCGGCGGGAATCACCACGTACTGCGCGTACCCACCGTGGGTGGCACGGGGCAACAGGATCGCCATGACGTCGTCGCCGAGGGCGAATCGATCAACACCCTCACCGACCTCGTCGACCACACCAGCGGCATCCATGCCCGGCACGTGGGGCGTGGGAATGTCGGCCAGCATCGTGGCCCGCGCCCCGCTGCGCAGCAGCGTGTCGGTCGGGTTCACCGCGGCGGCGCGCACTGCGATGCGGATCTCACCCGCACCGGCGTGCGGCTCGGGCACCTCGAACTCGCGCAACGCGTCGGGACCGCCGTACTGCTCCACTCCGGTGACTCGCATGGCGCGAGCGTATGGCAACCCGAACGGTCAGTCGCCCGAGACGAAGCCGTTCCAGGCCATGACCTCCGACGCCGGACGCCGGGGAGTGGGACGGAACTCGGTGCCCTTGGTGTAGGCGATGGGGAACAGACCGACCTGTTGCCAGCGGTGGTAGGGAATGCCGAGCACATCAGCCACCTCGCGCTCGCGCACCAGCGTCAGCGTCGTCCATGCCGAGCCGAGGCCACGTGAACGCAACGCCAACATGAGTGACCACAGCGCCGGGACGACCGATCCCCACTTGCTGGCCTGCCAGAACGCGCTCATCCGTTCCGAGGGTGCGTCACCGCTGCCGTCAGTGCGACCGGCCGAGATGGGGATACACATCACCGGAACCTCATGGAGGTGCTCGGCGAGGTAGGCCACGCTGCGAGCGATGCGCTGTTGGGCGTCACCGCTGCGATCGACGTTGTCCTCGGGAGCGGCGGTGCGGGATCGGTTCACGAAGTCGGCCATGGCCGCCCGGTAGATGTCAGCCAGCGCCGTGATGGTCGACCGATCGTCGATGAACAGGAACCGGTACGCCTGCTGGTTGGAACCGTTGGGCGCGTGCACGGCCAACTCCATGCATTCGGTCAACACGTGGCGTTCGACGGGACGTTCCAGATCCAGTCGTTGACGGACGGTGGGCGTGGTCATGAGCAGCAGATCGGGATCGTGCACGACGAGCGGACCCTGGAACAGGGTCTCGTACGCCTCCAACGTGCCCCAGTGCTCCCAGATGCGATCGATGAGACCGTCGTCGGTGAACCGGAAGAGGAAGCCGTAGGTGTTCTCGTAGGGACGACCGCCGTGCGTGGTGGCGCGATAGAGGTGTTGACGGAACACGTAGGGGCCATCGGCGATGGTGTGCACGTCATCGAAGGAGATGGTCGACAGGTCGTACCGGTCGACGCGACGACCGTTGGGCTGCGGCGGCGACGGCGCCCGACCGAGGATGAAGCCACCGATCTCGTCCTTGCCGGTGAACACGGTCTGCCCGGGCGCGGCCGGGAACTTCCCCAAGCCGTTCCACCACTGGCAGTCCTCGGTCAGGAACGACAGTCGGTCGACGTCACGACCGGCGGTGAAGAACCGCTCGACCGTCTCGACGTTCTTCTTCCGTGGGTCGTCGCTCACGATGCCAGTCAAGCACGCGATCGGGGCCGGCGGCGGTGCGACGCGGAGCGGTAGCGTCGGAGTGACAGCACGACGAGGAGCCGCCATGAGTGACGACATGAATGAGTGGAACCGGCAGATCATGGCCGAGTTCCGGGCCAACGGCGGTCGGGTCGGAGGCGACTTCACCGGCGTGCCAATGGTCATCGTGCACCACAAGGGAGCCAAGAGCGGGATCGAGCGGGAGTGTCCGCTCTGCTACCTGCCCAACGGCGACGACGTCGTCATCTTCGCGTCGATGGGTGGGGCACCGACCAACCCAGCCTGGTACCACAACCTCATCGCCAATCCCGAGACCGAGATCGAGGTGGGTACCGAGCGGATCCCGGTCCGCGTCCGCGAGGCGAAAGGCGACGAGCGCGACGAGTTGTTCGAGCGCCAGAAGAAGGCCATCCCGCCGTTCGCCGAGTACGAGGCGAGGACGACGCGCACCATCCCGGTGCTGGTGCTCGAACGGCGCTGATGGCTCAGGCTCGGACGTTGCGCAGCCCGACCGCTCCGCGAAGTCCGACGCATCCGACACACCCGATGCAGTCGACGCAGTCGATGCATCCGACACAGGCGACGCACCGAGTGCAGCGGATGCAACCGATGGTGGCGACGCAGTAGCGCAGTGCCAGGCCGAAGACGTTGGCGAGACTGGCCCGCACACCGATGCTTCCTGCGGTGGCGACGCTCCCCGCCACCGCCACACTCCCAGCAGTCGCACGACTGCCGACGACCATGGCGAGCGCGACCGGTGCCGACTCCTCGATCGCATGCTGCTCGGCGCCAATCACGATCCCAGTCTGCCGCCCCCGTGGGATCGATGCCCTCCGGGCGGGCAACTCAGGGAACTGCCTCGGCGAGCGACCATGTGACTTCGGTGGTGTAGCGGGCACCCTCCGAATGAAGTTGGCTGGACACCAACGAGATCTCGTCGACGACGAACTCTGACTCGATGAAGGCGCCGAGCGCCGGGGGCATCACCGCCCGTGGTTTGAGTCGGGCGATGGTGAGATGACCGAGGAACCGGGCACGGGGTGGCTCACCGATGTCGGCGGTGCGCTGCGCCACGGCCGCCGCCAACTCGTCGAGTCCGTGCACCGGCACGATCAATGATCGACCGGACAGCACATCGACCCCGGGCCCGAGCCTGACGGGCACCGAGGGTTCGTCGAGACCATCGAGTGCAACGACGACATCGTCGACGACGGAATCACCGAGGAACCGCAGGGTGATGTGCCACGTGTCGGGGTCGAGGAACCGCACACCGCGCTGGTCCTTGCGGCGGAGCGACCGCAAGTCCTCGATCACGTGGTCGGGGGGCCAGACGGCGAGGAACAGACGAGGCACGGGGGTCAGTCGTCGAGGACGACCTTGATGGCGGCGGTGCCAGCTGTCGGCGACCCGTCGCGTCGAGCGGCGCGCCGCTCACTCCAACTGATCAGCAATCGGTAGGCGACGGGGTACTTGGCGCGAACCACCTCACGTACGGCGGCGACCTTCGCGTCGTCGAGCACCTCCGCCCGACCAGCATGGACAGGCGCGCCCGTCCGGGGCTTGCCCCGGACGTTCGAGGCCTGGATCGTGACCGCCGGATCTCGCGCGATCCGCTTCACCTTCCACGAGTCAGGATCGGTGGTGAAGGCGTAGCCGTCCTCGAACGGCACCACCCACACCGCGGTGGGCACCGGCGTGCCGTCCCGGCGACGGGACACGAACGAGATGTACTTGGCTCGGTCGATGTCGACGGGCATGGGTCGAGCCTAGAGACGGTGCGTTCAGTCGCGTTCGACGAGTCGACGGCCGCCATCGGGCGTCCACCACTCGATGACCAAACGAGAGCCGGTCGGATCGAGTCGGGTGACGACGAGTTCGGCCACATCCGCGACGAAGAGCTCGCCCGGCGGACCGATGCCGTCGTCGGCGACGAGAGCACCGACATGTACTGCGTGACCGGCGATCTTCGCCTCACCGACCCACGAATCGGGACCCTCCCCGACCGGATCCGCGGTGGGACCATGGAGCGCGAATCGGGGATTGCGCTGCAGGTCCGCCACCTTGCGGGCCCCGGCCATGGAACCGAACCGCAGTTGGCCGTCGACGAACTCGCATTCGATGCCCGAGATCCTCGGCGACCCGTCGGCCCGGAGGGTGGCGATGGTCTTGTGGCGGCCGGCGGCGAACATCCGCTCGACCGTCGAGGCCAACTCGGGTTCGGCACTCACGACCTCAGCCCACGACGCCACAGGAACCCCTCAGTCGGTGAGCGGTGCGGAGGTCATCGACCCGGAGGCTAGGACCGACTGGAACCCTGGATCCATCAGACTGCCGGCGGACGCCGACCGGAGGAATCAACGGCAAGGGTGTCACAGTCTGCGTCGACGTCCTCGGCGCCCACGGGCGTCGACACGATCTGACCGAGAGTCGTCTTCCTCGACGAATCGAATGGGATGGGTCGATCCAGCGATGTCGCTGGGCAGGAATCGACAGTGTGCTCAGTTACCTTGCCGCCATGAACTCCGGAACGCGCACCATCGGCGGGGTCGAGGTCCACACGGCCGGCTCCGGCCCCCCGGTCGTCCTGCTCCATGCCAACGGTGGTGATCACCACGACTTCGACGCCGTCCGTGCCGAGTTGGCGAGTCGTACGACGGTGCACGCCATCGACTGGCCGGGACACGGCGACAGCGCTCCGATACCCGAGCCGAGTGCGTGCGGATTCGCCGAGTTCCTCCCGACCGTCCTCGAGGAACTCGGCGACGGACCCTCGATCCTGATCGGCAACTCCGTCGGCGGGTTCGCTGCGCTGCGCGCCGCGGCTCGGCGACCGGATCTCGTGCGGGCTGTCGTGCTCGTCAACCGGGGAGGGTTCACGCCTCGATGGCCGACCACCTTCTTCGCCTGTCGGCTGTTCGGTTCCGAGCGGGTGGCGCCAGTGGCGATGCGCGTCCTACCCCGCCTGTACCTGCGCCGACGCACGTCTGCGGTCGACTCGATCAGATCAGCCGAAGCGACTGCGTCACGCGACCCTCAGAAGGTCAGGACATTCGCTCGGATCTGGAGGAGCTTCACCGATCGTGGGCACGACGCCCGGAACGATGCCCGACGCATCCGGGTCCCGGTCCTGCTGATCTGGGGAACTCGTGATCCGATCCTTCCGTGGTGGATCGACGGACGACGGGCCCGCCGAGCGCTCGGCGAACCGCAGGTGGTGACCCTGCCCTGCGGGCATCTCCCGAATACTCCGAGAGTTCACCGCACCGGATTCTCGAGCTACATGAGGGCCAAGAACTCCTCGACCGGCAGCCCCGACTGGCGGATGATCGATCGAAGCGTCCCTGGTGCGAGTTCCCGGTGCAGTGGAACGATGATGGTCAGATGTGACTTGCGCAGCTTCACGTGACTCCCCCGCTGACCGACCCGCGCGAATCCAGCGTTGGTGAGCGCGTTGATCACATCTGTTCCACTGACGACAGGGAGCGGCGGGTTCACGCAGAGAGTTGGAACGTGGTGACCATCGGGTGGGCGAGATCGACCGGCTCGCCCTCATCCTCGAAATAGAGGCTGAGGGCCTCCTTGAGGCTCTCGAGTGCATCTTCCGCTGATGCACCCTGACTGGTCACTTCGACTTCGAGACAGCGCGCGACGAACAACTCACCTTCATGAGTGATGGCGGCCGTGAGTTCCATCAGGCCAGCATACGGGGACGCGTCCACGCCGACCACGGACTTTCGAACTGCCTTCCGGGACCTCAGGAATCGAGGCTGAAGCGATACACATTCGTGTCGCGAGCGACGAAGCCGATGCGCTGGTAGAGCCGGTTGGCCGCTTCCCGCGACGGTCGGGAGGTGAGGTCGACCGTGACTGCCCCGAGTTCCCGTGCCCGATCGAGAGCCGCTCGGTTCAATGCCTCACCGACTCCGGCACCGCGGGCCGACTCGTCGACCACCACGTCCTCGATCCATGCCCGCACACCGGTCGGGATGCGGAACCAGGCGAGGGTGAGTGAACCGATGATCCGATCCTCGGCCTCCCGATCGATGGCCACGAGCAGGATGCTGGCCGGCGACGACACGATCAGCCCCAGCTCATCGGCCGTCGGGGCCGGGTTCGAACGTGACAATTGCGGGATCAGCCGCTCGAACGCCTCCACCAGCGCCGGCGTCACCTCGGTCGCTTCGATCACCTCGACTTTGGACATCGAGCCAGCGTAGACAGCGCCCGCACCGGGCCGGGCCGGTCACCCGGACGGGGTAAGCCCGACCGGTAACCTCGCTGGGTCGTCGAACCCCGGGGGTCGTCCGTGAACCCTGCGATCTCCATCGTGATCGCCGCCTACAACGAGGAGGACACCATCGGTGCCGTTCTCGATGCCGTGGGCGAACTCGACCTCGACAAGGAGGTCATCGTGGTCGACGACGGCTCCACCGACCGCACGGCCGCCATCGTCGAGGCCCGCACCACCGACCACCTCCGCCTCATCTCCAAGCCCAATGGCGGGAAGGGCACGGCGCTGGCTGCCGGCTTCGCCGCGGCCACCGGCTCGATCGTCGTCATCCAGGACGCCGACGTCGAACTGTCCCCCGCCCGCATCCCCGATCTCATCGCCCCGATCATCGACGGGCGGGCCGACGTGGTCTACGGCTCCCGGTTCCTGGAGCCGGTCCCCGGCCTCGGCTTCGAACGTCGACTGGCCAACTGGTTCCTGACGAAGCTCTCCAATGTGTGCTTCCACACGAAGCTCACCGACATGGAGACGGCCCACAAGGCCATCAGCCGCGAGTACATGGACCAGTTCACGCTGGAGGCGACCCGCTTCGACGTGGAGGTCGAGTTGACGGCCAAGTTGTCGAGGCTCGGGGCGAGGATCATCGAGATCCCTGATCCCTACAAGCCCCGCACGGTGGCCGAGGGCAAGAAGATCGGATTCGGCGACGGCATCCACGCCGTGCAGGCCATCCTGCGCTGGCGCAAGTGGCGCCCGGCCGTCTGAGCGGCGCGTCGCCGGACCACGTTCATCGACTCAGAGTCGTTCGAGTGAACCGTTGGTCGCCAAACCACTGGCGTTGACCGCGTCGAACACGCGGGTGCCACGGGCGATCCACTCCGCCAACGGCCAAGCCGAATGCTTCACCAATACGACGACGACGTCGAACGAAGTCGGGTCGATCATCGCCAGATCGAGTGAGGCCCGCTCCCTGCCGCCGATGGTGATGGTGGGCACCATCGGATCGGTGTACTCGACCTCGGCGCCATCGGCCTCGAGCAGTTCGATGACGCGCACGGCCCGCGAGTTGCGGGTGTCGGACACACCCTCCTTGAAGGCAACACCGAGGGCCAGGACCTTCGCCCCGCGCATCGCCTTCCCCGATTCGTTGAGGAAGCGGGCGACACGCGTGCAGACGTAGTCGGCCATGCCGAGGTTCGTATCGGCGGCGAGTTCGATGAACTTGGTCTGGAAGTCGTAGGCCCGCGCCTTCCACGACAGGTAGTAGGGGTCGACCGGGATGCAGTGGCCGCCCGGGCCGATGCCGGGCCAGAACGCCTGGAACCCGAAGGGCTTGGTCGACGCGGCGGCGATGACCTCCCACAGATCGATATCCATCTTCTCCGAGAGCACGGCCAACTCGTTCACCAAGGCGATGTTGACGGCGCGATAGGTGTTCTCGAGCAGCTTCGTCATCTCGGCCGCGTCGGGTGAGGACACGCAGGTGACCAGTCCGGGCTCGTCCATCACCGCCTCGAGCAGTGCCCGTGCACACTGGGTACTCACCTCGTCGACACCACCGACCACCTTCGGGGTGTTGCGCACGGTGAAACGGGTGTTGCCCGGGTCGACTCGCTCGGGCGAGAACGCCAGCATGAAATCAGCGCCGGCCCGGAGACCTCGCTGCTCGAGGATCGGCTGCATGATCTGAGTGGTCGTCCCCGGCGACGTGGTGGACTGCAGGATCACGAGCATCCCGGGCCGCAGCACCGAGGCCACGGTCTCCGATGCCGCCCGGATGAACGAGAGATCCGGCGTCTTCTGATCGTCGTACGGCGTCGGCACACAGACGAAGACGATGTCGCAGGTGCCGAGGTCGGCGACATCGGTGGTGGGGAGGAAACGACCCGAGCCGACGACATCGGCGATGCGGGCCGACTCGATGTCCTCGATGTGACTGCGGCCATCGCGCAGACCCGACACCGTGCGCTCACTCAGGTCGAGACCGACGGCGCGAAATCCCGCTTCGGCGTAGCCGACGGCCAGTGGAAGCCCCACATACCCCAGCCCGACGACACCGACGGCGACGGACCGGTCGGCGACGCGCTTCTCGAACTCTGCGACGGTGGTCATCGTTCTCGATTCCTCACAGGTTGTTGGCGCGCCACCACTCGATGGTGCGGGCCAGTCCATCATCGAGGGCCACGAGCGGCGTCCAACCGAGCACTCGCTCGGCCTTGGTGACGTCGGGTACGCGCCGCTTGGTGTCCTCGAATCCCTTGCCGTAGACCTCGTCGTAGGAGCGATAGACGATGTCGCTGTCCGCATCGCACAGCGCCCGGATGCGCTCGGCCAACTCGCCGATGGTGATCTCGACCGGGTTCCCGAGGTTGATCGCCTCGTCGAGGGCTCCGTCGAGCATTCCGGCCAGCATCGTGCCCCGAGCGGTGTCGGCCACATAGCCGAAGCAACGGGTCTGGGAGCCGTCGCCGTGCACGGTGATCGGAGCACCGACGAGCGCCTGTCCGATCATCGAGGCGACGACCGAGCCGTAGCCGTTCTCGTGGAGGCGGGGCCCATAGGTGTTGAAGTAGCGCACGATCGACATGCGCAGACCGCGCTCGGCGGCGTAGGCGAAGGCCAGATGCTCGTCGAGGGCCTTGGCGGTGCTGTAGGACCACCGGGCGACGTGGGTCGGTCCGGTCACGCGATCGTCGTCCTCGTTCATCGGCAACTTGGGTGACTTGCCGTAGACCTCGCTGGTGGAAGCGAGCACCACCCGGGCATCGGCGGCGAGACACGCCGTGATCACGTTCTCGGTGCCCTGCACGTTGGTGTGGATGGAGCGGAGGGGCTGCTCGATGATGTTCCGGACACCGACAGCGGCGGCCAGGTGGAACACCAGATCGGTCCCGTCCACGACATCGGTCATGAGATCGGGGTCGAGGATCGAACCTTCGACCAGCTCGACCCGACCGGCGAGATGGGCCACATTGGCTCGGCGGCCGGTGGAGTAATCGTCGATGATCCGGACCTCGTGACCCTCGGCCAGCAACAGGTCGACCAGGTTCGAGCCGATGAACCCGGCACCGCCGGTCACGAGGATTCGCACGCGCCGATGGTAGTCGCCGCCCCCCCCGTCGGACCCCAGTCGACGACCCGCGACGCCATGGGGGACAAGGGCCCGCACGCCCCGAACGAGCGGCGACCGACCACTACCATCGCCCCGGTGCCGAACCCCTCCCGACCCAGCCGCCGATTCCTGCTCGCGCTGGCCGCCATCTGCTTGGTGGGTGCGGCGATCCGGCTCGGGTTCGTGTTCTTCGAGAAGCAGGACCCGTCGATCTGCTCACCTGCGCAGATCGAGCAATCGATCCTGCAACAGGCCACGGGCAAGGTCCCGAAGTTCGTGGGCAAGGCCCCCGACAACATCTGCGGTGACGCCCTCGTGTACCACGACGGTGCCAATCTCCTGGCCGAGGGTGAGGGGTTCATCTCGCCGATCCGGTGGATCTATGACGACGGGGTCCGGTTCCAGTCGGCCGACCACCCACCCCTCTACATCGTCTACCTCGCGGGCTGGTCGGTGATCGGGGCCGACAGTGTGCTGGCCCACCAGTTGGCCAGTGTCCTGCTCGGCGTGGCCACCGTGGCCCTCGTCGGTCTTCTCGGTCGACGACTGGTGAACGATCGCGCCGGACTCATCGCCGCTTTCCTTGCCGCCGTGTACACGTACATCTGGGTCAACGACGCGCTGGTGATGTCCGAGACCATCTCCATCACCGCCATCGCCGCGCTGCTCCTGCTGACCTACCGCTACCTCTCGGACCCGACGCGATGGAATCTCGTGTGGCTCGGCGTCATCACCGGTCTGACCGTCCTGACCCGAGCCGAACTGGCGCTGTATGTGCCCATCGTGCTGCCCTTCGTCGTGTGGTGGGCGCTCGGTTCACGGGTGCGCGACGTGCGGGCCGACTTCGGTCGACTGTGGAGGCCTTGGCTCGTCCGCACCATCTCTGTCGGCGTCATCTCCGTGGCCGTCACCGCACCATGGGTGGTCCGCAATCTGGTGACGTTCGAGAAGCCGGTGACATTGTCGACCGGTCTGGGCATCACGCTCACCTACGCCAACTGCGACGCGACCTACAACGGACCCGCCCTCGGGTGGTGGAGCTTCCCCTGTCTCGAACCAGTGCCCAACGAGCCCGACCAGTCACTCGATGAGGTCATCCTGCGGCAACGCGGCGTCGACTACATCAAGGAGCACCTCGGCGAAGTCCCGAAGGTCGTCGCCGCCCGCGTCGGGCGGGTGTGGAACGTGTTCCGACCCTTCCAGCAGATCGAGTTCGACCAGTACGACGACCGACCACTGTGGACGAGCCGCCTCGCCCTGGCGCAGTACTACGTGCTGATGCCGCTGGCCGCCGTGGGTGCCTGGGTCCTGCATCGGCGCCGCCAACTGCTGTGGCCACTGCTGTCGATGTACGCCATCGTCACCTTCACTGCAGCGACCTCCTACGGCTCCACCCGGTTCCGCACCACTGCGGAGGTGGCGACCGTCGTTCTGGCCGGGATCGCCCTCGATCGCCTCTGGCAGTGGCTGTCGGAGCGCCGTTCGGCTGCGGAGGTCACGCCGGTACCCTCGGGAGATGGCGTCGATGTCCGGGGGTGACCTCCCCCACCTTCGTTGGCGATCGCAACCCGAGGTCTCACGGCCCGTGGTGCTGGCCGCCTTCGCGGGCTGGAACGACGCCGGTGACGCCGCCACCACTGCCACCGCCTTTATGGCGGAGCAGTGGAAGGCACGACCTTTCGCCGACATCGATCCCGAGGTGTTCTACGACTTCACGGTGACGCGTCCCGAGGTTCGCCTCGACCTCTCCGGGAATCGTCGGATCGATTGGCCCTCGAACGAGTTCTCGGCCGCGGTCGCGCCCCCCGGTGACACGTCGGTGATCGTGCTCACCGGCATCGAGCCGCAGTTGCGGTGGCGCACGTTCTGTGAACACGTGATCGGCGTGGCGCTCGCCACCGATGCCCGACTCGTCGTCACCATCGGCGCGCTGCTGGCCGAAGTGCCCCATTCCCGGCCGGTGAACGTCTTCGGCACCGCCTATGACGAACTCAGCGTGGGTGAGCTCGACGTGCGTCCGTCGCGCTACGAAGGACCGACCGGCATCACCGGCGTGCTGCACAACGCCTGCAACGAGGCCGGTATCCGCTCGGCGGCACTGTGGGCGGCCGTGCCGACCTACGTGCCGTCCGCCCCGTCACCGAAGGCCGCTCTCGCCCTCGTCCAGCGCACAGCACGCATGTTGGACGTCACCATCGACACCGACGAGTTGAAGTTCGCCACCGATGCCTACGAGCACCAGGTGTCGCAACTGGTGTCGGAGGACGAGGAGACCACCGACTACGTGGCCCATCTCGAACGGCGCTACGACGAGGAGCCCGACGCCTTCAACGACGGCGAGAGTCTGGTCGACGAGGTGGAGCGGTTCCTGCGCGATCAGGACTGAGTCGCGCGCTCGCCGCTCACGACTCGCCGGTGTCGTCGGTCAGATCGACCACCAGGTGATCGCCCTGCCACACCGGTATGCGCGGATGATCGAAGTGCACGTCGACCGCAGCACCGCTGAAGGCATGGGTGGCCAGTGGCCCCCACAGATCGGCGCCAACAGCCATCGTGGGCAGATCGTCGAGCGCGAAGAATCCGACGTCGGCTGTCTCGAGAGGGTGCGCCTGGAGGCTTCCGCCGGTGGCCCGGCAGTGGAACACCAGCGAGTAGAGCGGCACGCTGGTGAATCGTCGCTGCAGTCCGTCGTAGACGGCGAGGAGTTGGACGACCTGGCAGTCGATGCCGGTCTCCTCCTTCACCTCCTTGACCGCCACCTCGGACGGCGAGTAGCCGATGTCGGCCCAGCCCGTGGGATACAGCCACACCCCGGAGTCGGCCCGTTGCACGAGGAGGATCTCGTCGCGTTCGTTCTGCACGATGGCGCCCACCGCCACCTTGGGCGTCTGGTACCCGGGGACACCCTTGCCCACACCCTTCAGCCACTCGTGCACGAGATCGTCGGGATCGAACGCGCTACCGGCGGCCACCCGGATCTCGGCGGCGATGGCCAGGATCTCCTCGAAGCGCTCCCGCTCGTAGAGGCTCTCGGTGAACCCGAGACCGGTGCGGGCCACACCGGCGAGGGCTTCACTCCATCGGATCAGGTCCTGCGGTGTCACCGGGTCGGCCATTCCCCGACGCTACCGGCCGACGATCAACCCTCGCCCGAGCGGGTCAACGAGTGCAGCAGGGCCCGCTCCACCTCGGCGAGGTGCTCGTGATCGGTCACCTTCCGACCGTGGGCGTCACGGACGTAGAACGAATCGACGGCATCGGTGTCGATCGTCTGGATCTTGGCTGACCGGATGTCGAGGTCGAGATCGTGGAGCGCCCGGGTGATGCGCCAGAGCACACCGACCCCGTCCGGCGCCCGTACCTCGATCACGGTGGCGTCGTCGGAGAGCGCATTGTCGATCAACACCTCGGGATGGGTGACCAGACCCGGCAAGCGGCGGGATCGGCGATAGGCCCGTGATCGCTCGGCGAGACGGGCCTCGAGGGCGAGGCGGCCGTCGAGGGCGCGCTCGAGATCACGCACGACTCTCTCCCACGGCACGGTGTCACCGAAACTGGCCCGCACACGGAACTGTTCGAGCGCCATGCCCTCGTCAGTGGAGTGAGCGGCGGCCTCCAACACGGTGAGACCCGACAGCGACAACACGCCGGCCACACGGGAGAACAGGCCCGGGCGATCGGGGCTGACCACGACGAGTGTGTCGTCGGAGGTCTCGATGATGCGGCGGCGCTGGGCCAGCAGATCGCGTTGATGCGCCGTGGGGAACCCGTCGTCGATGGCATCGGCCACCTCACCGCCGCCGAGCACATGGGTGACGCGATCGACCAGGACACCGACGAGCTCCTCCTTCCATGAACCCCACGCCGCCGGGCCGGTCGCCATCGAATCGGCGGTGGTCAGTCCGTCGAGGAGATGGAGGACCTCGAGCGAACCGACTCGATCGGCGACGTAGCGAATCGTGCCGTCATCGGAGAGGTCCCGTCGGGTGGCGATGTCGGGGAGGAGGAGATGTTCGGCCACCATCGTCTGCAGGACCTCGGTGTCGTGTCCGTCGAAGCCCATGCGGGGCGCCATCTCACCGACGAGTTCGATACCCACCTCGGTGTGATCGCCTGGTCGCCCCTTCCCGATGTCGTGCAACAGCGTGCCCACGACGAGCAGGTCGGGCCGCTCGACCCGATCAGAGACGTTCGCGGCGTTGGCGGCGGCCACCAGCAGGTGATGGTCGACGGTGAACCGGTGGTAGGCGTTGCGTTGAGGACGACAACGAACCTCCGCCCACTCCGGAACGATCGGCTCCCACAAT
>Ga0172376_10002777_pt1 | contig 21164 bp, 19 predicted proteins | sample Lak35m_FD_121114 | JGI IMG/M metagenome (GOLD analysis project Ga0172376, IMG submission 121114) | Freshwater microbial communities from Kabuno Bay, South-Kivu, Congo - kab_092012_35m | ecosystem: Environmental > Aquatic > Freshwater > Lake | place: Democratic Republic of the Congo: South-Kivu... | reverse complement strand
ATTAGGTACTGGTTATTGGACAAATGATTTAAGATTTAATTCAAATGGACCTGATAATGGAATTACAATGGAACAATTCTATGTTGATTATGTGTATGATTATGGAACAGTTTTACAAGATTTGGTTGCTAAAAAAACACCAAATAAATTAGCTGGTACACCAAACTCACCATTATTAAGTGTTGATAACTTTAAAGTTGTTCAAATAAATAAACATTTGACGGATACACCAGATTCTAATTTAATAAAACAAAAACACAATTATCAACAAACTTTAAAGTCCGAAATTACACAAATTCAAGAATCTATTATTGATAAAAATAGAAAATCTAAAGTTATAAGATTTGCTACTGATTCTGCCAAAAAACAATATATGATGGATGTTGATGAACTTATTAGAAAAAGAGAAAATATGTCTAAATTGTTATTATCAACAAATAGAGAAATATTAGACTTATCAAATAATACACTATCTAAAGTAGATCCTGTTTTTAGAATTAGAGGATTTTGGACAATGCCAGAAGCAGTTGCAACTAGGAGTACAAAACCACAAGAGATTGTTCAATTCCGAGTTCAATATAGATATTTAAGTAAAGATGGTAAAGAAACTCCGGTCGAAACATTTAAGTTAGATAACTCACAAAAAACTGCAGCTTTTTCAAACTGGAATGAATTTAAAACGGATGCCAGAAAACGAGTATATAATAAAGCGAACGGTGGATACACTTGGGAAATTGAAGATGTATCAAGTGCGGATACGCCAAATATAAATCAAATTGATATTCCGATTAGATCAAATGAAAAAGTAGAGGTTAGAATTAAATCTATTTCTGAAGTTGGATGGCCAGAGTCACCAGTCGAGTCTGAGTGGTCAGATGTTTTAACTGTTGATTTCCCAGATGATTTAAATAATGTTTTAAATGAAAATCAATTTATATTACAAGAAGCTACAAAAGAAGATTTAAAATCTAGCGTTTCAAATGAATTAGCTTCTAAGGGATTGGATGATCACCTTTCAGATACTTTAACATTAAATAACAAAACTTTTCATCATGAATCAGATAAGATTTTATCCGGATTTAAGGATGAGAATGGAGTAGCTTTAGATCTTTTTGAATATTTAAAGAAATTAGAAGATCGTATTAAAACACTTGAAGAGAAAATTAAAAGATCTAAAGGTGAGCTTGAAGTCGTTATTCTTAGAAAAAATCAAGAGTTTGTTGTATCAAATGGTAGTGAAATTACATTTAATGTTGAGTGTGAGGACTATTTAAAACCATATAAGGCAACTGGTATTCCACAAGGTAGAGTTTATGAAAATGGAATTTATGTTATAAAAGATTTTGTTGTTAAAGTAAGAAATAAATCAATGGATTCACCATTAGGATTAGTTTCAAATAAAAAATACTTTTCAAATACTAATATCTACAATCCAAATTCTCCACAAACATTTTGGGTGAATGATCAGGATGAGTTAATAACTTCTGACTATACTGGTCAAACTAGAACCCAATTGGATGGTCAATATATATGGATGAGTAATTATAATTCACTTTCTACAAACACTATTAACAAATTGAGTGAGAATATCGGCAATAACTTTAAGAAGGAAGGTACAAATGTATTAACAAATATTTTAAGTTCAACTGAATACAATCTTGGTTACTATGAGAATTCAATTTTAAGTTTTGTTGCAAATAATAAATCATTACTAGATCAAACTAAATGGATTGATAGAACACAAACTCAAGCATCAACTGTTAAATTGTTAACTACGATACATCCAGTTGTTAAGAAATTAGAGAATTTAGTTGAAATTAATACAGAAGGAATTAAAAATATTTCACCTGGTGATAAAAACTCTTTATTAGTACCTATAAATATTTACTTTAAAATGAATTCTTTAAATAGTAATCAGAATGGATTAAATTATAATTATATAGATTTAAATAATAGTAAAGATACTGTTAAACATATTAAAAAGGTTAAATTTATGTTAGAAAATGAGGCTACTAATAAACCATTTATATTTACTATTAAATTTAATATTAATAGAAGTAAAGTAATTGCTTACTCACCACTTGATAGTATCTCTCCATATATACAAGATATAAATGATAATATTAATTATAACCTATTAAATAGCAAATCAATGTAATAAGAAATGAAGAGTTTTTCAATATTAAGAACAAATGTAGGACTAACAACAAATGTTAAGGTCATGGTTGATTCCAATTATAACCTTTTTCTTGAAAGTATTAATTCTGTTTCTAATTTAAACGTTGCTAAATATAAAAGATTTTCATTTAATAAAGAAAATTATTATGATGAATTGGTTCCATATTTTTGGAATGGCATACCAACTCAATTATCATACCTTATAAAGAATGAAGATGATGAAGAAATAATGTCAACTGATTTTAGTAATCAGTTTGATGATATTTATAGCTTTGGTGGTAGAAATATATCCAATAATAAAAATTACACTGAAGAATATGAATATTTTGCACCTCTATATTTGAATAGTGAATTACCTAGTAATTTTATTATTTTTAGGGTTGATGGAATAGGATTGGATAAAATAAGTAAAATAAATTTTAAACATAAAATTTTAAGTAGATTTAAAACTGTAAAATTATTTGATTTAAATAAAAAAACAAACTTGGGTTTTTGGTTAGATAGAAACTTTCTTAATAATAAATCTAGACCTATATTTCCATTTGAAATGAGTTTTCAAAAATTAGAATTTTCTAGATGGTATGGAATAGATTATAAAAGTGGTGGATATATCCACCGTTCTAGATTTTTAGACGATTTTATTGAAAAGGAAAGAGAGATATTTGATTTTGAAAGAATGGTTTTTGATGGGTATAAAAACAATTCAATTATATTTCCAAATATATTAAATTTATCCTTTTTATTTGATGATACACCCGCTGATAAAGAAAGTCTTAGAAAATGGTCAATTAATAGATATTATGGATTTTATTTAAATAGTATGGATTTAGTAAAATCTATTTCACCGATCATTTTACCCAAATTAAAAGTTGGAGTTAAAATAGAGGCTGGTAATAAATTTTCGGGAATACAATTTGATGAAACTCCTTTTATAGAGACATGGGATGATAATAAAGAATATTATGTTGAATATAATAATGAATACTATAAAGTAGAAAAGTATATAGAATCATATCAAAAAGATATGGTTGTTAAAATGTCATCTGGTAATAATCTATCCGTAGATGTTTTATCTGATATACCTACAGTTAGATGGAAAATAATTTCAGATCTTAACTTAGAAGGCAAAGAAGGTCTATTAAATCAAAATAATGGTAAAATAATTGGTAAAAAATTATATGATTTAAATGGTAATTTACTTACTATTGATGATTTTGATTTAGCTGATGTTTATTTGATAGAAATAGATGGTGTTTATCACAATTTAATTAAAAATAATTCAGGTGAATTAGAAATTATAACTGATTGGAGTTTCACTAATATTACAGATTCGAATAAAACATATTCTTACTATGTTAATAAATTGGATTCTAGGTGGAAAAAAACTGTTGATTTATCACCTGTTATTGGTCAGAAACCTATTAAATTTAATATATGGAGACTTAATTTTACCGATATAAAAGATTTTGATACAAGAATAGTAGATACTGAATATTCTAAATTTGAATATGATTATTTTGATAAGATTTGTGATACAGATGAGACAAAAATGTATTTTACAAATTTAAATAGTACTTCAAATCCACCTGAATTTGATACATTTAATTATAAAGATAAAAAAAATGTACATATACCAGTATCATCTGAATATACTGCAAATGGCGAAACTTTCAAAATAGAAGATAATAAGTTGACACCACTTTGGAAGAAGAATCCGATTTATTGTCGATGGGTTTGGACAAATTCAAATAGTGCAAATGACTATCCATATTTACTGAATAATTCAATATTATTTGAAAAATATAATAGAACAACAAATATACATGAAAAATACGTTAGTAGATATGATAGAAACTTAGATTATTTTTATACAATAAATCCATCTTATAACGATTATTCACACCACACATTACACGTTCAAGATGAATATAATACACCTTTCAATTTTGACTTTGACTTTGATATTTATAAAGGCATATATGGTACTCACAATGGTGGGAAATGGGGGGATATAGATTATTTTACTTGGTTCTTTAAAAGAAGATCTCATTTTGTAGAAGGTGATATTGTTAAGAATTCAAAAAAATATTCTTATTTTAATAGAGCTGATAAAAATACACCAAATTCAACTTTATTTAGAGGTATAAAATTTTTAATATCTGATATAGAAAATGTTAAAACTTTAGATGATGGACAGATTGATATTATCAATACAAAAAATTTAAATAACTACGAAGATTATAAGTTAAGCATTTTAATGACATCATCAGATAATGGAATGAAGTGGACTATTATAGATGAGTGGAAAGTTGGAAAAAACTATAAATCCGGCGATTTAGTTAGATATAACGATATTATTTTTAAATGTAAAAATGATACAATCACCAATGATTCTTCAATTTTAACTAAAGATGGACTATATTATATTCCGAATTCACCATTTAATAATAAAATTGATTGGAGTTATCAAAACGTCTCCTCTTTTTGGAATCCTGATGGTAATTATATTAAAGGTGATGTTGTTTGGAAAGATGGTGACTGGTATCTACTTTCTAATGAAAGTTCTAATATTGTTTTTTGGACTGAGGAAAATTATAATAATCCATATTGTATTTATAAAGGAGATGTTTGGAAAGGCGCAACAACATCACAATTTAAACCGGATAGTGGACTTGAATATTACGATAATATATCAAAAATTTATAAAAAATATTGGACAAAAGTTTATGAATTAAAACAGTATATAGACGATAGCGGTAAAGTAATAAATTTAGACACCAAGTTAAGTCCTAAATGGGTTAAAATACCTATTTGGGATAGTACTATAGAATATAAATTGTTTCAAAAAGTTACACACAAAGGTGTTGTATATCAATGTAATAAAAACTCTATTAAAGATGATATAGAACCAAATAAGTCTAAAGATTGGATTAAATTAGCTAGTTTAGTTCCAAATACTAATACTATTTATTATAAAGGGAGTACGATATTAATGAATAATACATTATATCTTTTAAATGAAAATAATAATAAATCAACATTAGATAATGGTATAAAAATTTATATCAATAAAAAGTGGAAAAATATTTTAATTAACATCTATATTAACGATAATACATTGCTAAATATTAGGAATACCGATAGAGATACTATCTATAATTCATTATACAATAAATTAGTAGCTAATAATTTTATAAATTATATAAATAAAATATCAAATAATTTTGATTTTTCAGATACTTTAAAATATGTAATAATCGAAAATGATTATTCTATAAAAGAGTATGATATTAATAATATTAAAAGTGTAAAAGATTTACCAATAATTTATATTGATACTCCAGATCCTATCTTAATTCAAAATAATTCTCTTATAAAGAGTGGAATTTATGAAAATAGTTTGATACCAAATATTAAATTAAGTGGTAATAATATCTCATCATTTAGTATGATTAATTTCTATAATAATGGACTTATGGGAGTTTCTATTAAAGAGAATAAAGATCAACCATTAATTGTAGATAATTATCATGGTATATCAAATTCAATAGGAAATTATATATTTAGATGGAGTGGTGTATATTCACCATTATTTTATGATATTGATATATTTAAATCTAATAACATAACAGAATATTATGAAATACAAATTTCAATAGATCAAGGAGGATCATTTACTTACGACAATATCAATTATAATAATTTTAATACTTTTATATTAGAATTAGAAAAATTAAACACAAATGATATAACATATCAATTTTTAAATTTGAATAATAAATATAGATTTTTTGAATTTTTAACTGGTAATTGGAAAATGTTAGAAGTTCTTTCCATAAAATTTATGGCATATAATACCAATTCAATAATTTGGAATAAATTGAATTCAATTTCCGAATTATCACCAACATCTAAAGTATATAAGAGATTAGTTAACAATACTCCTATTTCAAAATCAAATGCAATTGATGGTAATTATAAATTTGACACATATCTAACATATTTTGGTATACAGAAGGAGAAAATGTTTAGAAAAGTAAATAGAAAAGAAAGCCTTCTAAAATTAAAAGATATGATTGGTGCTAAATCAATTTATCCAATGTTAGATGAATTTGGATACAGTTTTGGAGATTTTTCCATATTTAAATCATCATGGGATTTCGAATATCACATAGAAATGAATTCTATTCCTAAGGAGACTAAAACAGTTGAAAATAATAAGAAAATTGAAACAATTGATAATCTAATACAGAGAAATAGAATTGATTTTGACGAATTATTACTAGATTTTAATTCATATGGTAAAGTTGAGGATTTTATACCAAATGATTATGGTAAAATTGTCGATACCTCCACACAATCAACATCCGGCACATTTCCTATAAAAATAGAAGAAAATAGTGTGGAAGCTAATCCATTTAAACCAAAAAATACAAAATCAGAATAATGAGAAGATCTTACATAAGTCCAGAGTACAAATATAATAATGTTTATGGAACATTTAATATGAAAGAGTCCATAAATTATTATGGTTCTAAAATGTTAGAAATAGAAGACTTTATTTATCTTGATACAATAAATATTGTTTATTATGAAAATGGAAATGGTGAACAGATAAATTTAACGTCTGAAAATATATTAGAACCTTATTTATATTCATCAACCGAATCCAAAGGAAAATATCATACAATGATCAAAGATCCTTCTCAATCAGATTATCAATTAAATAATTCAACTAATTGGATAATCGAAATAGATTTAAAAAATATATTATTAGATTATATTTTTTCACAAATGAAAAAAATGAGAACATTTAATGGAATTAAAAATAATATGGTTATTTATAAAGACGTAAATACTGCACTTAAAAATTATATCATATTAAATACAATAGATAGATATAAATTAACAAAAGTGGATTTTTACGTTTCTTATAATGATTTAAGAAATAATCAAATATTAAAACACGAAGTTAAATTTGATGAGTCTATCTATAGTCCACTAAATAAAACTATAAAATTTCAAACCGAAACTGAATGGGATAATAGTTCTATAAAAGTTATTTATAATCAAGAAAAACCCGCATCTCTTTATAATTTTAATTATTATTTTAACTTATTTTTTGAGAAAATTTAAAACTTTAATTCCCATTTAAAATAAAATTTAAACTATGGAAAACGAAGATTTATATAGAAATTTTGTAACTTTATTAAAACTATTTAAAAATAGACCATACCATTTAGCCAAATATCTTATACAAAATGGTGCGGTAAAAGAGGAATTTTTATCTAAAATTGTAAATAGTGATAGATTAAGAAATCTTAAAGAGGATGATTTTAATGATAAAATATTTATGGATATTAATCAAATGAATGATTTTTTCAATTCATTAACAACTGAAGTAAAAAAATTATCTATGTTTAGAACAGATGATGAAATAGAACAAGATTTAAACAAAAAACTAGCTGATTTATTAAACGATGAAAAGTATGAAGAAGCTGCTATATTGAGAGATTATATGTTTAGTAATGGAATAAAAAATTTAAACAAAAAATAAACTTTAATACCAATCTCAATATAAATTATAATTAGTAACCTTTTAAAATTTAAAAATATGACAAACCAAATCGGAAATGAAGAGTTAGATTATCTCTTCGAAGACAACACGTTTTCACCAAAAAATAAGAACAAAAGAAAAGTTAATAAAACTTTATCAGATCTTTACGATTCAGTAGAGATATCAATCCCAAAAGATGGTACTGTAGTATCAGCAACATTTATAGGAAAAACAAACGACCAGTTTTTGTTTGAAGTAACTGGTTATAAAGACTTCATCAGAGTTGATATTAAAGGTAATGAAGAAAAATACCTTAGAAACTCAGAATTTGGAGATATTGTTGACGTATTAATTATGAACGTTAATCAACAACAATACAACATTAAGGGATCTATCACATCCCTATACGAAACAAGAGCTCACGCCAACTTGAAAGCTATTGAGGAAGGAGAAGCTGTCACAGCACTCATTAAATCAATTAACCCAGCTGGATATGATGTTGATTTATATCACGGGGGTGTTACTTTACCAGGATTTATGCCAAACACATTAGCTGGTATTAACAAATTGTTTGATCCAAACGGAATTGTTGGTGAGACATTTGAAGTAGCAATTGAATCTTACGCAGAACAAGAAGGAACTTACATTGTGAGTAGAAGAAAATTCTTACAGTCTCTTATCCCAGATGCTATCAAAGAATTACAATTTGGTCAGGTTTATACTGGAAATGTAACAGGTACTGCACCATTTGGAGTCTTTGTTGAGTTTAATGATTGTTTAACTGGTATGATCCACAAAGCAAATGTACACCCAGAGTGGCAAGAAAAACTATCAGAAATTAAACCTGGATTTGAAATTGATTTCTATATTAAAGAAATCGTTAAAGATCCAAAAGGAAATCCTATGAGAGATAAAATTATCTTAACTCAAATTTTAAGAGAAACTCTTTGGGACACTATTAAAAATGGACAAATTATCAAAGGCATTGTTAGAGATACAAAACAATTTGGAACATTAGTTAGTTTAGATGATGAAACTATGGGTCTTATCCACACATCAGAAATGGATAAAATCGGTAAAAGATTTACATCTGGTCAAGAGTTAAACGTAAAAGTTTTAAGTGTTGATAGAAGTAGTAGAAAAATATTTCTTACAGTTGGATAATAAGAAATGAATTAAAAAACCTCTGAACTATTCAGAGGTTTTTTATATAAAATAATATGGAAAAGAAATTACCTGATAGTTATGTACCAGATAGGTACACTAAAGAATATCCCACAGAAATAGGTTCACAAACATTCGAGCCTGATAATATTGAACTATTCAAATTAGAAAAATCAAATAAACTAAAACATCATTATACTTCAAAGTTTGAAGAGATTAAATTAGAATATCAAAAACTAATGCAAGATATTCAAATGAATGAAAGAGTTTACAAAGCAAAATATAACTTTCAACCAATAGTTGGTCAGTCTTATTTCTTATATTCAAGAGAAGATGGTGAATTCTTATCAATTATATCACCAACTGAATGGAATAATAAATATGATTATATTGGGAAGTATCAGTTACAATCCGACGGTAGATGGGTTAATTTGGATTAACTTCAACTACATATTGACCTGGATTTGTGGTAAATCCTTCTTTCTTCATAACAGTAACAATTGTTAATGTAAATTCCCAATCACCAGGCTCTAAAACACAAACTATATTTAGATGATTCTCGGTATTTCTAATAACAAATCTAGTTAATTGACCTCTTTCATCATAAACATTGAATTCATCATGCATTAAATCTATTGTTATTTGCTCAATAGCAAGTTCAACAGTTTCAATGATTTCATCATCTGTTATCTTTTCATCTAGACCATGTCTCCATTGTCTATCCATTGTATGTGCTGGTTTTTCTATCTCGATTCTGATCTCAACCGGTTTCTTTATATAACCAATTTCAACTGGTTTTCTAGCCGCCATAGCTCTTCTGTCTATATAAGGTCTGTTGAATGCTTCAAATAATTTAATGTATTTCATAATGTATATATTAAGAACTTATTTTACTTTTTTATACTTTCTCGTCGAAGAAAACTTCACAATGATCTTTTGAATACCATCCTGTTATTCCCTTTCCATCACCTGTTATATTAAGATATAAATTTTAAACACATAGATAACTTTGATGATTTATATAACCAACCAAAGACTTACTTGTTTTAAATTCACTGAAAACAACTCCTGTTGAAACCCGGTATCTCAATTCCAGATTTTTTATAGAACCAAACAACTCTTTCCAAGTTTTAAAATCATCCAAATTAAATTTGTCCTTCCATTGGCTCTTTAATTCTTCTTTTAATTTTAGTTCTGGGTAAAATTGTTTAGTCTTTTTAATTATACATTCAAATCCTCGCCTTCCAATCTCTAAACTTGCGTTTACTGGATCATCGAAATTCCATTGAAGATTTCCAATGAAACTTGAGTATGCAGGATTTACTTTATAAAGTTTCTGACCATTTATCGATGTTCTCTTCTCCAAATTATTAATTAGTATTTCTCTTTTCCATAAATTCTTGTTTTTTCTATTTGATCGTGTGTTTCCTTTAAAAATTAGATCTTCTATAAATATGAATTTACATTGGAATTCTTTACTTAAATTTGAAATATTTTTAGATATTTCTAAAATTTCGTGATTTAATTTATTATTCAATGTTTTAAATTTAGGATTGGAACTTGAAACTTTTAGATCAATTATTTTATCAGTTAATTTTCTAACTGAGTAAAGTTTTGTATGGATGATTTTATCATTTTCTTTAATGGAAATCCCAATATATTCTGGGTTTAAATCGATTCCTAAATATCTCTTTTCATTTAAATTAACCACTTCTTTAACTTCTTCAAAACTTATAAGTAAGTGTTTATCAGTCAATTTAACTGAATAAGTTCTTGGATTTTCCATTAAATTATAGAGTTCTTTATATGATCCTCTCAATTTAGGAATTAAGAGTTCAAAGTGTTCTTTTCTTGAGTGTTTATAGATTATTTTATCGTTAAATAAGTCCAGTTTAAACTTTCTATTTCCACAGTTAGCCATTTCACCAAAGATGTTTAGTGGTAATAATTTATTTTCTTTATAAACATCTTTGGTAATTAATCCTTTTAAATATCTAACCATATTTGATTTTCCGCCAAAAATAACTTTATTTTCTCCATTTCTTTTTAAGATTTGTTTAGCTTCATTTATAGAACATTGTCTTGTCCAAGCATCCAAGTTATCTATGTTATTTAAAGATTTATGTAGAACTCTTATGTCTTTTTCAGATATTCCTTCTTTCAGACGATTATATGAATATCTAACTAATAGTGAATATTCTCTTCTTAAATTATTCAAGAATAATTTAAACTCATCACTGGATTTATAAGGAATTTTAAGAGTTATCAAAGTAATATAATAATTTTTATACTATATATATTAACTTCTAAAACTCATTTTTTGAATTTTCTAAACTTTTTTTAATTTCTTTTAATATTTTCCTCCTTTTAGAATAATATTTCATACTAAAATGGTGTATTATAGTCAATAAATCTTCTGTTAATTCATCCTCATAAGATTTTGTATCCGAATTATCAAGTATAATTATATTACAATTATACTTATAAAATATACCTTTTAAGTATTCAAACCCAAATCTAGATAATCTATCTTTGGTTGAAATAAAAATATTAGATACTTTATTTTCGATAACTAGATTAATTAATTTATTAAATTCTACCCTTTCCTCATTCATTCCAGATGCAATATCCTTAAATACTTTATCAACAATGTAACCATTATATATCATATAATTTTTTATTAGGTCTATTTGCCTATCTAAATCATCTTTTTGTTTAGTATTTGAAACTCTAGCATATGCAATATTCATCTTTTTATTTTCTTCTTTATTTTCATCTAAATAAAGGAACTTTCTAGAAGATATTTTATTACAATTTACTTTTCCGTCATCTACCCATCTCTTTAGAGTTGTATTGGATATTTTATATTTAGAACAATATTCCTTTGAATTTAACCATAACATATATTATTTTAATTATTTTAGTTATATATATTATCAATGTTATTTCCTATTTACAACATACTACAAAGATAGTAAAAAAAATTGCATAAAAAAACCTCTCATATTGAGAGGTTTCATTTTTTAGAAGAAATTACTTCTTATCTTCTGTTTTGGATTTTACTTCTTCTTTAGCATCACCATTTACTTTTTTACCCATCATATCTAAGATTTGTAATCCAAGTAATCCATCGATAGCACCACCGTTACCACCATTACCACCAATTAACATATCTGGCATAATTTTTACACCATTTCTGCCGATTTCCTCAGTAACTTTGAATGTTGTAAAGTTTTCTTTACCCATAGCGTCAACCGCCAATCTATATGATTCAGCATCAGCCTTACCTTTAGCAAGTGTAGCGTCAGCTTCGGCTTGACCAATTAATTGTGTTTTCTTAGCGTCAGCCTCAGCTTTCATCTTAGTAGCCTCAGCGTTAGCAGATGCAGAGATTTTAACTGATTCAGCGTCACCTTTTGCTTTCTTAACGGCTGCATCGGCGTGTCTTTCAGCGATTTGTACACCTTGATCGGCTCTTACAACCTCAGCTTGCATATCAGCGATAGCAGTTTCTTTTTCAAGAGTTTGACGTTGTACTTGTGCTTTTTTCTGAGTTTCGAAAGTTACCTCTTGTTCAGAAGCAATTTTACGATCTGTTAACGTTTTCATTAATTCAGCTGGTGGGACAATGTCACCAATTAATGTATCTACTGCGTGTACGTTATATTCATCAAGAACTTGTGAGATATGGTCTTTCGCTGACTCTTGACGCTCTTTACGAGTTGTTAAGAAAGATATAACATCTTGATCTTGAGCTGAGTTACGGAAGTAGTTACCAATTGTAGGTTCAAGAACTTGTGATACAAGGTTATTCATATTACCGAAACGAGCGATTACTTTAGGAGCCTCATTCATTGGAATGTGAATAATTTGAGATACGTCTAAGTTGAATGGGAAACCATCTTTAGAACGAACTGTGATAGTATTCAAGTTTTTATCTAAATTATGTGACTCAGTTCTTGCAGATGCCCAGTTAAGTACAAGGTTTGTAGTTGGAACTAACTCAATTTTATTAGTATATTTATTGATCGGATATTTACCTGGTCCGAATGGTTCAGCCCATACACCTTTTTGTCCTCTACTTACTAAGTTACCGTGTTTGAATTTATCACCAGTAACGTCAACACCATCTTCACCAACATAGGAAATAACAACACCAACGTGACCAATTGGAATTTCAGTCATTTGAATTTCTTCAACTTGAACTGCCCAAGGGTTAAGGTTATAAGAACCTGCTAAGATTACTTGTTGTTGTAAACCACGATTACCACCTTGTTCTAAGAACTTATCAAAGTTTTGATAGTTATTGTGACCAGTTGTTGTTTTACCCGCGATTTGTCCAGCATCAAGCGGTTCACCATCTAAAGTTGTTACAACACCAACCATATTTTCTTGAATATGAACTTGTGGAACAGTTGATACTTCAAATAAGTGTGTATTGATTTTATAAGATCCGTTAGGAATAAATGCGGACTGACGACCTTTTTGACCACCATTTGTTAAGAATTGCTCAGCATCTTGGAAGTTTTCACACTCAACTCGTCTACCTAAGATACGACCAGTTTCAGGAACTCTACCATCTTTTGAGTTAACTAACCCGATATGACCTTCTGGGATAACAATGAAACCTTGCATATCAACGTTATACTGCCAAGGCCACATAAACCAATGTAAACCAGGTGAAAGTGTTTTTGCTTGTAAACCTGCTTCACCATTAACTGCGATAATTCTATCACCTGTTAACTCTTTATTTTCTCCGAAAAGAACGAATTTTTTGGTTACTAAACCAATTTTATCTTCTGGTACTATTACAAGTCCGAAAAATACTCTTAGGATGAATTTATACATCACTAAACATAAAAGAGCTGCTCCAACCCACCAGTAATTTGCTAAAAAATTAATCATACTTTTTCTTTTTTTTTATTTTGTTTTTAATTGTTACTTGATTTGTTCTAGAATATCCTTTAATGAAAGTTCTAAAATTTCGGAAAAATCACTAGGTTTTATACCTAATTTATCTCCTATTTTTAAACATGCCCAATCCACAACACTCAATTTATGTCTGTTAGTGTCTAATATTGATTTGGAAATAATTTCTAAAAGTGCTTTATTTTTGTCTTCGATATAATCAAATTTCCTAGAAATAGCAGATTTAATTACTGGTACTGATTTATTATAAAGTAATTCATTTAAATTAGCATCTCTTAATTCTTCAGTGGACATTTTTCTAAAACACCACGAGTTGAATTTTAAAGTTCTACTAACACCAGTTAATTTTATTTTATTTTCATTGTAGTATTGACTTTTTTTAACACTACTTAAACCCTCTATTTTATAATAACCACCATTCAATAGTGTTTTATAATTATCGGATGTACATATTAAAATATCACCAACTTTTAGATCTTCAAATTTTAAAGACGTCCAAGTCTTAACAGTAAGAGATCCCCAATCTATTTTTGGCAACTCTTTACCATTTGTATCTGTAAATGAATTAACAGAGAAAAATCCACTAATATTTTTCAATTTAACTTTGCCATTCATCCATGATCTAGTACCAGTTCCGCTATTAAAAAGACATTCAACCTCATATGAATTTCCCTTAATTAGTCTTTTACTTTGAGATTTAAATATTATATTCATAAAAATTATATTAATTCAGGATTAATTGTTTCATCACCATAATGTTTTCTAACTATTTCTGTTTGCTCAGATAGTAGATATTGATCTATTATTTTCTGGTCAATTATGTTTACTTGATCACACAAATCACCATATACATTATAACCAGCTTTATAGTTAGATATAACAAAATCAGATAAAGAGTTTTTAACAATATCTTTCATTTCAGCACCCATTAACTGCTTTATCCAATATGTCTCCATCTGACCATCACCTTTTATTCCTCGACTTTTATCACACACTTCTAAACATCTAGATATTCTTTCATCAACAGAAGAATAGACACATATATTATAGTCCATTAAATTATTCCACTCCCTCTCATAAATTATAGAAGAAAAAAATATTGTATAAACTGATTGACTATTTTTAATATTAAAAACTTCATACGCATTTAATAATTCATACTCAACTAGATCCATTAATTGATTGAATTTTTTATCGGTTTTAAACTTATCTAAATCCAATAAATCGCCACTTTTTGAGAAAACATCTCCAAAAGCACTTCTAATCTTATAATTAATTTCATAATTATAATTAAGTATAAATTTTAAAACTGTATCAGCATCAAAAACAGGAACACAAATTTGCTTAAATAATTTAACAGTTGTTTTTTTACCAGAAAATCTATTACCACTAAGACCAACTTTTATCATAAATTCATTTTTGTAAACAAATATATAGATTTTACTAAACAAATACAAAAAAAAAATATAAAAATTTTAAATTTTAAAATATGTACTCAAAAGAAGATTTAAGTTTTATACTATTTAACAACAGATCTGTTGATGGTGTTGTTAGAAATTTTTTACCAACTAATATAAATGCTTTTAAATTGCTTTTAATTGAAGAGAATTTGAAAAAGATTAAAAGTATGTATAAACCCCTAAACCTTATAGAAGTTGATTATAGAGAGTTAAATCTTAAATCAGAAGATATTGTAGTAAGAAGTGAGGAAATTGAAAATCTTAGCGGACTTGTAAATGAACTAGTTGGTACATTTAATCAAAATGAGTATGAATACCTAATAAATAGAGGAATAGGCGAAGAAACAATCTTAAACCATAAATTATTTGGATTATCTTCTATCGAAAATAAAGAACATCTTAAAATTTTAGGAGCAACAGTACACCCATTAATGAGTAATTTTTTAGACGATGGTTTAAAATCTGGCGGTATTGTTATTCCACTCTTTGAAAATGATGTTTTAGTAAATTGCGCAATTAGAAAAATATCTATTGAAAATAACTCAAACACAAAAACCTTAAAATATTCACTAGCATGTCCAGATGTTCCTGTTTGGGGAATAGATAATATAGAAGGGGGTGATGAAATATGGATAGCAGAAGGAATATTTGATATGATCGCACTTAATAAAATGGGTAAAAAAGCTGTAACATGTTCTTCTGCTATGTGGAGCGGAATCCAACTTTATAAAATAATTGATAAAAAACCTAGTTCAATTAAAATAGTCGCTGATAATGATAAAGTTGGACTTAGAACAGCTTCTATACTTAAAGACTTATTCGATTATTATCTAATAGATACAGATATTCTAGTTAGTAAATTCGCCAAAGATCCAGCAGAACACTATTTTCAAAAAATGAGAAATATAGACGATCTAATAAAATTAGACATAACAGATGATCTTATAGAATATGAATATGAAGAAACTAATTTTAATTTTATTAATCATTTAAAAAATAGAACTTTCTAAAAATAATATATACCTTTATGAAAGTAAAAAAGTATTTAGAATTTATAAAGGAAAGTATTGAAACTCCATCACCAGAAAATCTTATAGAATTACGTCTAAAATTTAGAGAGGTTTTAGACAGTTTAGCTGATTATTCATATGAAAGTGGCGGTATCGCTGGTCACTATTTTAGCGACATGTGTAAAAGAGAAAATATTGATTTAGAAGCTGACTTTAGGAGACTACAAGATAATGTTGATAAAAAGGGATTTACTTTAGAAGTTATTGGTAAATTATTTGGACCAGAAGCTGATAAAATCTGTAAACAAGACTTTCGTGGTTTTATATCTAATAAAGATTTTCCAAAATATGAATATAGAGAACCACTAGATGAGAAAAGTGGTATGGTTGATTACTACCTTTATAGAATTGCTAAATATGTTAAATCAGATTGGATACCACCATTAGGTGGAGATGCTTGGACAGGAACTCCAGATCAAATCGGAGATGAAGAATTCTTTATTAGATTTGGATATGGATATCATCACACAAAATATGGTCAATTATATATCGAACAAACACTGAGACCAGGTGAAACCTTAGAAGATGAGATAAAAAATTGGGAATTGAAAGGTTATAGAATGATCTATGATTGGTTAGTTGATTGTTGGAATGAAAGTACCTTAGTCGATGCTGTTATAAGTGTTACTGGTTGGTCTTATCCTTCCTCGATTTTAGCCAAACCAGATGTTGATCTAAATAAGTTAAGCGAATTTAGAATTAATCTAAAATTTGATGATTATTTTATAATTGAATCAAGTCGAATTATATTTTATCTTAGAGATTTAACTGATGATATATCTAAAGAGTTTGATATAGATTATGATAAATTATATAAAAGTTTATACTCCTCATATGTAAAACTATTTGAAAACTTTAAACAATTCAAATTTGTTGATACTGGTGAAGAAGTTTTGATCAATCTAACAGATAGTAATATTAAACTTAGTGATATAATGTAGAATTTAAATCACTATAATCCTTATCTATTATGAATATAAAATTGTAACCACTTTTTATAGAATATTCTTTTTTTGCTAAGTTTCTATCTAAATCATAATTATATGTGTAAGTAGATTTAACCTCAACTATTAAATTGTAATCAGGTAGATAAAAATCTGGGTGATAATAATGCCTATTCTCATTCAAAATATATTGAACCGGATTAATCTTTTCAATCCTAACTTTATCATAATAATTTTCTAAGAAGTCTAGCTCGTAGGTGCCTTGGTAATCTATATCATTACAAACATTTGTTTTATATGATGACTTACTCTGTTTTTCAAAAATATTTTTATTTTGCATTACATTTCTACAACCATAGTTATTTAGACAAGTTTCAACAACTTTTTCTTTATATAGATTTGAATTTTGATAAAATTCATGTCCATATTTTTCTAAACAAGTTTTCTTAGTTTTCTCTTTAAATTCAGTTGTTTGTGTATAACTCTTAACACCATATTTTTCCATTAAAACTTTTTCTTTCTTTATTAAAGAGCAATTTGAACAATAGTAAAAACCATCATATTCTGTGTGTTTTACATATGTTTTATATAACATATCCTTATTCAATTTACAGATATCACATGACGCCTTTATATTCGAATGTGATCCTTTAGTTAGAAGTTTTATAGGCACTACTATATACTCATTTGAAACATCCAAACCTAAATTTTTATAATGTGTTTTTATTCTACCATTATTTTTAATTAATACTTCCTTTGTTATTATCATATATTATATATTAAAACTTACCACTTTCCTACACACTTTTTATAAACTTTTTATAAAAATTTTATATAAATAAGCATGAATAATAAAATACCTGATGATGAAAAAAGGATTAAAATATCAATAAGTATTGATCCTAAACTAAATCAAAAAATAGATGAACTACTAAAATCTAAGTTTTATAAAAAATCCAGATTTGTAGAGTATTTAATAAAAAAATATTTAGAAGAAAATGATAATTAATTTAAATAGCGAAAATGATTTAAGCTCATTTTATATAATCTGGGAAGGATCAACAAACTTAGAAAAAAAAGGTTGGTATGGAATTTCACATTTACTAGAACATTTACTCGTGAAAAATTTTGACCACTTACAAGAAGATTTCGATAGAGATGGTATTGAGTGGAATTTATGGACTAGTTCAAATGAAATTTGTATGTACATCCAGGGATTGGATGAGAAAGTTAATAAATGGAAACATGTTATAATGGATTTAATTTTTGACTTCAAAATAACCAAAGAAGACTTTGAAAATGAGCTTAAAATTGTACTGGAAGAATACCTTGACGCGATGAACGGACAAACTGAAGTACATCAAATAAACCTTTCTAGAAAATTATTTAATGATTTTGATCCAATTGGACTTAAAGAAGATCTTGAGAACTTAAAGTTTATGGACATTATTAATTTTTGGGAACTTCAATATTCAAAGCCAACTAAAATCATTAATGTTTCTAAAAAGAATCCTTATAAGAATAAGACTATTGATTTTGCTGAAAGAGAGATAATTAAAAATATTTCATATGGTAAATATGATGTTCCATTTGAATTAGGTAATGATTTTAAGGATAAATCATCTTTAGTTATGTTATCTCCAATCATTGATGAGGATTTTGCTTATGTTCACTATATTAATGCGATGCTTTCTTTAGGATTAAAATCTCCTCTTTATCAAGAGATTAGAGAGAAAAGAGGTTTAGTTTATTATGTTCATTGTTATCAAAGTAGAATGAATAGACAGGGTATTAATACAATTGCTACTCAAACATCTAATAAGAATTTTAATGCTGTTGTGGATGCTACTAAATTAGTTTTAGATAATCCTAAAAAGTATTTAACAAAAGACAGATTTAATTTAGTTAAGGATTTTTATGAGGTTAGAAAGCAAAAAGATGAAATTTTAAGATATAAAAATGTTAATCAATGGATTAACCCCTCTGGTTGGTCAGTGTATGATATTTTAGATGATGTTAACTTTAAGAAGGTTAAGCAGGTTTATGATAAATATTATCAATTTGATAATTTTTATATTTCTAATGATAAGACAGAATTTAAAAAATGATTTGGAAGGAGATTTTAGCACTTTTAATATTTTGGTTTTTACTACATAAATGTTGTACAGTATTTATAGAGCCAAATATTAATAGGAGTAGATCAGTTTCTATAAAATCTGGTGATTTGAGAGATGATGATGATACCATACCAGAATTAGTTTTTAATTCTGAAGTTGATTCTGGTGATGTTATTTTCAGAAAAAATTGTTTAGCATGTCATTCATTTGATAGAGATTTACAGGGGCCTAAGTTAGATAAGAATATTTCTTTTAAGTATATGGAGAGGAGTATTTCTGATATTAGTGTTCTTTATAAGGAGTATAAACATACTGAGAATTTAATAAATAAGTGGGATCGTAAGTCGATGAGGATGCCAAAATATGTAGATATTTTAAGTCCACAAGAAATCAGTTTTTTAAAAAAATATATAGTATATAAAATAAAAAATAATTGATGTTAGTACCTTATTTAGGAGAAAAGAGTAGGCTTTCAAATTTTATAGTACCTAATATACCAACTAATATCAAAACATATGTGGAGCCATTTGGTGGTGCGTATGGTATATTTTTTTCTCTTAAATTCACTAATTTTTTAAACACTAAGTTTATTTATAATGATTTAAATCCCCTAAATTATAATCTTTTTAATGAGTTGAGGTGGAATAATGATTTCATTAAATCTATATGGGATATTAGTGTTGATAGTAATTATTATTTAGATTGTATAGGTGATTTAAATAATAGTGATAGTTTTATCATGGCTAAAAATTGGTTGGTTACTCTTTGTTGTTCGCAGATGAATAAAATTGGAGAAAACTCTTGGGTTGGTAATTCTGAGTTTGAGATTTTCAAACTAAAGTTTAGAGCTTATAAATATCACATAGATAAGATAAATCAAATTCATAATTGGGACTATAAGAAAGTTATCTCTAAATATGATTCTAAGAGTACCTTCTTTTATGTCGATCCACCTTATATGGGTAAAGAGAATTATTATATCAATCATAATTTTGAAGGAACATCACACGAAGAATTAGCAAAAACTCTAAATAATATAAAAGGAAGATTTATTCTTAGTTACTGGTATTTTGATGGTATCGAAGATCTTTATTCATGGTGTAATATCGAAAAGAAATCGACTTTAATGGGTACTGAATTTCTGATAAAAAATTACTAATTATATTTAATATATACAGTAAAAAAAAATAAAAAATTATGAAGTATATTAAATTATTTGAGAATTTTCTAATTAATGAAGCTGATGAAGCTGATTTCAAATTAACTGAGTTGAATCCAGATGCAGGTAAGATAAAAGAAGAAATGTCTAAAAGAGGTCTAAAACTACACATTTCAAATGGTGATGGTGTTATTTTAAATCAATCTGGAAAAGATGATAAAGGTGTAGTTAGATTTCATGATATAAGTATAACTCTATTCAACAAAAATATTAGTATAGAGATTGGAATATCCAAAAATTTAGAAACAAATGTTATACATGATTTAGCAAAATACATTGAAACAAATTTTAGTAATAAATACAATATCACAAAAGGTGAGGCTGGTTCTTATTGGACACTTAAAATGGTTAAAAAATAGGTATATAAAAAAATCTCTCAAAATTGAGAGGTTTTTCTATACCTTATGAACTACTTATTGGCTAAAGACCAATAAGTTTCCGAACCATAAAGGTTCTTCTCTTTAAACGTTTCAACGCCTGTGCCATCTGGTTAATCCTTTAGGTCTTATTTGAGCTCCGCGTCTGT
>Ga0172376_10002775_pt1 | contig 21175 bp, 10 predicted proteins | sample Lak35m_FD_121114 | JGI IMG/M metagenome (GOLD analysis project Ga0172376, IMG submission 121114) | Freshwater microbial communities from Kabuno Bay, South-Kivu, Congo - kab_092012_35m | ecosystem: Environmental > Aquatic > Freshwater > Lake | place: Democratic Republic of the Congo: South-Kivu... | reverse complement strand
GTGTACTTTCATCTATGAACTTACTTCATTATGATGAGTGGAAAGATACCGACGCAGTTGAGATGATGGTTTACTTCCTTGATGCGGTTGTTACTGAGTTCATAAGTAAAATTGATGATATCAAAAACAGTGGTACCATTGAAGGTCAAAGAGCATTCTTCTACCTTGAAAAAGCTTACAATTTCGCTAAGAGACAAAGAGCTCTTGGTTTGGGAGTATTGGGTTGGCACTCACTTCTTCAGTCTAAAGGATTACCGTTTGACAGTAAGGACAGTGCAAAATTGAACATTGAGGTATTCAAACTTATTAAAGATAAATCTTACAGCGCATCTGCAGAGTTAGCTAAAATGTTTGGAGAACCTGAAACTCTTGTTGGTTACGGTAGAAGAAACGTTACACTTAACGCAATTGCACCAACAACGTCTTCGGCATTTATCTTGGGTCAGGTTTCACAATCAATCGAACCAATTTGGTCTAACGCATATGTTAAGGACGTTGCTAAATTGAAAGTTACCATTAAGAATCCTGTACTACAAAAGTTATTGGCGTCTATGAAAAAAGATAACAAGACAACTTGGGATAGTATTAAGAAACACGATGGTTCAGTACAACACTTGGAATTCTTAACTGATGAACAAAAAGACGTATTCAGAACTTTTGCTGAAATTAATCAGTCTTCAATCATCAACCAAGCGGCGGTTAGACAAGATTTTATTGACCAATCACAGTCATTAAACTTGATGGTTTCACCTGATATGCCGACTAAAGATGTTAACAAACTTCTTATCGACGCATGGCAGTTGGGTGTTAAAACACTTTACTACCAACACTCAATGAACTCGGCTCAAGCATTCGCAAGAAAAAAACTTAATCTAAATGATTTAGTTTGCACGAGTTGTGAAGCATAACACCTAAAAAACGACGATAACGCATGAAAAACCCGGCAAGTAATTTGTCGGGTTTTTTTGTTTCTAAAAAAAATAATAGGAATATATTTATGTAATATGGCAGATGGTAAAACATATGGTATTAATTTTCCGTTCGGACAGAGTCAAGACGGAAAGTATCTATCATTATCTCAAACACCCGAAGAAGAAATCCGAACTGACTTGTTACATTTGATTTTAACAAGAAAGGGTAGTAGATATTATTTACCAAATTTTGGTACAAGAATTTATGAATTCATTTTTGAACCAATGGACGGTTTATCGTTTGAAGCTATTAAGGCTGATATCAGACAATCTGTAGATGAGTTTTTACCAAACTTGGTTTTGAATGATATTACAATTACGCCATACACCGAAGAACTTGAACTCATTGGAGACTTGAATATGAGTCAAATAGGTGTTAGTGGTATTTATAGAGTACCAGGAACTGGTGTTGCTGACTATACAGCAAAAATAAGAATTGATTATACTATAACAGACAGCACCTTTAATAGTAAGGATTTCGTTATTATTAATATTTAATGTAAATGGCACAAAGAAGAATATCATACGCAGACAGGGATTTTGAATCACTACGTCAGGACCTCATCAATTATACTCAACAGTATTATCCTGAACTTATTGATAACTTCAATGACGCTTCAGTATATTCAGTATTCTTAGATTTAAACGCAGCCATAGGTGATAACTTACATTATCACATGGACAGAAGTATTCAAGAGACTGTTCTTCAATACGCACAACAACGTTCTTCAATTTTCAACATTGCAAGAACTTACGGTTTGAAAATACCCGGTAACAGACCATCAGTTGCTCTTTGTGATTTTGCAATTACAGTACCAGCATTTGGTGACCAAGAAGACACAAGATATTTGGGTATTCTAAGAGCTGGTTCACAAGTAGTTGGTGCAGGACAAACATTTGAAAATGTTAACGATATTGACTTCTCATCACAGTATAATAGTGAAGGATATCCTAACCAAACAAAAATACCTAACTTTGATTCAAACGGTAAACTATTAAATTACACAATCACCAAAAGAGAGGTTGTGGTTAATGGAATTACAAAAGTGTACAAGAAGGTTATTACACCTGCAGATATTAAGCCATTCTTTGAATTTTTCTTACCTGAGAAAAACATTATCGGAATTACGTCTGTTATTCAAAAAGACGGAACATCGTTTCAATCAATCCCAACATACTCTGAATTTATCAATTCACCTGACAGATGGTTTGAAGTTGATTCATTGGCGGAAAGTAGAGTTTTCATTGAGGACCCAACAAAACCCGCAGACAGACCAGGAATTAAAGTTGGTAGATATATTGAAACTGAATTAAGATTCATTAGTGAATATACCCCTGAAGGATTCTTAAGAGTTCAATTTGGTAATGCTACTGTTACGGCTGACGACCAATTAGCTCAATTCTCAAGAACTGGTGTACCTCTTAGAATTCAAGATTACCAAAACAATATTGGTTTAGGTAAAACAGTGAAAGCCAATACCACATTATTTGTACAGTACAGAATTGGTGGTGGTACAGTTTCAAACATCGGTGTTAATACAATCAATCAAGTGGGTACTGTTAATTTCTTTGTTAACGGACCTTCAGCAAATATCAACCAACAAGTTGTAAATTCACTTAGAGTGAACAACGTAACAGCTGCGATTGGTGGGGCTAACCAACCAAACATAGAAGAAGTTAGAAACATGGTTACGTTTAACTTCGCATCTCAAAACAGAGCGGTAACTGTAAATGACTACTACGCTTTGATTAGAAAAATGCCTGGTAAGTTTGGAGCACCTGCAAAAGTTGCAATCACAGAAGAAGATAACAAAATCAATATCAATATTGTTTCATACGACTCCACTGGTTCATTAACTCAGACGGTATCTAACACATTGAAAACAAACTTAGCTAATTACTTATCAAATTATAGAATGATAAATGATTATATTTCTATCAATGTTGCTCAAGTTATTGATTTGGAATTCGATATTTCAGTAGTGGTTGATGCGGCACAGAACCAAGGTGAGGTAATCACAAGAGTAATTGATAAAATACAAACATTGATGAGTCCTGTCTTTAGGGAGATGGGTGGTAACGTATTCATATCAGAGATTAGAAGTCAAGTTCAAGACGTTGCTGGTGTGATTTCTGTAACGGATTTAAAAGTATTCAATAAAGTGGGGGGTCAATACTCGTCATCTGAAACTTCACAGAGATATGTGAATAGTGCGACTAAAGAAATTGCTTTGGTTGATGACACTATTTTTGCTGAACCTTCACAGATTTATCAAGTTAGATTTCCTAACAAAGACATTAAGGTTAGAATTAAGAACCTTAAAACTGTCGATTTCTCGTAATTCATTTACATAGAGTTTTACTAAGTTATTATGAAAATAGATGAATAACTATTTATCTAAAAAGATATTATATGCCTAAATCATACAGATTACGTACACAATTAGGAGTAGACCAAACTTTGCAACTGAATGTAGAACAAGATTTCGACTTTTTGGAAATCTTATCAATGAAACTTACTCAGGGTGATGTCTATACTCGTTTTTGTGCTGACTATGGTGTGGTTGTTGGTCGTGTTGTTGCTAACGGTGGATTTGGTGTACCAAATGTAAGGGTTTCTGTGTTTGTACCTGTTGATGACGAGGACTTATTAAACCCTGTAATAACCGCTCTTTACCCATATAAAAGCCCAGCCGAAAAGAATGAAGATGGGTATAGATATAATTTATTACCATACAATCAAGAATACGGGGGACATACTCCAACGGGTACCTTCCCGACACGTGAAGACTTATTAACACGTAGTGAGGTACTTGAAATATACGAAAAATATTACAAGTATACTGTTAAGACAAACGAGTCGGGTGACTTCATGATTGTAGGGGTTCCTTTGGGTATACAAACACTTACAATGGACTTGGACCTTTCCAACATAGGTGAGTTCTCTCTAAGACCTGCAGACTTGATTAGAATGGGTCTTGCAACTGCAGAACAATTTGATGGTGTACAATTTAGAGCCTCAGAAGATTTAGATTCGCTTCCTCAAATTATTAATGCAAAAAAAGATATCAATGTAACATCTTTTTGGGGTGATGGTTCACAATGTAGTATTGGAATTACTCGTGCGGATTTTGATTTAAGAGAATTGGGTATTGAGATTCAACCAACAGCGGTATTCATGGGTTCAATAATGAGCTCACAAGACGCTCAAATGTTGAAGAAAAATTGTAAACCAAAAACAGAACAAGGTGACCTCTGCGGTATGGTCACAGGTTCCGGTGAAGTTTTAGCTATTAGACAAACTGTAAGTACCGATGAAAACGGCAACCCAATCCTTGAACAGTTTAGATTGGCCAATGGAGGTAAAGTGATTGATGATGATGGTACATTTGTGTGTGACGTACCGATGAATTTAGATTATGTAGTCACAAATGAATATGGTGAAATTGTTTATTCACGAGACCCAAGAATCGGTATTCCAACAAAAGGTAAGTATAGATTTAAGATAAAATATCAATCACAACAAAATGGTCCTCTAAGGGATGGTACGACACTTATACCTATCCAAGGTGAAATACAGAGAGCGAACTTTTTAGTACCAAACATTAGAGAATATGGTTGGACGGGAACAACAACAACAAACCCTGGTGTTGACCCAGCACAATATGCGGATAGTAATAGTCCATACTACGACCCAAATTATACGGGTAACACAAATTGGCAACAGTTTCAAAAAAGCTACGCATTCTCTTTAGACTGGGATGACTATTCGGACAAACAAGCCGCTATTAATTGTGAAGATTTTTTCTATTTAATGAAGTATAACAAAGTTTATACAACTTCACAATTTATTGAAGATTATAGAAAAGGTAGTGGTAGGGCAAGATTTTTAGGTATAAAGGAAATTCTTGACAGAAGTTGTGAGTCTGAAAATAATAAGTTTCCCGTAAACGATGGAGTAAGAAATTTTGATTTAATATACTTTCTATTCAACATTTTACTAACCACTTTAGTTCCTACAATTATAACATTAATATTTTTATCAAATATTATCTGTATTCTTTGGCCAATTTTAAGGGTTGTTATTAATGTTGTAGGTACTGTAATATTAAGTGCTTTAATTATTATTTGTAATGTAGTAAAGGCATTATCATTTGGGTTATTAAAATTAAATTGTCCAAAATGGCAGTTAGTTAATATTAGTGAAACATGTCCATTAACGGCAATCCCATTACCTAATATGTCGTATCCTGACTGTGATATGTGTAACTGTGAAAGTCGTGACGTAATAACTCAAAATGATACAACACCATCACCAAATAATAGTTTATTAGTAAACTCAACTGACTATTTGTTTTTTGAACAAGTGATAGGATTGAATGGTGATGAAGTAGATACTTCTTGGCAATCAAAATATGTTTATGGATTCCAATCTACAATGTCTGGTTTTGACAACGGTGTTGATAATTCAGTTTGGACTAAATCACCGTTTATGGATGATAACAATGATGATGGTAATCCTTACACGAATTACAAAACATGGTCGTGGGATTTGTCATTGTCTGAAAGAATGAACTTGTTTAATGTTAAGGCTAAATATCACGCCGATAGTGCACAAAACAAAGTAAAAGTAAGTGTTAACCCATCGTCATCTTTAAACACTGGTAAATTTCACTATGATAATGTTTTGGTTTTATTGTGTGACCCTAACAGTCAAGATGCTCTTCAAGCGGGTAGAGTAATTTCTTTCCAAAACACAGCAAACTCATCGGACCCTAACATAAGTGGTGGAACAACGGGTACTTCAATCACCAGTACTACTTATTATGCTACTGTAAATTATATGAATCCGTCAAACTTGAGTACTAATAGTGCTACTGTTTATGAGATTACAGGTTCAACAAATGAATTAAAGAACAAATATCTTTATCCGTCAGACGTAGAATACTATCAAGTAATTACGGCATCTACAATACAAGATTATGTCCAAATTGCTGGTGTGTCAAACATACCGTCAACATATGGTTTTGGTAACGACAAACTCATAAATCGTTTCATATTTGGATATCAAAGAGTTTCTAAAGGTGGTGGAGACAATCCTGATGATTACCCGGATTCTTCAGGTACGGAAAAGTTCAAATACAATGTGCCAAACTTCCAACTGAATACTGAATATAATAGTCATATTGTGGTTTTCTTAGTTAGAGGTGTTGACATGTATACTGACAGACAAGATACTATTTTTGATTTATCACCGCTATATGGTAAATCTTTTGGTACGGGTCCTACAGTCAGAGGAAATTACAAAATGAATATTCCTGTACAAAAATATAATTCAGTTAATTATACTTTGACAAGACATAATTTATTGGCAAATAACGGTTCCAATAATAATGGTTATTTGTTTTATGGTAGTTACACATTTACTGTTGGTTCTAATTATCAATCATATATAAGTAAAAACCATTTGGATTACTCCTGTTTAGACGCTAGTAACCCTAAAGTAGGTTCAGGAACTGCGGGTTCAATCGGTAATTTTAATACTGTAAGTGGTGCTTTGGCAACAAAGAATAGTGGTAATAAGATGGTCAATTCTACAAACTCTACAGGATTCAAAAATGGTTATAAAAACAATGAAATTATTGAAGGTGGTACGATGATGTTATGTAATGGTGGTTCGGGTAATCCAAGTAGAAACGATTATTTCTATTACTCACCAACATACTTCACACAATACCCTACAGACACAATTACAATGTCTAACACCACAAGAATGATTATGAGGTCTGATAGATTACCAACTTCAGATACTCATGATAGAAGATTTGTTTTACATCAAAATAAAAACTTTGCGGTTTATGCAATTACAGATAGTGGTTTAAGTGAACAAGTAACACCAACTTATAATGTTGGTAGTGATAACTCTAATGAAGCTGCTGATGATTTCTTGGAAGATGCTGGTAGTGTTGCTGCAAACATCATTCAAACATTTAGTTGTGGGTCGATGGTACCACTTAAGTGTTATACTGGTGATGGTGAAAACTTTGGAGTTGCAATAAACACGGACGATTGTTATTATTTTGATAAACAAGATGATATTAAAAAAATGTATGGTGGGTGTTACTATTTAGTACAAAAACCAGCATTCTCAACTATCGGAAAAGACATTACAACTTTCTTCGAATGGAGGACAAGATTTAGAATGATGTTTGCGTTATGTAGAAATGTTATTTCATTAACATTTACTAACAACTGGATTAACGGTTCTCTGTACATGTATTCATTCCAAAAAGACACTTTGTATTTAGCACCTTTTTCAGCGGCAACATTTAATTCGGATACAACATACAGATATTGTACAGATACCATCGTATTTAAAGAAACTAATAACTCATTCTTCTATCGTAGTTCACCGTACAACGGAAGTACTTTTGTAGGAAAACTACCACCATTAAATGCTAACGATGAATTGTACGATGCAAGTAATAAAAGATTACTTGGTAGTCCAACAACTATAATTGATTTGGGGCCAAGAGACCAATTTGTTAGAGAGATTGCATTCAATCCAGATTACGAAGGATTTATTATTAATAAAATTCCAACAACATCGTACAATGACACTTCAGATATTTTACAGTTGTTTGTTATTAGTAGATTGGCGGATGCTAATTTTTGGGAACAAGTTTTAAATGCGGGTGATTCATCTATTGGTCAGTTATTCTCAAGACCTAAACAAAGATTAGATGGTGACATTACTCAATTATTAAGTATAAATTCTGAATTTGGAGTTACACCATATTTGGGTGATAACTACTCACAAAGTCAGATAAAATATTATCAAACAGGCCAAGGTCCTGTGTTGGGTGTATTCTTTTCGGCAAATACACAAAATAGAGATTTAATTACCCCAGGTAGAACAACATTTGAAGATAATACTATAATTTATTTGACTAATTATTATGGTTTTGAAGACCAACAAGTACCATATTGGCCATGGCAGATTCAAAATAATGGTAACTTAATCTTCGGTTCTCAAATAAATGATTGGCAGATAAAAAATAGTGTACCGTCACAGATTTACACTTACAAGTATCAATCGGTAGATAGATTACTTGGTAGTAATCCCGCATCAGGACAACCAACATTCCCTTCGAGTGTGGTTACACCAACATTTGAAAGACCTGGATATATCTATAATTCGTCATCAACTGGTGGTATAAATCCCACAATTACACCAAACGGTACAATAAATCCACCACCACCAATTGTTGGGGTTGGGTCACCTTATCATTTTTATTTTGGTCTTAGAGTCGGTAAATCTGCAATGAATAAGTACATAAACAAATATATATTCAATGAGGAAATACTATGAGTTTAGGTGAAGTTAGAATTTTAAGAAATCAAGATAGGTTCAAAGGTGCACCTGAACAAGATTACTTGATTCAAGTTCCACTTGAAGCTCAAGAAAGGGAAATCATTGAAGGTGATAGGAATGTTTATTTATCACAAACAAGTCAGTTTGAAGAAGAAAGACAGTCAAGCAACAATTTTAGAATTGGAGGGAAAATTGTTAACATTTTTGATAATGGTATTAGTGGGTTTACTTCGTATGTTCCGTTTGGAAATAATCTATTTTACATCAACGGTGTAGAGGCAAAAACAATTAATGCGAATCAAAATCCACCACAAATAAATGCGTGGAAAGGATACGTTCAATTTGATGAGTTTACATTTTACAGAACTACGGGAATTCCTGGTCACATACCATTTTATAATAAAAGTGCATCAACATACAATTGGAACATTTATGTTTCATATCCTGTAAGTGGGGACAGTCAACAACAAATGAGATATGAAAATACTCAGTTTTCTGCTGTCACATATTTCCAAGCGGGTGATGGTGTTCCATTTGTTATACAGAACACAAACCCCGACGGTAAGTCATTGGTTACTTTTTATTGTGGAGTACCTCACAACTTACAAGTTGGGGAGTTTGTGGAATTATCTATAACATCTAACGGTACAAACTATTTTCAAGTTGAATCTTTAGGTGACCAATATTTTGGTTCGGATGAAAAAATATTCTCAATCTACAATATTGGATATACTGCCTTAACCAATAACATTACAGGTACATTTAAAAGAGTTTTAGATATTAATAATACTGGTGAAACCACATCACAATATTATGTAAGACGACATAAAATAATATCTTCAGAGTCGGATTATGATTTAACAAAACTTGGTTTTGAGAATAACGCCTTTAGTAATAAAAAACAACTTGAATATTCTGCTTTAACACCTAACGGTGTTTCACGTATTTCAGTTAAAGATGGAAGTCAAACATGTGGATTTACAATAACAAAAGATATTGATACATCGTTACTATTAGACAACCAAGGAAGACCATTATCTGAACTTTTTATAACAATAATCGAAAAAGGTTATATGGGATACTTCAATAAACCATATGCTAATGGGTATCCGGGTTTATTGATTGGTTGGGACATGAATTTCCTTGACGGTGAAGACGATATTTGGTGGGATAGTTCTAGTCCCACAAATAAAGATTTAGGTTTAAGAACTGACTTTTATAATTTTTCAGGTAAAACTTTCTATTATAATCAGTCTTTAAATATTGGTGATATAATATCGGGTGATTTTTGTGAGTGGAACGACTTTTCAATGGAAGAAACGGTCCTATCAAAAATGACCCACAAGTTTTCATACAATCCTTTAATTTTCAATAATTCTTCACCAATAAATTTGGAGTCAGGTTATTATTATCAACCACATTTTTCGGTACCGATTAGAGCGTTTTCAACATATATTGAAGTTGGTGACAAAGACACAGTAGATTTTATTCCTGATTGGGCGTTTTATTCGGAAACTGAAAGACAATGGAGATGGAGAGACTTATATCCTTATGGGTATATTGATACTGAAGGAGTCGGTGTTGACTCGCCGTTTTTAAATGATGCTCACTACCCATTTAGTGATATACTGTTTCTACAAGTTCCAACATCGTTCTATAGAAACATAAACAGACCTTTGGTTGATTATATTGTAGACCCTTTCATCGATGGATGTGAATAAATTTAGATTACCGAGCATAATCAAAGACAAACAAGTAAACATTCCAATTGAACTTACTTGGGATAATGCTGGTAGAAGTGATGGATTGGACGAATACGAGGCTGACGTATTAGAAAAAATCATAAATCCGACAGAGGATTTTGAAGTCACAAGATATGGACACGTACCTTATAGTGGTGGGCTTACATCAACCAACTATGAGTTTTATTTTTTACCTCCACTATATCAAGTAACCGCAGCGACTTCAACTGATTGGGTTTGTAGTTATACTGGTGAGTCATTTACTGTTGCTGAAATTTATTATTTTTCAGCGGCGTTCCAAAGAAGTTTCTTCAAGGTTGATTTATATGATACACCTCGTAGTGAAGACCAAAAAATTATGGCAACTATTATCATACCGACACAACAGGGTAATGAACAAGGTGCTTTATTAGGAACGGGTCTAACAGTACAAAACATCAACATTAATAAACCATCTTATACACTTGATTATGTGGGTGATAAAGAAGGTTATTTTGTTTATTGGTTGAAAAACCCAACATATGTTGATACGACAAGATTTTATATGTCAGCTAAATTCTTTAATGCCAAGACCGGTGAATTTATAAGAATGATGAATGAACCGCAGAGTAATGTTCCACAGACATTTAACTTTGATAAATCTAAATATTTTTATTACGTGGTTGATATAGATTACGCTAATTATGAATATATAGTAACAACACAGAATGGTGTTAGAATTGGAACACAGGGTAACCCCATAAAATGGTATGAATATATTAACCCCTAATGAATAGTGAAATTTACAAGATAAGAATATCACCTGAGGTGTTGAGTACTGATATCATTTCTGAAACATATCAGACAAATACTTTTGGGGTTTATTCTGCAATGACAAGTATTTTGTCGGGGGGTACAAATGGAAGTAGTTTGTTGACGGGTTTAACAATAGATGTGATATTTCAAAACAGTTTCAATGATTTAGGATTTTACACACCTTTTGATGGATTTATTTTACAGAAAGAGGTTGTTAATAATTTTATATTTTCAGCATCCACAGGTTCACCGTACACTGTTTTAGTTTATAATACATCTGATATTGAATTCAGAAAGTTTCTATCTTTATCAAATTACATTCTAAATTGGGGGGATGGTTCACCCGTTCAGGTCTTGAATGAAACTGCACCTCAGTTTTTATCACACACTTATTCATATGCGGGTGATTTTGAAATAAGCCTCACTCAAAACAATCCGTGGGGGACAACTCAAGTTACAAAGACATTACCTGTTCCGGTAACAGGAGCAACAATTCCAAACCCACAAGGGACTTGTACTTTCACACAGAGTGGTGGAAACTGGTCAGGTATACCAATTAATGCCAATTTTATTTTTACGGGTGATTCTGAAAATACTGTTGAAGCTCAAGTATCAAGTACTTGGACTACGGTACCATTTACGGTATCAGGATTTACCAAGTCACAAATTACGGACCTAAAAAATTATGGTTCAATAAAGTATGCAACTAACGTTCCTATATTCAAAAATGGGCAAGTATTTGGTGTCATTAATGAAATGAGTACGTCATATACTGCATACACAATAAATGGTGTGGACTATTATGATTACCCTGATGGGTCCACAGTATTCTTTAGCCAATCATCAGGTTTGACTTCTAATGATATCGTTGCAAGTGCAATTACAAAACAAGAAGTTTTACTTGATATAGTTTCTTCTCCAGAAATCCAAACTGAAATATTTATTGATAGGGGTAAGATTTCGGCTTTCGAAGGATTACAACGACTTGGAGAGGTCGATAACTTAGGAGACCTTGCTCGATACGGCTACGGCTTCTTCAAGATTAATACAACAATATAAGAAAATGGCACTCGGAACCTACGGAATTACAAGACCCGCTGACATGTCTCCAGAAGATGTGGAGATAATCATGAATTACACACCAAGTAGAGACGTGACCCAAAATTTCGTCTTAAAGAAATTAGACGCAGCCTCATTACTAACACCATATTTCAATAACAATGAAACAGGTGGTAACGTAAATGAAATTTTAGGGGGTCTATATAATCTACAACTACCGGCATCTGAATTTAATGCACTTGGAATTTATACCTTGTACATCAGACCTGCTGAGATAAGAACAAACATTACAGACTGTGGTATTCTATCTGCGTTACCAAACGTAAAAGGTATCATTATTGACTTAAATAATGTTGACCCACAATACAGAAACAAATTTGTGAACCAAGGTCTTGTTGGTTTCAGAGTTGAATATCTTAATGAAGATGGTTCTAAGATTCCAAACTTTTTTAGAATTATTACATCTTCATTCTACTGTGAACCCGTAACAACAAACTTGGTAAACACCCAACAAAAACAAATTAGATATAGATATGTTGAGTCAGGAAGTGATTTATTGTTTTGTACTTTATCACCTTCAAGTGCTCCGTCTAACAAACCATCGGCAACTCCATTCATAGGTCAACCGAATCAGAATATTATTATTACAAACACATACTTCAATCCTGTTACTGTTGAGATTGAAATGGCTCAGTACGACATTGATACTCTTGCAATCGCTCTTTACGGTAATCAGACTAAGAGTATTGAAGACGGTATATACACTCTTTACGATACAAATAACAACATCTTCCAACAGTACAACTTGTTTGAAGTACGTGATGAGTTCAACAACCTTCTTTATGAAGTTCGTCAAAATAGAGGTGATAACATCGACTTTAGTAAAAACTTCAATAGTATTATTCAATAATGGCGAATTCTCTAAAATATAGGTATCCACCAGCACCGAACTCAGGTGACCAAACATTCTCTCCCGATTTAGTTGGTTTTCAACTTGTTAACGGAGGTGGATTGACTCAGGCTAACTTTGAGTTTACGACTTCTGTTGTTGAAAAAGTTAATAGAAGATTTGATATTGGTGTATTTTCGGACCCTTTTACTTTAGACACATTAAACATTGATAATATCGAACAATCAAGGGCGATATTAGCAAAACAATATTCTGTTTATCCTAATTACGACATTTCTAATGTAACGAACTTTTCGTTATATGGTTCGTTGGCAAAGAGATTAGAGATATCAATTATTAAAATTATTAACTATTTTCCTGCGGGATTGGTTGTTGACCAAATTTACTATGATTATACCACGGCTAACACTGCAAACAATATCTCTTTTGATGTTGTTGAAAATGAAACTACTTTTGAGATTGATGTAACAAGATTTAAGAATCCGTTTGATATTGATTACTCAACAAATGCTGATAGAAATTTATCGGTTAGACCTTTTGAGTTTTCACCGCTTAGAAATTTTACAAGAGAATATCTTAAATACGCTCTTTTCATTAGTGGTGACTTTGAAACAGAATATAAAGTAATAGATTTTACACCGTCATCATCATTAAGTGCTGGTACTATACAAGTTGTCGTTGAGGGTAATCCTTTCTCGGGTAACTCATCATCAACGTTACCGATTGTGTTGAGACCAAATTTATTTGAAACGGAAGTTGCATTTGATGAACCATTTGATGAAGTTGAAAAGTTCCTTCTCAATAGAATGGTCACTCCGAGGTACACGGCATACTTTAAGTACCCAAGAGAAAATGACAATGGACAAACTTACATTGCTAATCAGACGGTTACTTGGCCTTTGGACGGTACTTGGAACTTAGATATTAGAAATCGTGCATTTGATAGTTACCTTGAACAGGTTAATGAAGTTGCGGTTGCTTTAGATAGTTTCAAGACAAATCTTATTAGTAGATTTTTAATCACTGGTTCATTTAAAGAATTTGACACTGAAGACCATCGTGTTGAAAAGGTAATACAGATTTATGGTAGGGCATATGATGAGACTAAAAAGTTCATCGATGCTTTGGCATATATCACTTCAGTAAATTACGTACCCAAAGATGATATTCCTTCACAGCTTCTTGTAAACTTGGCATACACTTTAGGTTATCAAGTTAATATTTCGCCAATTACGAACGATGATTTCTTGACTTCAGTTTTTGGAACAAAGAATCAATCGATATATCCTGGCATGACAAGAGATTTGACTCCGAGTGAGTTAAACTATGAGTACTACAGAAAACTTATTATAAATTCAGGTTGGTTATTCAGGTCAAAAGGTACAAGAAAATCTGTTGAGTTTATTATGAGAATGGTTGGAGCACCACAAGCTCTTGTAGAATTCAATGAAACAATTTATTTAGCCGATTCAAAAATTAATATGACTCAGTTCGCTGAACAGTTTGTTCAGTTGACAGGTGGAACCTATAGTCAGGTTGTACCAATCTTAGACCCTGAAGATACTTACAAAATTCAAGGTGTAACTTATACTGGTTTCACAATTGATTACGAAATTGAAGATGTTGATTTTGAAAGAGAAAACTATCCTGTCGATGAACAAGGATATCCAAAGGCACCAATAAATGGTGATAATTACTTCTTCGAAAAAGGTTCAGGTTGGTTTGAACAAACACCAAAACATAGAGCCGAACAGGATACTATAGTAACTGAATCAACATTCACTGGTCAGAATCCAGATGTTCAAACGGTATTACAACCATATACTTACGGACAAAAATATTTTGATAGGTTTAGAAGTTTCCCTTACATGACACTTGGTTTTGATTTAACTCAAACCATAGATAATAAGAAATCATGGACCGACGATGAGATTGGTCTTAGAAAAACACAAGGTGGATTCAACGCATATTATGCAGTATCCAACGAGAAGTTAGTTTTAAATGCCAAAAACGTAGACCTGTTCATGAACATGGGACAAGGTCTTGAATACGATGTTTGGGATATGAGTAGAAAATACAACTACCCAATTCCTGCGTCTGGATTGACTACAGGTCAGGGAGGTATTGATAACACGGTTATCCAACCAAACCCAAAACAAAAGACATTCTTTGAATTTGCTCAGACGTTTTGGAAGAACATGATTAATGTTAGAAACAGACAGACAATCAATGATGGTAAAGGTGGTGGATATCCAACATTACAACAAATTTATTGGAACTATCTTCAGTCTGACCAAACCGTAAACATTCCTTCTAACCAATACACATACCAAAAGATGATTGACTTCACTTTGGGTCTTGGAAACTATTGGGTTCGTTTGGTTGAACAAATGATTCCGGCATCTACACTTTGGAATACTGGTACTCGTTTTGAAAACTCACAGTTTCATAGACAAAAAGTCGTTTGGAGAAGACAAAGAGGTTGTGAGATTGTTCCTGTCCCATGTATTCCTTGTACATTAGAAGGTCAACTTTTTGGTTACGATTGTATCGACCAAACACTTCAATGTGGTATTTATCCATGGACAGAATCTACATCTGAAACATCGGGAACCACATTCCAACAAGTATTGTATAATCAAATTAATAGTTTGATTGAATTGAGTGGTTTTACTACGAGCCAATGTGATTTAAATTCTGTAACATCTATTTGGTATACAGATTTGAGATTAGATAACGACATATTAGTTCAAGAACCTTTCTTTACAGGATACACGGCAACCGACGCACCAACCAATCAACAATGGATTGATGGGTTAAATTCTAATTTTTCTGATTTATATGTGTGGGGATTGAACTATTCTATTACTAACGGAGTAATTACTGTAAGTAACACGGGATGTATGGCAGACTTTACTGATAAAACTCTACAATTAAACGTGGGGGTTGATATAACAATATATTGTAGTTAATGGCTTGTCAAAATTATAATTTGTATTGGGCGGTATCGTTAAATGGTGCTGCTGGCATGTGTGTTGACCCAGGGTATGATGGATTTTCATCGGACCCTGGTTTACCTCTTAATATTGGGGACCAAATATATCTAGGAGGTGGATGTGTTACTGCCGTAAATTTTGAAGTTTACTTGAGTGTAAGTGACCCATCAACCGGAGGTACTGATACGATATTTGTTACAGATATAAACGGGGTTATTACAGGTACTAGTACTTGTGTTGCGGTTTCTCCATCACCGACACCGACACCGACATATACCCCAACATATACACCCACACCAACGATTACTAGTACGGTTACCCCAACACCAACAATAACTAGTAGTGTTACTCCAACAATTACACCTTCTTCAACAGAATTAGGTAATCCACTAAGTTATACTTTTGTAATTACTGGAACATGTGCCGACCCAAATGGTGGTGTAATTGAAATAACACCGTCAGGTGGTGCACCTCCATACACTTTAGATAATGATGTTCCGGGTACATTGTCACCCTACGTTGGTTTCACGGGTACTGTAAGTTATACAGGATTGAGTGGTGGAACATATGTTTTCAGATTAAATGATTCATCAGGTGGTATAAACAGTGAAGAATACATCAACGTTGTTTTAGACGGATGTATGTCTGCTGAGATAATTAATATCACGGATACGACTTGTGGTGATAGTAATGGAATATTCTATGTCAGTGGTAGTTCAAGTTCGTTACCGTACACAATTACACTATTCCAAGAATCAGTACAAATTTATCAAGGCGCAAATTATACAAACCCTGCAGAATTTATAAATTTAGGTAGTGGTGATTATTATGCTGAGGTTGTTGATTTTGGAGGAAGTAGTGCCACGACAGCAACTGTCACGGTAAGTGCGTCTACTGCTCTTGATTTTGGGTTCTCGATTTCGGGTAATCCTAATTGTGGTGGTTTAAATAACGGTGCAATTCAAGTTACGGGTATTACAGGACCTGCTCCTTACACATACCTTTGGTCAAATGGAGAAACTACCGATACTATTACAGGATTATCAGCATCTACATATTCAGTTGTAGTGACTGATGGTGATGGTTGTGAAACTACTAAAAACGCAGTTGTTACAAATGTATCAAATTTTGCAGTAAACTCGATTTCTACGGTCCAACCTGGATGTTTGTCAAGTAACGGAGAAGTAACTGTGACTGTGTCTGGAGGTACGGGACCTTTTTATTATTCAGGAAGTACGGGTCAATCACTTTCAGGTGTGTCGGCAACTTCATTCACATTTACAGGGGTTTCAGCTGGTGACTTTGGTTTCTATTTAAGAGATACTAACTTGTGTATTGTTACAGGTTCTGTCGAAATGATTAGTGAAGGTGGACTTATTTCAGCTAACATTTCATCATCACTAAATTCTTGTGGAAGTTACGGACAAATTTCAATCAATGTTGTTGGTACTGCGCCACCATACACATATTCATATTCAGCCCAAACAAGTGGTGCTTCTGTAAGTGCTACAACAAATAGCTCATCTTATTTATTTTCAAGTTTAAGTGCCGATACGTATTTGGTTGGAGTTACAACATCAAATGGTTGTTCTTATTTTGAAACTGTAATTATAAATGCGGTTCCTAAGTTTGATTTGACTCTTTCTACTACAGGTGCAACTTGTGGTTCTAACATCGGGTCTGTATTGGTCCAAGTTGGTACGGGTTATACTGGAGTTCTTGATTATGTGTTGAGTAACGGTCAACAGATTCTCAACTACCCAAATACAGCATACACATTCAATAATTTATCAATTGGAACATATAATGTTACCGTAACCGATGCTGATGGATGTTCAATTATTGATTATTTCAATATTACGGGTTCAACTGGTGTACAATTTGTGTTGACACCAACAAGTTGTGTGTACGGTAATGATGGAATTATAACAACCACCATACTACAAGGTACTGCACCGTTCACGTTAGATTGGTCTGACAATGTTCCGTATGGACAAACAGGTACAACAATAACAGGACTTACTGGTGGTTCTTACAGTTTGACAGTAACGGATGCTAACGGATGTTCTGCAACTACAACTACAACTGTTGTGTGTGGTGCTGAGATTGTTAGTGGATACCAACTTTCCACTATCTGTGAAAGAGAATTTATAACGACATTTGGGACAAAACGTGGAATGTATGAGATGTTAAATGAAGGATATATTGATATTGTTGGTACGGGTGCAACTGCGTGTACTTTAAACACTGCGGTATTCAATTATCAAATTGAATTGAGTGGTGTTACATATGAAGGTCCTTTCTTTACTGCAACCACCTTAAATGAATATCCTTCTGATAATCTTTGGGTTAGTACTATTGATAGTGTTTTAAGTGGACTTACACCAACACCACTCCAATCGTATAATATTAATCTTGTAAACAATACGGTAAATTTAGTATCTGATTGTAATGGAGATGAAGACCCATTGAGAAACACAAAATTTGTTTTGGGATTATATATCGATTATGACGTTGACTGTTCACCTAGTTCCTCACCAACTCCAACACCGACAAACACGTCCACACAAACTCCAACACCAACTAAAACCCCAACAGTTACACCAACTAAAACTTCAACACCGACTATTACACCAACTCAAACACCTACTGATACTACAAACACATATGGTATAAGTGGATGTTGTGATGGAACTTTATATACATTAATAAATGTGCCGGTTGTTCAGGGTAATTTGGTGGTCGGACAGTCGTATTATATTACCTCAACAACCCTACCTAATGGTTGTTATTCGATAATAAATACATCTGGAGGTGGGCCTACTATTGATGGTAGTGGGGGAATGTATGTAAACTATGCCAACTGTACTGCCTGTCAGTCATCATATCCATGTCCTTCACCGACTCCAACTATAACACCCACAAATACCAAAACACCAACTCCAACACCTACTCGTACTACTCAATATTTCCAAGTACAGGAAATCAACGTAGGTGAACCAACATGTTCAACAACGGGACCAATTTACACAGTATTCTTAAACCCTGTAACATTAATTAATGTAAATGTTGGTGACTATGTGACATTGGGTGGTAGTGGATATGTTGGATGTTGGGAAGTAATTGCAACAACTACGGGTCCTGGGGCGACAAATATCTTAGCAGTTCATAACAATTGTGACTGTATCTAATAAAAAAAATAATTTTTTTTTTGGTGTGAAAATATAGGTCTAAAATTAAAATGAAGGCCAAAGTTAAAATCTGTTAAAGATTTACTGCGATTAAAGTATTTATTATTAAAAATCACATAATGACGGATTTAATATTAAGACTTACTTTAGACACAAATGCCGTAGGTCCGTTTAGTATATATACAGGGTCAACATCTACTACCGCTTTATATAGTGGTGTTACTCGTTCACAATTAATTGTGGGATACACTATTCAATTGGAAGGTTCAACTTCAGGTACATCATATACACTTATAATACAAAATAATCAGCCAGGTTGTGACGACAATACTGTTAGTAAAACGGTAATTGTCTACTCAACAGGAACTCCTACACCTACACCTACACCAACATATACTCCTACACCGACACAAACACCGACACAAACACCAACTAATACTAATACACCGACGAATACAAGAACTCAAACACCAACTCAAACAAATACTCCAACACAAACAAATACACCTTCACCATCCACTGGTTTGTATTATGCATACATATTCCCCGAACCGTTAGATTCGGTATCTCAAGATGAATTGGGTCAATATCTTTATGATAATGGTGCTACGTGGTATGGATATGGTAATAGTGGTGGATACCCGTCAGGTGTTGACTACACATCAGATATGAATACTTACGTTCAATTTTCAGGTTGGACAGGAAGTGTTGGAAATTTCGTATCAAATGTCTCTACACTATCTTCAACAATAAAACAAACATCAGGAACAGGTACAGATTCATTTGGATGTATCCAAAGTCAATATGTGTTCGGAACTATTGAAATAGCTGTTTCCGATATAGACCCAGATATCCAATATAGTTACACAATATGGATACCTTTGGCGGGTGTAGGTGGCTCAATGACTAACATGACTGTAGATATTGCTCAAGGAGCTGCGTGTGGTGTAGAAATCGGGAATGGTGAAATACCTGACGTAGCAAACGCCTCAACAAATATAACAGTACCTTCAGGATGTGCAATACCATCAGGTACTTACAGAGTGTTGTGGACACCACCAATTTTAGGTTATCCCGCACTCTCGAGTCTACCAATAAACTCTTCAATATTTATCAAAGGAAATACTAAATCCTAAAATACTCAGTTACGCAAAAAAATGGCACTACCGTACAAAAATCCAATCAGCTCAACGATTATACGTAATCCTAATAGTGTTACCAGAACTATGGTTTTTGGTACTAATTTTTCTGTTCTTCAAACGGGTGGTTATATGGAAGTTTATTTGCTTTCAGACTTAGAGTTAATCTTAACTGCTAATACATACCCTACACAAATTCAATTGAGTGCGAATACAATTCCCATAAATTTTACGAAAGGAAATGATACTCCATTTTCACCTGATAGTATATCGTTGAATTCTGACCAAATATCTTCAGGTAGAAGAAGACTCGGTATGTTAGTTTATGTATATGAGACTAACACAGTATACCAATATTATATTCCAAATTACGATAATTTATGGAACAGTTTATCTGGTTTGACGGGAAGCTCAGCAAAAACTACAACAGAATATTCTACAGTAATTAATTCTTTCTCGCCACAAGGCAGAGACTTTATAAGTGCTTGGACAGGTTCAACGATTGAGGGTGTTGGTGGTGTAACTGCTGATAATGCAAGATGGAGAGTTTTCCACGGTGCTGATTGGCAAGTTACGGGTGGTACTATAAATTATAATTCATTAGGTGAATTAACTTTAAATTCTAATTCAGGAACCTCTGTAACTATTACAGGTTTTACAGAAATTACAGGTGGTACGTATTACTCAGGTTCTTCAACTTTAGAACTTACAAACAATTTAGGTCAAACTGTTGAAATAACGGGAATTACATCATCAGGTGGTGGTTCAGGAACTAGTGGTTCATCAGGTTCAAGTGGAACGTCTGGCTCGAGTGGTTCATCAGGCACTTCAGGTAGTTCAGGAACTAGTGGTTCATCAGGTTCAAGTGGAACGTCTGGCTCGAGTGGTTCATCAGGCACTTCAGGACTTGAGGGTAACTTAGCTCAGTGGAGATTTACTGGTCAGACAGATACAACAATAAATCCTGGTTCAGGATATTTCGCTTTGAATACAGGAG
>Ga0172376_10002772_pt1 | contig 21193 bp, 17 predicted proteins | sample Lak35m_FD_121114 | JGI IMG/M metagenome (GOLD analysis project Ga0172376, IMG submission 121114) | Freshwater microbial communities from Kabuno Bay, South-Kivu, Congo - kab_092012_35m | ecosystem: Environmental > Aquatic > Freshwater > Lake | place: Democratic Republic of the Congo: South-Kivu... | reverse complement strand
TTCACTAGGTGAGGCACCCGGTGTTCCAGTATTTGTTGGTGTAGGAGTTTCGGTAGGCGTCTCTGTTAGTGTTTGAGTATTTGTCAGAGTAGGAGTTTGTGTTAAAGTAGATGTTTGTGTCTGAGTAGGTGTTTGAGTTGGTGTTTGAGTATTGGTTGGTGTTTGAGTATTGGTTGGTGTTTGGGTAGGTGTTTCACTAGGCAAGGCACCCGGTGTTCCGGTATTTGTTGGTGTAGAAGTTTCGGTAGGCGTCTCTGTTGGTGTTACTGTAGGTGTCTCTGTTTGTGTTTGAGTATTTGTTGGTGTAGGTGTTTCGGTTGGTGTTTCAGATGGCGATCCTATCGGTGTCCCGGTTGATGTTTGTGTCAGAGTAGGAGTTTGTGTCAGAGTAGGAGTTTGTGTCAGAGTAGGAGTTTGTGTTGGTGTTTGAGTGAATGTTGACGTGTTTGTTGGTGTTGGTGTTTCGGTAGGGGTTTCGGTAGGGGTTTCAGTATTTGTTGGTGTAGGAGTTTCGGTAGGTGTCACTGTTGGTGTAGGTGTGATAAATTGACCTATACCATTGTCAAAACAGTATTGGCAGAAATTTGATGTTAGTATAAGATTTTCGGGAACAGTTGTGAATCCTAAGCAATCTAATGGTGGTTCAACTGGATTTGTGAGCTGCCAACATAAGTTGTTATCTTGATATCCGTATCCTTCATCTGCTAAATAACTAGGCACAACCATGGAGAACGTTGTCGAGTTTGTCATGCTACAAGCACTAACTAAATATAAAATTGGCCTTGTGTAAAAACAAATGTTTGGAACCAAGAACGAGGAGTATGTAAAATTCTCAACTTTAAGATCAGACTCGGATGTTATTTTCCAGAAACTAAAATGCTCTTTTATAAATCCATATGTACCTGAAAGTATATCAACAGGTACTTGATATGATGGAATTCTTATAATTTTACTGGTTTCATTTTCAAAACAAGGAACGTTGCACTTCTCAACTATGAAAAACTGATACTCGGAGCTATCAATTAATACCGAAAATTTCCAATCGTCAAAACTATTCAAGTTGATAGTATTAACAGTATTTATAGATTGACTATCTAGAGTGATCGACTCTATGTTGTTCATAGAAAATTTTATACCGTTGAACAATGTAATATTTGGAGTTCTCTCATTTCCAGTATTAAATTTCGACCATTTGTAGTTCTTATGAATCAAAGTAGGATAAAAACTAGAAGTCTTCCCAAAAAAATTTGAAAAATAATCCTCTTCCATATCATAATATTCTTCCAAATCAAAAAATAAGTTCAGATTGTCATCTTGTATGTTTAATGAATAGAAAGAATAACTATTTCCGTCCGGGTTCATTGAATAATAATAGTCCAGATTACGTGACTTCCTGGATGGAATACTATCAAAAACATCACTAGAGCGATTAAAAGTCTCTGAATTTAAAGAGTTATTCAATAAGTATGGATAATCATTGGTTGATATAGAGTTCTTGTAACCCCATTTTACAAAAACTGAATTCTTTCTCCATAAATCCACCAAATCATTATTATCAACTCTGAAAGTCTCTTCGTTAGACGTATACTCAGATGACACCGGTAAGTAAGATACCCGATTTGAAAAATCAAATTTTTCAAAATCTTTCGGAGAAGTTAAGTCTTTGTAATCTGTAAGATAAAGTTTACTCTCATCTGTTTTTATATTAACACTGTTGATTAGTTCGTATTGGTATCTGGAGTAAATTGTATCCACAACATCGGTATCGAAGTCTTTGACATCTAAAAATTTGAATTTGTAAATGCCGAAAGTTTTGGGCTTATAATCTGAATTTAACAAGTCTATTTTGATTATATCGTTTTGGTCTGGAAAATTTGTAAAATATTCCAGTTTGTTTGCAGTAAAACGAAAACCACCATCACTTAATATTTCATATACATCCGATTGGTTTATTTTTATTCTGTAAAAATTATCATCTATTAGAATTCCCCAAATATCAGCAGTATTAAACCCAGTGATATTTACATCTTTTTCATTACTTTGTATATCACATGGATATTCTGTACTTTTTATTTTTAGTTGATTGTGTGGGTTTATCGTCCAAATATTTGTATTCAGATTACTGGAAGTTAACCCAACAAAAGTTTTGGATGAAATAATTTGCCATTCGTAACTATCACCTGTTAGTCTTTTTTCTACTTTATAGAATTCGCCTTGAATCTGAATCCATGTATAATCTCTGATTTTCCACTCTTCTAGAAAAGGGGAAGATGAACTGGTTGATGTCAAAATGTTATTTTGATCTATTATTATATTTGGAGAAAGTAATTCTGGTTGATAAAGACTTATTCCTTCAGCTAACTCTATATCATCGAAATAGAATCCATAGTATCTGTTAATAGTCCATTTTCGAAGAGAGTTTTTAGTGGATGGTTGATCATCATATAAAAAACTAAGGTTTAGTATATTTGGATGTACAACACCCGAGTTAGCATACATCTCAAATACCATCTTCTGAAAGTCAAAATATGGTTGTTCGTTCGAAAAAAAACTACTAAGAATAGAGGATTTTGATGTGAATAGACCGGTTGAAAGGTCAATACCAGACCAATATGAAAACTCTGAGTCTCTAAAGTCGATCCAGAGACTAGATATTGGAAATTGGTCATTATCTTCGTAATTCCTTTTCATCCACTCTGAAATTGAGTTATCACCCTTTAGATCAAAATATTTTACAAATTTTAATTTGTCCAAAATCTGATCTTTGAAATTTTCTTTTGTTAGTTCAACTAGACCTGGCCCATCAACTCTAAATATAACAAAACATTTAGGTATTGCATTTCTTTCTATCCATAAAGGCGCAAAGAATTCAAACTCTTCTGTATAGTCTTTATTGTTCCCTATATTTGAGGCACCACTAAGGTAAATAGAATCTATTTGATTCTCAAAGTTTTGAAACATCAAACTTTTATCACTATCAAATTTAATCTTAAAAATCAATTCTTTAGGAAAGTTTCTAAAATAATTAGCCCATACGTCATTAATATAATCAGATGGTGAGACGTGTTTCTTTTTGAAATTTGAACTAGAAAGTAGTGGATCAGAGTCTATTGAATCTAGAGAGATTTTAGCACCCGAATCTACTACAATTTTCACGTTGGCACTTAGGCCTACATTAGTTCTTAAAAGTGAGAAACTTTTCATTTTTACCTTCGTTTATATATTATTTGAGAAGGTTGTCATTAACTACATGTTTTGATTAAATATTACCACGACTTTGAACGACAACTTTATTTCTATTCAAATTAAATGTGACGGTAAAGACAAAAGGTCTGGTATCTTGATTAGTTTCTATGAATAACTTGATTTTTTTAGTGTGTTTTACTGTTCTTGTGGAGTTATTCAGATTTATCCATTCATAATTTTCACCTGTTTTGGTAACATTATCCAATGAGTTTAGTTTGAAGTAAATAGGTAGAGAAATATTAATCCAGTCAGAGCTCGAAGAAGTAACTTCTTTTATCTTTTTTGCATTTGACTCGACTAGATCTTCTAGACGAGGAGTCATCGGATGACAAGTTGTTAAAAGTTTAGTTTCTGAAGAAATAGTCTCGATTTGATCAATCCACTTTTGTGGATCAAAAATAGAGTTATTATCACCTACAAAATTCAGTAGTTCATTTTCACTATAACCCAGATTAAACTCTTTTGAACTCAAGACATCAGTAAGGGAATTATTACCGACAGATAGAAAATCATTCCCGATATTATCAGAAAGTTTTGTTGCCTGGGAGTTTTGTGTTAGTGATGTAAAGTTTACAGACCAAAGGTATTGATAATCTAGTTGAGTATTGGTTACGCCTTTTAGATTTGAAACAAGTAATTCGTCTTGGTCATTTACCCACATAACTTGAGGAACTCTAGTATCATAGATATCACCACTTGTATATTCCTTGGATGATATAATTCCGAGTGGACTTTCCGGTGAAGTATTTTTGAATTGTAGTAAGAAATCTTTAATAACATAGATATTATTTGCGTAAACTCTTCCTGTTGGGATAGAAGAACTATTCACTAGACTAGCACCGGTAAAAGGTAGAGCATAGTCCTCACATTCTATATTGAATACTAAGTCGGAACCATTTCCAACTATAAACTCTTCGTTGTTTCTATAAAGAACTACACTAAGTTGACTTCTCGTTCTACTTATAAGTGATTCAAGATTTCTTATCTTATTTTCTAAACTCTGAAGATAGGAGTATAGATCTATTGCTATTCCATTAGCATCCCTAAATCCAGATAGTATATTTTCACTTTTATGAAAAAACGTCTTATCATTAGCTACAACGGTATCTGCTAGGTGTGTATCCACACCACGTGAGGAAAATTCATCTAAGATATTAACTTTGAGTTCATCTTTAGTGGCTTCCTTTAGAAGAAAATCAGATTCGACAACAAGCGTTGATAGATCGTCCGGAAAAGTCACTGTTATTGATTGAGACCACTCAGATTCAACTGGTGATTCGGGCCATCCAACTTCACTTATTGATTTTACTCGGAACTCTACTCTTTCGTTAGGTTGTATTGGAATATCAAGTTGATTTATGTTTGGTGTATCAGCATCCGAAACATCTTCTATCTGCCAGGTATATTCGCCGTTTGATGAATTATAAACTCTTTTACGTACATCTGTTTTATATTCGGTCCAATTAGAGAATACCCCTCGCACAGCACCCACACCGGTAGATGAAGAAGATAGTTTGAATAATTGAACGGGGCTTTCACTTCCATCATTACTTAAATATCTATATTGAACTCTAAATTGGACAACTTCCTGAGGTAAAGTTCCACGCACAGATACTGGTTGAGGAAGTGGCCAAAATCCCCTAACTCTGTATTTAGCACTATCTTTGTTTCTGAGTGTATTAGTTAGTGTTGTGATTTGATCTAGATTGGAACGAAATAATTGTGTTTTGGTTTCCTTTAAACTGACCAACCGGTCTATTTCATTTTGCCACTGTTCTCTATCTGATGGGGTAGCAAATCTAGTTACTTGTAATTGTGTTGTTTTTTCTAGAATAGCTTTTGATAATTGATCTATCTCAGATTGAAGAGATTTGTTTTGAGAGTAGATATTTTTAAGTGCGTTGGAGTCAACCTGATTTGTGAGATGTGTATTTATTTGAACGACTTGAAAGTTTCTCGAGATGAGTTCGGGTGGTGATGGAAGAGCAGTTGAAAATTGATTTGGTATTTTTTTAGATACTAAATCCGTTAAAACCTTCCCATAATCATAAACTTGTCCGCTATAGAATGTCTCAAAAGGTGTACCGTTAAAATTATCGGACGAAGACAAAATAAGATCGTTTGTCCAAAAACCAGAACCCAGTGACCAGTTTTTAGATTGTATACCATTAGTCCCGTTGATGGATTTGGTGAAGACAACGCATCTTTCATCATATCCAATACTAACACGTAGTCTTTTAGTATATCTGATGGGTGAATGTATTTTAAGAGAGTTGAAACCAATCGGAATTGGATCAAACCCTTGAGATCTTTCTACTCTGATTCTTGGATTTGATTGTAGTATAGAAACCTCTAAGATTTTATATTTTGTTGATGATCCGGATAGATTTACAATAAGTTCGTCACCTATTGAAAGTTGTCTAACAACCGAAGTTTCAACATTGGTATAATCAAGTGTGTTTAAATGATACCAAATCTTTTTGTTTAGAACATCCTCTTCTGCTTGAATAACTGTAAAGGTTCCATCATAGAGAAGAAAGTTTGGTTCAAGATCAAAAACTTGTTCATCATATTCTGGGTTTGTTGCGCTCATCACACCCGGTGTAGTAAGCATCCAATTTAATAGGTTCTCTTGTGTGATATCTGTTTTTTGTCTGAAATTTAGATTGAAGGAGTTCAGAGCTAATTGACCATTACTTGAGAGTGTTCCGTCGGCATTCTTCTGAAAAGAAATAATATATCTCCTTACGAGACACCTATTGACCGTATCATCAATCTTACCCTCAAGATCGAAAGTAACAAAAAGTTGTGGATTAAGTAAACCATCAAAAAACCAGTTTTTACTTGCTGAAAAGTTGGATACTGAGTTTAAATTAGTGATATCTACCGGTTCTTTGTTTATCTCAACTGCAACTATTTTTCTGAAACTAGAATTATTTGCAGGCTGAACTAGCGATCCGGAACCATCAAGTCCGTATATTGCGTTTATATTATTGCTAAGTCTAGAAATCTCACTAGATAAAAAACTAAAAGATGGAAGTGAGTAAACTCTTTGAACACCCGCGTTGTCGGTTACCTCAATATTTACTGAGGGATCGGATGAAGTTGTTAAACTATTTAACTTTGATAGGAGTTCAACTATATTGTTGTTGAAAACAACAATTTGTTCAGCTATTGATTGATATGAACTTGAAAGAGACATTAAAGAGAGTTTTTTTTCTATATATATTTTATAGTGTTGTCCTGAAAATTTACCTCCAAATTTTGTGGATTCTACCTAAAAAAAAAAGAAGAGAAAAATTTTGTCATTTACCCAGAAAATCCTTATATTTGTAAAAAAAATCAAAATGAGCCTATCAAATATCGTTATACCAAAAATGTCCTTAACAAAAGAGCAAAAGGACAACTATTTCAAGGGAAGTGGATATGAAGATGAAGAGTTAAATTTTATTGATGAGAAACCGTGGATACTATACCTAGACGACAATGAAACTCGCCTCTTCTTTCAACAAGGAGCAACTAAAGAATTAAGAGTATCTTTAAAAAAACAAATACTACAAAAATTAAATAAAATAAAATGGAACTATTAGAAGAAATCACAAGCTTTAACGAACATGAAGAACTTTTTAAGGAAAGAACCGGCAATAATTTTTCTTTTTTCTACAAGAAGTACTATCCTAAACTAATCTATTACGCAAACAAAATGTGTAGAGATCAACAAAAAGCAGAAGACATCACCTTTGAGTCTTTTATGACTGCTTTTAAAAAGATTGATAAGTATGAACGAGATAAATCTCAGTTTTCTACCTGGCTATTCACTATAGCTCGAAACATCATTCTTCAAGATATGAAGAGTCAAAAAAAGGAGATTTCGATTGATACTCAAATCGATGAAGAGGGAACAACCCTAAAAGACTTCATTCAATACGAACACGAAGATCCAATGCTTCAAGAAATTCATCAACTGAAAGCTAGGATTATGCTTCAAAAAATAGACTCTCTCAAAGAGCCCTACAAAACCGTTATTGAGATGCGTGAAATCAAACGAATGGCCTATAAAGATATCGCAGATATTTTAGGTAAAAACCTTAGTACGATTAAATCTCAGATCAGAAACGGAAGAGCTATTCTTATTAAGGAAACAAAACTTGAATTCGCAAAACTCGAACAAGATATTGATACAAATACTTATTTTTAAGCGTCTATATCTTTTAACCAATCTATAACCTCCAGGATCGCCTCTGTATTTTCTGGTAGCTCGTCTGCTAGATCTTGATAGAAGGTGATTCTGGATTTTATGATGTTCTCGTTATAATACTCCCTCAAGTATCCTGATTCCCACTTTTTTAATTCTTCAAAATTACCTCTATGTATATTTGATTTGTACCTTTCAGATATTGATATTATATCAAGTAATCCGAAGGGTGCTGAGTGTGATACCATCTTATGAAGTTTTATAAAATTTTCGTTTTTCGGATCTTTACAATACCTTTCAAGAAAAAAAGTTGAGTTTTCTAAATCTTCTGCTTTATGTAGGGGTGTCACGATGTTTTCGAATATAAAAAGAGCTGTCAATAGATCTCTTTTCTCTTCTGAAATACGATCAGAAAAATAATCTTCATTTATCTGATCAAGATGAAATTTAAGATAGTCTAATGTGTAGAATTCTCTTGAAGTATCTGACCACCACTCGAGTATTGAGTTTGTAGAGAGATTTATTGAGAATTTTTCTAAGAGTTTTGGGTTTATCATATTAAAATAAGTATTTTCTACCGTCTTCGATATAGTTGTTTAAGTATTCTGTTACTGAAGTTAGACTAGATTCAACTTCTTCGAGTTTTTTATCAGTAGCATTAAGTTCTATTGTTGATTCGTCTATTTGATCATTTGATTCTTCGGATTCTGAAGTATATTTATCAAGTAGTTTGTAGAGATTTTGTATAGTATCTCTCATACCTCCTGTTTTTTCAATAACATCATTTACTTGAGATAGAATCTCACGAATGGAATCGTTGTTAATTTCTTCTCTAGCTTCGTAAAACTTTTTTATTCTTGTCATACGAAAGTATATATAAAAAATAAAATCTTTTTATCTGTCAATCTTTATTGACTTGGAAGGTCGTTGATTAAATTAGACAAATATTCCAAGGACTTCTCTTTTGTCAAATAGTTCTGTGCAAAATCCCAGGTTTTATGTGTGACTTCTTTGTAAAAAACTTGGTCTGATAGTAGTCTACTGGTTAAATCCAAAACTTCATCTAAGCTCCTAACACCAAGAACGGTATTTTCTGGTAGATAGTCGTCAAACCATAACTTATGCTCATTATATAATTTTATAATTGGTCTTCTACAAAAGAAAAAATAGTAAATTCTTGCACTAAATCCATTACCCGGTAAATCAAGAAGCACTTTATAATCCAAATGATCTTCGAGTGATAAGTAACCTGATTCCTCTTTCTTGGATCTGATTTGACCCCAGTCAATAAGTTTGAAGTCTACGGTATCTTCATATTCTGAAAATAAATTTAGAGCATCACATCTTATTCTATTTGTTGGAGCGCCTAACCAAACTAATTTATTTATATTTGGATCTTGCGAACCCCGTGATGAAAGAGTATCAACTACTTTTTCCCATTCTCCGATTTGAACTCCCTTCCAATGATCATACACAAAACAGGGAATCGGTAAATCTTTGAATCCTTCTCTGGTGCTAAATGATAACACTGGATATGGATATTCATCTCTGTCTATTGGATGATCACCTGTGTTGATTATTATCCTTTTATTGATTCCAGGTGTAAGTGATCCCTCTAAAGACAGTAATAGTTTTTCCATACTATCGTTTCTACTTTCCCATTGTGTTCCTTTGTGTATTATGAACCGACTATTTTTAATTTCTACAGACAGGGATTGATGAGGTGGATTGTAGAAGTCATATGGTGTGGTATTACTCATATAGTATTAGTAGTTCCCTTGACAATAATTGTATAACCTCAACATTTCCTCGGGTTCCCTTATATAGTGAAAGGTTAAATAATTCGGAATATTGTGATCTTCTACTCGATGATGTTCTGGTGTATTATAACAAAAGAGTGAAATTGGTTTCAAAATAATTCCTGAATCCCTCATCAAACAACCTAAAGCTACATCACTATGTGGAACATCTGGAAAATCAAAATCAAAAAAGTTGTGAATTATTTCGTTGTTTATTAAAAATCCAGCACCACCGGATGGATAAGACAATATCGTCCCGTCTGGAAGTTTCCAGTTACCAGTCATCGGAACACCATGTACGAAATCTTTTTCGTAGAAATCTAGATACTTCAACAAAAATCCAGTATTAACAAAAGTATCATCATCACCGAAAAAGAACCACTCGTATTGATTGTGAAAAAGTTCCCTAATTTTGTTAAAGACAGAAACTTGTTTTTTTACTACGTTGTTCTCTTCACAAACTTTTATGACATTGAGAGTTTCATCTTCATGTTCGGAGTAAAAAAAAATATCTTGATCTCTGCCCCAGCTTGATAGGATACCTCTCTGTCTGTGCTCATTATGTTTTGTAGTTAGAATTAGGAATAGAATTTTTTTCATAAAAATTGAGTAAAGTCTTTTAACTATATATCTTAAATTAATATAATGTTTGAAAATAAGTGATCATTTTGGAATACGATTACCTTATAGTTGGGGCTGGATTTTTTGGATCAATCTGTGCCTATGAACTTACAAAACTTGGAAAAAAATGCCTAGTCATAGAAAAAAGAAATCACATAGGTGGTAATTGTTTTACCGAAGAAAGGGATAATATCAATTTACATATTTATGGTCCTCACATTTTCCATACATCAAACCAAGAGGTCTGGGATTGGATTGGTAGATTTACAGAATTTAATAATTTCAGACTGAGCCCTGTTGCAAATTATAGAGGAGAAATATACTCACTTCCTTTTAGTATGTGGACATTTTCCAAGATGTGGAATATCACCACACCAGAAGAAGCCAGAAAAATCATACAATCTCAGTCTCTTACTAATGACGATCCGAAAAATCTAGAAGAACAGGCTCTATCTTTAGTTGGAAAAGATATTTATTACAAACTCATAAAAGGATACACAGAAAAGCAGTGGAGAAAACCCGCCACCGAACTACCCAAAGAAATTATAAAAAGACTACCTGTTCGTTTCACTTATGATAACAATTATTTCAATGATAAATATCAAGGAATTCCAATAGGTGGATATACAAAAATATTTGAAAAACTACTGGATGGAATTGAAGTTCGTCTAGGTGTTGACTACTTAAAAAATCGTCAATGGTGGAACTCACAAGCTAAAAAGACAATTTACACAGGTCCAATTGATAGTTATTTTTCATGGGATTTGGGTGAACTAGAATATAAAACAACTAGATTTGAACATCAGAAAGAGTTTATAGATAACTTTCAAGGAGTTTCTGTTGTAAATTACACCGATATAGAAACACAACACACAAGAATAATTGAACATAAACATTTCGAAAACTCAATTTCTGACGTTTCTTGGATAACTTATGAATATCCAGAAGAATACACAAGATATAAAGATCCATACTATCCTGTGAATGATCAAAACAATAACGATCTTTACCAAAAGTACAAAGAGAGAGGAGAAAAAGAAGGTATTTATTTTGGAGGAAGACTAGCTGAATATAAATACTACGATATGGATAAAGTCATTTTATCTGCTCTTGAGATGGTTAAGAAAATATCTTGTGAAATCCATTTTTAACCTTTATTTTTTTATATATACCCAAAACAAATAATTTCTATATCTTTAAATGAAAAAGAGGAAAGATACAAGATTAATACTTGAGTTTACTGAATTTAATCTACAGAGGTTTAATCCAGAAACAGCTATCTATCCACTTCCAAACGTAGCAAACAAAGAACTATCGGTTGATGCTTGGGATAGACACCAATCTGCTATACAGTCTTCACTAGTTCGTCTTAATAACATCATGGGTGGTCTGTCCAATACCTCACAAATAAGTTCTCTAAGAAGCCAAGTAGCTCTTGAGAATCAAAATCTTCAATCTCTTACTATATTGAGAGTTGTAAAAAAGGGATATAACTACGATGTTTACCTAAAGTTTGTTATTAATGATATAGAATATTGGGGAGTTATCTATGGCCTTCTAGATAAAAATCCAACTTTTGAAAGTGAAGTGTTTGTAGATACTACACTTTTACAACCAAAAGAATGGAAAATAAAAACCTCGGGTCTTATTGTGAAGAGTGTGAAAAGATTTTTTGAACCTGATTTCGGAAACTGGAAACTCCTAAATAGTAATTGTGAAGCTTTCTGTAGAGAATCCGGACGTAAGATAGAACTTAAACGAGGAGACGTAGTAAATCTAGTTGCTTGGGATCGTGATAAGTTAGTTATTGAATACAATCTTAAGACCTACGATCTTCGTGGTGATAACTTTATTTATTTCAATTGGTGGTTCGAGAAGGTGGATTAATCCCCATCAATTTCTGACCTAAAAAATCAATTTTTTCAACTTCTATTTTAAAGTTTTTATCCATCAAAAATCCCGGATAAAGTGCTGAAAAATAATCAATCGCCGATTCCGAGCATTTAGAGCTAGTTCTATTAATGACTCTACCCTCCCTCTTTAAGATAAAAACTATTTCTGAACTCATTTGACCATTACTCCTATTATTTCACGAAAAGCTTTTTTTGTTGAGATAATAATAAAATCATAAATAGAAAAAATATTATTTTCTGATGGTGTTTCATCAAACCACCTCATATCTGAAAGTAGGTCATCAATATCATCTCTGTATTGTAGATAAAATTCATAGATATCTGAATCATTGATAAAACCCTCGATTGGATTTTTATCTTCATCTCTAAGATATGCAAGAGCTAGTTCTTTTTTACTAGTGAAGTCTGTTTTCTTTAACTGCATCTTCATTAGACGATTTACACCATCACGAAGATCGTCATAGGTTTTTTCTTCAGGTGCCTCATCTTCTAGACCTATCTTCTCAAAAAATTTATTCCATTTCTTTATGCTCATATCTTATATATTGTTTTTATTTTTTGGAAATTTAATTCTAGTTTAAGTTCTTTCTAAAAAAAGTTCTTTTGATAAAAATTCAATTTCGGAAATACTACCTGCTTTGGTCTGCAATTTTTTAACGAAATAACTATCAATTCCATTATCGAATGGATTCACACCGAAACAATCATAGTTAAGGTTTTCCATATCGCCGTCTATATCAAAATTAGAATAATCATTTAATTCCCAAAGTATTCTAGCTAAAAATCTTTCACCAGCACAATGATGGTATCTCGTTTTAATTACTAATTTTTCAAATAGATTATGAAGTGATAATACATTGGATTTATGAATTACAAAACTATTACACCAACAAAAAGTTATTTTGTCTCTATTGTTATTCATGTTAAGAACATCCAAAAATTTACTTACGGCATCCTCAGCCCACATATCTTGTTTCCATGAAACTATTGGGCAAGCTCTAACACCAAATTCATGTAAAATACCGAAATCATATTTTTTATTGAGTATAAAATTATCCTGTGTTAAAATTAAGTAGTCATACTCGCCATATATCTTTTTGTCTATCAAATACGACAAACCAACTTGATATGCACCTATTTCAAATTTTGACTCTATATTATTGTCAAGTAGGACAACATTTAGTTTGTTATCTATTTTTGAGAAAATGTCTTCTTTATGAAGGGAATTATTATCAACCACTATGACTAGAGCATCTTGATAATTTTCAAATATTCTTTTTATATACAAATTGAGGTAGGATTCGTAACCTCTAGAAAACGCCAACTCATAATCTCTATAGTATTTATGTGCGATTATGAAACAAACCTTGTTTGGGTTCTTTGAATTATCATTCATATATCTTATATATTGTTTTTTTACATACCGAAATTTCCATTAAAGTGACCGCTATACCACATACCTCCTTCAAAATTATTACCTGAGAAAATACCGTTATACCACAGACCACTTTTAAATTCAGCGTTCTCGAAATGGGATACTATTCTTAGATCGGTATATGACCTCCAAGTAGGAGTGAATGAATAACTACCAGCAATTTGTATTAGTGTCTCACCAGTATCCAAAACCTCAGAGAATGTTAGAAGATATTTTTTTGGATACTCAATAGTTCCAAATGAAGAATAACCAGAACCGAACATAGCATAGATCCATATATTATAGGGATATTTAAATCTAAATATTCCATTAAGTAGAAATTGCATCTTACCTGATGATTGAGTAAGCCCAATAATTTCGATATCATCAACTATACCACCCCAGAAAGTTCCACTATTAAAGTTCATATTTAGAACTACACCACCCCAGAATTGACCTGAAGCCCAGTTACCTGATTTAAATTGAGACCATCTATGTATATCACTAACCTGATTATTTCCTGAAGAATCAGTTTGACGTCCAGAAAAGAACTCACCCGAAATCCATTCCCCAGTTTCCCATATAGCTTTTGAGTTTCCACTAGCTCTAGTTCCGAATCTAGAACTACGGGAATATTGAGAGAACTGACCATCAAACCAACGACCATTCTCAAAATCCCCACCCCGGAACTGACCATCAATCCAGTAGCTTGGATTAACATCAGTATTGAAAAGACCCCCGTTCCATAATCCACTAACCCATATACCACCACGAAACTGACCTCCATTCCAAACACCGTCGTTCCAGATACCTGAGTTCCAAAAACCACCGTTCCATGTGCCTAGATATTTTCTACCACCCAGCCAAGTTCCGCCGTTCCAAGTTCCATCAAACCATCTACCACTATACCATAAAGATTGTGTATCTACTTGAGTAGAATCTACAAGTATATCACGACCACGAGTTTTAATCCAGTTCGAGTTCCAAACTCCACCATACCAATCACCAGCTAGCCACTGACCAGAATACCAAGTTCCACTAAACCATCTTCCACACCTCCAGATACCCGAATAGAATATCAATCCGTTAGAATCTTCACCAACTAAACCATCTGAAACTTCTGATTCAACTATCCAAGAATATTTTTCAAGCATTTTAGATAGTGTAAGACCGTCGGTGAATCTAAATCTTAACTTATTCATATCTACATTTACAAGTGAGGCGGTTGGTGATGTGACCCTATAGTTATTTGGTGAGAGTTCTACTAAATCTTTTTGACCTCTATCTGAACCAACTCTTGATAGATCAACTGGTAATATCTTTAAAAGATCATCACCAAGCGGATTAATAAGAATATTCGATAATTTTGATCTACTATCTTCCCAAATAATAGAAGTAATGTTACTCTTAATATCTGGATCTGAAAGTAAAATCTTACAATACGAATCTGTTGGAAACTTTTGAGTGATTTCGTTTTGATAAACATCAAAAGTGTAAGGTGGTTGAATCTGTTTTGTATTAAGATTTCTATTTATGTTATTAAGTTCTTGTAGATCTGTGGATATTTGTAAAAGAGAGTTTCTTGATAAGATATCTACAAAGTTGATAGATGTGAGTTGGTTATAGACAAGTAACCCTCTATTGATAGGTTTATTAAACTCTACTATGTAGGAATCTTTTTCAGGTAAATATTTTTTACCTTCAACTAAACATTTTTCGGTAAGAAAATCACCATAGTCCGAGGTTTTTACAACAACATCAACAAAAGTGTTTATCCAAATAGATTCCCATTCAAACTTGAGGTTTTTACCAAATACTAACCGGTTTGATAGTTTAGTATCATCACAAAGTATTAGGTTTGATGATGAAGTCCAACTAGAATCTAGATCAACATCAAGAGCTGGTATGTTTTGATATCTAGGCATTGCTCCAAAAAACTTACTACTTGTAAATGAAACTGGATCTATACGCGAAAGAAAATCATAGATATTATAAGTAGGTGTATATCCGAAATCAAAGAAACTCTCACCATAAACAAAACTATAGGTAGTAGAATCGTGAATAATATTTTGAGCTAAATTATAGTAAGCTGTTTTGTTATTTAAGTGACCCGTGATTTTTATTTGACTCTGAGTAAGACCTACGTCATATCCAACCGATAGTGGGTGAAGAGAAAAGTTATTTACAAAATCTTGTGCTGAAGAAAAAACATTCAGATTTGTTACACTGAATCCAGTTTCGCGAAGTGAAGATATTATATCACCAGAAAAGTTGTGATAGCAATATAAAAATATAGGGGTAGGATTACCACTCATATATCTAAATATTTTATTAATCATCAAGTTAGCTGAAATCGAGGTTGAATTGATATTTAAGATATCACCCTTCTTAAAAAGACTACCGTCAAAATCTACATTAACTAATTTAAATACAATAACAAAATCACCTATCCAGCAGTTGTAGCTGGTAGCAAAGTTTATATCAATCGGATCTGAACCTTCTACATAATACGAATCTCTATCAAATTTTACCGTAGGAACAAGTTTTTTAATATAGATTAAAGAACTATCTGGATCTATGTTTTGTTCGGTAAGACTAGGAGTTGCGCCCTCATCGGTAACAAAAAATGAGTTTGTGGCACCGGAGTAGTTAAATATAGTAGATATTTCAACCACATTAGAGGCGCTAAATGAAGTATAATACTCAAAAGTAAGTAGGGTATTTTTCCAATAATCTACCCAACTTGTTTGACCCGGTAGTGTAGCAAAAGTTACATCAGAAAGTGTAAATCCTACAGTCGAGATTGTTGTTGATACGGGCAGTCGATAGTTTCCTAGATAATCGTGAAAATTTACCTTTGATGCTAGATCGTAATTTAAGATTAAAAATCTAGAAGAAATAGTATCGGTGTAAAGCTTCGCATAATCTGTTATTAGAGAAAAACTTGCACTATCATAAGATTTGCTGGTTGAGTAGTTAGAAGCTACTAAAAACTCGGCATTGTTCCAGCTCTTAATACGATTTATATAAAGATCCGATAGTTTAGAATAAGTTGAACCACGAAGAACATTGGTGTTGGATGACGTAATAAAATCGTAACTCTTTAAATCGAAACTATAAAGTTCTCTACCTGCTAAGGTGATTTGAGAGCCAATGTTAGTTAAAGAACGAGCCGATATATTGGTTATAGAAGATTCAAGAACTAGAAAAGAATAAGTTGCGAAATTATTTTTGTTCCAAACAAAAAGATTATCACTATCTGAAGTGATTAGGAATAGTTCTTTTTGATCCCTCTTTTGAGATGAAAGCGTCCAACCTCCAATATCTAAATAGATAAAATCTCTAAGATGTGGAGTTAAGGTATAGGTATCTACCGCTGAATCTTGACGAAGAATATCTACTTTTGATACTTGCCACCCCGATGGTGTTTCTATCAAAGTTAGGAAAGTTCCAGAGTCTCCGATAATATAAATTTCTGATATATTGTAGAACAATACACGATTGAGATTTACTTGATTGTTAATAGTTTCTAGCTCAAGTTTTGTCCAATCTACACCACCGTTTCCAGTAAGCCAGATTTCACCAAACTCACCTACTACACAACCGTATAAATCAGAGAAAAAAGAAACAGAGGTAAAGTTTTTGACCGAGTCAAGTTCTATGTAGCTCACCTCGAGAGTAACTTTATCAATTTTCAGAAGTGTTGATTCTTTACCACAAATCCAATAATAAGATTTTGTGTTTTCAATAGCTGTTAGTTTTGTTGATATTTTGTTAGGTATTAGGCTTGATGTTCCAGACTCGTATAGAAGTATCGTTCCGAAATCACCAACAGATACTACTCTTTCAGGTATTGAATAGGAACCAATAGTAAGTGAGGTGTGCTGTATAATATCGTTGTATCCTACCTCAAAAAGATTATTATACTCGAACTTATTTTTAATAAGATACGATGGTGTTTGGATAAACTCAAAATTCTCTCCTTCTAACGGGTAATAACCTGTTCTAAATCTTCTAGGCGTGAAATACTTATCACGATTCAGAGATCCAGATTTCACATCTATAAGTAAACCTTTCGAGAAGGTGTAACTAGTGATAGGTTCTTTAACTAAAAGTCCAGAGGTATATTTGTAAATACCATTTTGTGAGTTATAATAGAACCACTTTTTATCGACACCTTCATCAGAGATAAGGTAATAGATCTCAGGAAACAACGAAGTATCCACCGAGGCTGAGAGACCTACTTCGGTCTTTTGATCTTTAACTAGAACAGTTTGACCTTCTTTAACAAAAACTCCATCAATAAGTAGTGATGGTTTTTCGCCTAGTAAATCGTCTATATGTGTAGTAGTTGCGAGATCAACTGAAACGGGTGAGATATTCTCTCTAATAGCTGAGTGTGGTGAAAAATAACCTCGGTTAGAAAAACCAAGCTCTTCGTTGTAGTGGTAGTATTGCGTGAAACTATCGGATGTGATTGTGGTTGATCCCAAGCTCGGAGTAAATCCCAAAGAATATGAACCACTAGAAGTTGAAAAATGCCAAGAACTTGTTTGGGATAGGTATTGAATAGATGGGAAAAGATTTTCTAGATCACGACTTGTCTGCCAGAGAGCTCCAGAAAAACATTTAGCGTATAGTCTTGTAGCTTCTAAACTCTGACGAATAGCTCTGTAGTTTTCTACCTCGAGAGTATCCCTTCTCAAGGACCAAGAAAGTAAGTCTTTGTTATAGTGCCACATTTTTTATTTTCTTTTTACACTTAAGCTCCAAAGCACACAATCTTCCTCAAGATCGACTTTTTCTTTAGAGATTACAACTTTTGATTTTTTTAAAATATCTTTTATCTCATTTATAAATCGGTCGTATTTATAAATGTCTTGTGTATATTCAGAAACTTTTATCTCAAAAGACTCCTCTTCTGAAAAGATGAGTTGATAGATAAGATCTTCTTTTTTCAAGTTGTTTTTTTTCTAGGTATATATTATTTAACCCCATCTACGGATTCAAGAACCTTGTTCACTACGAAACTTATCGTATCGGTTGGTAAGCTCAATAAGAAACTTATTTCTTACAATATCTTCGTTGTTAAATCGGAACTCTACTAAATCTTGCATACCACTGGTCATATCAATAAAATCAAGATATCCAGAATCTCTTCGCTTTACATCGTATTGAGAAGTATCCCCCATCATCACTGCTTTGGAGTCTTTACCTAGACGTGTAGCCCATAGCATAAGAGTTGCTAAATTTGAGTTTTGACACTCATCAAGTAGCATCACGCAATTATCAAAAGTTGTGCCTCTCATATAGGCTAGTGGCTCAAAAATAATCTCTTCACTAGAGAATAATCCATCTATCATTTTCTGATCTAAGATTTTACAAAAGTTAGAGTAATAAGATTTTACGTAAGGATCTATTTTATCTTTCACATCACCCGGAAGAAGACCGAGTGGGTGGCCACTTTCTACGGTTGGTTTAGTGATGATGATCTGTTCTATTTTTTTATCGGCTAGAAGAGATAGAGCTGTATAACAAGTTGAAAAGGTCTTTGATGTTCCAGCAGGACCGTGAACTACCGTTAAGATATTATTACGGATAGATTTGAATAGTTGTAACTGCTTTGGTGATAGCTCAACGTTGTTTGAGTTTTGGAAAAGTTCTCTTGTAAGTAGTCCTTTCTTTTGTGGTTTGATTGGTTCGGTTACTTTGCTTTGGGTTCTCAAAATTGGAGTTGTTTTTAAGATATATATGGATATTAAATCTTTCTGAGGTGTTAAATCATTTCAATAAATCCATAATCATTTATATACAAATCTTATCAAATTTTTAAACAAATGTAAAAAATCCACCTTTTCTAAAAATAACCTTTTTGTGTAAATATATACACTATGTTATTAACAGAAAACCATATAATTAAAAGTTCCAAAGAATTAGATGATATAACCTTTAAATGTAAAAACCTTTATAATAAGGCTAATTATTTAATTCGTAAAGAATTTATTAATAATGGTAAATACATTTCTAAATTTGATATGTTTAATGACCTTAAAGGGGATCCAGATTATATGCTAATGCCTGCAAGAGTATCAAGAGGTGTTTTAAGAACTTTAGATGCTAATTGGAGGGGATTTTTTGAAACAATTAAAGATTGGAAAAAGAACAAATCTAAATATAAAGGGAAACCTAACCTACCAAATTACCTACCTAAAAATAGTAAATTCAGTGCTATATTTACTGATTTATCAGTACTAAAACCAAGTAAAAATAAATTAGGCATTGGTTTATCAAGTTTAGAAATGAGGATAAATACTAAAATTGAATATAAAAGGATTAAAGAGGTTAATGTTAAACCACTTAAAACCGGTAAATATTCAGTAAATATTATTTATGAATTCAAAGAAGAATCTAGAGTATCTAATAACAATAATTATTGCTCAATTGATTTAGGATTAAACAATTTAATGACTTTAACATCAAACAAAAAAGGGTTAGATCCTTTAGTAGTTAACGGAAGACCATTAAAATCCATAAACCAATTTTATAATAAAAAGAAGGCTAGATTTCAAGAAGAATTACCCGAAGATGTTTATTCATCTAAAAAGATAAATAAATTAACTTTTAAGAGAGAAATGAAAATTAGGGATTATCTTAATAAGTCTAGTAAGTTATTAATTGATTGGTGTTTAGAAAATGAATTAAACACAATAATTATTGGTTATAATGAGTTTTGGAAAACAGAAATAAACATTGGAAAGAAGAATAACCAGAATTTTGTTAATATCCCTTTTCATAAACTGGTTTGGATGATTGAGTATAAAGCTAGGAAAGTTGGTTTAAATGTGATTAAACATGAGGAAAGTTATACTAGTAAATGTTCTTTTCTTGATTTGGAAGATATTAAGAAACATGAAGTTTATAAAGGTAAAAGAATCCAGCGTGGATTATTTAAATCAAGTAATGGTAGATTAATAAACTCTGATGTTAACGGAAGTTTAAACATTTTAAGAAAAGCAGTCCCGAAGGTATTTTTTGACGGGATAGAGGATGTTGCAGTGCATCCAAAAAGAGTAAAATCTTTTAAATAATTAAAAATTTATTGAATCAAAAGATTTGATATGATTTTGATTAACTGTAAAACAAATCAAAAAAAGATAATAAGATTAAGATTATGGAAAAAGAAGATTTTGACAATATACTACTCCCGTTGGCGAAGAGAGTATTCTCGAAAACTCTATCACAAGAGTTAGCTTTCTACTCAGAAGAGGAAATGATGCTTTTAAAGAACAGAATAAACTCAGAAAATAGAGATCGGAAAATTGAGTCAATTCTAGATGGAACCGAGTATGTTGAGAAGCGTCTAGAAGATCATCCAGAATATAAAGAACTGGTTTCTCGAGGGATAAAACCACTTTCTGCGCCTACAGGTCATATCTTCTACGTGGATTACAAATATGATGAGAAATGATTAGGATATGTGTTAACTTTTGTGTATCTTTGTAAAAAACTTACCCATACACCTGTTATCACTCTGAAACCTTTTTAAAAAATATAATATAATAAACAAAAATAACTATATGATTACAGTAGACGAAACTTTCTTAATTGATACCTTTGATAAGGTATTGGGATCGGGGGATTTACAAAAATTGGTAAATGTTAAAAAGTCAGAATCTAATGGACTAGAAGAACATTTGATTTCTATATCAATTACTTCAGAACAACATAAATTGATACAACCTCTGAATATAGATAAAAAAACGCAAAGGTATCTATTATTGGAACTCGAAGAGTATTTTTTAAAAAAAATAACAGATTTCATTTATTCTAACAAGAAAATAATACAAAAGAACGAATTGGGACAGAATATAGATAATCGAATAGTGTTAGGTAGTTCTGGAGCAATTGTGGATATTCCTGAAAATATATCTACTATTTTAGATTACAATAAAAGTTTCAGCGATAATTCTTTAGTTATCACTGATAGAATTAATTTAATTATAGA
>Ga0172376_10002769_pt1 | contig 21199 bp, 13 predicted proteins | sample Lak35m_FD_121114 | JGI IMG/M metagenome (GOLD analysis project Ga0172376, IMG submission 121114) | Freshwater microbial communities from Kabuno Bay, South-Kivu, Congo - kab_092012_35m | ecosystem: Environmental > Aquatic > Freshwater > Lake | place: Democratic Republic of the Congo: South-Kivu... | reverse complement strand
CTGCTCCCAGCGCTGTTCTGGGGTGAGTATTTCGGGGCTTTTTATTGCTCGATTCAACAATCCTCCTTGGATTTTCTCGACACAACAGTTGTGCGAGGGGGAGCAATATATCATTTTTAGAAAATCGGGCTCCGAAGCAACGAAACCCTTATAAAACCTGGGTCGTTAACTTTTAGACAACCGGTCGAAATGGGAGAAATTGTCGTGAAACCATTCGAGGCTCGCCCAACCAAACAGCACTCCTAAATTTGGCCACGTTTAACACCCCCTACTTCATCCCCAGCCACTTACCAAGTTTCATACAGCCTCCCGAATCTCCGCCAGTCCCTAGCAGCCAGCATCTTTGAACAGGTAGTGCTTCGCACCGACTAGAGGACGGACTCACCATACGGTTTCGGACTAACTTACTTTTTTTTCTTTCTTGCTGGCAAATAGCGTGCCCGTCCTTCTTTTTCTATTGCCCCAAGCGCCCACGTATTGGTAGGAGAATTGATAAACGCATACAAAAGCAATTCAGGCTGAGTCACACTTAGTGAAGTCAGGGGAGAAGAATAATCCCTGAAACTCCATCCCCTATTTCCGCTGCTGCTTGTTACGAGAGACCAATTCTTTTCATCATCAACCACGATGGGTGTAGGCCGTTGTCGAGTGATATAAATTGTGCTGTCAAGAGAATTTTCATCTACGAGGTTTTTGATTCTTGAATACAACGACCCGATTGTCAAACTAGGTGATTTATGAAAATCTAAGGTCAGGGTTTCGCCAAACCAGTCGTCTATCTTTATCAGTAGCGAGTGACTACGGCCCTTTGCTACCAAATAAGTTTCACCTTCCACTGCTATTGTTTCACCACGTTCGACATAAATTTCTGAGGAATTGCCCAAAATGTCATTAGCGTCCAGCGTTGCATGGACATGCTCGTCATAAAACCTTGAATAATTTCCCCAAGCAACCTTTCGCCGAGTCACTCGAAATACAGTCGAAAAGTAGGCGCAAGTAACCGGTTCAAGTACCCCCCAGCCATTTAACGACCTCTTGCTCGAAACTAAACGCAGTTTGGAGACTTGTTTGGTAGGTCTCTTTTTTGCCACCATTATTTTCAAATGATACAAGAGTAGTTAGTTTCAGCAAAATCTGATTGAGTCTGCAAATTGATACACCTTGAGGCAATGCTGAATGTTCATTTTTGTTTGTCGGAATACGGTGACTCTTATAAACGGTATAGGTCTGCAAGAGCTCTCACTTCCGCGGTTATAAATTCAACTTGTTTTCGTACTGGCGGTTGATATTTTTTGACAACTTCTCTTGGCGATGACGATTTGGTTGGAATATTGGACACGAACGGACCTGTGGGGCCTGTTTCAGGTCGTGCTATTTGGAGATTCTAAGTACAGGACCACCCTTGGGGGCAAGAAGTGGCAGAAAAGGTTTGGAGATATCTCCAATCGTAGGAAGTTACCGAAGACTCTGAAGGCTCAGGGACCGACGTCGCCAGCAGTGGTAGGACAGGTCAAGTGATTGTCAGAATTGAATACTGAAAATCTGACAATTTACTTTCATGCTTGAGTCTTCCAAGATCGTCAACCCAGTCTGTGATTTGCTTCCCTATTTAACACCCTTTTCGAAAAAATGTCGTGGTTTGACTTACGTTTCTTCGCTGGGTCGGTGAGGCCGTCTCCAAGAACTCGATATCCCGCATTCTTTAGTTCTTGGGCGCATTCTGTTTCAAAGGCAAACGCATCCGCCTCACTGAAAACTCTTCTTTTTGGCGTTAGCTCTCTGTTGATTTTTGGACTCCTCCCTTCGATAGTTGGAGCACCTAGATACCGCCCATCTTCACCCCGGCGCTCGCCCTGGTGTTGCAAGAGTCTTGTCTCAATGTCATTCGAGGTTTGACCTACATAAACGACATGATTCTTCTCACCTCTGTCTAGCAATGGTTTGGGGTGGTCTGGGTCTACGTCAAGCACGTAAACACGCCAGTGCGGAAAGACTTCATATCCGAGCTTGTCCAAGCGTTCCTTTGTCTCTTTGAGGCGCCGCGCTATTGCAAATTTGCTTCGAGACGGCTTGTAGTCCAGAATTAAGTCTTGGCGGAGTCTCACTGGTTTTTCTGGCAGATTGAGTTCCGTTTTCCTGGCTACCAAACTTTCAATGAATTCTCCTGGCAACTGCGAAGATGACGTCACATAGAGATGGGGCTGAACAGATTTTCCTAGTTCGTCTTGGTTGTCTAGTTCAACGACCATGATTGAGTGCTTCTCACGTAGCTTTAAAGTCTCGCTAGCGTGCTTCAACGATCTAATGCTCTAACGAACTCATCGATTGATAGAGACATTCCACCTCCTATAAATCAGTTCCGCGAAAACTTTAGGGATGAACAGTGCCGTCCGGCATGATCGTGCCTTCAAAACGGCAATAGAGTCGGGCGCCTTGTAGATTCGCGTCGCGTAAAATGGCTTTACTGAAGTTCGCTGAGCGCATTTCGATTGCGTCTTCTTCGTCGTCGTATTCTTGATAATCCAAATCGGTGCCAGTTAAATCGGCACCAGTTAGATCGGCGCCATCCAAATTTAGAAAATAAAGGTCACAATCCGACAAGTTTGCACCGGTTAGATTTGCGCCGACGAATAATGTGCCAGATTCTCCCCGAAAATCTTTTCCACTCAAGTTTGCTAATGACAAATTGGACCCACTTAGATCAACCCCATCAAGGTCAACCTCACGCAAGTCAACTCCCGAAAAATTTGCGCCATACAGTTGGGCTCCACGCAATCGCGCGCCACGCAAATCGGCATCCATGAAATCCACACCCGTCAAGTCAGCACCATAAAGAATCGCGCCACATAAGACAGAACCACGCAACGACGCTTTTGCTAGTCGCGACCCCGCTAAATTTGCACAGGTCAGATCAGCGCGATCGAGGTCGGCCTTGACCAATCTCGACCCAGACAGGTTTGCGTTTTTAAGATTTGCACCACGTAAATTTGAGGCACAAAAACTTTCAGAAAAATGCGACCCCGGAACAGGCTCCCCCTGAAAAAAAACGTCAGTGAGGTTGGCTCCCGACAGATTTGCCGACTCAAGGTCCGGCATATACAGCCATGACCGAGAGAGATCAACTCCGTGAAGATCTGCGCCGGGCAAGTCGGGCTGAAACAATGTCATTTCAGGCCCAAATTCTTCTTTCCCATTTATCGGCATGAGAATAGTTTAGTTCTAGAACTTGGTTACATCTGTTTCGTCTTGAATTTAGGGACTATCTAGACGGGTTACGAATTGCCAAAGCGGCGTAAGCTTCTGCAACTTGGCTGCTTAATGACTCACCAAGGATTATCGATAAATATGTACTAGCACGAGTAGCACCAATATAAGCCTGCTGCCTGGCAAATCCGCTTTTGAAACCCTTGAAGCCAAAAATAATCACCGCAACAGCCTCCAGGCCCTTCACGTCGGCGATTGATGCGAATCGAACCGCCCCACCGTAGTTTGACTTCTCCAAAGGTTCTATTAAATTTTTGAGTTCGTGATATTGAACGGCATCTTCTTGGTCGAAGCCTAAGAGCAAAATTTCGCTCGCTTTAAGGCCAAGACTAATCAGTTCGCCAACTTTGGCAGCTATTTGCTCGCCAATTTTAGCGGGTGAACAGTAGAGCAAATCAACTTCCGGCCCGCTAATACCTGCCGACATCCGATCAACATAACCCAACGCACTAGCAGTCACCGTAATTTCTCTTGTTGTGCGAACATTTTGCATTAAGTCCAGCCGAAAAGGGTTCCCCAATTCAAGGAATTTTTTCTCCAACGGACGTTCTTTTGATAGCACGGCTTGGTACGGATCTGAAAACATCCGCCAAGTGCCACCCGCAATGCCATTGGTTAACAAAGAGTCGTAGATTTCGAACATCGGATTTTCAAACAAATCTTGTGCCTCATCTATTACCAGCGCATCCCACGTCTCCTTCTGAAAATCACAACCGGCAATTAAGTCAGCCGAAGAGACAACCCTGACACCTTTTTCATCGATAAATTCTCTAGCAATTCTCCTAGTCATACTCGGTGAGCTACATGAGAACAACACTTTCGCGCCTTCACGCAGCTGATTTCTGACTTCCAGAACCGCAATAGTCGACTTACCCGAACCAGCCGGACCTCTTATAAGCAGGCGTGCATTATTTTTCGTTGCGACTAGAACCTGCTCCTGAGCTAACGTCGCCGCATGGATTTTGTAGAGCACGTCGTCAATCTCGCGTCGTAGACTCGTAATCATTGGTACATCAGCACAGAGATTCTCTACAACCTCATTGATTTGCTCGTCTGTTAACGATGCATCCGTACCTCGTTTTTGACTCCAATAGGCACGCATGTTTCTAACTAAATCAGACGGCGAAACATCCAAATTCCGGGCGTCGTAATATGCATTTTTATCCACACCCAAGTCGTCAACCTCAAGTGTGCAGTCCGGGGTGATTATCCAATAACCGATAACTACGTTCTTTAGACACGGAAGGCGGTCTTGAAGAAACCGACGTGTTGAAGCCTCCGCGCCGCCAGCCTGAAAGAATGGACCACGTCCCAAATCTTCAACTCGCCCGTCTTTGCGCTTGACTGTCCACTTACCTTTTTCGCGCCCAACGGTGCCGCCTTTTACCTCGATGAAATAGACACCCTCGGGACCGACAATGGTGAAATCAATTTCTGACCAACTTTTATGGTCGTGTCTCATGGAGCCAAGCGAATGAAGGACACAATATTTTTCCGAAAGTCCTCGCAATCTTCTGAAAAGCCAAAGTTCGGCTTGACTCGAATCATGCGCCGGATCACTCGGCAGCATCCTTGCCATGAAATTCAGCCGACCGAGGTCGTGAAAAACCCTGGACAGCCGTCCAATGTTCCAACCAACACTCCGCGGTCAAGGAGCAGGTTTTTTATCTCGCAACTAGTTTCTGACAACAACACACATGAATGGCAAGCTGCAAGATTTGCGTTTGCGAAACCGTTTGGGCCACCCTCAATACAAACGGGATCATTAGAGCACCAAGAAGTTCTGTCCAGTGCTTCTTTGAACGACTTAAGGAATCGACCACCTTTCGCCATGCCGACTATGCCGCCGAGCGAGCCCTTTGAGTCACTTGTGGCTGTATATATCAAAACCCCACACATTTCTTCGTCAACGTAGATTCTCTCCCGCAGTGAAGCGGATGGATAACCGCACTCAAGTGACCATTGGTCAATCAACATATGCGAAAAAGTATGCACGAGCAGCAGACGTGGACTTAGTGGTGGAATATCTTCGGTTAAATTATTTTTCTCAAACTTGTCGGCAAGCATCGCGACGCGTTCAATAACTTTGGCATTGGTTTCCCACGTTTTGACTTTCACTAGGTCAAGTTCAATAAATATTCCCTCTCCGCTAACTTCAATTGCGGGCAGCCAATACTTGTGCGATAAAGACAATTTTGCTTCAATTGCCTCAGTTGAATCACTGCTGGAAATCCGATTGAATCCTTTAAGTGCTCTTACCTCCCTAAGACGGCTGACAAGGTGAAGGCAAGATATTTGATCCGGCACTAATTCGTCGTCGGACGGTTTGTGGCACACAAAGTCTCGTCCAATTTCCGTTTTTGCGGTAACACGCTTCAAAGCACCATATTCTTGGCGTTTCATAGTATTCGCATCAATCGGCAAACCATTTCGAAGAGCTTTGCGATCCGCAACAAGGGCCATCAGTTCGTCAACTCCACCCGGAACTGGAAATTGTGCCGCCATACCGACGATTGTCTGACGCAATGCCTCAAAAGGAACTGCAAGAATCACATCCAAAAAACGGTCGACAAATCGATTTGCTTCACCTGACCACGGTGGGATTGAGATGCTTGAAGCCGTGCATGACTGCCACACACCAGATGCACCGCGCTGCGACCCGCGGGGAATCTTGTCACAATCCTCAGCATTTGGTTTCGGCAGCCAAATTCGGTCACCGAAACACTTGGAAACGTTCTTTAGTGAACCTTTACCCATGGCCCCCTGAAGGCTCCGTGACGCACCGCAACTGCAGGAAATCTTTATGTCACCCAAACCTGCACTCTTACCCTCGTTCTTCAATGTGAGATGGTGATCTCCTTTTTGATCGACTCCTTTATGAACCCACCTTGAATATGGAAAGTCCGAAGCATGACCGGCATCACAAATTGTTATAAATCTGGATGGAATCAACTTCCCTCCACACGATCGACAAACACCGTCCGCATCTGCCACCTTTGAGTGCTCATTAAGCCGAAAGCACCCGATGCACGAATACCACCGAGGGAAGCGGATAAGCGGCAGGTCATATGGGTCATCTTTTTCATTTGAGGTTGGCGGCAGTGCAAATCCCTGAACACCAAGATGGCTCTCAAGTCGAGGCTCATGGATTATTGACCCAGGCGGCGGGTCACTTCTGCGAAACCAATAATCGGTCCCCGCAACCATGTACGATTCGTCACTTATTGGGATCAGCGCACCAGGCCCATAAGTACTGACTACCTGTGAGCGTCTGATTTCGCCGAGCTTCATATTCTTCTCATAAAGAGTACAACCCACATGTTTTGTCTACATCTCTCATGCTCATGAGAATCGGGTACGGGGGCACTAGATCAGCTTCTTCTTGATCCGAATAATTGACGAACAGCACGCCATTTTTTTCACCGTATCTGTAGTATTTCAAGCCAGCATTTTTTTTCGCGAGTCCGACCCAAGTCTCCAGAATATCTTCAAGCTCCGCTTGAACATCTTTGACTTCAATTTTGTCTACCCTTTCCACTCTTGCAAGCAACAACCTGATCAATTCTTTTGCTTCCGGCACGTGGTCCACGATTTTACTCGCACTTCCATCAGAGCTCATCCCAGGAATGAGAAATCTGCAAAGTATCACGAAAGTTGCATGAAGAGCGCGGGCTCGAGCCCGAGGGCTAAAAGGCGTCACACTAGTCGCCTCAACTTGCCTATAGAGCGCCGAGTGATACGGCACGAAAGACTCGTAGTGAGATCTGTCTCGAGATTTAGTGGGATTGTAAACAGTGAACACAAATCCTGGGTCCCGTCTACCCACTCGACTTGAAGCCTGAATGTATTCAGCAGTGGCTTGAGGCTGACCCGAAATCACCATTAAACCGAGACGGTCTATGTCAACGCCGACCGAAATCATGTTGGTCGCCAAAAGAGTCTCAGTTGTGTTTATATCTGGCAGACCAACTCGCAGTTGCCTTAGATACTTGGGGATATCTGTTGCTGATGCTCTACTAGTGAGCTCAATCATGTTGTCATCGGGTTGCCGACTGTGAGCCGAGCCACCGTTCAACAGATCAAGGCGGTCACGTACGTCATCCTGCATCATCAATTGCGCGGAGGCCAAAATTCTAAGGCTGTTGAAATAGGCGACCAATGTCCAATAGAGATCTCGAACCGTGCTATCCCAACCACCTTTCGTCGACTCGTGGAAAAGACTCGCGTATGTCCGAACCAAAATTGTGGCTTGACTGATGCCAGGTGCCATTACCCCGACGTATCTGCGGGTCCCTTTTCGTTCAGGTGCGCTCTCAACCGCGAAGTATGAGTTACGTGAATCAAGCGCTGACGGCGGGAACTGACAAACTTCACGATCAAAAACGGCACGAACCTGTTCAGATGCTCTTCTAATTGTCGCCGTTGAAGCCACGAGTTTGGCGCGAGGGCCTAAAACCGTCGAATCCTTTGATTCGCGCCTGCCAAGCTCGTCAATGGCCGACTCGTACAGACCCGCCAATGTGCCCAACGGACCAGAGATCAGGTGCAACTCGTCTTGAATGATTAGATCGAGGCCTGGCTCAACTTCGCCAATCCGATTGAACAAGTTGCCCGCCTTTTCGACTACAGCGAGGAGAGCAAATTTATCAACGGTTCCAATTATCAGATTTGGCCTACGAGCGTAAATATCTTCGTCAACCACGAACCATGGCAGACCGCCATGAAATTCGCAAACAGGATTTGGGCAGCGCGCAATACAATGAACACCGACAGAATGATCGTTGGGACCTAATGGTTGCCCACACCACACGCATATATTGATTTGAATAGGGTTCCCAAATTTTGATACATCCGCATCTGCGAAATCCCTGAGCTTTTCAAGCGCTATTTTTGCATTGTTAACCGAGTTAGGGGTGCCGTTTTGCCCAATGAATAATCCAACCTCAAAAGGTTGGCTGCCCAATTCGCTTTTCTTCTTTCTGATCACCTCGCAACAGCACATGAGCAAAGCCGCACGTTCAAATTGCTGCGTTGTTAACAATCGCAACGTGTATCGCATGATTGTTGAAACGCCGTGGGATCGACCTTGGAGCCGCCGCAGCATCAGCGTAAACGAAATAAGCCCTAGATAGGCCTCCGTCTTTCCCCCACCTGTGGGGAACCAAAGCAAATCAGCAATCTCCCGATCGGATGAGTCTGGATTCGCCAGCCCTTCCAAACACTGCAAAATAAAAAGTAACTGAAACGGGCGCCAGATCGCGGGAATATTCTCCTGCTGTAAATCTGACCGTCCGGCAAGAATTATTTCGCTTCTAACCCTCTGTTGAACCATCGATTCACTCATAAATGCAAAAGCTTTATAAAAGTTCAAATTGTTACCGTCTTCTAGGAACTGCACTCCGCGCTTCATACGCTTTGCCGCGATCCGGCAATCAGAAATGTTTAAGTTCGCCACATCGAGCAAGTCAACAGGTATGGCTGAAAGACTGAGTTGCTGTTTGTCTATCCACTTTTCGTAATCATCAATCAAAATGTAAAGTTCGCGGATCAACTCGGGCTTTGGCCGAACCGCTGGTGCACGCATATCCAACGCCCAACTACTAATTTCAGGGTTTGACTCCGAAAGTCGTAGAGGGTGGGATGGAAGAAAACTGGTCCAAATTTTTTGGGCCGCCCCGCCGTGGTCCCATTCAACCGCGCATCCATGGCCTGTCGCATAATTTTGCACGTGCCTGAACAGCAAACGGTTCAGCTTGACTTCCGCGTCATCAAGCTCAGATGAAACTTGAGACCGATCAACAAACTGAACATTTGAATCTGAGCTAAGTTCAACAACGATCTGCGATTGGAAAAAAATTGCTTCTGAACTTTTTTTTCGATCCAAGATCGGTTGATTTGTATTGACCAAAACCAGCGTTACTGCTACGTGCCCACTTGAGTCGGCCTCACGCACCCTTACTCTTAGATCAAGCCCAACAGTTATGGGAATAATTTCAAAGCCCTCCGTGGGTTTCAAATCAATTGGATGTTTGTTGAAGGTAATGGGTGTCCGCACCCAATCGTCTCCCACCGATAGATATTTTCCGGAGCTCACGCTCACGTGGATTTTCTGCTCGACGGATCCCGCGATCGCAAATGTCAGTCCCATTGTTGCGGGGAAACGCAAGTTTGAAAGAGACGCAACTTCGTCATCTTCGTCATCACCAGGATCGTTTATGGCGATATCGTCAAATTTTTGTTCTTCCTGGACATTCTTCGGATAGAGCATTCCGATTGAATAGGTCTCGCTGGGCTGGGTTCGCAGAACTTCGGCATCACTTGAGGGCCCGAGAAGGTGGAGGCTGAAGCCCTGAAATATCTCGTCCCTAAATTGGTATTTTGTGTCTAATGTCGACATTTCAAAATTCCCCGTTAGACGCTTGCGCCATTCCAACTATCACAGGAACCTTAGCAAAACAGTCTTCGTCCCACTCGCCTCTATATCTGTTGGGGACAACGATGGAACAAAACGACGAGACCCTCAGACCAACAAAACAGTTAGGAATATTGTCACGCCATACATTCATTACGCTACGACCGAAATCTGATCTCATGGTTGCAAACCGAGTCTGACTGATTGAATCAAGTACTTCAAAATTTGGGAGTCCATCTTCAAATTCTCCTGCAAGCCGAAGTGTCACCTCGCTGGAAAGATCTAAATTCTTGGGCGCTTTTTTAAAGTTGATATCGCTCATTTTTACTTCAATACCTGTGGCAATCCATTGGTTTCTGCCTTTGAACTTCCCATCTAACCATCGTCGCTTATCAAAAGTCTGCCGCGACTTGTTGGCGAGGTTATGCGTTTCAACTCTATAAACGTCTTTGCGACTTCTGGTCATCCCCACAAAAAGGACCCGTGCTTCTTCCAGTTCATTTTCGTCTAGTTTATTTTTGTTGAGCCCCACATAAACTTCGTCAAACTCCATCCCTTTCACGCGGTGGACTGTTGAAACCTGAAATCGCGTGATGTCGTTTGTCCGCATGATCTCCGGAATTTGACCGTTGGCAAGCGCTTCAGCAAATTTTCTCAGTGAAATTTTTTTGACAGTTCCCCCGTGACACCATCGCTCAAGGGCAATACTCATCGATTCTTTTTCAATAAAGTCAGGAACTACCGACAAAACTTCGTCAATATTCGTGCGCCGTTCAAAGTTCGCAACCCAATCGGGGAGAAGAAACTCGTTCCTATCGCCCATCACCTGATGCGCCACACCCTGTGACGCAAGTTCGTGAGAAAACTTCAATACCTCTCTATTCGTTCGAAACAGCACCCCAACTCGCCTGGTCAATTGACCACTGTTTGACGCAGCGACTGCCAGTAGTTGCTCCGGCGACAAGCCCATTAGGTCCCAATATGAGTTCCAAAGATTGTCGATTCCAGATCTGCTATTCGTTGAGTCTCTCAGCTCTTTACCGAGACTTCGGATGTTTCTCACGTAATCATTTTGCGCGCGATGGTCAGTTTTGAGGACCAAAGAATCAAAAATATTCTGATTAATCAAACCTTGGAGAAAAGAACCGGCGCGGTAGTCGTCGTTGTATTCGTAAATTGTCTGTGCGGGATCCCCGAACACTGTCCATCCTGCATCAAGACCCATGCTGAGCAATAAATCAAGCAGCTCTCGACGAACTCCGAAGATGTCCTGAGCCTCATCAACGATTATGTGGCCGATACTTTGCAAATAGTCTGATCTATGTCCTTCCTTCAGGGCACCTATAGTGGCGTTTACGTTCTCGTCATAAGAACTATGGTCATCCGATGGCGGAATTCGCAATTGCGCGCGAAGAAAAAGGGCGAACTTGTCTAATGTTGTAATTAGAACATTCGGCGAGTTTATGCGATGTTCCCGTAATCGCTTCTTGGTGACATCGGTAGCAGCATTCGTAAATGTGAGGCATAGAACTTGACCGGCTTCAATATCTGCCGCCGACTCATAGTGTTCAACAATTGCGCCTATGCGCCGCGCAGCTGTAAACGTCTTTCCAGAGCCAGGACCGGCGACCACAACTACTTTTGACTTGACGTCCTTTTTGACGACTGCGGATTGGTGCTCGTCTAGCTCTTGTGAAGAATCAGGTTCGGGACTAAAAATCTAACTACCACCAGTTTCTTTCGGATCTGGTCGCCAGAATTCGCCCATTTCTTTATATACGTGATCAATGTCATAGTTTTTAAAATTATCCTCAATATCAACTATTAGACAGTCTTTTGTCCCACCATTTAACGGACCGCGAAGACCGCGACCAATCATCTGCAAATAAAGAGCAAGGCTAAACGTTGGTCGCGTGATATAAATTGCCCTGACTTTCGGCGCATCAAATCCCGTTGTTAACACGCCGTAGTTTGTGAGCACCTGTATTTTGCCACAACGAAAATTATTGATATGAAGTTTTCGAACACTGCGTGAGGTAACCGAAGATACTGACGCACTCTTTATGCCATTTTTTGCCAAAACTGCTGCCAAAAACTGGGCGTGACCAACAGATAGGGCAAATACGATCACTGGCCAGGTCGGATCCAGAGACAAAATATCTTGAATTATAATTCTATTTCTATCTTGGTTCTGTGCTAACTCATCTTCAATAGCGGTTGGGAGCCAAACTGTCCTTTTGTTTGTTTCACCCACCCTATTCCCCTCGGCCTCTAAATCTTCTGAATCACTGCTGTCCTCAACTTCCTCAACTACCATCTTGTCGCCTCCACCATCAACTACAACACCTTTCAACAAACGGTGATCGGCATATGCAAGGACGCCGATTCTTCTCAAATAGTCGACATCAGATTCGTCGCGAAGAATATCCTCCGCGATGCGAATTATTCTTGGGCCGAACCGACTTTCTACGCCTCGCTTTGCAGGTGTGGCAGATAAACCCAAAACTGGACGCTTGTCGCCCAGGCTATTTTTTTTGAGACGAGTGCCTGTTTCTAGCCAATCCAATATTCTGGTGTACATGGGGGTTGTTGCTCTGTGTGCTTCATCGACGATTACAAGCGATGCACTTTGCAACCATTTGTATTCATCACTGCCAACGGCGGCACTATCAACTTTTGCGTCAGTTGCAACGACTATTTGACCGGCAAATTCTTCCAAGTCAGCCTTTTCAACTTCTTTGTTTTCCCAAAACCGATCTACAGAAAGCACCCCACTCGTACCGATTGCGGTCCAGACTTCGGAAAATGCTTGGACAGCTTGCTCACAAAGTTCGTATCCCTGTGCAAGCCAAAGAATTGGTCCACTTTGTAATTTGCCCTCATTTACAAGCTCAAGTATTGCCTGAACTGTTACGCGAGTCTTGCCTGCGCCAGTCGGAAGATAGAGCAAAGTCCGCCATTTTTGATCAACTTTGCCAAGTTCAATGAAATCCTTAATCTCTTCTTTCAACTGGACCTGGTAGTCATGCAGAGGCAAAAGTTCGAGTTTGCCTGCAACATCAAGATGAGGCGCCCTGTCTTCGTCACGAAAGCCGGCATAAGCGCGATCAAAACCGAGTTCGGCAACAAACCCGATCGCGGCTCTGCTCCCGGCCCATTGAGTTGGTGGCTGGAAGCCGATTGCCGCAAGCGTCGATTTGGTTTTCTCCAGCAATTGTGGACCGTGGACAGCCAGGAGCATTGATGCTAGGACATCCGAATTTTCCCTCTCCATTTCAATTTCGTTGAGAAGTGCGGGCGGAAGCGCTGGCCACATTTGTTCAACCGTAAACAACTTTTGGACTTTTTTGACTTCGTTAGTTTCACGTCGAATTTCACGTTTCAATAAGTCCACATTTTGTTTAATTGTGTTTTCAATGACTTTACGAATATCATCGCTGTTCAGATTGAGTTTTAACAACTCATTCACCCCATGGAGTGTTGATTCTTCAGAGTCATAAGTGCCCGAAACTAGAAAGATTTCTTTGTCGCGACCAATACCGAACTCAACGTTGTCTCTAATTTCACCTCTTTCAGTTTGGATTACCGAAACCAAAGATGAGCATTTAGTGATAGTCACGCCTTCAATTTCCTTTGGCTTCATCAATTTAAGCAGCCAAAATTTGTCGCTGATTAGTTCTGGTTCTTCGGGTGAAACAGTTTCAAACTCTTGACGAAATGTTTCACTGGGCTTCAGACCCCAGGAAGCCACTAACGCCTCTTCGTGCTCTTTCATCGGCACTAGCAAAACTGGCACACCATTACTTGAGAGAGTCTGAAACAAATCTCGGTCTAAAAGAACCGTGATATTGCTTGGGACTTCCAGATGCACAGCGCCATTTTTTTTGCATGGAATTTGATTCGGTGTTGAAAGATCTCTGCATACAGAGGCCAAAAACTCACCAATCAAATCTTCGTCAAATTCGCTTTCTAGTTTTTCAATTGCGTTTTGCAGCGTGTGCTTTGGCAGCTCTCGAAGCGTTGTCCTCAACCCACAATCATTAGTCAGTTCTGGCGCGATATCTGAAACTGCTACTACCCGACCAAATTTTGACATCGAACCAGAAAGGGTCTCCTCAAACGAACTCGGCCCCAAGGAAGATTCAACCAATCCATATCTTTTTGCAAACCAAAAAGCAGGAGCTTCAACCTCAACTTCAAAGCCGCTAGGTTTCCAGAAGTGTTCAGACCTGACTTTCTCTAAAATCCACGTCGTAAATCTGGCCTTGGATCGGTCGCCAATTTTCGCAAAAAGTTTCAAGCTTTTTGGGCCTAAAGGTGCAGAGCTAAATAGTTGTTCGAGTTTTTTATCGGTCACTTTCCCTGGTGCATACGTTTTCAGATACGCTAAATATTCCGACTTAGAGGGAAAATCCGAATGAGATTCGGCAACTTTCGGTACCTCGTCGGTGCCGAGCCCACGAAGTACGTTTAGATTCGCGCTGTGGAGTTTCACATCAATGATTGAGCCGTCGTCGCCTTCGCCTGGCAAAAAGATTTTGCCAGGCAAAAACACCTCTGAAAGCGGCATCAGATCGCTGGAAAGAGTGAAGACTCTAATTGGTTTAACCCGATTGTGACGCTCTATTGAGCCCGAGACTTCTTCAAACGGATACCGCTCCGATGCCTTCCAGAACACCTGCCAATTCTCTTCGCTCGGCTCATCTGGCCAAGATAAAAGAATCCGATCCAATTCGGCCGCATCGTTTGCCTCCGTGATTTGACATTCATCAATCAGAAAACTTCGAATCGCGTTGTCAGCCATCAATTCGGGGTGAACCACTGGCATACCTGGTGGTGGGGCAACCTGAGAAGTGAAAAATACGCTGCCAGCTTGTGGTCGGGTCATAGATCCGTCCGCGCAAATCAATACTTCGGCTTTAAGTGCTTTTTCAAACATGATTGGATTTATCGCGCCTATTTTTGATACAAGAATTAATGCGCGCTTAGAGTGATCGACGGTCTTACTCGCGACCATCTGCTCAAGCCAATCGGTTAAATCTGGGGTTGTTTCCACTCCCGCGGATTCGAGGTATGAGACAACTTTTGCGTTACGATCCGTATCCGAAATTAGCGTCGGGTGGGGAAATCTTCGATCTCGACAGATGTCTGCCCACTCTTTTACCCACCCAGAGTTGATATTTTCCGGTAGGCGCTTCAGTGTTTCGGGGCGCTGAAGAATGCCGTCTAGATCCAATAAACTCTTGTATTTTGCAGCTGCTTTTCGAACACTTTTTCCCAGGCTTCTTGCTGCAAAAATAGCCTCGTCTTCGTAACCTCGACCTGGGAAATATTCGAGGTAGACACCTATGTCATCTGGATTTTCGGCAATAATGAAGGGGACAGTCCTTAAAATTAATTCGCCAAATTGATCATTCAAAAAATCATTGTATGAATTGTCCAACAAACGGGTCCTCTCGTTGTTGAGATCCCATGGGGCGTTCATGATTCCTTTAGTTGTTGCAGTTTCCTGAGTCGGAAGAAAAAACCAAAACTCTCCACGTCGCTTTTGGCCGGTAAGAGGAATCGCCCAATGCAGCACTAGGGGCAACATCTCTCCAGTTTTCTTATTATGGCGCCTATTGAGTGTTAACTGCACTCCCCGCGAAATCAATGACTTAGGCACGTCTACACCTTGAAGCGTGGCAACGAGCCAATCGCGAACGGCGCCACCACCAGAATCAACTTTTACTTTTCGGACTTCAAACTCACCGTTTGCCGGTGGATCTATCCCGTTTTCAACCAAACAACTTCGCACCTGATCTTGCTGAAACTCTGTTGAAACACATGAAATCCTCCTCGGAACGTTGTGATCCTCTCTGGTCTCAAACTCAAGACTGTCAACGTTTTTAGAAAAAATTGAGAACTCTGCAGGAAAATCCTTTAGATTTTGACTTAGAAGTTTGAATACCTCATCTGAATCTAAATTTGGTCGGGTAAAGGGTAGATGAATAATCGTGGATGCCCACGAAGACAGTTCGTTCAAAATCTCGTCTTGAGCAAAAAATTCACTTGGGCTCACTGGCTTCGGAATTGAAAAAATCGAAAAACCTGGATTTTCTCTCGTGCCTAACTCGTCCGGTTTAATTTTTTTTGCACGACCCACAGATTCTTCAGCGGTTAGAGCCGATGACAAATATTCAGACGCACTTTCAAATGAATAATGGCAGCTAATTGACCTACTGTAAATTCGTGGCTCGTCCGTGACAGCTAGAACTGACACAAAGCCCATTCCGAAGCGACCAATTTGATCACCTTTTTTGCTTGAGATCATCGGATATGAAATCGCCTCAATACCACTGAAATCAAAAGGTGCTCCACCATTTGCACAGTAGAGGCCGTTCTTAGTCAGGATTACTTGTATGCGCCGTGAAGGAAAATCTTCACTGGCATCCCCGATTGCATCGGCGCCATTTTGAATTAGTTCGACAATTTGTCGTGTTCTATAGTCTCCTTGGTAAGTACTTTCAATTTGTTTTAACTCGCTCTCCATCAACTTGTGGTCGGTGCGATAAGTTGTGCGGCGCAACGCAGAAACTTCTAGAACTTTCTTGGCTAACTCGGTGGAGCTGTCTTGCCATTTCATTTTTGTACTCCGTTTCGAGGCAATGAAACATTGCGATTCTAGTATCCTAAGAAGCGGTAGTCCCAGACGAGGAATAAATGGACATAGATTTTGAAAGTACTTGGCGCAAAATTGACGACTTAACTGCTGAAATTGAACAGCTCTACAAAGCATCATTGCGGGATGTTTTGAAACTCAAAGCAGCCGCTTCTGAGGGTGCGACACAAAAGTGCGCTGAGCTGCTAACCAAACTTCAGAACGACATGAATCTGTTGACCAGCAAGGTCAATTCCCCCATGGAATTCCCCGATGGCGACCCTAAATCACGAGCAACGTTCCAAGCTCGCGTAGAAGAACTGTGCACAGCAAAGCAGCTCTCTACGCACATATTCTCCTCTGGTCACTACCTGGTCGTCTTCCCTGTTGTGGTTAACTTTGATGAAATAAACAACGAGGTGGTTACAAAGATTGGGGCGAGTCGATTTCGCACAACCCGCCCAGAATTTATTGTACGCAAGGTAGCTGAATCTCTTGCTGCCCCGTTTGAAATCAGTCAGTTTACAAAAAGTTTGAAGACAGCTTGGCAACTTCTCTTGAAAAATGAAAGACAGTCCGAGGTCTCACTTGAAGATATTCGAAAAGTAATTTCGGTTACCTCAGAGTCAATTTCTGGCTATAGCCAAGATCAATTTACCGCGGATCTCCAAAGACTCTTTGGGTTTGAATCCAACGACGCGAGGTACCAATTACCGCGCCTGGCCCCGGTGGCTGCGGCAAGTCGGCAGTACCTTCTTTTTAGTAGAAACGGGTCGTCCACGAATTATGGTGCGCTTTCATTTAACCAGCCCGAAACCAAATGACCCAAAGACAAGTCCGACCCGATGATTGGCTACATCACTTATGGCACATGGACAAATCCCTTGATTTTATTAAAAACGGCGGCTCATTGATCAGGTTTGCAATTGTTGACGACGCGGCAACCCACGATGCACTTGTAGAGCAACTTGAACTAGTGCCCTGCGAAACTGGTGCTTGGCTTTTTTCTGCGGCTGATACCCCTGAGCAGAGGATATATCAGCCAAATGCTGTTGTCGCAAACATTGCAGAATCAATTGAGATAACCGAAATTCTAAACACGATTATAAAGACTATTTGGAAGTCAATTGGTGTATCCGATTTTGAAACAATTTTAGCCAGTAAGGCAGCAGCACTTATTGGTGTCGATGTAGATGTTGCATATGAGCTTTTTTTCACCAAGGTAAAACAGTTGATGGGTCGGCTAGAAACGAACGATGAGTCAAACTCGTGTACGAGTGGTTGTGCATATACTCGCGATTTTCAAAATGCAACTGTTAACTCTTGCCTCGAGATTATCGATGGCAGAACAGAGTTCGCATCAATTTTTGAAAATTGGCTTAGAGATATTCCCTCGCCAGCTTTTGAGCGCAAAATTATGGGAATAATGTCTCCGCTCAAGCGCGAAAACGCAACTGGTGTGCTCCGAAGCTTAATCTCGCTTTGTGCAATGTCAGATACTTCAATTGGCATTTTGCACTTGGACATACGCCGAATCACTGATGCAAAGCTCTACGACGAATATGCAGAATATCCGAACGTGACGAAAGAATCGCGGCTAGCGACCTACCAGTGGCTGCGAGAATTGGTTGATACCGCATCGTTCTTCAGCAACACTTTGATTCTCGTTGAAGTTGGACCTACGTTTCCCGATATTTCTCCGAGAGGAAAGGGCGTTGGTGCATACGACGCACTAAAAAACAGAATAGTTGATGACGTTTCTGTTGACGGGCGACCAAATTTGTCCGCAGTATTGGTTCCTCTTGCGAGCTAACAAGTAAAGTGCTTGACAAAAACCGAAGGACCATTGAGGCGCTGAGAACTGGTGTCCCAACTCGTGAGGTTGCTGAATTACTGGGAAGCGGTCAAGTACAGCTTGAAAGTCGTTACAAGGAGCTGCTCGCCGCGAAGCGGCGTGGAACCAAGATCTCAACTAATGGATTTGTGTGCTTCGGTGGTTTTGGAACGGGTAAGTCTCACACCTTAGAGGTGTTCTCAAAAATTGCCCTCGACTCGAATTGCGTTGTAAGTCGTGCGACAATCAGCAACAATTTAAAACTGGGCAGCCCGCTCAGCATTACGAATGCGTTACTGTCAAGCACGCAAACCAGCAGGCATCAAGAGAATGGGTTTGAGAGTCTTCTTGCTGACGCTCTGGCACGAAAACACAACTTCTCAGGTTTCGTATCTTGGCTTCAATCGGAAGTGCAGAACGGGCAACTAAGCCCTGGCTATATCGCTATCGCAAAAGGCCTGGCTTCGACACACTATGCAGCTGCAGCGTTCGACAAGATCGTCGACTTTTTAAAGGGATTAGCAGTGCTCCCAGATCTCAAGCGATTGCTTCGCCACGGTTCAATATTCCCGAGAGGCGCTGAGCGGGTAAATGAAACCACAAAGTTCCTCAGCCGCCTATTCATGGAACTCGGCTACTCAGGGTGGGTTGTCCTGTTTGACGAGTTGGAACTTATCAGGCTTCTAGGCGGAAAAATTGCTAGGGGCAAGTCATACTCTGAGCTTGCACATTGGATGGGCTTCAAAGAACAGAGAGCGACGAACGGTCTGACAGTAATTGGCTGTATGACCGCCGGCTATGTTCAGGAGCGAATTGATTGGTCGAATAGTGGCGAATGCGAGCTCGAGACAATTCCCGCCAGACTCCTGGATTCAAAAAGTGCCCATTTGCATACAAGCGCTAAGTTCGGAATGGAAGTTCTCCAAAAATGGGACGCAGACCCTGTCCTTCACCTGACTCAACCGACTAAAGAGAGTCTCGCACAGGTACAAAACGTTTTGCGGGATGTTTATGAGAACACCTACGGCATCCAGGTAGAACCAATCTCAATTGAGCGTTCAAGCGGAGATCCAATGCGCATGCATATACGACGCTGGATCATTTCTTGGGACTTGAAGCGACAAGGTCGAGAGGTCGCTTTGAAAGAGACGCGCGTTGATCAGGCTTACGTCGTTACCGACGACGACGAAGTTGACGACTGACCAAACGAGTTCGGCTAAATCAGCTGGATCAAAATAAAACTTGATATTTGATTTGGAACTTAGTAGTAAAAATCTCAAAGCCGACTGCTAACTTAACTTGATTTTGTACTTAATAAACCCTTGAATCAATCCCCGGAGATCTACCCGTAACACAGCTCCAAAGTGGCGGTGACGACCCCTCTCGGAGAAACAGTTTCTGCTCGTTCGCATAAAGACACTTGTTTACTATCGACTTATTTTCTTCAATTTCTCGGGCAATCAGCCTCGCAGGACTTTGGGGATTTTTCTGCAAATATTCAAATATCTTTTCGGGTAACTGCAGCATGACGAGACCTCAATCGTTTTAAAATTAGCAACATTGCACAACTATTTCATGTTAGTTGATTCAAAGATAAAGTATCGCTGTCGCGGCAGATCGTGACCCTCAAACTCTCTGATAGAAATTCCGGATTTTTCTAAATTTCAGATTAGTTTCTGTGCGCAGGACAAACAGAAATCTTCTTGTAGTAACACCAACTGCCCCAAATCTAGAAATAGCAGTCGCTGATGCCGTGGCGACAATGAATGCGTTTCTCAATGAGGGCAAAAACGTACTTGTCCATTGCCACGACGGTCGATCAAGAACAGGTCTAATCCTCAAAGCTTGGAAAATGAAAAAAGAAGGCTGGACTGGTGCGGCTGGCGAACAAATGGCCCATGTGTGGCTAGCCAAGAACTGGTTGCCATACCAAGACACTCACTTTCAAAACTTTTTGACAGCTAGCAATCAATTTTAAGTACGTGGTGTAAGCCAATATCGCCAAATCATTATCATCGCTGCTGTATCAAGAGCACAATATTTATACATTGCCTCTATTAATTGATTCCGATAGTTCTCATCACCCCGACGAAGACCATAAAGCAGCGATTGGTATGCGCGCATAGCACCTACCCCGTCAGTTACACCTGAAAAGTCCGCCCCTTCTTCATCAGCAGTTTCATCAAGCCCTAGTGACTGAGAACCTTCTCCGAGTGTTTTGTAAGGGTCAATCGGAGAATTTTCAGCATCAGCCAAATAGTATTGGCTAAACCAGGGATCAGACCACAAAAAGCTTGCACCGGACCAAATTGCGTCAAGCACACGCTTAATAGAGTGACTGCCATTCATTGAAGGATGACAATAAAACTCTTGCGAGTATTTAAGCATGTCAACTATGCGAGTCTGCGCATTTTTGTCGCCAACGGCGCCAACTAAACCTTGAAACCACATCAGCAACGAGTCATCCACCTTGTCAAGTTCTATCAATTGTTGGCGCACTGACTTGAGTGTTGAAGCCTCGTAATGACTCCATACCAAGACAGTTCCAGTATCGCCTATAGCCTTGCGGAGCTCAGCGATAAATTCTTCGTTCGGATATACATCACGCAGATTTAGCCACTGAGTGTGCTTCAGTTCAGCCGAGTCTGGAGATTCAACCGTGTGGCAACTGAACTGAAATGCAACCTGTTCATATGGCTTCATTCCAGGTAGATATGGAACCGGAATTCGAGAAGCTTCAAAATCTAAAAAGTGAAGAGGAAAAGTCAGCCCTCTAAGTTTTGCTAGTAGCTGAGGGTCCTGGAATTCTTTCCCACTACGCGCAACTTGCACCTGATTCCGACGTGGCGCAGCGTAAGTCTTACCAGTGTCGTATGCCTCAGCCGGAAGATTCGCTAAGTGAAAATCTCTCTTACTAATCTTCTCCTGGACGACTTCTTTCTGTTCTTTGCTTTGATAGCCCTGGTAGAGATCAATAAAATTAGGTTCAATCCGCGGTAAACCCCAGCATTCGTCAAAGCCATTCGGAAGTAGAGCGGCACCCCGATAT
>Ga0172376_10002768_pt1 | contig 21201 bp, 24 predicted proteins | sample Lak35m_FD_121114 | JGI IMG/M metagenome (GOLD analysis project Ga0172376, IMG submission 121114) | Freshwater microbial communities from Kabuno Bay, South-Kivu, Congo - kab_092012_35m | ecosystem: Environmental > Aquatic > Freshwater > Lake | place: Democratic Republic of the Congo: South-Kivu... | reverse complement strand
GCAGCAGCACATCAATGAGCTTCTGACGGAGGCTTCCGATCGCTTCGACCCTCCCGGCATCGGCGGCGAGCGAGAGCCGCACGCGTGAGCATGTGCGCCGCCGAGCAGGGGCCATGCTGCGCCCACCGCCGCAACTCACGGTATCAGCTTGGGCGGAACAGCATCGCATCCTGGGTAGCCGCGCCTCATCCGAACCCGGCCCCTGGCGCACCAGCCGCACGCCGTATCTCCGCGATGTGATGGATGCGCTGTCGGCGGTGCATCCGGCACGGCGGATTGTATTCATGAAGGGCGCGCAGGTGGGCGAGCAGCTGCACCAGGTGAAGGACCGGCGCGGCTTTGTGCGGCAGGAATGGGCAAAGCTTCGGGAGAGGAATGAGGCGCTGGATTGCGCGGTGCTGGCACGCGCGGCGCTGTGGTTGCTGGGCGCGGATCGGTATGGTGAGCGGTTTTGGCTGAGGCTGCGTGAGGATATAGCGAATGCTCCGGTGGAGATGCTGGAACATCCCCGGCCCGAGCCAGCGCCGCACGCTGACCCACCGCCGCTGATGCGCCGGCCTGGTTGGCTCGCGCCGCGTGGCGGAAGGCTATGGCCGCTTCCTCGACGCCTTCGCCCCGCTGGCAGACGCCCCGATCCCGCCGGCGGAGGCGCTGCTGCTGCGCCTGCTGCTGGTGCATGAATGGCATCGCCTGGTGCTGCGCGACCCGCTGCTGCCCGCCGCGCTGCTGCCGGAGGCCTGGCCCGATGCCGAGGGGCCTCATCAGGGCGGCGCACTGCCCCCCGCGCCCCGCGCCCCGCGCTTTGCTGACTGACGCGTTACGGATTTTCCTTGCGTCCCCATTTAAGTGTGACATATCGTCCTTACATCCGGCGCGGAAGGATATGCTCCGCCATGTACACCCAGGCCCTCAACCAGAAGGACACGGACCCCCAGGCGGCCGAGGATCCCGAACGCCTCGCCCGCTTCGAGGCGCGCGTCGCCGCCGAGGACAAGGTCGAGCCCAATGACTGGATGCCGGACGTCTATCGCCGCACCCTGACGCGGCAGATCAGCCAGCACGCGCATTCCGAGATCGTCGGCATGCTGCCCGAGGGCAACTGGATCACCCGCGCCCCCAGCCTGCGCCGGAAGGCCGCGCTGCTGGCAAAGGTGCAGGATGAAGGGGGTCACGGCCTCTATCTCTACGCCGCCGCGGAGACGCTCGGCACCTCGCGCGAGGAGCTGGTGGACCAGCTCCTGGCAGGCAAGGCACGCTACTCCTCGATCTTCAACTACCCGACCCTCACCTGGGCCGATATCGGCGCGATCGGCTGGCTGGTGGATGGGGCGGCGATCATGAACCAGATCCCGCTCTGCCGGACCTCCTATGGCCCCTACGCGCGGGCGATGATCCGCATCTGCAAGGAGGAGAGCTTCCACCAGCGCCAGGGCTACGAGATCATGCTCACCCTGGCGCGCGGCACGCCGGGGCAGACGGCGATGGCGCAGGATGCGCTGAACCGCTGGTGGTGGCCGTCCCTGATGATGTTCGGCCCGCCGGACGCGGAAAGCGCCCACACCGACCAGTCCATGCGGTGGAAGATCAAGCGCTTTACCAACGATGCGCTGCGCCAGCAATTCGTGGATGCCACGGTGCCGCAGGGCCATTTCCTCGGCCTCACCTTCCCCGACCCGCAGCTGCGCTTCGACGAGGCGACGGGGCACTGGGCGTTCGGCGAGATCGACTGGGAGGAGTTCAAGCAGGTCCTGCTCGGCAACGGCCCCTGCAACCGCGAACGAATCGAGGCGCGCCGCAAGGCCCATGCCGAAGGCGCCTGGGTGCGCGAGGCGGCGCTCGCCCATGCCGCCAAGCGCAAGGCCCGCGCGGCCGTGACACCGAAGCTGGCGGCGGAGTGACGCGCATGACCGAAGCGAAGATGCCGATCTGGGAAGTCTTCATCCGCGCCCGGTCAGGCCTTGCGCATCGCCATGCCGGCAGCGTTCATGCGCCCGATGCCGAGATGGCGCTGCAGGCCGCGCGCGATACCTACACGCGGCGCGGGGAAGGTCTCTCGATCTGGGTCGTGCCGAGCGCCGCGATCACCGCCAGCGACCCGGCCGACAAGGACAGCCTGTTCGCGCCGACAGCGGACAAGATCTACCGCCACCCCACCTTCTACGATGTTCCCGACGAAGTTGGGCATATGTAGGTGCCCTCAAGCGCCGGGCCTGGCGCTTGGTTTGTGCGTCGTGCGAATAGCGCGCCGTCGCGCGCTCGGCCTGCCCCGCCGGCCGCCAGCCCTTTGCCTTGGTGACACGCCATGACCACCATCACGCTCACCGAGACGCCGCTGCTGCACGCGATCCTCGCCCGCGCAGACGATGCGCTGGTCCATGCGCACCGGCTGTCCGAATGGTGCGGCCACGCGCCGATGCTGGAGGAGGAGCTGGCGCTGGCCAATGTCGCACTCGACCTGCTCGGCCAGGCGCGGGCGCTGTACCAATACGCCGCCGGGATCGAAGGGCGGGGCGGGACCGAGGACGACCTCGCCTATCTCCGCGATGCGCCCGCCTTCCGCAACGCCCTGCTGCTGGAACAGCCCAACGGCGATTTCGCGCAGACCATCGCGCGGCTGTTCCTGCATAGCGCGGCGATCCTGCCCTGGTGGCAGGCGGCGATGCGCAGCACCGACCCGACCCTCGCCGCCATCGCGGCGAAGGCCGAGAAGGAGGTCGCCTATCACCTGCGCCATGCCGGCGAATGGATGATCCGCCTCGGTGACGGTACGGCGGAAAGCCACGCCCGCGCACAGGCCGCGCTGGACCGGCTCTGGCCCTTCACCGCCGAGATCCTAGCCCCCGACGATGCCGATCTGGTCGCGCGCGGCGTGCTGCCCGATGCGGCCGCGCTGCGCGCGGACTGGGATGCGACCATCGCGCGCGTGCTGGCCCTTGCGACGCTGGAACGCCCCCGGGATGGCTGGATGCAGTCGGGTGGCCGCCGCGGCCTACACACCGAGCATCTTGGGCACATGCTGGCCGTCATGCAGCATCTCCAGCGCGCCTATCCGGGGGCGACATGGTGAAGGCCGCCGTCGCTCTCGACACGGAGCGGCTGCGACGCCGCGTGCTGGAGATCGCCGGCGAGGTCGCGGACCCCGAGATCCCGGTGCTGTCCATCGCCGATCTCGGCGTGCTGCGCGATGCGCGGGTGCGGGAGGATGGCGGCGTTGAGGTGGACATCACGCCCACATATTCCGGCTGTCCCGCGATGAACATGATCGCGCTGAACGTGGAAGCGGCGCTGGCCGCGGCTGGCATCGCCGCGCAGGTGAAGCTCGTCCTCGCCCCCGCCTGGACCACCGACTGGATGACGCAGCGGGGTCGCGACAGGCTGCGCGACTACGGCATCGCGCCCCCCGCGCCCAAGGCCAGCCACCGCGCGCTGTTCGGCCTGGAGGAGGAGATCGCCTGCCCGCGCTGCGGCGGCACGGCGACGGAGAAGCTTTCGGAATTCGGCAGCACGGCCTGCAAGTCGCTCTGGCGCTGCACCGCCTGCCGCGAGCCCTTCGATCACTTCAAGTGCCTGTAGCGGGACCCCGCCCATGAACGCCGTCGCCAGCACACGCTTCCATCCCCTCCGCGTCATCCGCTTGGACCGCGAGACGCCGAATGCGATCGCCGTGACGCTGCAGCCCCCGCCGCACGCGGCGGAGGCCTTCCGCTTCGTCCCCGGCCAGTACCTGACCTTCCGCCGGCTGGTGGACGGGGAGGAACAGCGGCGCAGCTATTCGATCTGCGCCGCGCTGGACGAGGGCGCGCTCCGCGTTGGCATCAAGCGCGTGGCCGGCGGCAGCTTCTCCACCTGGGCGGTGGAGAGCCTCAAGCCCGGCGACGTGCTGGAGGCGATGCCGCCCGAAGGCCGCTTCGGCCTCTCGCCCGATGCCGCTGCCCCGCCGCGCACCATCCTCGGCATCGCGGCCGGCAGCGGCATCACGCCGATCCTCTCCATCGCCGCGAGCATACTGGCGCAGGAGCCGGACAGCCGCGTCGTCCTGCTCTACGGCAACCGCACCGGCGCCGACATCATGTTCCGCACCGCGCTCGAGGAGCTGAAGGATCGCCACCTGGACCGGCTCTCGGTCGTGCATGTGCTGAGCCGGGAGAAGCACGAGCTGGAAACGCTGCACGGGCGGCTCGACGCCGCGCGCATCCAGGCGCTGCTGCCCGGCCTGGTGCCCCCCGGCGCCATCGCGGAAGCCTTCATCTGCGGGCCGGAGGGTCTGCCCGATGCCGCATCCTCCGCGCTGGCCGCGCTCGGCCTGCCCGCGGGACGCATCTATATGGAGCGATTCACGCCCGCCGGTGGCGCGCAGGCCCCGCGCCGCGCAGCCCCGGCGCCGGAGACGCAGGCCGCCGCCATGGCCGAGATCACGCTGGATGGCGCGACGCGCCGCGTGCCGATGGCGGAAGGCGAGACGGTGCTGGAAGCGGGGCTGCGCGCGGGGCTCGACCTGCCCTGGTCCTGCAAGGGCGGCATGTGCTGCACCTGCCGCGCCAAGGTGACGCAGGGCGCGGTGGAGATGGCAACGAACTACTCGCTGCAGCCCTGGGAGACGGAGGCGGGCTATGTCCTGACCTGCCAGAGCCGCCCGACCACCGCGACGGTCGCCGTGGATTTCGACGCGGCGTGACGCCGCGCCGGCGTCACGCACCTTCCAGCGCGGGCGCCAGCGCATCCGCGACGGCGGGCGTGCCTTCGGCGATCAGCGTGGCCACCAACCGCGCATAGTCCTGGCGCGTGAGCGGGCCGTCCTCGCGGTGCCACAGATAATGCCAGTTCATCATGGCGAAGAAGGACATGGTGATCGGCTTCTGCAGGTCGCGTCGCTTGGCCAGATGCTGATGGATCTCCGCGATGATGGCGCTGGCCTCGGCGACCAGGGCGCGTTCCAGCTACCGCAGCGCGTCCTGCCGTTCGGGCGAGAGCCGCGACAGGCAGGCGATCTGCACGCGATGCACCGCATCGGCGTCGCGATAGGCGTCGAGCAGCGCAAAGGCCAGCGTCTCCAGCCGCGCGCGGGCGGGGCAATCGGGATTGGCCGCCGCGCGCGCAACCTCCACCAGCTGCTGCAGGTGCTGCGCCAGCACGTCGAACAGCAGCGCTTCCTTGTCGCGCCAATAGTGATAGACCAGCGGCTTCGAGACATGCGCCGCATCCGCGATGCTCGCCAGGCTGGCCCGGTCGTAGCCGTGGCGCGCGAACAGCTCCGCCGCCTGCGCCAGGATGGCGTTGCGCTTCTCGAAGTGATCCGCCGCGCGGGGTCGCGCCATCTATGTCGGCCTTCTGTCCACCACGCGCCGGGCCTTGCCCAGGCTGCGCTCGATCGCGCCGGGGTCGCGCACATCCACCGCGGCCGTCACCCCGATCACCTCCTTCATGTGATGCGCCAGCGCCTTCGCCGCCGCCGCGCGTTCGCCCGCGTCCGCGCCGGGCTCCGCCTCCACGGCGATGGTCATCGCATCCAGCCGGCCTTCGCGCGTCAGCACCAGCTGATAGTGCGGGGCAAGCTGGGGCACGCGCAGGATCTGTTCCTCGACCTGGGAGGGGAAGACGTTCACACCGCGCAGGATGATCATGTCGTCGCTGCGGCCGGTGATCTTCTGCATCCGCCGGAAGCCCGGGCGCGCCGTGCCCGGCAGAAGCCGCGTCAGGTCCCGGGTGCGATAGCGGATGACCGGCATCGCTTCCTTGGTCAGGGAGGTGAAGACCAGCTCCCCCGGCTCGCCCTCGGGCACGGGCTCGCCGGTGTCGGGGTTGATGATCTCGGGGAAGAAGTGGTCCTCCCAGATGTGCGGGCCATCCTTGGTCTCGACGCATTCATTGGCGACGCCGGGGCCCATCACCTCCGACAGGCCGTAGATGTCCACGGCATGGATGGCGAAGGCATCCTCGATCTGCGCGCGCATCGCCTCGGTCCAGGGTTCCGCGCCGAAGATCCCGACCTTCAGCGAAGTGCCGCGCGGGTCCACGCCCTGCTGGCGGAACTGGTCGAGCAAAGCGAGCATGTAGGACGGCGTCACCATGATGACCTCGGGCCGGAAGTCCTGGATCAGCTGCACCTGGCGCTCGGTCATCCCGCCCGACATCGGGATCACGGTACAGCCCAGCGCCTCGGCGCCGTAATGCGAGCCGAGGCCGCCGGTGAACAGCCCGTAGCCATAGGCGACATGCACCATCATCCCCGGCCGCCCGCCGCTGGCGCGGATCGACCGCGCGACAAGGCCGGCCCAGGTCTCGATGTCGCGCGCCGTGTAGCCGACGACCGTGGGCTTGCCCGTGGTGCCGGAAGACGCGTGGATGCGGGATACCTTTTCGCGCGGGACGGCGAACATGCCGAAGGGATAGTTGGCGCGCAGCTCCGCCTTCGTCGTGAAGGGGAATTTCGAGAGATCCGGCAGATCGCGGAAATCGCCCGGCGTCACGCCCGCCGCGTCGAAGGCACGGCGGTAATGCGGGACGTTGTCATAGGCGTGGCGCAACGACCAGGCGAGCCGCTCGCGCTGCAGCGCGCGGATCTCCCCGGCCGAGAGGCGCTCCGCCGCGTCGAGCGTGGCGGCTTCGGGGGCGGCGCCGAGGTTCCTGCTCATGCCGGGATCTCCACGTGATGGCCTTCGATGGTGCGGGACAGGCCGCGGAAGACGGCGATGGCGCGGCCGTCCTGGTCGGTGACGGTGACATCGGTGATGCCGCTGCGGCCTGCGCTGGCGGTCTGGGTGGCGCGCGCGGTCAGCACGTCGCGGAGCTTCGCCGGCCGCAGATAGGTGATGCTGTTGGACTGCGCGACGGCGCGGCGGTTGAAGCTATTGCAGGCGAAGGCGAAGGCGGAATCGGCCAGCGCGAAGATGAAGCCGCCATGGCAGATGCCGTGCCCGTTCGCCATCCGGTCCTCCACCGTCATGGTCAGCTCCGCCTCGCCTGGCGCGATGCGGGTGATCGTCATGCCGAGGCCGGCAGAGGCGCGGTCCTCCGCCCACAACGCGGCGGCGCAGGCTTCGGCCAGCGCCTGCGGCGTCATCGTGCGGATGCCATGATACGGCCCGTCGGCGCTCGCGGCGCCCGGGCTCGGCGCAGCCCGGTCGTCGGGGGTCATTCCGGCACGCCCTCGAAGCGCGGCGGGCGCTTCTGCGCGAAGGCGGCCACGCCTTCGTTGTAGTCGTGGCTGCGGCCCAGCGCGCGCTGCATCTCGGTCTCGACCGCCAGCTGCTGGTCGATCGTGTTGGCCTCCGCCAGGTCGAGCGCGCGCTTCGTCGCCGCCAGCGCCTTCGCCGGCAGCCGGGCGAGCCGGGCGCACAGTGCCTCCGCCTCTGGCATCAGCGCATCCTCGGGCACGGCACGATGGATCAGGCCCATCGCCGCCGCCTCCGCACCGGTGATCGGGTCGCCGAGCATGGCCATCGCTCGCGCCCGCGCCGGCCCAACGAGGCGCGGCAGCATCCAGGTGGCACCCGAATCTGGGATCAGGCCGATGCGAATGAAGGCCTGAGCGAATTTCGCGCCCTCGGTCGCCAAGGTGATGTCGCAGGCGAAGGCGACCGAAGCGCCCGCGCCGGCCGCGCTGCCGTGCACGGCGCAGACCAAGGGCTTCTCCAGCGTGCGGATGGCGCGGACCAGCCTGTTCCAGCCGCGTTCCACCACCGCGCCGAGATCGGCCTCCGGCCCCGTCAGCCCGGCTTCGGCCAGGTCCTGCCCGGCGCAGAAGCCGCGCCCCGCGCCTGTCAGCAGCACGGCGCGGCAGGCGGGATCGCGCCCCGCATCCGTAAGCGCCGCCAGCAGCGCCGCGTGCAGCGCGTCGTCGAAGGCGTTGAGCTTCTGCGGCCGGTTGAGCGTCAGCTTCTTCCAGCCCGGCCTCTGCTCGATCAGCAGCGGCGGCGCGGTCTCGTCCATCGATTCCTCCCTTGACGGTATACGATACTTTTGATTGACTGACTTTCCGGACAATTTATTTTGACGCCCAAGGCGCGTCTTATTTTGACGCACAAGGCGCGTCAACGGCGCCGGCCGGCAGGGGCCCAGGATGGGCAGCCCGGTGGCCAGGAGGGAGGACAGAGGTGAACGCAGCAGCGGACGCCTTCGCGCAGAAGCACCAGACCACGCTCCAGTCGGCCATGCAGGCCGCGCGCACGCGCGGCTACCACTCCGCCTATCCCGAGGTGCCGTCGGGCAAGATCTACGGCGAGACCGCCAAGGCCGAGGCCGAAGCCGCCTTCGCCGCGCTGCAGCACAAGCCCTTCGCCGCCGGCACCGATCAGATCGGTGCGGAACGCTCGCCCTGGGGCCCCGCGCTCGGCATCACCTATCCGGCCGCCTCCGTCGCCGATCTCGTCGCGCGCGCCGAGGCAGCCGGCCCCGCCTGGGCCGCGCTCGATCCCGCGCAGCGCGCCGGCATCTGCATCGAGATCCTGCATCGGCTAAACCGCGACAGCTTCCTCATCGCGCAGGCGGTGATGCACACCACCGGCCAGGCCTTCGCCATGGCCTTCCAGGCCGGCGGTCCCCATGCCCAGGACCGCGGCCTCGAGGCCGTGGCCTATGCGATGGAGGAGCAATCGAAGGTTCCCGGCGCCGTTCGCTGGGTGAAGCCCGCGGGGAAGGAACAGCTGGTCCTCGACAAGACCTTCCGCATCGTCCCTCGCGGCATCGGCCTGGTCATTGGCTGCGCCACCTTTCCGACCTGGAACGGCTATCCCGGCCTCTTCGCCAGCCTCACCACCGGCAATGCGGTGATCGTGAAGCCGCATCCGGCCGCCATCCTGCCGCTGGCCCTGACCGTGCGGACGGCGCGCGCCGTCCTCGCCGAAGCCGGCCTGCCGGAGGACATCGTCCAGCTCGCCTCCGACACGCCCGAAGCGCCCATCGCCGGCGCGCTCGCGCGGCACGACGCGGTCGGCATCGTGGACTTCACGGGCGGTCCCCTGTTCGGCGCGCAGCTGCGCGCCACCATCGGCGGCCGCAAGGCGCTGCACACGGAGGAAGCCGGGATCAACCCGGTGGTGCTGCATTCCACCGCCGACTTCGCGGGGCTCTGCCGCAACCTGGCCTTCTCCCTCGCGCTCTACAGCGGGCAGATGTGCACCGCGCCGCAGAACATCTTCATCGGGGCCGGCGGCATGGAGACGGACCAGGGCCACAAGGGCTTCGACGGGGTCTGCGCCGCGCTCGCCACCGCCCTGGATGCGCTGCTGGCGGACCCGGCGCGCGCGATGGGCGTGCTCAGCGCGATCCAGAACCCCGCGACGCTCGATCGGATCGCGGCCGCCCGCGGCCTCGGGCGCGTCATTCGCGACAGCCAACCGGTCGCCATGCCCGGCTTCCCGGATGCCCGCAGCGCATCGCCCCTGCTGGTGGCCGTCGAATCGGATGCGCGCGAGGCCTGGGGCGAGGAGCGATTCGGCCCGATCGCCTTCCTGATCCGCTGCCCCGATGCCGCCAGCGCGCTCGACCTCGCCGCCGGCTCCGCCCGGGCGCGCGGCGCCATCATCGCGCTGGTGCACAGCACAGACGACGCCTTCCTGTCCCGCGCGGAGGCCGCCTTCGCGCAGGCCGGCGCGGCGCTCAACGAGAACCTGACGGGCGGCGTCTTCGTGAACCAGTCCGCGGCCTTCAGCGACTACCACGTCTCCGGAGCCAATCCGGCCGGCACATCCTGCCTGACGGATGCCGCCTTCGTGGCCAACCGCTTCCACATCGCCATGGCGCGCCGACAGGCCACGGCGTAGCGTTTTCGCAACGACACAATGGGAGGGAAACGACAATGAGTCTCGGTTCGATGGTCCGGCGCGGTCTGCTCGCGCTGGGGGTCCCGGCGGTCATCGCCGCGCCGGCCTTCGCGCAATCCGGCCCGCCGATCCGCATCGGCGCAGTGCTGTCCGTGACCGGGCCGGCCAGTTTCCTCGGCGATCCAGAAGACAAGACGCTCCGCCTCTACGTCAACCGCATCAACCAGGCCGGCGGCGTCAATGGCCGGCCGATCCAGCTGATTATCTATGACGATGGCGGCGACGCCAACCGCGCCCGCACCTTCGCCACCCGCCTGATCGAGGACGACCGCGTCGTGGCGATGGTCGGCGGCACCACCACGGGGACGACGATGGCGATGCGCCCGGTCTTCGAGGACGCCCGCATCCCCTTCATCAGCCTCGCCGGCGGCATCGAGATCATCGAGCCGGTGGCCCCCTTCACCTTTAAGACGCCGCATACCGACAAGATGGCCTGCGAGAAGATCTTCGCCGACATCCGCGCGCGCGGCCTGTCGCGCGTCGGCATGATCAGCGGCACGGACGGCTTCGGCCAGTCCATGCGCACGCAGTGCCAGCGCGTTGCCGGCGCGGCCGGAATCACCATCGGCGCCGACGAGCAGTTCGGCCCGCGCGATTCCGACATGACCCCGCAGCTGACGCGCATCCGCAACACCGCCGGCGTCGAAGCGGTGGTGAATGCCGGCTTCGGCCAGGGCCCGGCGATCGTCACGCGCGGCTACGCGCAGCTCGGCATCCGCCTACCGCTGTACCAGAGCCACGGCGTGGCCAGCGCGCAGTTCATCGAGCTTGCGACGCCCCAGGCGGCCGAGGGCGTCCGCCTGCCCGCCGCCGCCCTGCTGGTCGCGGAACAGCTGCCCGAGAGCGACCCGCAGCGCCGCGTGCTGATCGACTACAAGACCACCTATGAGCGCGAGTTCAACCAGCCCGTCTCCACCTTCGGCGGCCATGCCTATGACGGGCTGATGATCCTGGTGGAGGCGATCCGCCGCGCGAACAGCACCGATGGCGTGCGGGTGCGCGACCAGATCCGCGCGACGCGCGGCTTCGTCGGCTCAGGCGGCGTCGTGAACATGAGCGCCACCGACCACATGGGCCTCGACCTCTCCGCCTTCCGGATGGTCGAGATCCGGAGCGGGCAGTTCCGGCTGATCGGGAACTGAAGGAAGCCCCGCGCGCCCCGCCCCACGCCCCCCATGGGGGCAGGCCAGGGCGGGGTGGCGCGGGGTTAGGTCGTGCTTGACGAAATCCGCCCCACCCGACCCTTCCGCCCATAGGCAGGCTTGGGGATGGGCAGGGGGAGAGGGAGTGGTCCGCCGATGCTGGCCGAGTTGCTGCAATTCCTCGTCTCCGGCCTGACGGTCGGCGCGGTCTATGCGCTGGTCGCGCTCGGCTTCACGCTGATCTACAACGCCTCGGACGTGGTGAATTTCGCCCAGGGCGAATTCGTCATGCTGGGCGGGATGGTGACCGTCTTCGCCGTTGCGGTCGGCCTGCCGCTGCCGCTGGCCGCCACGCTCGCGATCCTGGTCGCCGTCGGCGTCGGACTTCTGCTGCACCGGCTTGCGATCGAGCCGGCACGCGGGGCATCGGCCGTCACGCTCATTATCATCACCATCGGCGCCTCCATCTTCCTGCGCGGCATCGCGCAGATCGTCTTCGACAAGCGTTTTCATCAATTGCCGGCCTTCAGCGGATCCGACCCGATCCTGCTGGCGGGCGCGGCGATCCTGCCGCAAAGCTTTTGGGTGCTGGGCGGCGCGCTGCTGGTCTTCGCGGGGCTGTTCCTGTTCCTGGAGAAGACGCTACTGGGCAAGGCGGTGCTGGCGACGGCGGCGAACCGGCTGGCGGCGCAGCTGGTCGGCGTGGACACCTCCTTCGTCCTTGCCCTGTCCTTCGGGCTGAGTGCGGCGATCGGGGCCTTCGCCGGCATCCTCATCACCCCGATCACGCTGACCTCCTTCGATGTCGGCACGCTGCTGGCGCTGAAGGGCTTCGCGGCGGCGATGCTAGGCGGCATGGGCAGCCCGCTCGGCGCGGTGGTGGGCGGGCTGGTGCTTGGCCTGCTCGAGAGCTTCGGGGCGGGCATCATCTCCTCGGCCTACAAGGATGCGGTCGCGTTCATCGTCATCCTCGCGGTGCTGTTCGTGATGCCACAGGGGCTGTTTGGGCGGCGCAGCGTGGAGCGGGTGTGATGGAGGCGAAGACCGCACCCGCACCCGCCGCCGCAGCGCTTGCCCCGCCGCGCACCGGTCTTCGCCTGTCGTCGCGCTGGGCGACGCTGCTGGTGCTGGCCGTCGTGATCGGGACGATCCCCTGGTTCTTCCCGTCCGGCTTCTACTTCCGCGTCGCGGCCCTGGTCTGGGTGACGGGGCTGGCGGCGGTGGGGCTACAGATTCTGATGGGCCAAGCCGGCCAGGTGAGCCTGGGGCATGCCGGCTTCGTCGGGATCGGCGCCTATTCCATGGCGCTCGGGCCGAAGTATCTCGGCCTCGACGTGCTGCTCTGCCTGCCACTGGGCGCGGCGGCAGCCGCGGTGATCGCCTTCGTCGTCGGGCGGCCGATCCTGCGGCTGAAGGGGCATTACCTGGCGGTCGCGACCCTCGGCTTCGGCATGCTGGTGACGATGGTTCTGGTCAGCGAGGTCGGCATCACCGGCGGGCCCGACGGCATCCGGGTGCCCCGCGCCGAGCTCCTGGGCTGGCGCATTCGTGGCGGCGAGACCTTCTACTGGATCACCGGTGGCGCGCTGCAGATCGGGGTCTGGATCGCGCTGAACCTGCAGGACAGCCCGTCGGGCCGGGCGCTGGCGGCGCTGCATGACAGCGAAGTGGCGGCCCGCACCGTCGGGATCGATGTCGCGGCGCACAAGCTGCGCGCCTTCGTCATTGCCGCGGTCTATGGCGCGGTCGCGGGCGGCTTGCTCGCGCTGCTCAACGGCTTCGTCACGCCGGATGCAGCCGGCTTCCTTGCCTCGGTCGAATACGTGACGATGGTGGTGATCGGCGGGCTCGCCTCCGTGCCCGGGGCGGTGGTGGGGGCCGCGCTGCTGGTGCTGCTGCCGCAGGTGCTGACCGTGTTCCACGACTACGAGCACGCGGTGTTCGGGTTGATGATCATGCTGTTCATGATCTTCCTGCGCGTCGGCATCGTGCCGGGGCTGGCCGCGCTGCTCAGGAGGCGCGGATGAACGCGATGCCGGGACAAGGCCAAGTGCTGCTGACAGCCAAGGGCATCGGCATCTCCTTCGGCGGGCTGCGCGCAGTCGACAATGTGGGCTTCAGCGCGCGGGCGGGCGAGATCCTGGCGATCATCGGCCCCAATGGCGCGGGCAAGACGACGCTGTTCAACATCGTCTCCGGCCTCTACCGCGCCAGCAGCGGGCGCATCGCGCTGGATGGGCAGGACGTGACGGATGCCCCGCCGCATCGCCTGGCCGCGCGGGGGCTTTCGCGCACCTTCCAGAACCTGCAGGTCTTCTTCCGCATGACCGCGCTCGAGAACGTCATGGCCGGGCGGCACCTGCAGGAGAAATCGGGGCTTCTCGCCGACCTCTTCCGCCTGCCCGGCACGCGGTGGGCGAACGACGCGACGCGGGAAGCGGCGATGGCGCTGCTCGCGGAAGTCGGGCTGGCCGACAAGGCCGACCTGCCTGCGGGTTCCCTGCCCTATGGGGCGCTGAAGCGGCTGGAGATCGCGCGGGCGATGGCGACGAACCCGCGCGTGCTGATGCTGGATGAGCCCGCCGCCGGCTGCAACCCGGTGGAGACGGAGGAGATCGACCACCTGATCGCGGCCGTCGCCGCGCGCGGCGTCGCGGTGGTGCTGATCGAGCACGACATGAAGCTGGTGATGCGGATCAGCCGCCATGTCGTCGTGCTGAACCAGGGCCGCATGCTGGCCGAGGGAACGCCGGAGGAGGTGCGCTCCAACCCGGAGGTCATCGCTGCCTATCTTGGCACCCATGGCGCGAAGGAGGCCGCGCGTGCTTGAGGCGACCGAACTCCAGAGCTCCTATGGCCGCATCCTGGCGCTGAAGGGCGTGTCCCTGCGCGTCGAGACGGGCGAGATCACGGCGCTGGTCGGCGGCAACGGCGCGGGCAAGACGACGCTGCTGCGCTGCCTGTCGGGCGTGCAGCCCGTCAGCGGCGGCCGCGTGACCTTCCATGGGGAGGACATCACCGCCTGGTCGCCGCACCGGCGCGTGGCCGCCGGCATCGCGCAATCGCCGGAGGGCCGGCAGGTCTTCGGCCCGCTGAGCGTGGAGGACAACCTCTGCCTTGGCGCCTTCCGCCGTGGCCGGGCGGATACCGAGGCCGGGCTCGACCGCGTCTTCGACATGTTCCCGATCCTGAAGGAGAAGCGCGCGCTGCAGGCCGCGGGGCTGTCGGGCGGGCAGCAGCAGATGCTGGCGATCGGTCGCGCGCTGATGAGCCAGCCGCGCCTGCTTCTGCTGGACGAGCCGAGCATGGGCCTGGCGCCCGTGCTGGTGGACCAGATCCTGGACGCGGTGGTGGCGCTAAAGCGCGCGGGCGTGACGGTGCTGCTGGTGGAGCAGAATGCGAACGCGGCGCTGGCCATCGCTGACCGCGGCTATGTCATCGAGACCGGGCGCATCGCCCATGGCGGCACCGGGGCGGCGCTGCTGCACGACCCGGCGGTGCGGGAAGCGTATCTGGGGGTGTGAGGGGCCAAGGGCTGGCCGGGCTGCGCGACGCGCTCTGGATCCCGGAGACCGACGACACCCGGGCAGAGACGAACGGACGCGCGATCTGGGGGCGATGAACGCGCCGGGCGAGGACGCTGCTATCAGCCGGGATAGTCTGCCGCTGGCGTCGCGTGGGTTCAGGCTGGTGGAGAGGGTGTGAGGGGCTCACCACAGTACCAGAATTGAGCACGCTGGCTTATCGTCACTCTCCTTGGGGTTACAATGAGCCGGAAATCCTCCGTTACTCAAATCGCCAATTTGGTCCCACAGGTGCTGACGCCAGACAGTGCGCGACTGCAGCGCCCGCCGCCAATCGCCCCAACGCCTAGTTCGGGTTCGCCAAACCTTTTCTTCAAAAACTTCCGTTTTATTCATCTTCAGGAAGCTGCGATGGTCCGTTCAGAAAGTGCGGTCTTCAAAAAGCGGGAAGAGGCAACGCATGACCAGACTTGCAGCCCGACAGGATTGCGGCCCGGAGAACGCTCCGGATGTCGAAGCGTATGGTCCGGACGCGGCAACAGAGCCCGGTGACGCGCCGCGCGAGGACCTGCGCCGGGCTTTCATCAAGGGCATGCGCGCCAGGCGGCCAGCGCCGTGACCATTGTCACGACTGATGGTCCGGGGGGGGCGCCACGGCGCGACAGTGAGCGCGTTCGCCTCGGTGTCCGCAGACCCTCCGACCGTCCTCGTCTCTCTCCGCACTTCCAGCCGCATCTGCTCGGCGGACGTCAATAATCGCATGTTCACTGTCAGCGCTCTCACCGAGCATGACTGGGACGTGGCTCGAACCTTCGCGGGGGAGTTCGACTCAACGATGGTCGACAGGTTCGCGGGGGTCCATCTCGACCCGTTTCCTGGGTTGGCGCCCGGTTTCGCGGGCGCATCCTGCTTCGCGTGCACCACCGCCCGGACGCTGGAGCAGCATACCCATACGATCGTCATAGGGCGCGTCGTGCGCGTTGCGGGGGCCCTGCGCCCGCCTCTCCTCTACCACGACGGCGCGTACGGGCAGTTTCTGCACGGCCCATCGCATCGCGTTACGACCTGAAGGGGCAACGGAGACATGGACTTCAACATCCACCTTTCGATGAACTATCCCGGTCACGCTTACGGCGGACAGCGTTTCTTCTCCGACCTCGTCGAGCAGGCCATCCTCGCGGACAAGCTCGGCTTTCGCTCGGTTTCGCTGTCCGAGCATCACCTGCTGAGCATTGGCCTGAACCCCGCACCGCTGATGACGGCGGTCAAGATCGCTGCGCACACGCGGTCGGTTGATATCGTCACCTCCGTAGCGGTCCTGCCCTTCCATGATATGCGCACCTACGCCGGTGAGGTCGTTATGGCGGACATCTTCACGGGTGGCCGCCTCGTCCTCGGCGTCGGGCGCGGCGGCTACGCCTACGAGACGGAAAGGCTCGGCGTTCCAACGGCGGAAACGCGTGAACGCTTCGACGAGTCGCTCGACGTCCTCCAAGCGCTACTGGCGCGCGAGGAGGTGTCATGGGATGGCAGCCATTACAGGTTCAAACCTCTAACGGTGATGCCGCGGCCGACACGCCCGGGTGGGCCGCGCATGATGATGGCCGTGATGAACCCGGAGGGCATCTACCGCTGTACGATGAAGGGCTTCAACATACTCACCACGCCGCTCACCGGCGGCAACGCGCAGTTCCGTGCCCAGGTAGACGCGTTCCGCCGCGCGAAGGCGGAAATGGGCGAGGCCGGCACGGACCTGATCCTGCAGGCCTCGCGCGCCGCCTTCGTCACGACGTCGGAAGCCCATCGTCTGGCCAAGCTGGAGCAGGCGCAGGTTCATTACGGCCAGCTCGACAACCTCTACACCGGTCCCGGCCTCGTCGACGCCGGCATGGTGCGTTCGCTGCCGCGCACCCAGACGATCGACGAGCTGGCCGAGAACATCCTGGTATGCTCTGCTGCCGAGATGGTGGATCGGCTTGGCCTGTTCGCCGAGTGCGGGGTTGATCGCGCGAGCCTCGTGCTGAACTTCGGCTCCTCGCACCAAGAGACACTCGAGACGATCCAGCGCATCGCCGAGGATGTCGTGCCGCATTTCCAGCCTTAGCCCGCACGCTAGTGTCCTACCCCCGACGCTCGTCGGCACTGCCGACGGACGGAAGGGATAAGCAGGCAACTCTAAACAAAGGCTAGCTAGTCGGCACGCGCTCCGGAAGCCCGTACGAGTGGGGCCCATTCCCGAACCTCCTCGGTTACAAACGCGGCGAAGCGCTCAGGTGTCCAGCGAGGCAAAACAACCGTGCCGAGTTCGGCGATGCGCGCCAATGTTGACGGATCGCTGATTGCCTCACCTACCGCGGCCGCAAGGCGCGCGACATGCGCGGCCGGCGTGGTGGCAGGGCCGAACAGGCCAAACCAGGAGTTAGCGCGGTAGGAAGGCACGCCGGCTTCTTGCATCGTGGGCACGTCAGGCAGCAGGGCCGAGCGTTCGTCTGCCGAAACGAACAAGCAGCGCAGCCGACCTTCGCGATGGTGGGGCCCGGCGATACCATAAACTTCATGACTGAACTGTACTTCGCCGGCTAACACGGCTGCTGTGGTCTGCGCGCCGGCCCGATAGGGGATGTGCAGCACGTCCGCGCCGATCCGACTTACGAAGTTGGCGTTGGCGAGATGCCCGGTGGACCCGACGCCGGGTGAGCCGTATTGGAAGCGGCCAGGATTCGCCCGTAGCGCCTCGATCAACTCCTGCGCCGTCCGTATTGACCAGCCCTGGGTGGTCACCGTCAGCGCGAAGGGTACGAGAGTGGTTGGCGCGATCGCCACCAGATCTCGAACAGGATCGTAGGGCAGGTTTGGAAACAGCGCAGGCGCAACGCCGATGCCCGACAAAGTGGCATGGACAAAGGTGTGTCCATCCGTCGCCTTCGCCACGAAATCGGTGCCCACCGTGCTGCCAGCACCTGGCCGGTTCTCGACAACGATCGGGCGCCCGAGAAACGTGGCCATTCGGGGCGCCAGGAGCCGAAGTGTGATGTCGCTGCTGCCGCCTGGCGCGAACGGAACGACTATGCGCACCGGCTGGTTGGGCCACCCCCCCTGCGCCCACGCCGTGAGTGGTGTACCGAATGCGGCCAGCGCCATTCGTCGAGTCAACAACGTCACATGCTCCTCCTGCCCGATAGAGGAAAGGTAGGGCGGAGAATGGCGGCGAGCAAGCGGAAGTGGCGTCGAACACCGACTCTGTCGCTCGTTGCGTGCTGGGTTGCTGATCATGCTGGTGCAACGAGCCTGGCACAGAGGAGACCGAGCTTGCCGCGGCCGTATATCTGGCGGCGAATGAGGCGGGTTATGTGCCCCGCGGTCGGACCATCGGACCAGGGCTCGGTCAACGCGGCGCGCACAGCCGTCCCGTCGGGCGCGATGCCGCGGCCGAATGGCACCAGCATGCTGCCGCCGGCGCGCGTGATCCAGTTCTGCAGCGGCGCCCGCGTTCTCGCCCTGACCATGTGGCGCAACTCATCGACTATGTCTCGCGCCGCCGGCCCGCTTTCGGGCCGGGCCGCCGAATGCCAGCGGTGGCGCCTAAAGGCGTTTTCGGGTCACCGAGAACTCACGCCGGTATGGGGCGGGCCGGAGAGCAAAGCGGGGTCTGCATGCGGCGACAGCAGGCTAGCGCACTGCCAGGGCGCGGCGCGCAATCGTCGGTCCGAAGGCGCCGAACCTGTTAGCTCCGCGCGAAGTCGTCGTTCCTCAGCCACGGGAACAGCACTTCCCCAGTTTCACGCCACACCAGGTAGAGCGCCCGCCTGAAGACAGGTGCGCCCTTGACCAGCCACAGTGACTGGTTCTCGAGGTGTGGCTCGACGAGACCCTTAGGAAGGTAGCCGGACCCACCGAAGCCGAGGATGTGTTCGAGTGCCCACGAGCTGGTTGAAAAGGTGATGCTGGCGGTCTTAGCGTTGGGAAAGGCGCTGGCGTGCTGGCGCCTGAAATCGGTGCCCAGATCAACGTAGACATACTTCGGATCTAAGCCGCTCTTGGCCCGCTTCTGATTTGTCACCTGAACGATGTCCTGCTGCACGCAGATGCGCGAGGCGAGCCCCGGGGCCGAGATCGGCTCGTGGGTCATTGCCGCGTCGGTGATGCCGGTGCCGAGCCAGGCGGCGATCTCGGCGCGACGGCCGGGGCGGGCCTCCAGCGCAAAGCCAGGATTGCCATCGCGCACCGTGTAGAGCCAGGTTCTGCCGGCGTCGTGCCAGAGATCGAACTCGCAGGCGAAGCTAAAGAGGCCCGAATAGCCCTCGGGCAAATTGATCGCCTTGCGAGCCTGCGCCCACCCATTCACCAGTAACTCGGCATGAGGGCGCAACTCGAAACCGGCGCGCGTCATCCGCGTGCCCTTTCGTGACCGCAGCAGGAGTTCGCAGCCGAGCGTCTCCTCCAGAGCATTGAGGCGAGCCGTCACCGTGGACTGCGTGACATTTAGCCGTTCGGCAGCCTTGTTGAGGTTGCCCGTCTCAAGAACGGTCAAGAACGTCTGGAGGAATGTCAGATTCACGGCGCGTCTGTTGATGCGATTTTCTCGAATTATATCTCCAGAAAGTTCTGCTTTCAAGGCGTGTGAGAATCTGGCACCTTTTCGGCTGCCGATACAACCGTGGGGCCCGTATGGACCAGTCACCCGTCAGCGCGCAGCGTCCTGCGTTTTCACGACGAGCCGCCCTGCGCAGCGCCGCCTTAGTCGCCGTCCCAGCCTTGTCCCTTCGGAAAGCGACCGCGCAGACCCGCGCGATGAATTTCCTGACCTGGGGCGGGCGTTTCGGCACGGGGGTCCGTCGCGCCTTCTCCGACCCGTTCACCGCTGCGACGAACATCGCCATCAACGACATCACGCCGTACAATTTCGGCCGCTTCGTCACGGCCCTGCAGAACAACAACCCGGAGAACCTCGATCTGGCGTGGTTCTCGGACGAGATCGAGCCGGCCCGCGCGGGCGCCATGGGCCTGCTCGAACGCATCGACTATTCGCTGCTTCCGAACGCGCCGAAGGGTCTGTCAAGCGCCCGACAGGACTTCGCCGTCAGCCCCTATGTGACGACTTACCAGATCGGCTACCGGACCGATCGCTGGCAGACGCGGCCGGAGTCCTGGGTCGATTTCTGGGATGTTCGGAGGTTTCCCGGCCCGCGGTCGCTCGGCACAAATGTCATGGGCGTGCTCGAGGCGGCGCTGATGGCCGATGGCGTCGCGCCGGATGCCCTTTACCCGCTCGACGAGGAGCGCGCGTACCGCAAGCTCGCGGAGATCAAGCGGCACATCCGGCTGTTCCACCCGACAGCGGCGGCGCAGCCGATGCGCCAGATGCTGTACCAGGGCGACATCGCGATGACGCTATCCTGGAGTGCCGACTTCATCGCCCAGAGGGTCGCGGGCAGGCCGATCGACGTGGTCTGGAACGGCGGGTTCTACTTCAGCCCCTCGGTCGGCATCGCCAAAGGCTCGCCCTTCGTCCGGCAGGCGCATGCCTATCTCGACCAGTTCTTCCAGGAGCAGGCCCTGCTCGTCTTCGTGCGCGAGTGGCCCACCACGCCGGTGGTCGAAGCCGTCGCCTCCGCCATGTCCGAGCAGGAGCGCGGTCTCACAGCGGCCGGCAACCTCGGCAGGATGGTCAATCTGAACCGCGAATATTACCTGGCGAACCAAGTCCGCCTGCAGGAGCGGTACGACGCCTGGCGCGTGCTGTGATGGCCAACGTGATCGAGACGCAAATCCGGCATGCACCCTTCGGCTGGTGATCCGCCCGGCGGGGCGACAGTCGAGATCACCGATGTCAGCAAGTCATACGGTTCCGTGGCGGCGCTTCGGAACATCTCACTCTCGGTCCGCGAGGGCGAGTTCGTCTCGCTGCTCGGCGCCTCGGGCAGCGGCAAGTCGACGCTGCTGAAACTGATTGCGGGCCTCGAGCGGCCGACCGCGGGCCGCGTGGCGCTCGCCGGCGTGGACGCCACGAACCTCCCCTCCGAGCGCCGCGGCATCGGCATGGTCTTCCAGGACTATGCGCTCTTCCCGACCATGACCGTGGAGGGCAACATCGCCTTCCCCCTCCGCGCGCGCGGTATCCGCGGCGAGGACGCCAGGCGGCGGATCACCCGCGTCGCGGAGATGCTGGGGCTCGACCGGTTGCTCGACCGCAGCCCTTCGCAACTCTCTGGCGGCCAGCAGCAGCGCGTCGCCATCGCGCGCGCGATCGTCTTTGAGCCGAAGATCCTGCTTCTCGACGAGCCGCTCTCGGCGCTCGACAAGAACCTGCGCGAGCAGACCAAGGGCGAGATCAAGTCGTTGCACCGTCGTCTCGGCGTTACGATCGTCTATGTCACACATGACCAGTCGGAGGCACTGGCGATGTCCGACCGGATCGCAGTGATGGACCACGGCGCGATCGTCGCTTTCGACACGCCGCGCACGCTCTACGCGCGCCCAACATCGAGCTTCGTCGCGCAGTTTCTGGGGCACGCCAATCTGCTGCCTGTAATGGTGATCGACCGCTCAAAGGCGGAGTGCACCGTCGATTCCGCCTGGGGCAAGCTGCCGATCAGGCCAGGCAACGTGATCCTGCCGCCGGCCGAGGGAATCGGGGCGCGAGGGCTTGCCGTCCTGCGTCCCGAGCATCTGCGCGTCTTGGAGGCAGCGGAGGGCGAAGGCGCGCACGCAGTG
>Ga0172376_10002765_pt1 | contig 21228 bp, 14 predicted proteins | sample Lak35m_FD_121114 | JGI IMG/M metagenome (GOLD analysis project Ga0172376, IMG submission 121114) | Freshwater microbial communities from Kabuno Bay, South-Kivu, Congo - kab_092012_35m | ecosystem: Environmental > Aquatic > Freshwater > Lake | place: Democratic Republic of the Congo: South-Kivu... | reverse complement strand
TTGCAGATCAATGCGATCGCTCATATTAGGCATATTCTGCGATTGGCGTTCTAGATCATCTAGCAAATATTTGACATCTCGTGGTCTGAGGTAATGATCGCGAGGATTAGGAGATTTTCCAAACCCCTTTAAAAATGCTCCAAAGTCTTTACTGCCAGTCTCTGGATGCTCCAGTATAGCTACTGCATAGCCATGGGAAGCCAAGTGTTGCAATAGGTAGATAAATGTATCGCGATTGGAAGCGAGTCCGTGAGAAATAACAATTACGGGCGCAGGTTTTGTAGTTCCTTGAGGAGTATACAGGGTCGCGCTGATAGTCATTTCCCGCTCTGGATTTTGAAAGGTAAATTCTCTTGTTTGCCAAGAAAATTTACCTTTAGTAGCAATTTCATGGGTTGGGATGGAAGTTTTACTGATGGCGATCTCATTCTCAGATTGCTGTTTTAAGGCAGCGATCGCTAAATCCTTGCGATACCAAAGTAGTGATAGTTCTCTATAGGTTTCTAATCCTAGGTTTAAATCTAACTCAATTGTTGTCAATGGAAAGCGCCGCAAAACATTAATTGGAGTTAGCCCTTCAGGGCTTGCGGCTGAAAGAATCATCGCAGATCGTAATGCTAGCAACCCATTTTGATAACCATCACCCTGCATAATCCTCCCCAATCGCTTCATTAGGACAAGTCCAATTGGCGAATAGGTAAACTGACTAATTGTGACATGACTAATATCGTAACGAGTGTTTAGAGCTTGTCTAAGTTCAGCCTGTTGGCTTGTCGATAGATTATCCAGATAAAAAGCAAGTCGTTTGCTAATTTGCCCAGTTTTTGCAAATTTTTCAAGATCAGAGATCGGAATAATAAACTGTCCAAAGGGTGGATACCAAAATGATATCTTTTCCGCGCTCATTGCAGGAGCTGGTTTGGGGATAGCAGAACCTAAAGCGATCGCCACTGCAAAGGTAATCGCCGAGAATAACCGATTTCTCTGCATGAAGATACGTTATATGTGTTGGCAAATATCTATGATCTTAACGTCAATTCGACGAACGTGCAAAATGGTAAAAATCGCAGAGCGATTTTTACCATTTTGCGCCAATTGAGGCTTTCTCAATTGGTGAAAGCAGACTGCTATAGATGGCGCAAAGTGTCATCTATCTTTACCTTTGTAGGTTTTTCATATCAAGCTTAAGAAAGCGATCCACTGCTTGGTACATCCAATACAGAGGCATCTTAGGATCAGCGTTAGTTTTCTGAAATCCTAAAGCTCCTGCTAATGCAGCATAATCAGGGTGAATGATTAATGTGTACATATCCCATAGGTTCGGGAAATCCTGTTGTATTCTCCGAAGGGTTTGTTGCGAATCCAGTAAGAGACTAGATTGAGAGATTTGGCGATATTCACTATCAATTACCCAACTTCTCACAAAGACAGATCGACAAGTTTCATCTCCCGCTAAAGCCATTTGAAATGGATCGATATCAGTAACTTGACTCAGATGTAGCCCTCGGCTAGGAGCCTCAAAAAACTTAATTTCGGATTCGCGTTTAGTTGGATAAAAAGCATAAAACCCCACAGGATTCTGATTGTCACTGCGACGTATTACCCGCAAGCCTATTGCATATTGACTTGCCCAATCGCGGAGAATATTAGCTATTCGATAGGTGACCGCATCATTATTGCGATTAAGCCAGTTGTAGTTACTAGCCAACAAATTAGCGATCGGAATCGCATCACTGCGTGGATCAAATGCCCCGATCGCAAAATCAACTTTGCTCTCCGCACCATCAGCTTTGAGCAACTCTGACAGCGGTTGAATTTTGATTTGGGTGCAGTTGCCATCAAATTGTTTTTGAACTAGCCCCAGATCAACCAACTTATTGAGCATCATCCCTGCTGAGCGATCGCCCCCACGATCTTTATCACTATAAAATACATCTGAAGCTTCTAGATAACTACATTCCACCCATCCTTGCGGAAAAGATAGCTCTGTAAGCGGTGGTTTTGGGAGTGCTTGTCGAGATTGACAATCTTTCAAAAATAAATAGATCGACAGACGCACAAAACATTCGGCTCTACGCCTCGTCATCCCGATTCGTCGTAGCAGCATTTCCACATAACGATTTTGGATGGTTTTAGGAAGCCATTGCTCAATGGCTTCAGGACGGAGTATGTGTGATACCGGCATATAAAGCTACCAATGGAAACAGCGCTGTCTTAACCAATTCACAAGAGTGTGACAATACTTCTTTGAACTAAAAAACAAACCCCGTAAGGGTTTTGGAAGCGCAAAACGGCTACGCCATTTTGTGCTTTGGTATAACTATAGCAAGCTTTTTCAAAAAAACTTCACCCTACTTCGATCTACTTCTTTGAGATTCGTAGCGATCGCTGCCTACTCGGTCAAGTCATTCACATTACAGAGGTACAGGCTGCATGATGAGCTTATGAGTTTTCGGAGCAGCCAATGATTTCCGTCTATCAATGCAAATCAGCATTTCAAAATCTACTCCGTCCATTAGTCCAACAATTGGCAACATGGCAAATTTCTCCTAACCAAGTTACGATATCCGCGATTTTATGGTCAGGAGTGACAGGGCTAGCACTTGTACAAAGCACACAATTCACTAGCTCTTTCCTACCCACGACCCAACAGGTTCTATGCGCGATGCCGATCGCCTTATTAGTACGCATGGCTCTTAATGCGATCGATGGAATGCTTGCCCGTGAACATGATCAAAAATCAGCCTTGGGCTGCATTCTCAATGAGATGGGTGATGTCATTTCTGACGTTTTTATATATCTACCATTTGCTCTCATTGCAGGTGTTTCTGCACCCTTGATTATCGGCATTGTGATCTTAGCGATCGCCTCAGAAATGGTCGGGGTCTTGGGCTATGAGATTGATCGTAAGCGTCACTATGAAGGCCCAATGGGTAAAAGCGATCGCGCCCTAGTTTTCGGGGTAATTGGCTTGATCTTGGGATTGGGAATCGAGCCTACCCAATGGCTAACCGTTCTTTTAATTGCAGTTATCCTGCTTCAGATTTGGACTATTGCCAATCGGATTCAAGGAATGGTTGTACTAGAGAAGTAGTGAAGAGGTGTTTGATACATAGCTTTAGAGCCTGTTTGAGAAGTGTAGGCATTTGCTAAAAATACTGATCGATCCCCCCTAACCCCCCTTATGAAAGGGGGGAAAAGATTAAAAAAGTCCCCCTTTTTAAGGGGGATTTAGGGGGATCAAAACTTCTCAAACACACTCTTACTGTGCAAATTACTGCTTAAAAATTTTTAGTAGGGAAATCAAAATGGAAATAAATATCGCCACACCAGTGTTATACACTCTCGCAGGAATTTTTGGACTTCTAGCGATCGCCACCATGATTACGTTCGGGTTAGCTCTGAGTCATTGGGATACTGACTATAGCGAATTAAATGCTCGGGTCAAATCTTGGTGGATGATGGTCACAATTTTCAGTCTTTCCATATTACTCAAGCACCCCGCCTCCATTATTTTCTTCATGTTTCTCAGTTTCATTGCCCTGCGCGAATATCTCTCACTAATCCCGACGCGCTTTAGCGATCGCCGCGTTTTGCTCTGGGCTTATCTCGCCATAATCCTCCAATATTTCTGGATTTATATCGGTTGGTATGGAATGTTTCTCATCTTCATTCCGATTTATATGTTTCTGCTTTTGCCAGTCAGAATGCTTTTCAATGGCGAAACTGAGGGTTTTTTAAATGCGATCGGCACGCTCCACTGGGGACTAATGCTCAATGTCTATACGATTAGCCATCTCTCCTATTTAGTCATGCTTCCACAAAGCGGCAATCCAATCGCGGGTGGCACTGGATTATTAGTCTATCTATTGCTACTAACCGAAATCAATGACATCTCCCAATACATCTTTGGAAAATTGTTCGGTCGCTACAAAATCATCCCCAAAGTTAGCCCCAATAAAACTGTTGAAGGTTTACTAGGCGGAGTTTTGACGACTACAGGACTGGCGATCGTCTTAGCTCCTTGGCTGACTCCCTTTGACTTCATCCATTCCGCCTGTCTGGGGCTACTTCTCAGCCTAACGGGATTTATCGGTGATGTGAATATCTCCGCACTGAAGCGGGATTTAGGGATTAAAGATAGCGGCACAATTCTCCCTGGGCATGGCGGTATTTTAGATCGCATTGATAGCCTAACCTTCACTGCTCCAATATTTTTCCACTTCACCATTTATTTCTACTATCAAGGACAATTGCTATGAAACGAATTCTGAGGATCATTTTCTTTCTGACTACAAAAATCATTGTCTTAGTTCTTTTAGGGCTACGCATCCAACATCGTGAGAGATTACCCACATCAGGAGCAGCAATTCTCGTTGCCAATCATAATAGTCATTTAGACACCCTCGTTCTCTTGTCACTATTCCCATTGTCGAAAGTGCAGCATCTCCGCCCCGTAGCAAATGAGCAGTATTTTCTGCAACAAAGTCCATGTTTAGCATGGTTTGCGCGTCATATTCTCAATATTATTCCTGTTGCTACTGAGGCAGGTAAATGCGGCGAAAATAGTTGTCATCATCGTCACTTCTTTAAAAACTGTGCGGAGGCGATCGCCCAAAATCAGATCCTGATTCTCTATCCCGAAGGAACAAGAGGCTCACCTGAAAGCCTTGGTGAGTTTAGAAGTGGCATCGCCCATCTAGCAAAACAACATCCTGATGTACCGATCATTCCCATCTTTCTGCATGGGCTTGGTAAATCACTTCCCAAAGGTGATTTTCTACCAGTCCCCTTACTATGCTGGATCTGTATTGGTAAATCACTGTACTGGAATGGACAAAAGCAAATTTTCCTCCAGCAACTGACAGCTAGTATCCATAAATTATCAGAAGAAAGAAACCTCTCTCTCTAAAACCTCAATTTTTCCCTTTTCCTTTTTCCTTTTTCCTTTTTTCAGGAGTTCAAAATGCTACTACAAAAATCATCCCCCACTTACGAGCAACTTCTCCGTCCCCTACCAATCTGGAACCCTAAAGCTTGGTACTACAGATTGATGAATCTTTCCCTCAAAACGATTGGCAAATTATCAAAAGGAATTCAGATTGGCTTTCAGTACGGTTTTGATTCAGGCGTGATGTTGGAGTATGTTTACAAGAATAAGCCAAGTGGCATTACGCCGATAGGAATGCTCATTGACTGGTTCTATCTCAACTCTCAAGGATGGCGAGGCATCAGAGAGCGATCGCTGTTAATGAAAAGCACTCTCCATCAAGTATTGCAATCCTATCAACAGCAAAAAGTCCCTTGTCATTTGTTGGATGTTGCCTGTGGTGGTGGACGCTATGATTTAGAAGTGTTGCAGGAGTTTGAGACTGATGCGATCGCGGCAACCCTACGCGATTACAAACTAGAGAATGTTGCCAAAGCAAATCAGTTAGCGACTCAATTGGGAGTTACCGCCCAGATCGAGCAAGCCGATGCTTTTAATGATCGAGATCTTGATCGGGTGCAGCCTAGACCAAATGTTGTAATTGTTTCGGGCTTACATGAGATTTTGCCCAATGACGCGCTAATCAAGCATCACTTTCAGCAACTCTATCGGATTCTTGATCAATCAGGTACATTGATTTTTACGATTCAGCCGCAGCATCCTCAGCTAGAAATGATTGCGCGTACTCTACCTGCCCATACTGGACTTCCTTGGGTAATGCGGGTACGCTCTTGGGAACTGATCCAACAATGGGCTGAAGCGGCAGGATTTCAAAACTTTCAGGTACAAATGGAACCCAATGGAATTTTTGGAGTTGTAACAGCTAAAAAGATATAGCAAGACAATGGTTGCGGCGCAGAGCGCCGCAACCATTGTCTACATTTCTATTTGCGCTTTTAGGTAGTTCAAAACTCTATAAAGTTGACAGCTTTTGATAAGGCTCATCATCTCCTCTGTGAAAATTTGCAATCTAGGCTCAGATTGTTCTAAATATTGAACATTTTTATATAGAGATCTTATATCACCGATTTTGGCTAGTTCCATTAACCTCAGTATTACTTCCCGATCAGGTAAAGGAATTGTTGTGTTTTTTGGAGAGCAATTAGAAGCGATCGCAGAATCAGGAAAATCTTGACGCACTTGTTCTTGACTTGCAACAGGTTCCACAGGCTTTTTATAAGCAGGCAAATCTACCTCCAACCAAAAATTACTCCCTTTACCTAATGTACTAGTTACATTTAGTTCGCCTCCCATCATTTCAACAAGCCGCTTACTAATCGACAAACCTAGACCCGTTCCTGATTGTCTTTTCTCATAATTGCCAACCTGTTCAAAAGATTCAAATATCTTGGGTAAATCCTCTGGTGCTATGCCCACACCGCTATCAATTACATCGAGACGAATTTTATTATCAGTAGAGTTTTGAATTAGCAAAGTCACAGTACCTTTTTCCGTAAACTTAATGGCATTACCCACTAAGTTAAATAAAACTTGGCGAAGTCGCTTGGCATCACCATAAACTAATTTAGGAATTTGACCAATGGTTTGATAGCTTACTTCTATGTCTTGACTGCTAGCCTGTACTTGAAATATATCCATTAGCCTATTAAGAAAGTCACCCAAATTAAACAAATCATAATGAAGCTCTAATTTACCCGCTTCAATTTTAGAAATATCAAGAATGTCATTAATTAGGGTTAGCAAATTCTCCCCACTACGTTGGATAATATCTAATCCGTTTTGATGCATGAGAGGATCTTTACTAAGTTTGAGGACTTGAGCGTAGCCGAGGATTCCATTGAGCGGAGTGCGCAGTTCATGACTCATATTCGCAAGAAATTGGCTTTTGGCTTGATTAGCACTATCTGCGGCCTCTTTGGCAATTTCAAGCTCACTAGTACGCTCTTGTACAAGTCGCTCTAAATTTTGATTAAATTCTTGGAGCTGTGCATTCAACATTGCTAAGTTTTGACGACTTTCCGCAAGATTAATCATCATGCTGTAGGCTCTCAAACTCGAAACTATAGCTGTAAATAACTTCTGTTGTGTTAGTTCTATTTTTGATCGGTAGTCATTAATGTCATAGTTCAAAATTACTGAAGATTCAGGAAAATCTGCTGGCTGTCCTGTGCGAAGAATAATTCTTACAAATTGATTTTTGAGAACCTCGCGAATATACTTGATTGCTTGCAAACCTGCATCATTAGTTTCCATGATCACATCTTGAAGGATGACAGCAATGTCAGGATTCTGTTCAACAATTTTGATGCCTTCAGCACCAGAAAATGCAGAGATTATCTCTAATTCTTTATCTGCGAACTTAAATCCTTCGAGTGCAAACTTAGTAACTGCATGAACAGAGATATCGTCATCACAGATCAAGACTTTCCATGTCGGTCTATTATGCAATGACGTAACAGGCAACAGCGTAAATTCATGACTAGCAAGAGATTCGTGGTACTGATTCTCTGGAATAGAAGAATCTTTATGATCTTCATTTAAATCTTCATTTAAAGGGGATAGTTCTCCGTCTTCCGCTATAAAAATTAGCTCATCTGACTCTGTAGACATTTTCTCTATGAAGGAAAGGATTTGTTTTAGTAAGAATGGGCGGCGCTTCGCGCCGCCCATCCTTACCTATTTAGCACTACCTGCTTAGTTCTTGAGAGGTATATCTGCTATAGGTTCTAGGCTAGAGGATTTGAGTAAATTCTTCCAGTTAGCTTTTAAATCATTGTTGTTGGGTTGTGATAGACGCAAATTTGCTAAGTCCGCGATCGCCTCGTGCCAAATTCCAAATTTTGTATAAATGTATACTCTCTCGATCACTGAAGCTTTCTCTAGTTGTTTGAGCAAAGCTGCTTCTGGTTGAATGCGACGGATGATCCCTTCTGAGAATGCATCCTCAGGATCTCCAGTTTCGCATACTACAGATATTAGCCATTTATAGTCTTTTCCAACTTCTAGCGGTGTTTTTGCAAATTGAGTACTGACAATACTAGGAGTGCTTGTCAAAGGCACTCTTTGGTGAGCGATCCCTTTACCTTGTTGATTTTCAAGGGTAAATTCTATAGCGATCGCCGAGGTTTTAGGAACATATGCAAAAAGTGTTGGGTTAGACGAAACTGTCAGACCAAACTTGTTAGGGGGCAACAAAGGAATGAGTTGTTGTGCTAGAAGATGTTTATCTTTGTCATTCCTAGGTTGTATGGTTTGATCCTTTTGACATTGGCCATCACTACCTCTTCTGCCTCCACCAATCGTCGATATTGGCGCAGGGTTATTAATAGTTGGTTCAAATGCTTGGACACTTGCACCTGATAAAAAAGCCGAAAATGTGCTTATTTCACAGAATGTAGCGATCGCAAAGAAGGCACAGTATCGATAATAAGATTTGGAGAACATAGCCTTATTCCTAGAATCAGTATACGATCAGAGACTGTCTTTTTAATATGCTAAAAATGTGCAAAATTAGCAGCAGAACAGCATTAAAGGATTAATGAAAGTTAGACAATGAGTTAGTTTTTTCTGCACTTATAGCTACTGCCAATACTATTATGGCTAGACAAAACCCAAAAGTCAAAGGCTATACTTAAGTGAAGTGTTTACATTTTTGAATTTTATTGAATTTTACACCTTAAATTCTGTAGCTTAAGCTATATCAAATAGTATATAACAATACTAAATAGTTTGTAGAAAACTCCACCTGAATGCAGCAATTCTCATTATAAAAATCGGTTTTTTGAAAGCCAACCGTTGGTAGGCTTTCAAAAAACCGATTTTGGTGTTTCCAGTGCCGCAGGCACTGGAAACACCAAAATCGGTTTCATAATGAGAATTGCTAACCTGAATGCTAAGTTCCTTCACATTTAAATAAAGTAATTGAAAATAAGAGGACGCAGAGCGCTCTTTTATTTCCTTTACAGCCAATTACCTACTAGAACGAATGGAGACCAGTAAAAAGGGTGAGTAAATTGTGGTTTTTTTAGGAGGATGATCTGTGCCTTGCGTAGAGCATCGGCTTTAGTTGTACCAAGAGTAGCCAACTCTTGATAAAAATTTTCCATCAATGTCGCTGTAGCACTATCCTCAACTGACCACAAACTCGCGATCGTACTCCTTGCGCCCGATCGCACTGCGATGCCAGCTAATCCTAATGTAGCTCGATTATCACCTTTAGCAGTTTTGCAAGCACTGAGTACTAACAACTCTATTGGGTTTTTCCCATCTTGGTTTCTTGTTTGCAGTAATGATCCTAACTGCTCAATCCCAAGACGGCTATTCCAAGTCAAAACAAAGGTTTTTTCAGCGTTAGAACTAAATTCTCCATGGGTAGCAAAATGAACTACTCTAAAGGGAGTTTTACTAATTTGTTTTTGAATAGACTCGTTGACAAACATTTCATTAAGTAATGGTGACTGGCTTGACACAAGGCTAGCTATCTGCTGAACCTCTCTTTCAACATTTGGTAAAGCCGCAAAATCCTGTGTCTCCTTACTTAAGCCTCCGATGAATACTGTTAGTTGTTGGCGCTTGAGTGGTTGAGGATCAATTAGCTGTAACCCAAGCGCGATCGCCAGATTATACTTCTCCATAAGGTACTGCTGTCCATCATAGAGGACAGCCATTGGTAAGTTTCTTAGAGAGCCATCTAGAACAAATGCTAAGGTCTTAATTTTATTAGCAGCTAGGATAGATTCTATTTCTTTCCCAAGCAATATATTGTAGATTTCATGTGAAACTGTTTGAATTTCCGTCTCAAGAGATGTACGACGCAGCGATCGCCTCAATCTGCTCAAGAGGCTCTCTAATTTGGCTTGAGAGATTTTAGTAGTATGGTTCTGTAATGTGCGATCGGGGAGTGAAATAATAACTTCTAATCTATCGAATAGAATGATTGGGTAGATTACGGCTGCTTGGGGATCAACTTGATCAACTTGAGTAGTAAGCCCTGTAAGACAAGCCTCTTTAAAGAAATTGTCTAATTCTGCTACCTGTAAAGATTCGATGACTGTCCGCGCCACTTTGAGATTTTCTTGGCTGATTGGTTTGCCATTATCGTGGGTCAGCAATAGAGCTACAAGTTGTCGGTAGACAGGCTCAACACTATCACGGAAGGAAAACTGAATATCAGCATTACTCGACACAAGATCACCACGAATTGAATCAAGTGTACTCACCGCTTCCCTGTAGGCGGCGATCGCTTTAGAGTTTATGCCTTCAGACTTGAAGACCCTTCCGAGTTGCCACTGCCAACGATAGGCTATGTCTGAAGCGTTATGAGTTTGGGCAAGGATAAGTGCCTTTTCCGTTAGACTTTGAGCTTCTGAAAATTGCTGATTTTGCTCGTAGATACCTCCCAGATAACCGATCGCATAGGACTCAGCTCTCGGATCTCCCATATCTTTTGCTTGTTGGGCTGCTGTGGCAAGAATTTGGGCTGCGGCTTGGCGATCGCTTGGTGTGGGATTAAGCTTAGCAAGACATAGAACAAAGTTGATTCTTGCGTAAACCGATGCTCGACTAGAGGGCAGTTTAGCCAGTTGAGTTTGGATGTCTGTTAATAATAGCCGCGCTGATTCTGATTGTTGAGATTCAATTTGGAGTCGGAGTATGTTGAGTTGGGCTTGTACTTTTTGGATTGATGAAGTGGAGGATTGGACTGCTTGCTGATAGTAGCTGATGGCTTCGGCAGTTTGTTGCAAACTATAGGCGGTATTTCCTAAACTCAGCAATGCATCGGCGATCATCGTCGTATGCCTAAATTCCTTGGCGATCGCTAGACTTTCTAGCAAAATAACTTTCGCCTCGTTAAGATTACCGCTCAGTTGCAGGATATCACCAAGATTGAGCAAATTCGCAGCTTTGAGGGAAGATGCTGGTTGATCTTTTAGTTCTATTTGGATCTGCCGCAAAATCTTTGTCGCTTTGGGATATAAACCTAGCGATCGCAAGGCTTGACTCTGATTAATCTTGCTACGAATTGCTCCATCTTGCTCCCCTAGGATCTCATAACTTGCTGTCGCTCTTTGCCAAATTGTTAATGCTTCTTGAGCTTTACCTTGAACAAGTTGGATGCTGCCTTGAATATTCAGAGCCTGTGCTAGTAAATTTTCCTGTTGTGGTATGGATTGCACAAGTTCTAAGCTGAGAGCGATCGCCTGATCTGCTTCTTTCCATTGACCAAGTTGTTGATATGCTAAGGCAAGATTATTAAGTACAATGGCATGATTGCGGAGGTCGCCTTGCTTTGCATACATATCTGATGCTTGTAGCCAACTAGCGATCGCCGCCGCATATTGCCCTGCATGGTAAAGTTGTTTACCATTTTGGAAAAGAGTGACAGGATTATTGGATGAAGATTGCGGAAAAACTACATCTGTTGAAGCTTGTGAGTCTAGAGGTAAATTTTTGGCAATAAGAGGTTGCGGCTTCCATCCTAAAAGCATTACCAAGATGGCCGTACAAGTGCCAATAATGACATAGCCCAGCAATTTAGAGCTTTTGGACTTTAAATTCATAATAAACTGCCAAAAGAACATAAGTTTTCTTTCTCGCCTTTAATACCAAAGCACAAAATGGCTACGCCATTTTGTGCTTTCAAAACCCTTACAGAGTTTGGTTTTTAATTCACTGAAGAATGAGCCAGCACTTCGGTGAATTAAAAATAAACCTATATCAGATCTTGAAATTCAAAAAATGGTAATGCTATTTTTTGAATTAGCATAACTTAAGCTGACCAGATATTTTCTAAACTCATTACAAATCCTAATAGAACATCAAAGCAATGTTTATATTTTAACGTGAGTTAGATATAGCCATTTGGGCTATATCTAACTCACATTTATTTGCAAGAAAGATGAGGTATGGCAGGAATGATTGGTGCTGTATCCGCTATCAGTCGCAGGCTACCATCACTATCTCTAGCGATCGCATTTGCTTCAACAATAGATTTTGAAAACCTCTTCCCTGATTCCTGCGGTATAGAATGAACCGTGCTTCGGGGTTCCTGTTCTGTAGAGGCTTGATTAGAACTACTTGGTACAAGCTCCGCTAGCTCCACTAAAGGTTGAATATTGGAAAGCTCATTGCTAGGACTCTTTGGTAAACCGCCTCTCCCAGAGATCGTAAAGCGATTTTCGCTATTAGATAGCTTCCCACCAACAGCACAACTTCGATTAATTTGATTAGAAGGATCAGCGAGATTGAGAGGTAAAGTAGTCAGCCCACGACTGGGATCAATTTCAGGAGTCATAACCAGTACATTTCCCTGTAATCCAAGCTGAGAACTAGCCGTCATATCGCTAAAGGGCGTTAATCTCGGACGGAACTCTAATCCATAGATACCATTAGTTGTAATGTTAATATTACCGCCATTACCTGTAAAAGCATTCGCAGAAATATCGCTATTTTCGCCCTTTAACCCAACAATAAAACCAGCCTTGATATTAATATTGCCGCCGTTACCCCCTGCACTTGCTGTCCCTGCGGTCGTAGTAATGTTACTCCCATAGCGCAATAGAAGTATTGATGGAACATCCAAAGTAATATTGCCTCCATTGGTATTAGCAGTTGAAGCGGTAATGGAGGAAGCATTGAACAGAGAGAGATAATTGGCGAATATGCTAATATTGCCACCAAGTCCAGAGCCAAGACTGCCTACAGCGATGGTTGCTCCATCTTGAAGAGTAAAATATTGCGGATCGATTGTAATATTGCCACCATCTCCTTTAGAGCCTTTTGTCGTATTTGCAAACAAGCCTGTACCCGCAGTAAAGAGAATGGAATATCCTGCTTTCAGATCAATATTACCAGCTTTACCATCACTACTAGTTTGGGCAGTTACCTGACTATTGTCTTTAAAAGTGATGCCTTCACCTGCAACAATACTAATATTGCCAGCATTGCCTATACTGTTGGTGTTGCTGAGGACTTGACTGTTGTTTTGGAAATTGATGAAGTTAGGGCTAGCAATAGAGATATTACCAGCAGGATTAATACCTTGGGTTGTACTCAAGATCAGGGTATTGTCAAAAACAAGATTTCTTAATCCTGTAATGCTCACATCTCCCGATCGCCCACTTTGTCCAACACCAAAAATCGTGGTGATGAAAGTGTTCGGGTCGTTAATATCGTAAGCGCGTTTGGGGAAATTGACAGTCTTACTCGTTATCACCTGAAGATTGGCGATCGTTAAATCATCTAATCCGTTGATATTAACCGCTCCTGCTCGCCCAAAAGCTGATGATGTAAAAAGACCAAGGTTACTAATTTGATTTTTAGCGGTTAGCCTGATTTCACCACCATTACCACTACTTTCTCCTAATTTAGAAATTGAGAATGACAGTATATAACTAGTTAAATCACTGGTAATTTTGCCCTTAGGAGCAGAAATAGATACTAGCCCCCCATTTTGGGAACCTGCCGCAGAAGCAAGTGAATAGGCTGCCAATGTAGAATTGTTTAAATAAATATTTCCAGATCCAGAATACACAGAAATTGCGCCTCCATTGCGAGAGTTGGCAGACCTCGCAAATGAGTATGAGTACAATGTCAAATCATCAAGTATAATATTGCCAGAGAAAGTAGCTAAAGAGATATTACCACCGTTTCCCGCATGTTCTAATTTTGATAACGAATAGGAAGCGGTCGAGGAGTTTATCGGTGCATTAATTAGCGAAATATTGCCAGAATTGGTGGCGAAAGAAAATGCTCCCCCATTGCCCGAAGATCTAACGCCTGAGTAAGTGCCAGCATCCAGATAAGTACCAGTGTCACCAAAGAAACTTCTGACATTTTTAATCGTAATATTACCCGAATAAGTAGCGAAGGAGACTGCTCCACCATTACCAGAAGACCCTAGGGCTAATGAAACCGATGGAGATTTCCAAATTGGACGACTACTTGAGATGTTACCAGAGTAAGAAGTTAGAGAAACTGCTCCTGCATTTGCTGCGTTCCCGGAGTACGTGAATGAAGATGACTCAATGTAAATATTATCAAGGATAATATTTCCTGAATAAGTAGAGAAGGAAATAGTACCAGCATTACTTGCATTCCCAGATAGGGTGAAAGAGTCAGTATATAAATCGGCTTCCATCGTAATATTGCCAGAGTAAGATGAAATAGCAACTGAGCCACCACGTCCTGCATTGCCAAAGGTTGGTTCTGAATAGGCAATTAAGCTGGAATTTAGCGCAATGTCACCTCGCCCATAGACCCAAATATCTCCAGCCTTAGCTCCGATAACACTCGTCCCAGTATTAATTTCTTGAGTTGAGATCCTGCCTTGCAAGGTATTGGGCATAAACTGGTTAGTCAACAATACCAATCCATTTGCCTGACTCACGCGAATATTACCATTCACAGTAATGTTCGCTCTGGCAGGAGGGTTTGTGTAGGTAGGTGGAGGAGCGACAGCCCCTGAAACTGTTGGACTAGTGGGCAGTCCACCTAATTGCGTCCAGTCTACTCCTGCCCTTAAATCCAAAGTTGCTTGAGTATTTCCACTGATCGTTATGGGAATTCCCACTAGCACCACATCTTGAACTGAGCCATCACTATTTTTAATAGCCTGATAGTCAGGCAAAGAGAATGTTGCTAGATCTGCATAGCTTCTTGTGGAATTAAATAACGCTGTATTGTTTGGGTTAATGGTTGTGTTTACATCACCTGTATTGTTGATGGTGACATTATTGAGCGTTATGCTGCCTCCAGCTAAAATATGCAGTGATGCGCCTGTATAATTCCCTAGATTGACATTGCCACTAGCCAAAATCACTGGATCACTAGGGCTGATTAAATCACCCTTAGTTCCATTCAATTTCTCAACCTTTAAGTTTTCACCAGCATAAAAATGCGCATCGCCAATTACAGGATTTGGCGATCGCAGTACAATATTTCCACCTGACCAAAAGCCACTAGCAATGTTGTTTAAAGCAAAAATATCAACGGATTGGCTACCCTCTATCAGCATGTCCCTACCAGATGCTGTCATAGATGGTGTACTCGCAGTATCACGAATCACTATATCTTGAGCCTGCAATGTGAGATCTCTACCTGCTTGCAATTGTCCCTGCAAGTCTAATTTGTTAGCGTTTAAGACCAAATCTTGTCCCGTAGAGAGATTTCCACGATTACTAATTGTCGTCCCTACATTGCTTGTCCCATACTGCAACCCTGGGGTAATACTTGTTGTCAATAAAGGCGGTGCTTGAGGATTAGTGGCACTAAACTCGCTTCCATCTGAGAACTTGAAACTATTTGCCGTACTCCCCACAAAAGTTCCACCAATATCTAACTTCGCATTTGCACCAAAAGTAATCCCATTCGGATTGAGTAAAAATAAATTGGCATTACCATTAGTTCTAACAATCCCATCAATATTAGAAACAGAGTTCCCTGTCACGCGCGTCAAAACATTCTGGATGTTGGCTGCATTATTAAAATGAACAGTATTGTTTGTGGGAACTGAAAAATCTTGAAAGCTATGATAAAGATTAACGCCGTTAGCCGTACCCTGATTGATTGTATATGTTGATCCTTCTCTAGTTACCGTAGAGTTTATAGGCAGAGTTTGATCAGAACTAATCTGAGCTATTGCCGAGAATGTAGCAGTGAAATAGCTCACAGCAAATGCGCCAGAAATATAGATATAGCGAATAGTACGTTTCATGGCTTAAATTCCGCTTAGCATTCATTTAAGAAACCAAAGATGGACATCAAGCAGGTATAGGTAATAGCAAAGATAGCAAAGCTGCAAATACCTGTAAATGCAAATACCTGTTAATATCAATCAGTCCCATGATACATACTTAGTGTGCAAAGAAATCATCAGGTTTCTAATATAGCAATGAAAGAGATAGCTAGGATAAATCAAAACCAAAATAAAAGCGGCTCGAATCGCCGCCGATCCTTACCGATTTAGCACCACTACCAAGCTTGTATATGTGGATCAATCTAAAAAAGCAAATTTGGAAATGGCGTGGAGTACTTGTCGTAGTCCCTGCAACAACAGGAGCTTTAGTATGGCTTCGCTTTTTGGGAATCCTTCAACCAATAGAACTAGCTGTATATGACTTGTTTTTTCAATGGCGACCTTTAGAACCAATCGACGAGCGTATTGTCATAGTAGCGATCGAGGAACCAGATATCAAGAAGTTTGGTTCTCCGATTACTGATAGCACCCTTGCTAAACTCCTCACTTTAATTAAGCAGCAACAACCTAGAGTCATTGGGTTAGATATCTATCGCGATTTACCAGTTCCTCTCAAATATGGCTCCGAACATCAAGAGCTAGTTAGTATATTTGAATCCACACCAAATCTGATTGGTATTCGCAAAGTGGTCGCAAATCAGGGAGGTAGCGATGTGGCTGCTTCTCCAGTTCTCGAAAAGCTTAATCAAGTAGCTGCCAATGACTTCTCCCTAGATGGTGATGGGAAAGTTCGCCGTATCCTTCTCGCTCTTAAGGATAAACAAGGTAAGACAGTTTACAGCTTGAGTGCTGCACTAGCCATACGCTACCTTAGCAAGGAGAACATTACTCTTGAAGTTATTGATCCAAAAGTACAGAAATACAAATTAGGTAAAGCCTTATTTTCGCCTCTTCAGGAACATGATGGCGGCTATACCCGTGAAGCCTTGGGAGGCTATCAAATATTATCAAATTTTCGTAATTTTCGAGGTAGGTTTCGTACAGTTTCCCTAACTAATGTACTCAATGGCAATATTCCTCAGAATATATTTTACGATCGCCTTGTTGTGATTGGAGTTACCGCAGACAGTAGCAGTGACTATTTTATCACTCCCTATGACGGCACAATCGTGAAAGGTTCTTTCGCAGGTACTAGTGGTGTAGAACTTCATGCTGGTATTGCCAGCCAATTAATTGCTAATGCCATTGATGGACATCCAACCTTAAAAGTGTGGGCAAAACCCATAGAGATTTTATGGATTGCCATATTTGCGATCGCTGGCGGTTTATTGTGCTGGAACACTCGTTATGTAAGACCAATCAAACAATCAAAAATTACTTTACGCCTACCTTGGGTGGCGATCGCGATCATCTCTCTGGGGGTAAGTCTATTCATCGCAAGCTATATTGCCTTTTTATGGGGATGGTGGACTCCTGTAGTTCCTTCTTTGTTAGCATTGGTTAGCTCTGCAATTATAGTTACAGGTTACACAGCCATCAGTGCGAACGAAGCTCGTAGACGCGCTATTCTTTCAGTTATCCCTGATCTGATGTTCAACGTTAGTGGGGATGGAATTTATCTAGGTATGATTAATTATGAGAGTAAAGTAAAGTTAATCTATCCTGACTTTGAGAATATTGGGAAGCATCTTTCTCAAATGCTTCCCAGCGAAATTAGCGATCGCCACCTTTTTTATCTGCAACAAGCTTTAAACACAGGCAGGATGCAAGTTTATGAACAGCAAATATATATTAATGATACTTGTCAATATGAAGAGGTGCGTATTGTTGTGAGTGGTAGCAATGAATTGCTATTTATGATTCGCAATATTAGCGAACAGCAAGCTGCACTTCGTGAACGCAAGCAGGCTGAATTAGCAATTTATCAAAAGAACGCTGAATTAGCTAGTACATTAGATGAACTAAAAACAACTCAAAAGCAACTGATTGAGTCCGAAAAGTATGCCGCCCTTGGTAGTATGGTCGCTGGTGTTGCCCATGAAGTGAATACACCCATAGGCAATAGCATAATGGCAGCTTCTATTCTTGATAATGCCACAAATAAGTTTAAGGAATTTTTTGATCGTGGCGAACTCAAAAAATCGAGCTTAGAGGCTTATTTAGAAAAATCTAAAAGTAGCAGCAAGATTCTACTCGTTAATTTACAGCGTGCGGCTGAACTCGTCCAAAACTTTAAGCAAGTAGCTGTCGATCAATCAAGTTTAGATCAGCGCAACTTTCAAGTAAAAAATTATATTGAAACTATCTTGATGAGTTTAGCGCCGCAAATCCAACATACTCAGCATAGGGTTAATGTATACGGAGATAATGCGATCGCGATCCGCAGTTATCCAGGAGCTTTTTCGCAAATTGTCACCAATTTAGTCATGAATTCTTTGACTCATGCTTATACCGATTTAGATAAATGTGGTCAGTTACAATTTGAACTTACTCAACAAAATGATAAAGTTATCATTACCTATTCTGATGATGGCAAAGGCATTCCTTCCGAAAATTTAGCTAGGATTTTTGAACCGTTTTTCACAACAGCTAGAGACAAGGGTGGCAGTGGATTAGGACTGCATATTATCTATAATCTTGTGACTCAGAATCTTAAGGGAACAATTTCTTGTGAAAGTGAAGTCAATGTGGGTACAAAGTTTAAGATCGCCTTACCAGTTGATTTAAGTTGTGACTAAAGATAGCGATCGTCATATTGGTGTAATACAAAAATACAAAATGGCGTAGCCATTTTGTATTTTTAAAACCGTTACAGAGTTTAGTTTTTTATTAACAGAAGTGTCGCCACACTTCCGTTAATTGGTACTATGAAGCTCAGGCAGTTGCACCATGTTACCTGCAATAATTTGCCATTGACCATTTAGCTTAGCCCAAGTTCTTCCATATCGATAGTGGCCATGAAAGTCTTGACCATTCATAGTGCCACTAATTTCTGCTTTAACGGTTACTGTAGCTAAATTTTCAAAAGTTTGGATGATTTGGTCAGTGAAAGTGATGCTGTGGAAAATGACTATTTTATTTCTAAGTGCTTCTAGGTCATCAGATTTTGACGCTACAGATCCATCTAGAGAAACAAACTGCAACTGATTAGAAATTAATTCATCGAGTGTATTTACATCATTAGAGAGTTGAGCTTGGCGGATGCGCTCTTCTAGATCTTGAATTGTTTTTTCCATAACGTTAAGAGAAATCGGGAAAACTTATCACTTTATCCTAACTGTTCCATAAACCAAGAACCAATTTGAGAATTATCTATTTCACGACTACGTTGTAAAGCTTCTTCTAATAAACTCAGTCGTAATCCTCCCAACACAGAGGATTCTGTAATCCTTTCGCTTCCTAAGCCCTGTAAAATGCGGAATGCAGTGATTTTCATATTCTGGACATCGATCACCCAATATTCACCGACAAGTACTTCTTCGTATAGTAGGCGCTTTGCACCGAGGTCGTAGCCTAATGATGTGTCAGCAATCTCAATCACAATATCAGGGGGTAAACTTTCTTCAAGATCAACGATCGCACTACTTTGAGGTGCGTTCTGAGTGCGATCGCCTACATAATAAGAAATATCTGGCTGGCATTCGTGTATTCCCACTTTGCGATAGCTACAGTTCGTATAGCCTTTAGTCAAGATGTTTCTTTTTATACAGTAAAGTGAAATCAAAATAATGACCACTGTATTTACAAAAGCATGATCTGCACCAACACCCATTTCGCTGTAGTAACTCCCTTGGTAATAGTAAAATTTCGCCTTCTCATTGTCTTTTGTTTGGGATATTTCTAAGAAATCTTCCCAAGCTACTGGTATCCATCCTTTCGGAATAAAGCTTTGGCTTAAAACTTTTTCTGTCTCAACTATTGCAACCATTTCATCCTCCTATTAGAGATTTACGAAACTCTCTCAACATCGAACTAGCACCGATCGCCATGCCTTGCTGTACCAATTGCGGAATCAGTGTCTTGATTTCTAACTCAGGAAACAACAAACTGCTCTCAGAGTCAACATACTGACCATCTTTCCATAAAAATATCTTTAAACTATCATCGCGATAAACCCAAATCTCAGGCACAGCGATCGCCTCATAAGCCGAAAGCAAAGTCTTAGAAGTCACATCCGATTCGATCGCTAAATCAGGCGGCGGATAAATATCGACATCAATACGTTCTTGACAACCTCTCACCAAAGCCGCATTCGTCACATAAAAACAAGTATCAGGCTCCACACCCGCCCTTCCTCTGCGATAAAAAGTAGTAGAGCCAAAATCTTCCCAATCCCTACCTTGCGCGTCTAAAATTGCCTTGACAATATCACCTGCAATGCGATGGGGGCGTTCATGTCTGGATAAGGGGGAAATAATTTCTAAAGTGCCTTGATAGTATGCAATGCGAGTATGGCGATCTTCGCCTAGCTCATTAAGGATATCTTCATAATCACGCCAACTCAAAGAGTAAATGGCGATCACGCTACCATTTCGTAGGTCAATAGATTTGATAGGAATGGTGACGGTCATGCTCTATTTTCTCCTGATGCATAGGTTTTTAAGTTTACCTATAACTATCATCAGCTATATTTTAACGTGAATTTGATATAGCCATTTGGAGCATGTTTCGCACGCTCCAAATGGCGAAAAATGGTAAGAATCGCAAAGCGATTCTTACCATTTTTCGCTTTTGTCGAACTGGCGTTATTTTATCAGTTGTTTTTGGATGTACTTTTCAGGCGATCGCCTGTTTGACCGAATAAGCAATCAACAAAAAAGCAGCCTGTTTGATGGACTACTTTTTACGAATTTTTGTGTGTTGAAATTGGTAATTCTGATTGAGAATAATCAAAAAACTGATCACCAATAACTGGAAAAAACTACTCCTTATAGGGATCGTACTGAGACAACATCCGTTCTAACTTTGCCTCGTCAATGCGATTAATCAAGCGCTTGGATTCTTCGACATCGCGGACAGTTTTTGCTAAATTAACGGTCGAACCGATGGTAAATAGAAAACCCATGCCTAGGTAACCTTTGATCCATGGATCTGCTGGCAGATAAGCAACTCCCAAAGAAGTGGCAGAAATAGAGATAAGAAAAGATAACCAAGTTTGAAAAATCCATGCTTGAGTATGGCTGGGGGCAGTACCGTATTTTTTATCGTTCATGATCGTCGTCTCCTAAGTGTTGTTGCACCCATTTTGTCTGTCCTATTGGTGCAACAACAATGAGTGCTAGCTAGTAGGGGGAGAGGTGGTGAAGTGGGGTGAAGTGAGGTGAAGTATATTTGTTATCAGAATCTATGGCTGATGCCTCAAAGCGATCGCCGAAGGTCAGCAAGCTAAATCATTTTTGTTTCCAATCGATCGCGTCCCCTAGCGAGTAGGGGACTGAAGTGCTTCATTGACAAACTTATCTCTATACTCGTGTTTCCAATCGATCGCGTCCCCTAGCGAGTAGGGGACCCGTATGCGGGTCAAAAAGGATACTCTGTACCTTTTGTTTCCAATCGATCGCGTCCCCTAGCGAGTAGGGGA